>Ga0123328_1001409_pt1 | contig 23644 bp, 17 predicted proteins | sample BioC12SIPDNA_2_FD_89702 | JGI IMG/M metagenome (GOLD analysis project Ga0123328, IMG submission 89702) | Anaerobic biogas reactor microbial communites from Washington, USA - Biogas_R1_A C12 SIP DNA | ecosystem: Engineered > Bioreactor > Anaerobic > Unclassified | place: Washington, USA...
CACCTGTGCCCGACGGTGCCGCTACCCTCTTCATCCTCAAAGAAGAAATCGAAAGTGGCGTAACGAATTGGACCGGCAGGATGCCCCGAGGCAATTTACACAGGACTTGACACTACCTCCGCCACCCCTGGTGGCCCGCTAACTCGCAAGGAATACGCCGGTCGCCACGGCTCGGCCGTCTTCGACGCTGAGCTCAGACGAAGCGAGCTCGCCGAAGTCGGGGGGCGACCGCTACGATGGGGCGTGAATCGCTCTAGGGCAGGAATGTATCGGTTTCGTACAGCGGTTGCTCGGTTCCTTGGTACTGGGTCAGGTCGCCGGCTCGGTAGATGTTGTCTCCGTCAACCCCGACATTGGGCGAAGTGAACCATCCGCTGCTGCCGTCGATGTGGATGACGTTCTGGCCCGCTCCGTTCTCATGCAGGAGTGAGTTGCCTACCAAGTAGGCAGCAGTTTGCAGACTGCTTTTGCCTTCCTGGTGAAAATGGGGGTTACGATCGGCGGCGAAGACCATGGGGCCACTCGCTGTGCCGGCCAAGTCCTCGACTCGTTTTCCTTGTGGATGGTTCATGAAGACGAAGCTGTAAGAGTTGTTGGCCGGCTCGGCGAAATCGTTGAACAAGCGGTAGTCATTGGCGAGCATAGGACGGCCGTTTTTTGCCGCGGGGCAGACGAAGACGCGGATGTTGGGTATGTGGCCCCTCCGGACAAGGCGAAACACGTGTCTTGTGTTGGAGGCCGGGGGCAGATGCCGTGGGTCGCCGGCCAACCAGGAGCCACCCGGGACGTAATCGGCGAAGGGCAGAAAGCCGGCCTGGGCCTCGGCGTACGCATCGGTCGCTTCACTGATGGTCCGCAGGTTGTTCTGGCAGACGCTGCGTTGAGAAACGGCGTGAGCTCGGAAGTAGCCCGGTACGGCCAACCCGACGAACAGCACCACGCATGCCGCCACGGCGACCAAGTCGCGCAAGGAGAAGAACATGCGTCCAGCCCGGCTTTCGCCAACCGGGGAAGGCGAGAGGGTCGGCCCGGCGGGGGGCAGTCGGAGCGTTGTACTATCCTGGTTGGCGATGGCGGACATCACGGATTCGACCAGATCGGTCGCGGGCGGGGGAACCTCGGCCTGGTCGAGGATCCCGAGCAGGCGTCCCAGGCTGTCGCTTCGGGTCTGCCACTCCGAGGAAGCGGCCAGCGCTGCCTCGAGTCGGTCGGCCTCTGCCGGCTCCAGCCGGTCCAGATGCCAATCCAAAAGCAATTCATCCAATTCTTCAGGCGTTTGAGCCATCGCTTTGAACCTGTTCCTCAGTGGCCTGGCGATAGGCCGCGGCGAATTGCCGAACCGCGGCGTGCAGCCGGCTTTTGACCGTCCCCAAGGGGATATTCAATACCTCGGCGATCTCCTTGTACGGAAACCGATGGAAATAGCTCAAAACCAACACTTCACGCAGGTGCTCGGGCATGTGGCTGAGCACCTTGCGGACAAGCTCCTGCTGTTCCTCGCGTTCGAGCCCGGCTGAAGGTGGCTCGGGCACCACCGAGAGGAAATCGAGAAACGTCTGCCCCTCGGCCTCGCTGGCCTCCACGCGAGCGTTCAAAGGCACCGTCGGACGTCGCCGGAGACTGCGCAGCAGGTCGCGGGCCTTGTTCGCGGCGATGGTGAACAGCCAAGGCTTGAACCGCCGCGTGCAATCGAACTCCGCCGCGGACTGGTGGACCTGCAGAAAGGCCTCCTGCAGCAGGTCCTCAGCCAGCGTGGCGCTGCCGGTGAAGCGGGTGAGAAACCGAAACAGCTCGTCCGCGTGCCGCCGGACCAGCAGCTCGAAAGTATCTGGCTTTCCAGCAACGTGGTCGGCCAGCAACTGCTCATCCGTGGGCGTGTCCACCAGTGTTCCGCCGTTCCTAATACGGTCAACCGCTGCAGGTGTTCGGCGGGTTTCGTCTGTAACCCGGCCGAGGTCAGCCCCCACCGGCGTTCATCATAACTTGGTCGCTTGTGCCGTCAAACGAGGCTTGACACCGCCCGTGCTGTAAACTTAGCCTAGAGCGTCACTTGGTCCACGCTGGGGGCGGACAGCAGCCCACAGCAGGTCCGATCAAATAGCAGGCGGGCGGACGCGGTGGGCGAGCCTGCCGGGAAGTCAGGTTACAGGTCATGACGATCCGAGACCGTGCATTACCGCAGGAAACATTATCGGCTTTGGTCGAGGCGACGGCGGCGATCAACAGCTCGCTGGAGCTGGAGGCCACACTGCAAGCCATCGCCCAGAGTGCCGCCAACGTCATGCAGGCCGAGGCGAGTTCCGTACTGCTACTGGATGCGGCAAGGCGGAAGCTGGTATTCATGGCGGCGACGGGCAACTCCGGGCCGATGCTGCTGGGCGAAGAGTTTGACGCCGACTTAGGCATCGCCGGCAAGGTGGCCGGCAGCGGCAAGCCGATCATCGTCACCGATGTGCGGCAGGACAAGTCCTTCTTCAAGGGCATCGACGACAAGAGCAGCTTCACTACCCGCGGGCTGATTGCCGCCCCGCTGATCAAGAAAGACCGGGTCATCGGCGTGGTCGAAGTGCTGAACAAGATCGGCGAGGAGAACTTCACCGATTCGGATCTGGAACTGCTCCAAATCTTCGCCAACATCGCCGCCAGCGGGGCGACCAACGCCCAGGCCCATCACCGGCTCAAGCTGGAGAACCGCGGGCTGCGGGCGACCATGGACGCGGGCATCAATATCATCGGGCAGTCGACCGCTTTGCGGCAGGTGCTCGAACTCTGTGCCCGGGTGGCAGGCAGCAATGCCACCGTGCTGATCCTCGGCGAGACCGGCACTGGCAAGGAGATGCTCAGTCGCCACATCCATCTCAACTCGCCGCGCCATGACAAGCCCTTCATCGCCATCAACTGTGCCGCTTTGCCCGAGACGCTGCTGGAGAGCGAGCTGTTCGGCTACGAGAAGGGGGCTTTTACGGGGGCGGTGGCCCAGAAGCTCGGGCGGTTCGAGCTGGCCCACAGCGGGACGCTGTTCCTCGACGAGATCGGTGACATCAGCCCGTCGACGCAGCTCAAGCTGCTCCGCGTGCTGCAGGAGCGGGAGTTTGTGCGCCTCGGCGGGACCAAGACGATTTCCTGCGACGTGCGGATCCTGGCGGCCACCAACCGCGATCTGCAGAAGGCCATGCAGGATGGTTCGTTCCGCGAGGATCTGTATTACCGCCTCAACGTCTTCCCCATCCGCAACCCGCCGCTGCGCGAGCGCCGCGAGGACATCCCGCTGCTGGTCGAGCATTTCGTGCGGCACTCGGCCACGCAGCTCAACCTGCCGGTGCCCGAGGTAAGCAACGACGCCCTGGCTCTGCTGACCAGTTACCAGTGGCCGGGCAACATCCGCGAGATGCAGAACGTCATGGAGCGGGCGGTCCTGCTGTGCGACGGCCAGGTCATCGAGGTTGCCCACCTGCCGCGGGAGATCATCGGCGAGGACAGCGAGCCGCTGCTCACCAAGGAGGACTCGAGCCTGTGGGGCTACGAGAAGGCCCTCATCGTCCGGGCCCTCAAGGAGGCCGGCTGGAACCAGACCCGCGCCGCCAAGGCCCTGGGCATCTCCCGCGATAACCTCCGCTATCGCATCAAGAAATACGAGATCCAGCGGCCGGATTGAGATGACGACGAGTCGCACCCCAACGAGCCCCGAGCGCCAGCGAGCGGGAGTCGGTTGGGTTAGTCAGTCCGCTGCCAATACTGCGAGCGTCCTCGTCCTCACCTCGGAGCATCTATCCGAGCGCTCGTCGCTATGAACTCTTCCTCATAGCTGTTGCTCCTGCGGCACACCATCAAGGCTGTCGGCGGTCCAGTTGCCTTCCTCGTTGTAGTTGAACGACCGGGGAAGGCCGCACGCATTCCATACCGCATCGAATATGGGGCGCATTACACGCGGAAGATGCCTTGGAAGCTCCTCAAGGAGTACATCCGGCAGTAGCAGTACGTCTCGATCGATGGGGTACACTTTGTCCAACCTCCGAGCATCCACATGGAATGACGCACCCTTGGCGCCAACAATTGCGAGCATGATCACAAAGGGTGGATGTATGTCAGTCGCCTCAAGCGTCTTGATGTAACGTGCCGTGGCTTCAAGCGTCACCTTCTCGTACCAGATGTTCGCGATACTCGGGAGGCCGTCGTCTGAAGCCCCCAGATCGGAACGTACCGCCTCGACACAGCCCGAGCGAAAGACCTGGCAATACGACCACGCGGAGGGCTTTTGGCGGCTCCTCGGATCCCCTACAAAGGTCATAAAGCCATCGAGATTAGGGCGGTAGCCCCAGTGCCCCCCCCCGAGGGCAGGAAAGCCAGTGATTATCTGACTCTGAGTGAAATCTGCAGCCGAGATACGGCAAGTGTTTTGAAATGAATCAACAGGAACAACGTGCAATACCAGCTTGGCATCGTCACGCAGGGGAACTGGAGTTTCGCCGACGATGATTTTAGCGATGCGGTCGTCGCGCCACCCCCGAATACGCTGCGGCAGGTCGCCCGCGAGCGCAAACGCCGAGCGCAGCTCATCAACATCCATCTGAAACTTGCCCGCGATGCTTCGGGCGAAGAACCTCGATGACCCCTTGAAGGTCACCATGTGTGGGCCCACCCAACTCTTCGGAATCCGTATGACGAGCACCGATCCTTCAGCAAAACCAGTTATCGCGCGCATTTGCAGGGCGAGAATGCGCGGGGCGATGGCGTCGCGAATGACGCTTTCCAGGCGAAGTCGATCCTTGTCCGAATCGAATCCCGGAAGACCTGCAACCTTAGTGGGAAGGCCGCTCTCGGCCGCGATCCCATAAAGCAGGTCACCACCTGCTGCGTTGGCGAACGAGGACACATCGGCCAGAAACTCTCGTTTGTCTGCATCTGTTGGACCTGGGAGTGTCTGCTTGTACTCGATCGTGCGGCCTTCACGCACACCGTTCTCTATAAGCGAGCGGATGTGATCCGCAGTGATGGCATCGATGGCGACGGGGATCATCGGATTATCTCCGCATGCCCTTCCCTAACCTCATCTGCGAAGCAGGGTCACATGCCGTACTAACGGTTCCTTCGCTCGCAGGTTGCTTATCGCAATCCCTATTTCGACCCGCATGCCCGAAGGGTGACTGACGCCACCGCTCGGCGATGCGAAACATCATGCAAAATGGCGGGCAGGGAGAGGTTCCCCTCTCATGATGCTCAACCCAAGCAGCGACTTGGCGAGGCGGGCACAGCTTCCTTGCTTTTGGGATCGGCCGAAGCCGCCTGCCCGCGAGCATCATTCCCGCCGTCAAGAGCATCCTGATCATATGGTTCATACGCACCTCTGTTGAGATCGAAATCTTCACAGAGGGCAGAACCCCAATCAAGGCGCTGAGATCGACGCTTACCAAGCCCCTGAACTCTTGGCACAACTCACGGAGGTCATGGTAGCGGATACCCCGGTCTACTTCAATCCGGTTCGGAGCGGATTAATGTTGCCGACCCAGAGTATTCGATCCGGGCGCGCCGCTCTCCGTCTGTTTTCCGATGAGGGCAAGCGCTTGCGCGAGCTGGCCGGGGCGAAGGGAAGATCACGGCCAAGAAACCGCCGCCCAGCCTCGCACAGATGGGCGGTTACGGTTTGTCCTCTTTCGGCCGATAGTCGCGCGGATCGAGACAGGCATCTCCTAACCGAGTGGCAGGATAGCCCGGCCGCGCAACGGGATCAACGGGCGCGGGGCACCCTGGGTCCGCCCACGGGTTTGGGAGTCGCGGTGGGCAGGTTGGGCCCCAAGGGGGTAGAGACAGTGATGCAGAGAGTCTATCACACGGCATCTCTCAATTGTCCGGTCTCCGGCATCTTCTCCACGTCATTCAGCGCGTCGTGGCGCGTCCTGCGTGCCCGCGTCGTTCACCTGTCCGATTTGCACGCCAAGGATTCTACCATCTGGCCCGCGCTGACGGAGGGTTCGATCAGTCGCCCGTGGTCTGCGGGAACCGTGACAACTTAGGGGGGTGAAGTTAGCCCTCTTCCGGCCCCGGCAGGGGCCAAGGGGCGTAACCACGGGTTTCGCGTCGGCGGGCTGCGCCGTCGCGCCGCTCCACCTGTGGCGACCGCCCGTGGCCCCTTCGGGGCCAGAGGTAGGGCGGCGTGGCGAGGGACATGGCGGTATCCACCGCCCTGAGTATCGCGGGCTCGTTCCGAGCGGCTCGGTCACCGGGTTAGGATCTGAGCGACAGTGACTTGCACGCTTACCACGCGAAGCGGGGTCAGGGAACACGATCGGCGAGCAGCCGATGCGCTCCAGCGAGTAGCCGGGTTTATCCCGGCGCTCTGCGGGAGGAGGGTGGGGACGCAGCCCCACGTTCCTAGCGAGAAGGGCGGGGAAGAAGCCCGTCGCCCCTCGCGCGAAAGGCGGGGATAAACCCCGCCGCTCGCTCTTGGGCGGCTCGCCTCACCTGTCACGGATCGTGCGAAGCGGCAAGCGGGATCGCGTCTTTGGCTTGCGAGTCGTTCATATTGCTTTTGCGCGGATCCTTATCCCTGGCGGTGATTGCCTCAGCCAGCGTCTCCGAAGATAATCTGCGGCATGAAGATCCGCTCGCCCGGACAATGTGTGTACGTGCTGGTGACGCGGCCGAGCGGCGGCTTCACGAGCTATCGCTCGCTGCTTGTTTTCCTTCTTTTTGTGGGAGTGAACCTGGGGCTGACCCTGGTCTTTGTGTCCAGCCTGACGGGGTTGACGGTTCCGATGCCTCTCTTCCTGGCCATGGCTTACGGGTTGCTGTTGACGGTGGTGGGGGTTCTGGCTCACCGGGCGCGCCATCGACGGTTCAACGAGCCTGCCGGACGCGTGCGCCGGTTGGATGGCCTGCTTGCCCGGCCTGGGGCGCTGCAACGCTTCCCTCACCGGGCGGTGGAGCGCGTCCGGCGTCGCTATCCGAGCAGCCTCTGGCGCCTGCAACGGGTACTCCGGCAACTGCCCCCCGGTACGACGATTATCACCTACGGGGCCGACGGTGGAGACATTGCCCTTTTCCTGGGTGGTGCGTGCCCCTTCGAGCCGATCGAACTCAATGAGGGCGCGGCCCGACTCGTCGATCTGCTTAAGGCCAGATTCGACGAGCTGGCCGCGGAAGCCGCACGGCAAGACCGACATGCCTATGTGGATGGAGTGAAGCGCTTCTCTGAGTCTGTTCGGCGCAGCCTTGGCCCGGTCATCGGCGGCACGTTCTTCTCGCTGTGGCTGAGGCGGGTTCTCGTACCTGTTCTCGGATTCGGCCCAGCCGCTTTCTTCCTGTGGCAAGATGAGCAGTGGGCCTTGCTCGGGGGTGCCGTGGTGTATGGCGTTCTTGGCTACCTGGGGCTGCGGTTCTGGAATGATGAGTACTGGTTGGTACCCGGCGGCATCGTGGTGCGGAGCCATCGTCCCCATCGGCGAGCGCCTCACGGCCGGTATTTGACGCGCGGACGGTGCGTGCTCTACGCCGACGGCAAGACGGAATCGGTCTGGATTGCCCACGAACGGGCCGTCGTCCGCATGCCGGAGCGGACACTTCTGGTTGGTTTTCTGGTGGGCTGGCTGAGCGCGGTCGAGCCGCCGTCGCGCGAGCAGGTCTGCGACTTCGCCGGGATCGCGCCAGAACGCCTGCGGTAATCATTCATGCGCCCTGATGGGGTACATTGAGAGCATCGCGAGGGAGCCGAAGGCAAGAGCGAGCGGCGGGGTTTATCCCCGCCTTCCGCGTGGGAAGCGGCGGAGTTCATCTGTGTGTGTCCAGCAGGGAAGGCCGGGCTTTGTCTCGGCGCTCCTCACGCAAAGCGCCGGGACAAGCCCGGCGGCTCGCCGATTCTGTGACGTGAGTCGGCCTATCCATCGGTAGCGACTCCGTTGCGGAGCTCGGCTGTGGGGCTTACCCTCTCGTTGAGGCCGGCCTGACAACGGGCTGTGCGGGGCGGCATGAGGAGGCGCGTCATGCGTACGGCGAAACATGTAGGCTCGCTTTTGTCGGGGCTTGCGGGTGTGGCGGTGGTGTTGTGCGGCTTGGGATGTGCCGCTTTTCACTCGTTGAGTCCGGATGAGCACGCTATGTTCTACCCGTGTGCGGGTTACCGAGATCCGGATCGCGGGGGATGGGTGGTATTCGTACGCGGCTGGGTTTACGAAGATTCGTGGTTCAGCCGAAACTTGTCGTTTCTCGGCGACGTGTTGGACGTGGATGACCTCGTGCCTGATCCGAAAGAGCGCAAGGTGCTTCGCGAACGGCTCAGGCCGTTCCTGGTGGATAACGAAAGCCATAAGACCCTGGACATTTACATCGGCGAAGCCCGGTATCGGTTGAAACCGACCGGCGAGAGCGGTCACGTTTCCGACCGCATCCTGGTGACGGATGAGCAGGTTCGCGGTCAGGGAGCTTTGCCGAATGGGCGGGCGGGGCGCTTGGCTTATCGGGTGGCCACTTGGCCGAGCAAGGATCGGGTGGTGACGGGTGAGGTGTTCCTGCTTGAGAACCAGGGCCTGAGCATCGTTTCGGACATTGACGACACCATCCGGATTACTGAGGTGAATCACACCAAGCGGATGCTGAGAAGCACATTCTTGCGGCCGTTCGTGCCGGTGCCGGGCATGGCGGAGGTGTACGCGGCTTGGGCAGCCGAGCACGGTGCTGAGTTTCATTACCTTTCCGCCGCCCCGTGCCAGCTTTACGAACCGATTGCGGCATTTCTTCGCGAGCACGGGTTTCCCGAGGGCTCGATGCGTCTCAAGTCGATCAAGCGGGAAGGTGGGGTGATGGGTGTGATCCTGGGGTTGTTCGAGGCGCCTCGTTCATTCAAGCGACAGGGTTTGACGGATTTGATGCGGGCGGTTCCCGGCCGGCGTTTCGTGCTGATCGGGGATTCGGCGCAGGAGGATCCGGAGATCTACGCCGATATTGCCCGGGACTTTCCCGAGCTAGTGGAGCGTATTCTGATCCGAAATGTGACCTGCGAGGGTCGCGAGGCACCGCGGTACCAGGAGGCATTTCGCGATCTGCCGCCGGAGTCATGGGTGATCTTCGATGAGGCCGAGGAGATACGGGACCTTGACTTGATCCGCGACGTGAGTCGTTAGGGCGGTTCACGCAATCGCGTAGCGGCCGCCGCCCCTGGTGGCCCACGAACTCGCAAGGAATACGCCGGTCGCCACGGGGGGCGACCGCTACACAATTTCGTGACATGCTCGAGGCATTTTCCAGGCTCATTCATTGCCTCAGTCGCACCAATGCACCGCCGCCGGGTTGCAGTCGGAGGGTTACGCGTGAGCCTTCCTGCTCGGTATGCCAGCTTCGCGTCGGTGCGTGGAACTGCTCCATCGGGCCGGGGCCGGTCAGAACGGTCGTCGCGGCCTTTCGATAATCGAGATTCACCACCACCACATGCGTGGGGTTATTGTCGCTCTTGCCGAAGCAGCCGAGCAGCACATCCTGAGCGGGCGGGTCGGGCACGAAGGCACTGCCGGGCGGCAAGGGCTGCGCGCCCAGCGGCACCGTTTTGCAGTGGTAAGCGCCCAGGGAGGTCAAGGGTTGCAGCTCGCGGGCCATGGCCAGGAAGTCGCGATTGAACTGTGACACGGCCCAGTAGAGCGGGCGAGGCGTGGCGGCATCTTCCCACATGCCGATGTCGTAGCGGAAGTGGCTGATCCCCTGGGCTCCGTAGGCCAGGGAGGTAAAGGTCAGCCATCGCACTTCGTTTTCGTTGGGCCCGCGCCAGCCTTCCGCGGGCGAGTCGCAGGCCTGGATGATGTTCAGGAAAGGCAGCTTGGCCTCCATCGCCGCCGACCGGATCAACGCGAGGTTCAGGAAGTACTGCACGCCGTCGCTGTTTCTCAAGAAGTGGTAGTGGTCGTAGCTGATGAGCTCGGGCTGGACCGTTTCGATGAACTGCCGCAGATGCTCGCGGTATCGTAGTGACGTCTTATCGTCGGTCGAGATGCCCGCGAAGTCTTGGGGGTAGCCTACGCGTGCCCGCTCGGCGGTGTCGTCGCTGACCTGGAGTTGTCCGTCACTGGCGTAGGTGGGGAGCAGATTGATATACGCCAGGTGAGCGGGATCGTGTTGACGCAGGAACGCGACGAGTTTGCCCAGCTTGGGAAACGCCCCCGCCCCCGGCTCGTCGACGAGGTGGTAGGCGTAGAGTGCGGGATGCTCGCGAGCCTGTTCGATCAACGAGCCGAGTGCCTTGGCTTGCTCGGGTTCGTCGATGTTCGGCGTGCCGATCACCAGCATGCCGCGCATTGCGTGATCGTGCAGGATGTCCAAGTCCGTGATGCTTCTGGCCCAGCCGAGGTTCCACCCGCCAGCGCGAACCTGTGCGGCCTGTTGTTGGGTCAGCGGTTTGTCCGCGCCCGGCCCCGCCCAGTAGGTGACGATCGGCTCGCCGATGCTCCACTTCGCGACCGATGGGGGCTCGGCATTGATCCATGTCGCGCTGAGCATGAGCAGGTAGGCTGCGATCGTGGTGGAGAGAATGGGGTGTGGCATCTGCTTTCTCCGATGAGGGTCATGGCGCGTGTGCTCGCCGACCGATACTCACGCAATGGTCGGGATGCCGTTTGCGTCCTGGCCGAGCGGCAGGTTATACCTGTGGTGCATGGGGATCAACCCAGTGGATTCTCTGAGGGACCGGCCGGGCGCCGGAGCCGCGGAAGATGGTATCTCGTCGCGGGGTGGTTCTTGGGCTGATTTGCGGGTCGAGATGGGAGGGTTGGGACCAGTGTGGCGGGTCGAGAATGGTCTGTTATCGAGGCGCGCGCCGCGTATTCGATCATCGCGAGAAATGGAGTAGAATATGTGGTGGCGGGCACTTGCATTCCGCCAAGAATCGAGTATGTTGGGTCTGTGATTTTTTTCACGATAGCGCACCACGCAGGCTTCGGTCGGCCCGGAGCGACCTGCGAACGGGCAGACCGGTCAAGGTAGAGTACGCACCAGCCAGGCACGCCTCGCGCGGAAGTCGTGGTGCTCCGAAGGTCATGAGGTGAGCAGCAACGTCCGCCCAGCCGATCGCGGATCGGCGGGGCAGTGGAATCAGCAGAGCGTAGGCTCGAACACAGGCGAGGGAGCTATGAGCGCAAGTCTCCAGGCAGCCGTTCAAGAGATCTGTCAGGCCTGCGGTAACGACCGCACGCGCGTGATGGACATTGTCCGCGAAGTTCAGAGTCGATTCGGGTGCGTCACGGGCGAGGCGATGGACCTGATCGCCAAGACGGTCTCCGCACACCGCGTCGAGGTGGAGGGCGTGGTTTCGTTTTACGCCTTTCTGAGCGACCAACCCAAAGGCGAGGTGGTGATCCGTCTGTGCAACGACGTCATCGACGAGATGGCGGGTAGCGAGCGGATCGTCCGCGCCTTTCGCGAGGCATTGGGAATCGACTTCGGGCAGACCACGCCGGACGGCAGAATCACGCTGGAGCACACGCCGTGCATTGGCATGTGCGATCAGGCGCCGGCGGCGATGGTCAACGACGTGATTGTGACCCGGCTGTCGAGCGACAGCGTGTGGGCGATGGTGCGTGAGCTGAAGGCACACATGGACCCCAAGCGGCTGGTCCAGAAGCTTGGCGACGGGAACAACGCCCACTCGTTGGTCCACGCGATGGTGGAGAACAACATCCGCAGGAGCGGACCGGTCATCTTCGCGGATCTGACGCCGGGCGACGCCCTTAAGAAAGCTGTGGCGATGAGCCCGCAGGAGGTGATCCGGGACATCAAGACCTCGCGCTTGCGAGGCCGAGGCGGTGCCGGCTTCCCCACAGGCATCAAATGGGATTACACCCGCAGTGCGGAGGGTGCCAAACGGTACGTGCTCTGCAACGCTGACGAGGGCGAACCGGGCACCTTCAAGGACCGGGTGATCCTCACGGAAAAGGCGGAGTTGCTCTTCGAGGGCATGGCCATCGCGGGCTACGCCGTCGGGGCGGAGACGGGCATCCTGTATCTGCGGGCGGAGTACGCCTACCTGCGGGCGTTCCTGGAGGACGTGCTCAATCGGCAGCGCAGCCGGGGCTTGTTGGGCAAAGACGTCGGCGGCAAGCGGGGTTTCGATTTCGACATCCGCATCCAGATGGGAGCCGGGGCGTACATCTGCGGCGAAGAGACGGCGTTGATCAGTTCGTGCGAGGGGTTGCGGGGCGATCCCAAGAACCGCCCGCCGTTCCCGGCGCAGAAGGGCTACCTGGGTTGCCCGACGACGGTGAACAACGTCGAGACGTTCTGTTGCGTGGCCCGGATATTGGACAAGGGGCCGGGCTGGTTTGCCCAACTCGGTTCGCAGGGCAGTTCGGGGACCAAGCTGCTGAGCATCTCCGGCGACTGCAAGAGCCCTGGCGTCTATGAGGTTCCGTTCGGCGTCAAGCTGCGCGAAGTGCTGAAGATGGCGGGGGCCGAGGAGGCCTTGGCGGTGCAGGTTGGCGGGCCGAGCGGGCAGATGGTCGGCGAGAAGGATTATGACCGGTCCATCTGCTACGACGATCTGGCGACCGGGGGTTCGGTGATGGTCTTCGGCCCGCAGCGGAATCTGCTGCATGTGGTCTCGAAGTTCCTGGAGTTCTTCGTCGAGGAGAGCTGCGGCTACTGCACGCCGTGCCGGGTTGGAAACGTCCTGCTCAAGGAGCGGGTGGACCGGATCCTGGCGGGGCAGGGCGAGGAGGCCGACTTGGCGTATCTGCAGGATCTTGGCCAGACGGTGAAGATGGCCAGCCGATGCGGGTTGGGGCAGACCTCGGCGAATCCAGTCCTGAGCACGCTGAAGAACTTCCGGTCGATGTACGAGTCGTTGCTGCGGAAGCCGATCGACGGGAAGCAGTTGTCCTTTGATATTCACCAGGCCCTGGCGGACGCCCAGACGGTCGTCGGGCGGCAGTCGGTTCATTTTTGAGCGTCTATAAGCAGGGAAATGACATGAGCGACACGATCAACTTCATCATTGACGGGGTCGAGATCCAGGGCCGCGAGGGCCAGACGATCCTGGAGGCCGCGGAGGCGGCGGGCATTTACATCCCGCGGCTGTGCCACCTCAAGGGGTTGACTCCGCACGGGAGCTGCCGAGTCTGCACTGTGCTGGTCAACGGCCGGCCACAGGCCTCGTGCACGCAACCCGTCGCCGAGGGCATCGTGGTTGAGAGCGAGAGCGAGCGGGTCCAGCAAATCCGGCGGGACATCATCGACATGCTCTTCGTCGAGGGTAACCACTTCTGCATGTTCTGCGAGAAGAGCGGCAACTGCGAACTGCAGGCGATGGCCTACCGGTTCGGGATTCCCACTCCGAAGTTCCCGTACCAGTTCCCGAAACGTGGGGTAGATGCCTCGCATCCGGACATCTTCGTGGATCACAACCGGTGCATTCTGTGTGGGCGGTGCGTTCGCGCCTCGCGGGATCTGGACGGAAAGCATGTGTTTGATTTCGTGGACCGCGGACCGCACAAGCGGGTGGCGGTGAACGCCGAGGCTCGGCTCGCGGACACGAATCTTGACGCGTCGGACAAGGCCACCGAGGTCTGCCCCGTGGGAGCTATCCTGCGCAAGCGGGTGGGCTACGCGGTGCCGGTCGGCAAGCGGCTGTACGACGAAAAACCCATCGGCTCGGACATTGAGGCTGCCAAGACCAAGTAAGGAACCCTGCACATGGCAAAACCTAAAGTCGCGACAACGTCCCTGGCCGGCTGCTTCGGCTGTCATATGTCCCTTCTGGACATCGATGACCGCATCCTGAAGCTGGTGGAGCTGGTGGACTTCGACAAGAGCCCGATTGACGACATCAAGGAATTTAGCGGTCGCTGTGCGATCGGGCTGATCGAGGGCGGATGCTGCAACGAGGAGAACGTCCGCGTGCTCCAGGATTTCCGCAAGCACTGCGATATTCTGATCTCGGTCGGGGATTGTGCCACGATGGGTGGCATCCCGGCGATGCGGAACAACATCCCGCTGGAGGAGTGCTACGCCGAGGCCTATCTCGACGGCCCGACGGTGCATAACCCGAGCAAGCAGATTCCCAACGATCCGGAACTGCCCCTGCTCTTGAACAAGGTCTACCCGTGTCACGAGGTGGTCAAGATTGACTACCATCTTCCGGGGTGTCCGCCGTCGGCGGATACTCTGTGGGAGGCCCTTGTGGCCCTGTTGAGCGACAAACCGGTCGCTCTGCCTTACGCGTTGATCAAGTATGATTGACTCTGGGATATTGGAGGTTCGCCGTGGTCGCGACGAACGGCATGAAAAGAATCGTGATCGAGCCGGTTACCCGCGTTGAAGGACACGGGAAGGTCACCATCCTGCTCGATGAGAAGAAGCAGGTCCAGCAGGCCCGCCTGCACATCGTGGAGTTCCGCGGGTTTGAGCGGTTCATCCAGGGACGCCCGTTCTGGGAGGTTCCGGTCCTGGTGCAGCGGCTGTGCGGCATCTGCCCGGTGAGCCATCACTTGGCGGCGGCCAAAGCCATGGACTGGATCGTCGGCGGCGAGAAGCTGACCCCGACGGCGGAGAAGATGCGGCGGCTGATGCACTATGGGCAGTTTTTCCAGTCGCACGCCCTGCATTTCTTCCACCTGGCTTCGCCGGATCTACTCTTTGGCAAGCCGGGCGACCCGCTGTCCGGTTTCGCGGCGGACGTGGCTATCCGCAACGTCATCGGTGTAGCCGCCAAGTTCCCCGACCTGGCCGTACAGGGCGTGATGATGCGCAAGTACGGGCAGGAGGTGATTCTGCGCACCGCTGGCAAAAAGATCCACGGCACGGGCGCAATCCCCGGCGGGATCAATAAGAACCTGTCGATCACGGAGCGGGACTTCCTGCTCAAGGACATCGACCAGATGGTCGAGTGGAGCCGGTCCGCGGTGAAGATCGCCAAGGATTACACGGTCGAGCACCTGGAGAAGCTCGCTCCATTTGGTTCGTTCGACTCAAACCATCTGTCGCTCATCCGCGAAGACGGGGCCATGGATATCTACCACGGCAACCTGCGGGCGATCGACTCGGTCGGCAAGAAGATCTTCGATCAAGTGGATTACCAGCGGTACCTCGATTACATCGGGGAAGAGGTTCGCCCGTGGTCCTATATGAAGTTTCCGTTCATCCGCAGCTTGGGGCCGGAGAAGGGCTGGTATCGCGTCGGGCCGCTGGCTCGGGTCAACACCGCCGATTTCATCGACACCCCCGAGGCCGAGGCCGCCCGTAAGGAGTTCATGGCTGTCACCAAGGGCAAGCCGAACAACATCTCCATGGCCTACCATTGGGCGCGGATGATCGAGCTGCTGCATTCGATCGAGAGAATCAAGGAGCTGCTACACGACAAGGATTTGCAGGGCACCGATCTGGTGGCCAAGGGCGAACGCCGCGACGAAGGCGTGGGCTTGCTTGAGGCGCCGCGGGGCACGTTGTTCCACCATTACAGGGTGAACAAGGACGACCAGGTGGTGATGGCCAACCTGATCGTGTCCACGACGAGCAACAACGAACCGATGAACCGTGCGGTGGCTAAGGTGGCCAAGGATCACCTGAGCGGCGTGGAGATCACCGAGGGGTTGCTCAATCACGTGGAGGTGGCCATTCGGGCGTACGATCCGTGCCTGTCGTGCGCGACGCATGCCTTGGGGCAGATGCCGCTGACGGTGGAGTTGGTCGATCACGAGGGCAACCTGGTATCGACTCGCAGCAAGAACTGATCGGATGCCCAACGTGATCGGCGAATCGCGACAGACTGCGGTGCTGCTGATCGGGTACGGCAATCCCGGGCGTCAGGACGACGGGTTGGGGCCGGCCCTTGCGGCGGCGGTCGAGCGTTTGAAGCTGCCGGGCGTTACCGTGGATGCCGATTACCAGTTGACCGTGGAGGATGCGGCGGCCGCCGCTCGCTACGATGTGGCGATTTTCGCCGACGCGGACACCGCTGGTCCGGGGCCGTTTTATCTGCGGGCCGTGGAGCCGGATGCCACATTGAGCTTCAGCACGCACAGCGTGAGCCCGGCGGCGGTCATGGGGCTGGCCCGTGATTTGTTCGGCGCCCGGACAAGGGGCTTCGTGCTGGGGATTCGCGGGTACGTGTTCAACGAGTTCGAGGAGAGCCTGTCGGAGAAGGCACTGGGTAACTTGGCAGCGGCCGTCCGATTTATCGAGAGCGCCCTGCGGAGCGGAGTATTCGAGGAAACACCCGGCGGTACGGAGAAACCATCGGTTACCGTTGCCGCACCTGTGAGCGAGGAGTGACCATGAAAGACGGAAAACATGTGATTCTGTATATCGACGATGACCAGGATTTCCTCGATGCCGTCCGGACGATCCTCGAATCCAACGGCTACGCGATGGCCGAGGCTTCCAGCGCTGAGGAAGGTCTCAAGGTCTACAAGGAGACGCAGCCTGACTTCATCATCGTGGATCTGATGATGGAGGAAGTTGACGCGGGGACGAACTTCGTCAAGGAGCTGCGGGCGATGGGTAACAAGTCGCCCATCTACATGCTCAGCTCGGTTGGCGACAATTTGAGCATCAGCACGGATTACGCGGCCTTGGGCCTCAACGGCGTGTTCCAGAAGCCGATTGAGCCGGCCACGCTGCTGAGCGTTCTGAAGGCCAAGCTCAAGTAGTCGTCTTCGTCGGCCCGGTGCGCCTTGACCGGGAGGCCGGGGCGCGGGGCGGGCACTTCGAGCCGGCGCGTCCACTCCGGGCGGTGTCATGCCAGCGTCAGATCCCAGTGTGCTGCGGTTCATCGGACCGGACGAGGCCACCCGGTGCGTTCATGTCCTGTCCGTACCCGAACGCGAAATCCTCGACGAAATCAATCGCAAAGTCGCCGCCGCCCAATCGCTCGCGGAGATCCTCGATTTCGTCTTCCGGGCCGTTGCCAAGGTCAGCCTCTGTGACCGACTCAGCCTGGCGTTTGTCGAGGAGCAGGGCCGGCGGGTCGTCTCACACATCACCCATGCGGCTTACCAACCCATTCTACTCAGGACCGGGTACGCCGAGGATCTGCACGGCAGTTCACTCGAGACTATTCTGCGCAACGGCACAACGCGGATCATCAGCGACCTGCAACGCTACCTGGATCTGCGGCCCGCCAGCCGATCGACGAAGACCCTGCTTCGCGAGGGCGTGCGGTCGAGCATGACCTGCCCGCTGCGGGTCGATGATCGGGTCGTGGGGCTGTTCTTCCGCAGCGCCCGCCAGCCGGATGCTTACCAGCTCAACCACGCGTGTTTTCATCTGGCGATGGCGGAACGGCTCAGCCAGGCGGTCGAGAAGGCCTACCGCATCGAGCGGCTCGACGCCGCCAATCGGGCCTACTTCGAGATGCTCGGCTTCGTCACCCACGAACTCAAGAGCCCGGTCGCCTCCATGATCATGGATGCCCAGTTGCTCAACGACGGGTATCTTGGCGATCTGGAGCCCAAGCAGCGTGACAAACTCCTCGGCCTCATCAAGAAGGGGCATTACCTGCTCGGCCTGGTGAACGAGTACCTGGACCTCGCTCGCCTGGAGAGCGGCCAACTGGAACCGCGGTTTCGCGAGAATGTCAACTTCGTTAGCGAAGTGGTGGATCCGGCGGTGGACATCATCCGGCCGCAAATGGACGCCCGGCAGATGACGCTGACCCGCGACTGGCAGGCCCCGCCGCACGCCATCCACTCAGACCCGCAGTTGTTACGCATCGTCATGGTCAACCTGCTGGGCAACGCGGTGAAGTACGGTCGCGATCACGGCGAAGTGCGAATTCACCTGGCGGCCGACGACAGCATGCTGACCGCCTCGGTATGGAACGAAGGGCCCGGTTTCTCCGCCGCCCAGCGCCATCTCCTGTTTCGCAAGTTCTCGCGGCTCGACAAGCCGGAGCTCCGCAAAGCCAAGGGGACCGGCGTGGGGCTTTACACCTGTTGGCGAATCATTCAGGCGCACCGCGGCACAATCACGGCGGAATCGGACGAAGGTGAGTGGGCGGAGTTCACCTTCCGTTTGCCGCTCTTGCACGGAGGCCTCAGCGATCCGGAGTGAAGTCGCCCGTGCCGTCGTTGATGTAGATTCCGATGGTGCCCGAGTTCATGTGCGAGACGGCCAGGTCGGGAACGCCGTCGCCGTTGAAGTCCGCGGCCACCACGCACGTCGGGCCGTCGCCGACACTGAGGTTCCTCGCCGCCTGAAAAGTCTGATTGGCTTGGTTGAAGAACAGTGATACGTTGTCGGACCCGTTGTTGGCAACGACGAGGTCGAGCAGCCCGTCGCCGTCGAGATCCGTGACCGCAATCGAGGTGGGGTACCAACCTGCGGCCAAGCGCATCGGCGATCCGAAGCCGCCGTCGCCGCGGTTGAGGTAGACCAGCGCCTGTCCGAAATCCTCGGTGTTGAAGATATCGCCGTTGTCGGCCACCAGCACATCGGCGGCCCCGTCACCGTTGACATCGGCGATGCGCACGTCGCTGAGCAGATGATTGGTCCCTGCGTTCAGGTTCCTGGCGACACTGAACACACCGGTGCCGTCGTTGCGCAGGATCGTCACCTTGCCCGTGGACTGGTCGATGACCAAGTCGGGCCAGCCGTCGCCGTTGAGATCGCCCGCGTCGATATTCGACAACCGCGGGATATCGTTGCCCAGGATCAGGCTCTGGGTGACGTTGAAACGCCCCTGGCCGTCATTGAGCATGATGGCCACATGGTCGGCGTTGGCGTAAGGCGGATTAGCCGACAGGTCGATGATCGAGCCCGCCGCCGGTGACGCCAGATCCGGCCAACCGTCGCCATTGAGGTCGGCGGTGGTGACGCCGGTCGGGAATCCGATGAGATCGGGATCCAGCGATCGGCTGACCGTCCTGCCGAAGGTGGCGTCGCCGTTGTTGAACAGGATGGACACGCCGCGGCCGTCGCTGACGGCCACATCCAGGTGGCCGTCCCCGTCCCAGTCACCACTGGTGATGTTCAGCGGACTGGGCCCGACGCGATACTTGCCGGCCGGCGCCATGGCGCCTTGCCCGTCGTTGAGCAGCACTTCGATGTTGTCGGTGCCGTAGTTGGCGGCCACGAGGTCGAGGTCGCCGTCGCTATCGAAGTCCCCGGCGGTCAGTGCGAACGGGGCTTTGCCGATGATCGCCACGCAGTAGGTCGCGTTGAGTCCGCAAGCCGAGACCGTCGGCGGATCCGTGGGGGGGGTGCAGTCCTGCCCAAGGCACAGGGCCGCGGAGAAGATCAGCAGAACGCGCATGAGGCAGCGGGTCGTTTTCGAGCGTGTCATCGCCAAACCTCCCAATCAGGCATCCCATTGCCGCCGGGCTCTCATCGGTGGCTCGCCAGCGTCTTCCCCGTACTCCTGCTTACCGGCCAAAGGTCCGGTTGCCGTTGTTGAGTAGGATGGATACGGTGCCCGCGCCATTGTTGGCGGTCAGAATGTCCGGCCGGTCGTCGCCGTTCACATCGGCGACGGCCACAGCCACGGGCGTCTGTCCCACGCGGTAGGGCCACTGGGGCTCGAACGTGCCATCCCCACGGTTGAACAGCACCGAAACATCATCACTCTCGCCGTTCGCCACGACGAGGTCGATGTGCCCGTCGCCGTCCAGATCAGCGGCGGCCACACCCTCGGACAGCGGACCGGTCGGGTAGCTCGCCCGCTCGCCGAAGCCGCCGCTGCCATCGTTGAACAGCACAAACACGGAGCCGGCGGACCGCTCGACCGCGGCCAGATCAAGCCGGCCGTCGCCGTCCATATCCGCCAAAGCCAGATCACGTGCCAAGAGATCACCTGACCAATTCGTTGCCGGGGCAAACGCCGCGTTACCCTGGTTTAGCAGCACCGTGACGCCCCCGTCCTCCGCCTGGCCTCCGACGTTCCCGAAGGCCAGGTCCAAGTCGCTGTCGCCGTCCAGATCCCCGGCCACGATACTCATCGCAAACGACGCCTCGGCGACCACCTCGTGCGGTCCGAACGTGCCGTCGCCCAGATTCATCAGAATCGAGATCGTGTCGTCGCCGGCGTTGGCTACGGCGAGGTCCATGTGCCCGTCACCGTCGAGGTCCGCGGGCGTGTGGGCCAGCGGTGTCTGCCCCACCTCGTAGTAATCCGGCATGTTGAAGCTACCTTGGCCATCGGCCAGGAAGACGAAGACGCTGTTCCATGCCAGATCCAGGCCGTGGATGTCCGCAAAGCCGTCGCCGTTCAAGTCGCTGGCCAGGACAAAGTAGACGCCGATGCTGTTGGCGGTAGCCACTATTGGGAACTGTCCGGTGCCGTCGTTCCAACGCAACCACAGCTCCTGGGCGACCGGACAGCCCACGACCATGTCCGCGACTCCGTCGCCGTCCAAATCCTCCATTGCCAGCGTGGTCGGCGCGTTGCCCACCTGGACTTCCGTGTGGCTGGCGACCGGCACGAGGCCCACTGTCTCCGCCAGCAGGAGCGGTGCGTTCTGGCCGAGGGCGATGTTCATGGCGGGGAACAGCCGCACGGTCAGCAGCGAATTCCTGAAATGCTGATCGGTCAACAGGTAGTCCGGGGCGGTGTAGGCGTTCATCAGGTCCGCCGCCGTGACCACGTGACTGAGGCCCAGGAGGTGCCCAACCTCGTGGGCGGCGACGTTGCCGAGGGCCACGCCGAGCTGCTCGGCGGTCGGTCGGGTGGTGAACAGATCGTCGGTGAATCGCTCGGTGAAGACGATGGCGTCGTCCGACGGGTTGGCGTTGTAGAAGTCGGTGCCCTGCAGGGCCATGCCCAAGCTCCAGGGGTCGTATCCGCCGAAGTAGACGGTGGAGTGGGCCGTCCCGGCGGGCGGCGGCCCCTCGTCGCTGCTGAGCACGGTCACGTTGTACCGCGCGTAGTTCTGTCTGGCGGTTTGTACGACATGCTCGCGGACCAGGGCCGTCTGGCCCGCGTACGCCGGGTCGATGCCGGCCGGGTCAAAGGGCCCGAGCACCAGCTGGCCGACCTCGGGAACCTCCACTTCGCCGCCCTCGAAGTTGAGGTAGACGACCTGCGGTTGGGGCTCGGGTGCGGGGCCGCCGCGCTGGACTGTGACCAGGGCTTGGTACGCTGCTCCCGGCATGCCGAGCGCCGTGGGAAGAGTCGCGGCCAGGTAGTAGTGGTCCGAGTCGTGACGAATAGCCTCCGTGAAGAACGGGCCCACGATCTTGCCGTCATCGCGGGTCGTCGACAATGCCAGCCGAAAGAGGTTGCCCTCGCCGTCGAAAACGCCGATGACCATTTGGCGTTCAGAACCCGGCGTCGTGATTTGGACGGTAAGCCGGTCGCCGGCGGTCATCGGGCCGAGATCGAAGTAGTCGACATCCATGGGGATCTGCAGCCCGGGCAACTCCGCCACGATCCTCGCCCGGCCGGTGTCGTCGAAGGCGATGACATTCGCGGTGGCGAGGCTGTTGTTGGGCTCGACCTCCGCGGTGGGGGCGACGTCGAGACCGGGGATGTCGTCGTCGGGCGTCTCGGGATCGGCCGGGATACAGCCGGCCGAGATCATCCCCAGGCACAGCCCGACGATCGCCAGGATGGTATGCCGACAGCGCATAATCGCCTCCCGCCCAAAAGGCAGTGCTGGCCGATCCGTCGAGAGACTCCAAGCCGTCACATTCGCACACGCGGCCAAGGATCGCCGCCCCACACGTGGGACTGGCGGGCACGGCACCTTCAGGTATGATACCAGCGTGCATGTGGCGTGCCAAACGCTGGTGTCTTTTTTGCAGTACAAATCGTCGATCCGACATGCTTGGACGTGCGGGGCTTTGTGATGTGTCGACCGCTTGCTTCCCTACCGCGTTTCTCCGCGTCTCACAGGTCAATCCTTGCGGCGATCGTGCTGGCCACCTGTTACCTGACAACGGCGAGCAGGGCCGAGCAATCGGACACCGTGGTCGCGGATCTCGAATCGGCCGCGACGTCGATCCAAGCGGGCCAGCCCAGGGCCGCTCTCGAAGCCCTCGACGCCGTCGAACGCATCGAGCCGCACAATCCCTGGATGTGGTTCTATCGTGGGCTGGCCCACCTGCGGCTGGGCAACGCGTATCTGGCCATGGAGAGCTTCGATGCCGCGATGGATCGCCTCGCGGAACTGGGCGACCCCGACCCGCAACTCACCGAGGCCGCCCGACGCTATCGCAGCCAGGCACGCCGGCAGGCGTTTTCCCTCTCGTGGCAGACCGGCTTGGCGTATGACACCAACGTGACGTACTTGGGCAACGTGGCCACCGGGCCCGGACTCATCAGCGGACGCAAGGACGGCAAGTTCGCCTCCGGCCTGCAGCTTCATTACGCCCCCGTCGCCGAGGAGGACCAGGCCCTGGTGCTCAACCTCCGCCTGGACCATATCTGGCACTTCAAGACCGCCGAGTTCAACTTCCAGGACTACGGGGCCTCGGTTCGCTACGCCCGCAAGCTCGACCGCCATTGGGAGGCCAGCCTGCAGTACGATTATGACTTCACGCTGTTGGGCAATCAGTCGTTCCTCTCCAGCCACGCCCTGACGCCGGGGCTACGCTATCACTGGGACCTGCCGGAGGGCCCGTTCCGCCCGGGCACGACCGGCGTGTACTACCAGATGGTCGGCCAGGACTTCCGCTTTCCCACCACGCGGGCCTTCGATCGCGACGGGTTCATCCATGCCCTGGGCGTCGAGCAGAGCTTCCTCTTTCAACTGCTGCCGGGCTCATCACGCACCGGCGAGCTGACCCTCGGCTACCGGGCGGAGGCGATACCCACCCGCGGCAGTGAGTTCGATCGCAACCAGCACAACTTCCTCGCCGGTGTGGGCCTGCCGTTGCTCAACCCGGCCGAGCCGGAGCGGTTCCTCATCCTGCCCGACAAGGAACTGCTCCTGCGGTTCAACGTGCACTGGCAGACCGCAGACTACGACAACCCCAGCTTGTTGGACCGCTACAAACGCGGCCGGTCCGACTTCATCAAGTCCTACACCTGGTCGCTCTCGCAGAAGCTCATGGAGCACCCGGACTACGGCGAGCTGACCTTGCACGGCATCATCAACTGGCAGGACGCCCGCTCGCATCTGCGGACCGACGGCGGCGGCCGGCCGTTCACCTACGACAAGGTCATCTACGGCATGCAGCTCGAATGGACTTGGTGAGCGAGAACGGCACGACACCGCCATCTCGCCGACGGCGGGCATGGCAGCGCTGCTTTGTAGCGGCCGCCGCCTCTGGCGGCCGGTGGACGGCGACAGATCTTCAGACGCCGGCCGCCACGGCTCGGCTGAGCTCGCCGAAGTCGGCGGGGCGGCCGCCGCCAGAAACTCGCATCCAGCGCTGTCATATTGCGATGCGTGGGCACTTGTGCCCGATCGACGACCGACCGAGAGCGGGGATTTGCCCACTTTGCGGGTCGGCGTCCCCGATTGTTGCGCAAGGGCCACGTCGTCCGGCGGCACAGAAGTTGCAGGGATGCATGGAGGTGTTGCCGAGGGTGGCAAGGCTCGCCGGCCCGTCCGAGTGTCCGGTATAATGCACGCGGTGTCCCGTGCGGCCGGCAGGTGTGGCACCGGTGGGGTGTATCCGCCGTTCAGTGGCAAGTTGCCAAAGGCGAAGTATCGAGGGTGGCATGGGTCGGTACTCCGACCCGTGGCCAAATGCGGACAGCCACTGGTCTGGGTACAGACCAGTGCCACCCAGTGCC
>Ga0123328_1001415_pt1 | contig 23535 bp, 16 predicted proteins | sample BioC12SIPDNA_2_FD_89702 | JGI IMG/M metagenome (GOLD analysis project Ga0123328, IMG submission 89702) | Anaerobic biogas reactor microbial communites from Washington, USA - Biogas_R1_A C12 SIP DNA | ecosystem: Engineered > Bioreactor > Anaerobic > Unclassified | place: Washington, USA...
AGGGGCTTGACGCCGTCGCGGGTGCGCAGCACCTCGCCGATCTGCTCGTCCCCGTCCAGGAGCGCTGTGGCATCCCCGCGGCACGGGCCGGGCATCTCATGCTCCCCGAGCAGGCGGCTTTTGGCGCACCCGACGGTGGGCAGACCCAGCCACAGCCCCATGTGCGCGGCCAGTCCGAGCCGGCGGGGATGCGCAATCCCCTGGCCGTCGAACAGAACCACGTCCGGGACGCGCCGCAGGCGTGCGAACGCCTCCAGCATCACGGGGCCCTCGCGGAAGGTCAGCAGTCCCGGCACGTAGGGAAACGAGGCCGGCCCCTCGGCGGTGACCTCCTCGACCAGCGCCATGTCCGCCGCGTGGAAGACCAGGACGGCCGCAAGCACACGACGCCGACGGCGGTCAAACGCGACGTCGGCCCCGCCGACCAACCTGGGGGCCTGCGGAAGGGGCGCCTGCTCGACGCGCGCGACCAGAGCCGCCTGGATGCGCCGCGCCTCGGCGGGGTCGCTCGTCCATTCATGCAGCGGGGGGATGATCATCGGGAGTCGCCTTTCACGCCCCGGTAGTGTAACATGTCGTCAGCGCGTCGTCACCGCTTGCCTCAGATGCGCGGGGTGTGCATGTCGGATCAGGAACAAGGACGGCCCGAGGATACCCTGGCATTCTGGCGCGGTTGTCTGCACGAACCGCTGTATGAGCTGGCCCACCGGTACCTGGGGGCGGTCGAACCGGCGCTGCATGCGCGCATCGGCTCCTACGGGGCCCTGGCCGGTCCGGCCCGCCACATCGTGCGGGCGGGCGGGAAGCGGATCCGCGCGCTTATCCTGATGGCCGTCTGCGAGGCCGGCGGAGGCGACTGGCGGACCGCCGTGGACGCGGCCGTGGCCATCGAACTGATCCACACCGCCAGCCTGATCCACGACGACGTAATCGACGGCACGGAGGATCGCCGCGGCGTGCCGTCCGTGCACGTCCGGTTCGGGCCGGCGGCGGCCCTGTTGACGGGCGACCTGTTCTGCTTCGATGCGTTCCTTCTGGCGGCCCGCGTGCCGGAGGCCGCAGCCGTGCTGGCGGCGGCCTGCAAGGAGATGTGTCTGGGCGAGGCCATGGTGGAAGGCCAGTGTGTCGCGGAGATGAAGACGGCGTCGCTCTTCGGGGCGGCCGCGGAGGTCGGGGCGCTCGCGGCGGGCGTCAACGACCGGCGGCGCGCCATGTGCCGGGCCTACGGACGCCACCTGGGCACGGCCTTCCAACTGCGCGACGACCAGATCGACGAAGAGGGAACGGCCGACCCCGCTCCCTACGCATTGCAGGCGCAGGCCAGCCTTGCCGACATGCCGCCGTCGGCGGCGCGGGTCCTGCTGATGGCCCTGCCGCTGGAGGCCGTCCGCCGCAACGTCTGAACCGGTCGCCGGCCCCTGTCTCCGGCGTCCGTGCGACGGCGCCCTGTCGGCACGAGGCAGGGCCGGCACCGGACGGTCGAGACGCGGTGGAATGGTCTGGGATTCGGCGAGTTGCCCGGGCCTGAGGGTGGAGCACGTGTCTGCGATGAACGGCGATGCGGATCGGGAACCGGGGACGGCGCGAGACGGTGCCGGTGGCTGCGGCGATGAGGACGAGTTCGAGCGGATCGAGCGAGTCCTCGGATACCGCTTCCGGGAGCGGGGGCTCCTGCGCCATGCGCTGACGCATGCGTCGGCCGCCGGTCCGTCGCAGCCATCGAACGAACGTCTGGAGTTCCTCGGCGACGCCGTTGTGGGCATGGTCATCTCGGACTACCTGTTCCGGAGCGCCCCCGAGATGCCCGAGGGCCCCATGACGGTCATCAAGTCGACCGCCGTCAGCCGCCGCACCATGGCCCGGGTGGGAAGGGCACTGGGATTGCCGGATTTCGTCCGGGTCGACGAGGGCCTCCGGAAGCGGGGGGCCTATCCCCAGTCGATCGTGGCCAACGTATACGAAGCCCTGGTGGGCGCCATCTACCTGGACGGCGGCATACAGGCGGCGTCGGCCTTCATACTCAGCACGCTCGAGGTCCACGTGAGCCGGGTGCGCAGCCGCGGGCGGGCGGCCAGCGCCAAGTCGACGCTCCAGGAGTGCACACAGGGCGAGGGCCGTGAACTCCCTCGCTACGAGATACTGCGCTACGAGGGCCCGGAGCATGACCGCAGGTTCTTCGCGGCCGTGTACGTCGGCGGGGAGGAGCGGGGCTCCGGCTCGGGCGCCACGAAGAAGGCGGCCGAGGAGCGGGCCGCCCGGGAGGCTCTCCGGCAGTTCTACGGCGATCCGGACGATCCGGGGCGGCCGGCCGACCGGGAACGGCAGTAGTCGCCGATCCACCGCAGACGCTCCACGGCGCCCTCGCCCACGCCCTCCGGCAGTTCGTCGGAGATGCCCAGCACCAGGCGCGGGTGGAACATCTCCACCACCGTCTCCACGCACTCCTGAAGCTGCCCCATCGAATAGTGCGGCAGGAAGAGCACGGCCGGGATGCCGTCCAACAGCACCTTGTCGCCGATGTGGTCGCGGATCTGCTCCAGTGTCACGTCGCCCTGCGGGCTCGGCGTGAGGGCCTCCAGGCCGTCGAACGGCAGGGCGGCCAGGTACGGCAGCAGCGACGCGAAGTTGCCGTCCAGGTGCATGTGCGTGAAGACGCCGCCGCCCCTCAACTGCCCGGCGCGCTTCTCATACCAGGGGATCAGGTAGCGCTCGAAGTAGGCGGGCGAGAGCAGGCTGTCGTGGATGTTCTCCCCGAAGTTCACGATGTGCACCTGTCCGGAGGCGACGATCTCCTCATACAGCACGGCGTAGGAGCGGTCGATCACGTCCATCACGTCTGCGATCTTCGCGGGCTCGTCGGCCAGCGCGTAGATGAAATCGTCCAGCTTCATCCACTGCTGGCAGAGGGCCTGGTACGGGCTCTTGGGCACCCAGAACTGGGGCTCTCCGCGCTCGCCGATGAAACGGCTGCCCATCTGGAAGTTCTCGGGCACGAAGTGATACGTCGTTCGTTCGAACAACCAGCGCAGCTTGGGCAGGTCGGCGGCGGTCTTGACCGGGTAGTCGACCGTCCGCCACATCCTGTCGACGGTCTCGTGGTCGCGTCGCACCAGCTCGCCGTGCGGCGTGGCGATCACCGTCAGCGTGTCGCCGTCCGCCAGCACCTCGCGCCGTACGTGCACGCCCTCCGCGTAGTCCTCCCGCACGGGATCGGGCATGCCCGTGTAGAAGTGCACGTAGCGCATCGAGAGGTCGAGTTCGTCGTAGACGTCGCGCAGGGCCATCCCGCGGAAGCACTCCGGCAGGGTGCCGAACAGCGTGTGCCAGGCGAACCACGGCTCCATGCGCGGCTGCCACAGGACGCGGGGGACGGGCTCGCCCCGGAATATCCGCAGGTTCAATTCGCGCTTCGTCACGGACGTCCTCCACGGAGGCTCGCTGAGGATACGCACCGGGCGTGATTGACCGTCGCCAGCCGGCGGCACTATAATCCATCGCCGACCAGGGCAGGGTCAAGGGCGGGCCGCTGTCTGCGGCGTGTCGTCTTCGGTTTCCACACAACGAGGAGCGGGGATCGCGTGTACCGCCGCACGATCGAGCACCGCTGTCGCCCGTTCGCGTGGTTGCGGGCGGCGGCCGGGCGGCCGTACCCGGCCCTGCTGGAGAGCGCACAGTGCGGCGTCCCGATGGGACGCTACTCCATCTGCTGCTGGAGCCCGTTTCAGGTGCTGCGCTGTGTGGACGGCACGGTGCTGGCGGACGACCTGCGGACGGGTGCTCGCCGCGTCCTGCCGGGCGATCCGTTCCGGGTCCTGGCGCGCGAGTTCGATGCCCATCGACTCGAGGCAGCGGGCTTCGACCTGCCGTTCGCCGGCGGGGCGATCGGCTACTTCTCATACGACCTGCGCCACCGGATCGAGCGGCTGCCCCGGCTCTGCAGCGCCGACGTCCCGGCGCCCGAGTTCGTCCTGGCCTTCTACGACGGAGGCCTCGTGTTCGACCACGTCGCAGGCGTGACCGAATGGGCCGGGCGGTGCGCGGCCGACGGGGACCTGCCGGCGCCCGTCGACTCCGAGGCGCCGCTCGCCGTCGCCCCGGTGCGGCTCCGGCCGGACGTCTCCCGAGCGCGCTATCTGGCCGCCGTGGAGCGGGTGAAGGAGTACATCGCGGCCGGCGACATCTTCCAGGCCAACCTGTCCCAGCGATTCAGCGGAAGGTGCCCGTCGGACGGGCTGGCCGTCTACTCGCGCCTGCGCGCGGTGAACCCCGCGCCGTTTGCCGCCTACCTGCGCTACCCGGAACTGGAGGTCATGTCGTCGTCGCCGGAGCGGTTCCTGCTGGTCGACGGCGACGGCGTCTCGACCTGCCCCATCAAGGGCACCCGCCCGCGCAGAGAGGGAGACGACGCGTTCAACCGCCGCATGGTCCGCGAACTGCGGACCTCGGCCAAGGACCATGCCGAACTGGCGATGATCGTGGACCTGGAGCGAAACGACCTGGGGCGCGTCTGCAGCTACGGGTCGATCCGTGTGGCTGAGCATGCGGCGGTGGAGGCCCATCCGACCGTGCTCCACCTGGTCTCGACCGTCGTGGGGCGGCTGCATCGACCGACCCACGACGAGTTCTCCCTGATTCGCGCGGCCTTCCCGGGCGGCTCCATCACCGGCGCCCCCAAGATCCGCGCCATGGAGATCATCGAGGAACTCGAGCCCCACGCCCGCAACGTCTACACCGGTGCCATCGGCTACGTCTCCTTCCACGGCCGGATGGACCTGAACATCGCCATCCGGACGATGGTGCGCGCGCACGGCCGCGTGCACGTGCACGTGGGCGGCGGCATCGTGGCGGACTCGGTGCCGGCCCTGGAGTACCAGGAGACGCTCCACAAGGGTCTGGCGCTCTTCGAGGCGCTGCGGGCGCCGAATCTCGACGCGCTGACGGAGGCCGCGTTCGATGGACAGTGACCGCCTGTGGGTGAACGGGGGGATCGTGGCCAGGGATGCGCCCGTCCTGAGCGCCCTCGATCGCGGGTTCCTGTATGGCGACGGCTTCTTCGAGACCACGCGCATCCTCCAGGGGCGGCCGCTGTTCCTGGGGCTGCATCTGGCCCGGCTGGCCGCCTCGTGCACGGACACGGGCTTCGGATGGTCGCCGGACGCCGGGGTGGTGAGGTCCGCCGTGCACGACCTGATCGCCGCAAACCGCGTGCAGGACGGCTACCTGCGCATCACCGTCAGCCGGGGGGCGCATGCAGGGGTGCTGACGGACCTGACGGCGGCGCAGCCGACGCTCGTGGTCGAGGCGCGCCCCGCAGACATCGCCCCGCTGGCCGTCCCGTCGCCCCTGTGCCTCGCGCGGTCCGAGTGGCGCCGCAACGAGCGTTCGCCGCTCGTGCGCCACAAGGCCCTCAGCTACATGGACAACGTGCTGGCCCTGGCGGCCGCCCGGCGGCGCGGGGCGGACGAGGTCTACTTCCTGAATTCGCAGGCCCGACTGACCGAGGGCGCTACCAGCAACCTCTTCTGGGTCAGGCGGGGCGCCGTGCACACCCCCGCCGTCGGATGCGGGCTGCTGCCGGGCATCACGCGCGGGATCGTGCTGGACATCTGCAGGGAGGAGACCCTGCCGGTCCGGGAAGGCGCGTTCCCGGACGCCGACTTGATCGAGGCCGAGGAGGTGTTCTGCACGAACGGCCTGCGCGGCGTGATGGGGGTTCGGAGCCTCCTGGACCCCCCGCACGCCTTTCCCGCGGACGCCCCGGTGACGGCCGCCATCCGCCGCGCCTACGTGGAACGCGCCCTCGGCGGCGAGCGCCCCTGCCTGCAGCCGCCATGAGGGGATCCCGCACAGACCCGTGTGCCGGGCATTCGTTTGACTTGTCGGGGCGATTCGGATAACTACTCGGAGGGCGGATTCCGCCCGCAGGCCACCGGGGGCGCCGTCGGCGTCCGGTCCATACCTCAGCATCACACGCACTGGGAGCAGAGAGCATCATGACGGAGATCATCGGCGTGAAGGCGCGGGAGATACTGGACTCGCGCGGCAATCCGACTGTCGAGGTGGACGTGGAACTGGCCTCGGGCGGGTTCGGGCGGGCGGCTGTGCCCAGCGGCGCCTCCACCGGCGCCCACGAGGCCGTTGAGATGCGCGACGGCGACAAGGCGCGCTACGGCGGCAAGGGCGTCCTGCAGGCGGTCGAGAACGTCAACAAGGTCATCCAGCCGCAGATCTACGGCATGGACGCCGTCAACCAGCGCGCGATCGACGAGATGATGATCGCCCTGGACGGCACGCCGAACAAGGGCAACCTGGGCGCCAACGCCATCCTGGGCGTATCGCTGGCCGTGGCGAAGGCGGCGGCCGACGCACTGGGCCTGCCGCTCCACCGCTACATCGGCGGGACCAACGGCCGCTGCCTGCCGGCGCCGATGATGAACATCCTCAACGGCGGCAAGCACGCCGACAACAACGTGGACCTGCAGGAGTTCATGGTGATGCCCGTGGGCGCCGAGACGTTCGCTGAGGCGCTGCGCATGGGCGCGGAGGTCTTCCACGCGCTCAAGAAGGTTCTCGCCAAGGCCGGCAAGAGCACGTCGGTGGGCGATGAGGGCGGCTTCGCACCCGACCTGGGCAGCAACATCGAGGCGCTGCAGCTCATCGTGCAGGCGATCGAGGCCGCCGGCTACGCGCCGGGCGAGCAGGTCTTCATCGCGCTGGACCCCGCCGCCAGCGAGTTCTTCGGCTCCGACGCAAAGGGCCAGGGCATCCAGGCCGCAGGAAAATACGTGCTGGCCGCCGAGGGCGACGGCAAGCAGGTCAAGACGTCCGCCGACATGGTGGAGTTCTACGCCGGGCTCTGCGAGCGGTTCCCGATCCTCTCGATCGAGGACGGCCTGGCCGAGGACGACTGGGACGGCTGGAAGGCCCTGACGGACGCGATCGGCGCGAAGGTGCAACTGGTGGGCGACGACCTGTTCGTGACCAACGTCGAACGGCTGCGCCGGGGCATCGAGGCGGGCGTCGGCAACTCGATCCTGGTCAAGGTGAACCAGATCGGCACGCTGAGCGAGTCGCTGGACGCCATCGAGACGGCCCACAAGGCCGGCTATACGGCCGTGGTGAGCCACCGGTCCGGCGAGACCGAAGACGCCACGATCGCCGACATCGTGGTGGCCACCAACGCGGGACAGATCAAGACGGGATCCGCGTGCCGCACCGACCGGATCTGCAAGTACAACCAGCTCCTGCGCATCGAAGAGGAGCTGGGCGACGTGGCGACCTACGGCGGCCGGTCTCTGGCGGCCCGCTGACGCGCGGCCGTCAGTCGCCTCGCCCGGAGGGCAGCAGACGTTCCCGCATGTAGCCGACACCGGCCAGGAGCCACCAGGCGAAGCCGAGCAGGAAGACGGGCAGGGCAGAGCGGGCGCCCCGCGGCAAGCGCAGCGTCCGCCACGCCCCCTGGCCGGCCGTGCGGGCGACCAGCAGCAGGTAGGAGGCCGTCGTCGAGCCGAGCAGACACCACTGCCGGATGATGGCCGGGTGCATCCCCTTGCCGAACAGGCCGGGTGCCCAGTCCTCCCTCACCAGCAGCATGACGGCCGCGTAGACGGCCAGGTTCACTGCCATGACCGGGACGTCCACCCCGAGCACGGGGACGCGCAACGCCAGAAACGCCCCCCAGACGAGCAGCAGGAGCGCAAGCGCCACGCCGATCGGCAGGCTCAGCAGACCCACCGGCAGCAGCAAGAGCGAGACGGCGGCCCCCGCGTGCACCCCCGCGTTGAGCCAGTGCATGTCATGGAGTTTCTCCAGCGCCGCATCGGCCGCCCCGTATTGCAGGGCCCGCCGCAACGCCGCCCCGAGACGGCGACCGGCAGGGGGCGTCTGTCGGCTGACGACGACCCTGTCGCTGAGCACCATCGAGAAGCCCGCATCGGCCATCTTGATCGACATGTCCACCGCCTCGCCCGGGTGGGGCAGATGATCGGTGTCGAAGTAGCCGACGTCCGCCAGCACGCTGGCCCGGTAGGCATCGCACTGGTGGCTGACGGTCTCGACCGGGACGGGGTGGTCCCGGTGATTGCGCCGGATTGCCGGCCGGACCGAATCGAGCAGGCACGCCGCAAGCCCCGGCCGCGTCTCCGGGGCCGGGACCGTCTGGCTCACCACCACGCCCACGCTCTCGTCCTCGAACAGATCCAGCATGCCCTGCAGCCAGCCCGTGCCTGACGGCACGCAGTGGGGCATCAGCAGCACCTTGACGTGCCCGCGGGCCGCCCGCATGCCGTCGTTGATCAGCATGCCGGGGTGGCCGGCCCGGCGTCCGCGCATGACGCGCAGTTCCTCCGAACCCCGGGGCAGATCGCTCTCGGGCACGGCGGGGTCGCTGACGATGATGATCTCCTTGCGCACGGCCTCCTGGCGCAGGACGCGGTCAAGGCACCGGCCCAGCGACGTGCAGCCCGGGCCGACGGGAATCACGACGGAGGCGACAAGGTCACTCATGGGCTGCGCCGTTCGTCTCGACTTGAAGGTGGCGAAGCATGCCGGTCCGGCAATAGTGCCGCAAACCCGCCGGCCTTGTCAATTGCGCGCGAGCTGCCGTACGCCCGCGCCGGGCCGCTTGCGTTTGCCTCGCCCGTTCGCGGCGAGTACAATGCAGGCACTTCCCATGTGGTGCGGGGAACATCCTGGAGGGGATGGTGCGATACGCGGTCCTGGCGGATATCCACGCCAATTTGCAGGCGCTGGAGGCGGTATGTGCCGACGTGCGCCGCGCCGGTGCCGAGAGGATGCTGTGTCTGGGCGACATCGTCGGCTACGGCGCCGATCCGCGTGAATGCCTGCAGATGGTGCGCGATCTGAATGCGACGATCGTCGCGGGCAACCACGACTGGGCAACCGTCGGCCGGCTGAACGTGGACTACTTCAACTCGGATGCCCGCGACTCGGTCCACTGGACGCGAAGCGTGCTCAGCACCGACGAAGTGGCCTTCCTGAAGAACCTCGACCTGATCAACGTTCTCGACGGTGTCACTCTCGTGCACGGCAGTCCGTTCAGCCCCGACTGCTTCGAATACATCCAGACCAACTACGACGTCGAGGTCGCCTTCGAACACCTGGCGACCCCCCTCTGCTTCGTCGGGCACTCGCACGTGCCCGTGATCTTCGAGCACACCGACCCGGTGGACTACTTCGTGCGCGACGAGTACGAAGTGCCGGACGACAGGCAGGTCATCGTCAACGTCGGCAGCGTCGGCCAGCCGCGCGACCTGGACCCCCGCGCGTCCTACGTCGTCTATGACGACCGCGAACGCACGGTCACCACACGGCGCGTCGAATACGACGTCTCCACGGCCTCGTCCCGCATCGTGGAGGCGGGCCTGCCCTCCACGAACTCGGTCCGCATCGTCCTCGGCCGCTGAGCGCCCTCATCCCGCGCCCTGCAGGCGGGCGCGCACGACCTCGGCCATGAGCGCGCGCGGCGCGCACAGCCCCGTCCAGATCCGGAACTGCGCGGCCGCCTGGCCCACGAACCACTCCAGCCCGGCCGCCGTCACGGCCCCGGCCGCCTCCGCTTCCGCCAGGAGGCGCGTGCGGATGGGATTGTAGACCGAATCGAAGACGACCATGCCCTCGCGCAGCATCCCGCAAGGCACCGGGGTGTCGTCCACGCGCGGCCACATGCCCACGGACGTGCTGTTGACGATCACGTCGGGGCGCAGCGCGGGCATCTCGGCAATCGGGCACCAGTCGACTCCGACCTGCCCGGCCAGGGCGCGCGCACGGGCGGCCGTACGGTTCGCGATCACCAGGCGGCCCACCCGCCCGCGCAGGCCGCACGCGATGGCCCGCGCGGCGCCGCCGGCTCCTACCAGCAGGACCGTGCGGGCCGAGAGCGGCTCGAGCCGGGCGCGGCGCACGGCCCCCTCGATGCTCTCCACGGCCGCCGCCACGTCCGTATTGACGCCGTAGCGACGGCCGTCGCGCAGGTCGACCGTGTTGACGGCGCCGATTTCGGCCGCCAGGCTCTCCACCTCGTCCATGAGGGGCAGCACGGCCTCCTTGTGCGGCAGGGTCACGCTGAGACCGCGCAGGTCGAATGGCGTGAACGCCTCCAGGAACCGGGCGGGGTCGAGGACCCTGAACGGCAGGTACACGGCGTTCAGGCCGGCATGCGCGAAGGCCGCATTGTGCACGGCCGGGCTCATGCTGTGCATGACGGGATCGGCGACGACCCCGTAGACGGCCGTGGAGGCGTCGACCGAGCGGATGCGGTACATGTTCAGCATCCCGTCCAGCGTGACCTGCCCCGGGGCGGACTCGCGGCCCGGCTCGGCGCTGGCAAAGGTCAGGAAGGCGCCGTACTTGGGCGCCAGCACGCGGCTGGCCACGCCGGCCTCGCCCATGCTGAGGGCGATCACGGGCGTGCGGCGGGCCTCGCGCTGCAGAAGCGAGAGCACCGGGGCGACGTCGGCGGCGTCTGCCGCCGTCACGGCGATTTTGGCCACGTCGGCGCCGGCGTCCCGCAGCCGGCGGAGCAGGGCGGGCAGGTCGGCCGGCGTGCCCTGCGTGTCGTGGCGGCTGACGATGCGCCGGCAGCCGGCCGGCAGCTCTCCGAGCGCGCCGACCGCGTCCAGTTCCACGTCCACGAACTCGGCCCCCTGTTCGGCCGCCCGCCTCAGCAGGGCCAGGCGCTGGGCCTCCGGGGCGGTGCAGGCACCGCCCTCGCGCACGGGGCGGTTCGTCACGATGACGCAGCGGTCCCGGCCGGCCAGGAGTCGCTCCGGGTCGCAGCCGGCCATCATGTCGAGCCGCAGCTCGACGATGTCCACCTCGCGCGGCAGGGAGCGCATGCGGGCGAGTGCGGACTCGGTGTCGTTTTCGGTAATGGGGACGCAGAGCTTCGTCACGGGCCATCCTCCGGGGTCGGGCTGGTGCCGGGCGGCACGGCGGAACGGATTATACCGGGCGCGGGCGTGGGTTTCATGGGCGTCCGTGTGTGTGTCCGTGTGTCCGTGTGTGTCCGTGCCGGCATGGGCGGCAGCACCGCATCGCTTGAGTTGGCGGGCACGAAATGGTATGATTCGACGATTCTTCGGGTCTCGAACTGCGGCGGGCGTGCCGCGCCGTTCGGTTCCCTCCGGGCCGTGCCGCCCCGGTTCCATTTTCACAGAATGCCCACGCCATGTCCGGCCGTGCGACCAAGTGGATCGTGTTCGTCGTTCTGCCCCTGCTCCTGGCCCTCTACGTGAGTTACCCGCCGGTCGGCGTGGTCGTGAAGAGGTACGTGGCCGAGGTGCACACGGCGGCCACCGCCGAGGAAGCCGCCCGGCACCGCGTGGCGGAGGGTGAGGAATACGAGGTCGTCCGGGAGGTCAAGGAACGCAGCTTCCTGCCGCTGGCCATGGGCAAGAGGGACGTCGAGCGGCGCTTCCTGGAGCGGCTCGAGGACGGCACCGTGCTCTACGAGGTGTCGCAGACGGTGCCGGGGCGCGTGAAGCTGGGCCTCGACGTGGCGGGCGGCACGGAACTGCTCTACCAGCTTCGCCAGGCGGAAGGCCAGGCCCTCGGCGGCAGCCAGGCGGCCACGATCGACATCCTCAAGAAGCGGATCGACCCGAGCAACGTCAAGGAGTACCGGATCCAGCCTCTCGAGAACTCCCGGATCCTCATCCAGGTGCCACAGGCCACGGCGTCGGAGGTGGCGCAGCTCAAGAACCGGCTGCAGCGGATGGGCCGGCTGGAGTTCCGCGTCGCCGTGCCACGCCCCGATGACGGCGACGTGACCGAGCCGCGCTTCCTGCAGTATTACGAAGAGGCCCAGGCCGGGAACGTCCCGGATGAGTTCGTCAAGATGCATGTCGACGGCGACCCGGCGGCACGCTACTACCTCGTGCGCAAGGGCGATCCGGCCATCACGGGCCAGTACCTGGATCCGGGCGCCGTGAGGCCGACGACCGAGCAGTACCGCCCCGCCATCGCGTTCCAGTTCAACGCACTGGGCATGCGCAGGTTTGCCGGCATCACGGAGCGCAATCAGGGCTGGAGCCTGGCCATCGTCCTGGACGGCGTGCTGCGGAGCGCGCCGCGGATCCGTGAGCGCATCTACGGGCCGGGCGTCATCAGCGGGAACTTCACGCAGCAGGAGGTCGCCGACATCGTCAACGTCCTGCAGGCGGGCAGCCTCCCGATGGACATCGACCTGCTCCAGGAGAACACGGTCGGGCCGCAGCTCGGGCGCGACAGCATCCGTAAGGGCCTCCGATCGCTCGCGGTCGCCGGCCTCCTCGTGCTGGCGTTCGTCGGCGTCTACTACCTGCGCTGCGGGCTCGTGGCCGACGCCGCCCTGGTGCTCAACCTGGTCTTCCTCGTCGGCGTCCTGTCGTTCCTCGGGGCCGCGCTCACCCTGCCGGGCATGGCGGGCATTCTACTGACGGTGGGCATGGCGGTGGACGCGAACGTGCTCATCTTCGAACGCATCCGTGAGGAGTCCGGGGCCGGCAAAGGGGTCCGCATGGCCCTGCGCAACGGGTATGAGCGGGCGTTCACCACGATCGTCGACTCCAACGTCACCACGCTCCTGACCGGGCTCATCCTCTACCTGATCGGCACGGGGCCGGTGCGAGGGTTCGCCGTCACCCTCTCGTTCGGCATCCTGCTGAGCATGTTCACCGCGCTGGTGCTGACGCGCCTGGCGTTCGAGACGTTCGTGGAGCGCGAATGGCTCACAGCGTTCAAGATGCGGAGTTGGATCGGCACGCCGACGATCGACTTCGCCCGCCTGCGCCGGCCGGCGCTCATCGCCTCCGCCGTGCTGCTGTTCGTGGGCATGGCGGCGTTCTTCACGCGCGGGGCGGAACTCTATGACATCGACTTCACGGGCGGTTCCCTGGTGCAAATCTCGCTGGCGCGGCCGACGCCCGTGAGCGAGGTCCGCGCCCTGCTGGCCGATGGCGGATTCCCGAGGGCGGAGGTGCAGGCCGTTCGCACGGAGGACTCGACCGCCGAGGGTGCGACCGCCTTCGGCATCCGCATCAAGGGGGCGGGCATCGAGACCGACGAACTGCTCGCCGAGCTGCGGCAGAAGCTGCAGGCCGCCGGGCTCCCGCCGGCGGACGACGGGCTGAAGATCACCGGCGACGGCCGGGCCGTCTTGCTGACTGCGCCGCGTGCCCTGACGGAGATGGAACTGCGCCAGGCCCTGGGAGAGGGAGGCGATCCCTACGCACTGGCCGACATCGGCGCGATCACCCCGGCCGAATCGGCCCCCACACGACACGTCACCGTACGGGCTCCGATCGGATCGGCCGCCGCGCGGCAGCCCGGGCTGCCGGGCCGAATCCTCCGAACGCTGGCCTGGGCCGGCCTGGAGCGCGCTCAGCTCGCCATCATCGAGACCGGACCGCCGGCCGGCGACGGCCCGGCCGCAACCATGCCCTTTGTGCTCGATGGCGCCGTGCAATCCGAAGTGCTCGTCCTCGAACTGGAGCGGCGTCAGTTCGGCGGCATCGCCGTGGAGCGCGAGGGCGACGAGGGCGGGCGTTTCCGCCTCGTCGGAGCCCGGAAGCGGCTGGAGGACCTGCGACGCGAGCTGCCCGTGGGGGCGACGCTCAGCATCCCGTTGGCCGAGGTCCATCCGGACGGCGTCACGGCCCGCCTGGCCGTTGAGATGGACGAGCAGGACGTGCGCGCCCGCCTTGAGCAGCAGGCACTGGGCGACCTGCTGGTGATCTCGCTGGACGCACGCAGCCCATCCTATCGCATGGCCATCGACGTCGGGCAGGTCCGCGAGCAGATGGAGGCCATCTTCGCTCATCTGGCTCCGTCGCCGTCGGCCGTCACGTTCGCGCCCGTCGAGGGGGCGGCGTCCGAAGGGCACGTGCTGGTGAGGATGAAGCTCGGCCAGCCGATGGCGTTCGAAGACGTTCGCTCGCAGATGGAGGACAGCGGGCTGATGTCCCGCGGCGAGATCATCGTCGGCGCGACCGACTACGCGCCGGGGGTGGTGGTCTCCGACCTGACCCTCCGGCTGCCCGCCGGCGAGGCCGAGGCTCTGCAGGCAAGCCTTCAGGACGCGCTGGGCCGGCCGCAGGCCGTTCAGCAGGTGGTCCGGATCGGCGCCACCGTGGCCCAGGAGATGCAGGGAAAGGCCCTGCTCGCCGTCGTGTTCGCCTCGGTCATCATCGTGCTCTACGTGGCCGTGCGGTTCCATGCATTCCGCTTCGGCTTGGCCGCCGTCGTGGCCCTGCTCCATGACGTCGTCGCCACGGCCGGCCTCGTCGCGCTGGCGGACTGGGTCGGTGGGTTCGGCGACGTGAAGATCAACCTGGCCATGCTCGCAGCGTTCCTGACGATTCTCGGCTACAGCATCAACGATACGATCGTCGTCTTCGACCGCATCCGGGAGAACATGGGTTCGCTCGGACGCAAGGCGGTCGACGGCGATCTGATCAACCTGAGCATCAATCAGACGCTGAGCCGCACCGTCCTGACGTCTGTGACCACGCTCATCGTGGTTCTGATCCTCTATGTGATGGGCGGGTCGGTCCTGCAGGGAGTGGCCCTCACACTGACGATCGGCGTGGTCATCGGCACCTACTCGAGCGTGTTCATCGCGAGCCCCATCCTGCTGGACTGGCCGCGTCTGTTCGCCGTGGAGCCGCGGGTGCCCGGCGTGGCGCGTTTCTACGGAGTTCTGATGATGCTGGGTGGCCCCCTGGCGGCGTTCGTGGGCGGCGTCGGCGCCGTGGTGCATCTGCTGAAAGGCAGCCCTGCAAGTGCGGGCCTCTACCTGCTCATCTGGCTGGTGCCCGGCGTGCTGGCCTGCCTGGTGGGCAGGGGACTGCGTCGGGGCCGCGGGGGGGCCGTGGGCGGACTGATCGCGCTGGCCGCGGTGGCGCTGGTACAGCTCGGGGCGATGGCCGGGCTGCACTGGTACGGCCTGGGCCTCGGGTCCGGTTCGGACGTGACGCTGCTGCTGGCGCTCTGGGCGCTTGCCTGTCTGCCGCCCGTGGTCAGCGCCCTGCGCCACAGGGACGTATTCCGGACGGCCGCCTGACGGCCCGGACCGGCCCGGACGCTACGGCTCAGGGGTGGCCGGGGAGGGTTCGGTGTAGACGCCGATGGCCCGATATCGCCGGTAACGCTGCTCCAGCAGGTCATCGATCGGCAGGGCCGTCAGTTCGTCGAAGGCGGCCGTCAGGTAGGCCTCCACGTTCCGGGCCGTCTGATGGGGATCCCGATGGGCGCCGCCGAGGGGCTCGGCGATCACCGTGTCGATAATCCCGGCCTCCAGCATGTCGGCGGCCGTCAGCTTCATCACGTCGGCCGCCTCCGGGGCCCTGGCGCCGTCCTTCCAGAGGATGGCGGCGCAGCCCTCCGGGCTGATGACGCCGTAGTAGGCGTTCTCGAGCATGGCGAACCGGTCGCCGACGCCGATCCCCAGGGCGCCGCCGCTGCACCCTTCGCCGGTGACCAGCACCACGATGGGTACGCGCAGGCCGGCCATGGTGAAGATGTTCTCGGCAATCGCCATCGCCTGGCCCCGCTCCTCGGCCCCGACGGCCGGGGCGGCCCCCGGCGTGTCGATCAGGCACAGGACCGGCAGGCCGAACTTCTCCGCCAGCCGCATCTTCTGCAGCGCCTTGCGGTAGCCCTCCGGCTGCGGCATGCCGAAGTTCGCCGCCATCTTCTCCCGGGTCTCCTTGCCCTTGCGCTGGGCGATGACCAGCAGGCGATGCCCCTCCAGCCGGCCCAGGCCGGTGACGATCGCCGGGTCGTCGCCGAAGCGCCGGTCGCCGTGCAGCTCCGCGAAGTCCGTCACCAGCATGTCGATGTAGTCCATCGGGTGCGGCCGCAGCGGATGCCGCGCCAGGCGCACCCTCTGGTACGCCGTCAGATTCGCGAAGGTCTCTTCCAGGAGCCGCCGGTGCTCGGCCTCGAGCGCCTCGAGCTTCGCCGCCACCTCGGGTTGATCGGCGTCGTCGCCTTCGGACAACGCCCGGATCTGCTTCTCCAACTCCAGGATGGGCTGCTCAAAGTCGTAGGCAAAGCGGTCATGCCTGGCGTTTGATGCCATGCCGTGGCCTTCCGAAGGAGTGGGAGAGCGTCTCTGCTGACTGGATTGCCAATTGTACCGGCCGTCCGGTTTTGAATCAAGGCGGCCCGGGCGGTATAATACCGCCTGCATTCGCGTGCGTGCCCGCCTGCCCGACCAGGGGTGTCCCATGGACTTTTCCGACGACGACCGTTCTGCCATGCGGCGCGCCCTCCACCTGGCGGAGCGGGGGCGCGGGTGGGTCGAGCCCAACCCGCTCGTCGGGGCGGTCCTCGTGCGGGAGGGACGTGCCGTCGGGGAGGGCTGGCACGAGCGTTTCGGCGGCCCGCACGCGGAGGTCAATGCGCTGGCCGCCGCCGGGGAGCGGGCGCGCGGCTCGACGCTCTACGTCACGCTGGAGCCCTGCGATCACGCGGGCAAGACGCCCGCCTGCGCGCCGGCCGTCGTGCGGGCCGGCGTCGCGCGCGTCGTCATCCCGCTTCGGGACCCGACGGCTGCCGACCCGGGCGGGGGAGTGGCCATCCTGCGGCGGGCGGGAATCGCGGTGGACGAGGGCCTGTGCGAAGACGAGGCGGCCCGTCAGAACGCGGCCTTCTTCAAGCTGGCCGCCGTCGGCCGCCCGCTCGTGACGGCCAAGTGGGCCATGAGCATCGACGGCCGGGCCGCCGCACGCACCGGCGATTCCCGGTGGATCAGCTCGGTCGAGTCCCGGCGCGACGTGCACCGCCTGCGGGGGCTCGTCGACTGCGTCCTGGTGGGGGCGGGGACCGCACGCGCCGACGACCCGCTGCTGACGTGCCGCGACGCGGAGCGGCGCCGTACGGCCGCGCGCCTGGTCCTCTGCGGCCGGCGGGCGCCGCGGCCGGATTCGCGGCTCGCGTGCACCGCGCGGGAGGCGCCCGTGCTGCTGGCCTGCGTGGATGGGGAGCCTCCGGAGGGCCTGCCGGCCCTGCAGGCCCTCGGTTGCGAGGTGCTGTCCCTGCCGCGCGGCGGGCCGGGGAGTCCGCGCGTCGACCCGGCGGCCCTGCTCGACGCACTGGGCGCACGCCGCATGGCCAACGTGCTCGTCGAGGGCGGGCCCGATGTGCTGGGGTCGTTCTTCGACGCGAAACTCGTCGACCGCGTGCTGGCCTATGTCGCGCCCCGTCTGATCGGCGGTTCCGGCGCCCTCGGGCCGGTGGGGGGGCAGGGGGTGGACGCCATGAGCGCGGTGCGGGACCTGGCCGATTGCGAAGTCGTTCGCGTCGGCCCCGACGTCTTGGTACGCGGGTGGGTCACCGCCCCACGGAACTGGATCGCGCGCGGGCAGCAGAAGGGCACTCCGCCAGGGAGTTCGGGATGCTGAACAGGGATGCCGTCGAAGGAACCGACCGGTATGTCGTCACCTGCCTGTACGGGCTGGAGGGCCTGCTGGCGGACGAGGTGCAGGAGCGGCTGCATGTGCCGGGCGAACGCCACTGGAGCGAAGTCGCCTTCCATTACGGCGGCGACCCCAGGCACGTGGGCGCCCTGCGCCTGGCCGGCAACGTCTTCCTGTGCATCGACCGCGTCCGCATCGGCCCGTCCCTGGCCGACCTGGCCCCGCTGACGGACCGCCTGCGTGCGCTTCCCCTGGCACGATGGGAGCGGCTGGCCGGCGCCTTCCACGACGAGGCGGCCGGGGAGATCGGCATCCGTGTCGACAGGAAGGGCGAGCACCGGTTCACATATGCGCAGGTCGAGGAGCTGGCCCTCGAGGCCGTCGCCACGGCCACCGGGCGCCGCACTACGCTGGAGGACCGGCCCCTTCAGTTGAAGGTGGACGTCCACAACGAGTGGTGCCGGCTCCTGGCGCGCCTGACGGTGCGCTCGCTGGCCGTGCGCGACTACAGGCGGTGCCACGCGCGCAGCGCGACGGACCCGACGCTGGCCGCCGCCATGGTGCGGATGACCGAGCCCAGGGGCGACGACGTCTTCCTGGACCCGTTCTGCGGAACCGGCTCGGTTGCCATCGAACGCTGCCTGGCCGGCGCAGCGCAGCGCGTGGTGGCGGGCGAGCGGAACGAACGCCGAATCGGCTGGGCGCGCACGAACGCACAGGCCGCCGGCGCCGACGTGCAGTTCGCCTGCTGGGACGCCGCCGCGCTGCCGTTCGCCGATCGGACGTTCTCGGCCGTTGCCGCCGTTCCGCCGCAGAGCGAGCCCTCAGGCGGGCGGCGCTGGCGGCCCGAGGAACTGGCCCCTCTGGTGCAGGAGAGCCTGCGGGTGCTCCGCTTCGAAGGCCGCATGGTCTGGCTGATGCAGCAGGGGGACCTGCTGCCCGAGGTGCTCAAGCGGGTGGCCCCGCACTGCCCGGTCTCGACGTTGGCCTGCAACTGGAAAGGCCGGCACTGGACCCTCTACCGGATCGAGAAGTCGTTCTGATCCCCCGAACACGGCCGATTCCATGCGCGACCCGATAGCCGGCTGCCTGATGCGCGTCTACGAAGCCCTGCGTGATGCGTTCGGACACCAGGGGTGGTGGCCGGCGAAGACGCCGTTCGAGGTCATGGTCGGCGCCATCCTCACCCAGCGCACGAACTGGAACAACGCCCGCACGGCCATCGAGCGATTGGGGGCGGCCGACCTGCTCAACGCCCACGCCCTGGCCGAGGCCAGGCCCGAGCGCCTGCAGGAACTGGTCCGCCCGTCGGGCTACTACAGGCAGAAGGCCGCGCGCCTGCAGGAACTGGCCCGCTGGCTTGTGAACCGCGCCGACGGTGACCCGAGCCAGGTCGTCGGCAACACGGCGGAACTGAGAACCGAACTGCTGAGCCTGCGCGGCATCGGCCCCGAAACGGCCGACAGCATCCTCCTCTATGCCCTGGGCCGTCCGACGTTCGTCGTCGACGCCTACACGGTCCGCATGGCCGTCCGCCACGGCCTGGTCGATACGGACTGCGACTACTTCGAGCTGCAGGAGCTTTTCGAGTCGCATCTGCCGCGCGATCCGGAGCTGTACAAGGACTACCACGCGCAACTGGTCGAACTCGGAAAACGCTACTGCCGCCCGCGACGCGCGTGCGCCGAATGCCCTCTGCGCGCACTGCCGGGCTTGCCGCCGCCCGGCGAGCCCTGAGGCTTCTGCCATGCCGATTATTGCGCACTTGATCGGCACCGGGCAGTTCCAGTAGAATTCCGGCGGCTTCGCGCGCCGAGTCGGGCGGCGCTGGTCAGGGCTTGGTGGAATCCGAACAGAAGGGAGCAAGATGGCTTCCCTGAGGTGTCCCTACTGCCGTGGCGAGTTCGAGTGGAACGAGGACATGGGGCAGGGGCGAGTCGCCTGCCCGTCATGCAGCCGGACGGTGGAGATCGTCCGCAAGAAGGGCACCAGGTCTGGCCAGACCGAGGTGCGCGTCGGGTCGACCGCCGGCTGGGGCACCGAGGGCTTCAGCAGCGCGGCGGCCCGCGCCGAGTACGGCGAGATCAAGAAGGGCGACCAGCTCGGCGGCTTCCGGGTGGAGGACATGGTCGGCGCGGGCGCGATGGCCGTGGTGTACCGGGCCACCCAGATATCGCTGGACCGCTCGGTCGCGCTGAAGATCCTGCCGAAGGAGTTCGCCAAGCGCCCATCGTTCGTGCGGCAGTTCGACAGCGAGACCGAACTGCTCGCATCGCTGAACCACCCGAACATCGTCAGCATCATCGACCGCGGCCACCAGGACGAGACCTACTACTTCGCCATGGAGTTCGTCGAAGGCACCACCTTCGGCGAACTGATCGCCTCCGGTCAACTGGACGAGGAGTTTTTCCTCCAGATCCTCGAACAGTGCTGCGATGCCCTCACCTATGCCCACTCCAAGGGCGTCGTGCACCGCGACCTGAAGCCGGCCAACATCATGCTGAACGAGAACGGCATGGTGAAGATCGCCGACTTCGGCGTGGCCGGCCTGATTGCCAGCGCCGACGAACAGGCGTCCGGCAAGAAGAAGGTGATGGGCACGCGCGGCTACATGCCCCCCGAGCAGGAGATGCACGTCAACCGCACGGACGAGCGGAGCGACATCTTCGCGATGGGGGCCGTCATGTACCGCGCCCTTGTGGGCAAGGTGCCCGACCGGCTGCCGCCGACGCCGCCCAGCCGCGCCAACCCGCGCGTCGACCCCCGTCTGGACCGCATCGTCCTGACCTGCCTGGCCGCGAGCCCGGACAAACGCTATCAGACGGCCCGCGAGCTGCTCGACGCCTTCCGCACCTACCGGCAGGATCTCGCCCGCGCCTACGAGGTCTGCCCCCAGTGCAAGAAGGAAAGCCCGCCCACCGCCAAGACATGCGTCCATTGCGGCGCCGATCTGTCGGCTCTCTTCGACTCGTGCCCCGAGTGCGGCGCCGATAACCGGATCGACCGCGACATCTGCACCTCCTGCGGCGTGAACCTCAGCGAGTTGCGCCGCCAGACCTCGATGAACATCGGCCGCACCGAAGAGCGGGCCCGCCGCCTGGCCGCCCGCCACAACTACAAGGGCGCCGTCAAGGCCCTCGAAGAGGTGCTCCGCACGCGGGAGAAGATGTTCCAGCGCGCGCGCGAACGGGCCCAACGCTTCATCGAGACCTACCGACAGGAGGAGCGCAAGTACTACCGCCAGCAGATCGCCGACGGAAAGCGGCTGGCCGCCGAGGGCCGTCTGGCCGACGCCCTGCCCATCCTGGAGTCCATCCCCGAGGAGTTCGGCCACCGGCAGGACGTCGAGGCCCAGTTGATCAACCTCAAGTCCCGCATGGCGCTGGCCCGCCAGAGGGTGGGCGCCACGCTCGACCTGATCAAGCAGCAGCAGTACGATGAGGCCGAGAAGGCGCTCAACGGCGTCGCCCAAACCTGGGTGGACTGCCCCGGCCTCGAGGACGCGCGCGCGCAGCTCCATGACGCGCGCGAGACCGACAGGATGGTGGAGTACGAACTGCGCGAGGTTCGGCGGTTCCTGGAGGAGGGCAAGACGACCGAGGCCCGCAAGGCCCTCGAATTCGCCAGCGCCACACGCCGCGACCACCCGCTGGTGCGCGAACTCCAGACCGCCATCGAACAGCAGTCCGGGCAGACGGTCCGCAAGAGCGCCTTCGCCCAGGGACGCAAGGCATTCGAGGAACAACGATACGCCGACGCCCTCGGCTACCTGAAGGCCGCACTCGAACTGACTCCCGAGGCGGACCCCGAGCGGCCCGCCATGGCCAAGATGCTGGCCGGCGCGCAGCGGTTCATCCGGGAAGCCGAAGAGAAAAAGAGGGAGGAGGCCCGCGTCGCGGCCGAACTGGCAGCCATCCGCGCCCGACGCGGCCCGTGGTACAAGCAGCCGCTGGTGCTCGTCCTGATCGGCTTCGGCGTGGCCATTCTGGGCGTCGGCGGCCTCGTCCTCTGGCTCGTCATGTCCACCGAATAGGGCCCCGCCGCACATGCCGCCGGGAGACCTGCTCCAGGCGGCGTGCTCTGGGCCCCATCTCCCTCCGGCCCGCGCGCGAATCTCGCACCGGTTGCCTGCTCCCACACCCATTTCCATCCAATCTGCTGTCTTGACTCGGTTCCGCCCGCTGGCGTAGTATGGGGTCATGGCTGTTGGGGGACGGACACTTCAGGCACCTGCATCTGATGCTGGGGAGGAAGTGCGCCATGACGAAGCCTTACCTGGGGATCTGGCTGGACCACAGGGAAGCCTACCTCGTGTGGATCGACGAGGACGGGGAAACGGACGTGCAGCACGCGGAAGTCGACCAGCCGAGGCATGGCCGATCCAGCGGACGGACGATCTCGGGGCGCAGAGGGGCATACGGGGGGCTCCCGCCCCATGCCGACCCGGAGGAGAAGCGGCAGATCCATGCGCACCGCCTGTATGAGAGGATCTGCCGGGCCGCCCGCACCGCGGAGAGCATCTACGTGTTCGGACCGGGCCAGGCGAAGAAGCAGCTCCTCAAGACGCTCAGGGAACACAAGGACTTCACGGGCCGCGTCCGCGCCCTGGACAGCGCCCAGAAGATGTCGGAAGCCCAGATGACGGCCCGCGTGCGCGAGGCATTCGATCTGCCCTACTCACCTGCCCGTTCGGCTTGACAGGCCGGGGCGTTACACGCTAACATGCAGGGCGTTGGTGGCGGAGTAGCTCAGGGGTAGAGCAGAGGATTCATAAGCCTCGGGTCGGGGGTTCAAATCCCTCCTCCGCTACCACCCCCTCTATTTGCCAGGCCCGCGGACGTGCCGTTCGGCGGTCGTCCCTTTGGCTCGGCCCCCTGTCCCTGCTATCATGCGGTCTGGCCCGCTGCACAGGACAGGGAGCGTGCGCGTATGGGAAGACCCCGTGCCGGGCGGCCCCTGGCGGTGGCCGTCCTTGCCATGCTGGTGACACTTGGCGGCGCGGCCGGCGCCCGGGAGGACTGGCATGCCCCGGACATGCCCTGCCGCCTGCTGCTCAGCGCGGTGCCCGCTGCCCGGCGGGGCGGACTCAATACGGTGCAGATCGACCTGGCCGAGCAGAGCGAGCGGTGCCGGCCGGACGGTGCGGACATCCGCGTGACGACCCCCGCAGGCCGTGCCGTGCCGCACCGAATCGAGGTGGGGGAGCAGGCGGCGTTTCGCGTCTACTTCCAGGCGCCCGAAGACTGCGATCACTTCCACCTCTACTACGGGAGCGGCGAGGCCCTGCCCGCCTCCGAGCCGTGGACCGAGACGCTGGGAGGGCTCTACCTCGAGACGCGCCCCCTCTCGCGTCCGCTGCGCCGTGCCGCCGAGCTGCCCGCCGCCGTGCGCCAGCATACCGAACGCCACGACCGTCAGCCCTGGAAGCAGGTGTGGGACCAGGAGAATCCCTTCGGCCCGGACGACCTCTACCTGAGCATCTACGAGGGCACGCTGTACTGCCCTGAGAGCGGGGACTACGTGTTCGCCGTCAGCTCGGACGATGGGGCGCTGTTCGGCATCGAGGGCACGGCCGACCTGCTGTGCTGGCGCGATCCCGGCGTGCTCGGCACCACCTGGCGCGACCCTGCCCACCCCCGGGCCGTGCGGAAGGTCCGGCTTGAGCGGGGCGTCTACCGCATCCACTACCACCACTTCGAAAACTACGGCGGGCAACTGGCCAAGCTGGGCTGGCAGACGCCGTCCTCGGACGCCATCGTGCTGATTCCCCCCGGCGCGTTCATCCATTACCTGCCGGCGGACATCGAAGGGCTGGAGATGCGCGACGACCCGCTCTCTCCCTTCTTCACAGCCACACACTGCTACACCGTCCGGATCAACGGCCGGGAGCCGGGCTTCCCCCGCTACCGCTTCGAGAGCCGCGTGGCCGCCGCGTCCTCCGACGGCAGTCTGGAATTCGAGTGGGACTTCGGCGACGGCACCGTGGCGACGGGTCCCGAGGTCATCCACGAGTTCGCCGGCACGGGGGCGCGCACCGTGACGCTGCTCGTGCGCGATGCCGACGGCCGGGAGGCGTCCGTCACCCGGCCGGTGTTCCCGGCGGCCCGGCCCACCA
>Ga0123328_1001417_pt1 | contig 23501 bp, 16 predicted proteins | sample BioC12SIPDNA_2_FD_89702 | JGI IMG/M metagenome (GOLD analysis project Ga0123328, IMG submission 89702) | Anaerobic biogas reactor microbial communites from Washington, USA - Biogas_R1_A C12 SIP DNA | ecosystem: Engineered > Bioreactor > Anaerobic > Unclassified | place: Washington, USA...
CGGGGCGATCATCTCCTCGATCAACTCGTAATCGACGCGGCGGCGCCGCACGCCGTTGGTCATCGCCGGCCTCCCTTCGCCACGGCCGCCAGGAACCCGCGAATGGCCGATTCCATCAGGTCGTTCGGCAGCAGGAAGGCGTCGTGCCCGTAGTTCGACGGCACCTCCAGGAATGTTGTCGGGATGCCGTTGGCCTTCAGCGCCCGGACGATCTCCTTGGACTCGGCCGTCGGGTAGAGCCAGTCGCTGGTGAAGCTGATGACCAGCACGCGCGTCTCGGGCCGCAGACGCTCGAACGCCGCGACGAGCGACCCGCCGCCGTACCTCGTCGTCGGGTCGTAGTAGTCCATGGCCCGGGTGATGTAGAGGTAGCTGTTGGCGTCGAAGCGCTTGATGAAGGCGTCGCCCTGGTAGCGCAGGTAGCTCTCGACCTGGAACTCCGTGCCGAAATCGTAGCCGTAGGCGTCCTTGTCCTGGAGCCGCCGGCCGAATTTCTCGCGCATGGAGTGTTCGCTCAGGTACGTGATGTGAGCGATCATCCGCGCGATGGCCAGCCCGGACGCCGGCGCCTGGCCGTCGTAGTAGTGGCCGTCGTTCCAGTTCGGGTCCTTCATGATCGCCTGGCGGCCGACCTCGTCGAACGCGATGTTCTGGGCGCTTTGTCGCGCGGCCGCGGCGATCGGCACAATGCTCGCCACCCGGTCCGGGTACGCCAGTGCCCACTCGATCACCTGCATGCCGCCCATGCTGCCGCCCACGACGCTCATCAGCCGCTCGATCCCGAGGTGGTCCACCAGCGCCGCCTGGGCCCGGACCATGTCGCCGAGGGTCACCATCGGGAAGTCCGTCGCGTAGGGTTTGCCCGTGGCCGGGTTCGTGCTGCCGGGGCCGGTCGAGCCCTTGCACCCGCCGACGATGTTCGAGCAGATGACGAAGTACTTGTCCGTGTCGATCGGCTTGGCCGGCCCGACCATCAGGTCCCACCATCCGGGCTTGCGGTCGTCGTCCGAGTGTCGCCCGGCCACGTGCGCGTCGCCCGTCAGCGCATGGACCACCAGCACCGCGTTGCTGCGGTCGTCGTTCAGCCGGCCGTACGTCTCGTACGCCAGCGTCACGGGGCCCAGCGTCTCGCCGCTCTCCAGGAGCATCGGCTCCGGCGGCGCGGCGAAGGTGAAGCTCTGCGGCTCCACCAGGCCGACGCTCTGCCCCCTGATTTCCACATCATCGTCAATCGACATCCGTCCACACTCCCCCTATGCCTTGGCCAGGGCCTGCTCCAGGTCGGCCACGATGTCTTCGATGGATTCCAGGCCGATGCTCAGGCGGACGAAACTCGGCGTCACGCCCGCGGCCAGCAGCTCCGACTCCGACAACTGCTGATGCGTCGTCGAGGCCGGATGAATCGCCAGGCTCTTGGCGTCGCCGATGTTGGCCAGGTGGCTGAACAGCCCGAGCGACTCGATGAACCGCCGGCCCGCCTCCACGCCGCCGGCAATCTCGAACCCGACCAGTCCGCCGCAGCCCTGCGGCAGATAGCGCTCGGCCAGCGGCCGCGTCGCGTGCGAGGCCAGGCCGGGGTAATACACCCGCTTGACCTTGGCGTGCTTCTCCAGATACTCCGCCACGGCCTGGGCGTTGGCGGCATGGCGCTCCATCCGGAGCGTCAGCGTCTCGATCCCCAGCAGAATCAGAAACGCGTTGAACGGGCTCAGACACGCGCCGGTGTTCCTCAGCGGCCCGGTGCGCAGTTTCGTGGCGAACGCCGTCGGGCCGAACGTCTCGGCGAACCGCACGCCGTGGTAGCTCGCGTCCGGCTCCACGAGGTCGGCAAACCGCCCGTCGGCCCAGTCGTACGTGCCGCCATCGACCACCAGGCCGCCGATGCTCGTGCCGTGGCCGCCCAGGAACTTCGTCAGGCTGTGGACCACCACGTGAGCTCCGTGCTCCAGCGGCCGGCACAGGGCCGGGCTGGCCGCCGTGTTGTCGATCATCATCAGCAGCCCCTCGCCGTCGGCCACGTCGGCCAGGCCCTCGAAATCGGCCACGTTCAGCGCGGGATTGCCGATGGTTTCGGCGTAAAGCACCTTGGTGGCCGGCGTGACGGCCCGGGCGAAGTCGGCCGGGTCGTCGCTATCGACCCAGTTGACCGTGATGCCGTAGCGCGGCAGCTCGTGCGCAAAGAGCGTCACGGTGCCGCCATAGAGCCGCGTGGAGGCCACGATCTGGTCCCCCTGACGCAGCAGGGCGGTCAGGGCGCCGGTGATGGCGGCCATGCCGCTGGCGAAGGCCACGGCGGCCGTGCCGCCCTCGAGGTCGGCGACGCGACGTTCCAGCACGTCGGTCGTCGGGTTGCTCAGCCGCGTGTAGATGTTGCCGGCCTCCTGGAGCGCAAAGAGCCGCGCCGCGTGGTCGGCGTCCTTGAAGCAGTAGCTCGACGTCTGGTAAATCGGCACCGCGCGGGCGCCCGTCGTCGGCTCGGGCTGCTCGTAGCCGGCGTGGAGGCACCGCGTCGCGAGGCCTCGCTGTGGGTTCGTCTGGGTCATGGTACGACCGTCCTTTCCGCAGTTGCCGCAGGTGTGCTTGTCGGATCGCGGCACAAAAAAAGCCTCTTCCGATGGGGAAGAGGCTGTGGACAATCCTTCTGTCGTGCCGGTCCCTCATCTTTCCCCCCAACGCGGGGGGCGGGATTTAGCACCTGGCGTTGCGCCGAACCGTGGGGTCCGTCGCAACCGGTTGCTGTGGCGTCACAGGGCCCGTCCCTCAGCCACTCTTGATGAAGCAACTGCTTATTCACTTGTCATTGCGGAACTATACCCCCCGAGCCGCCCGGGGTCAAGGCGATTCCGGCGCACGCTTTTCAGGTGGACCCTTCCGATGAATCCTTGCAGGGCACGGGCACCAAGGTATAATTCCGAATATGTGTCTGCCCCGGGGCGGTTGCCGCCGGTCGGGCACATGGGCGCCGGTGCGGCAGCTCTGCTCAGTTCTGTGCTTCTATCCGCCATCATCGGGAGACGACCATGGGCGTTCCGGCCCAGTGCACGTGCGGTTTCAGGCGGGAACTCGACGATTCCTACGCGGGCCGCGTGGCCAAGTGTCCCAGGTGCCAGGCCCTGATTCGGATTCCCGCGGCTGTTGAAGGCAGCCCGGGGCGGGCTGTGCCGACGGGGCCACATCAGGCAACTGTTCGTGCTGATGTCGGTCCGTCGCACCCGACGTCCACTGTGCCAATCCTCCATGTCGTGGCTCTCATCGGACAGGTTGGGCTGATTGTGCTCAACACGGTGTGCTTGTTGCTCTTCGGGCTGGTGTCGCTGGCCGATGACAACCCGAATGCCAAGACGGCAGGCGTTCTTTTCCTGCTTGGGGCGATTGTGGCCCTGGCGGTGAATGTTCCCATGCTTGTTCTGTATGCTCGGCGGAACGGTTTCGCCATGGGCGCCCTGTTCGGAGGCGCCGTCTTCGGTCTGTTAGCCGCCCTGGCGGGAATCAATCGCGCCGCCTCGCTCGATATGTCGTATGCGATACTCGCTGTTGTCGTCAGCCTGATTGTGGCTGCTGCTGCATTGGCATTCATCGTTCTGATGCTGTCGAAGGGGTCGAAGGCCATGGCCAAGAATGCGAGGCCCCGGGTGGTCGCTCTGGGAGTCATGGCCGGGTTGCTCGCGGTGCCAAGGCTCGCGAGCCCCCTGGGCGTGTCAGGGTGGTTGGCGGCACTCACGCCGACGGCCGTACGCTACGCTACGCGCTCGGATGCTCAGCGGCGGGCCGACACGATGAACGCTCTCAGGGCGCAACACGCCAGGAAGCGCGAGCCGTACCGCGAACAGGGTCGGGCGAACCTGCACAAACTGCATGGGGCCATTTCTGCCTATGCCGCCGAGCACCAGGGATGGCTGCCGCCGGATCTCCGGACCCTGGTCCGCGAGTGCCGCGTCAGCGAGGACACGCTGCGAAGTCCACTGATGGTCTACGACGCGAAATCCAGCAGCCGGGTGGCCCCCTATTCCTACTTCGGCCAAGGCCTTCGCCTGGAGGACGTGCCGCCTGGGTACATCCTGGTTGCGGAACCCAAGAAGCTGTACCTCTCCGACACCAGTGCCCAGGCCCTTCTGGGCGACGGCAAGACGGCTGATGTGGGTCAGAACCAGATGCTCGCCAACAGCCGCGTCCTGTGTCACCATCGTGTGCCGAAGCAACTCACGTCGATTGCGGAGGCCGCCCTCGCGTATGCTCGGGCTCATGGCAATCGGTTTCCACCGGATCTCGATGCGCTGCTGTCATCGGGTGCAATCGACGCCTATACGCTGCAACTCCCCGACGATATCAAGAGGATGGATGATCGTGGCATCCGCTACTTCTGCAAGGACCTTGCGTATCGTCCCGAACAGGCTTACCTGGTTGCAGCCGGCCCGAGGTTTGAATCTGACCTGACGTATGTTGTGAAAATCTCAGGAGGTAACTGTTCGGTAGAAAGATTGACCGACGGCACGATCCGGGAACTGGTCAAGGAACAGACGCCCCCGCCGCCGAAACGTGAGAAACCCCGCACACGGCCAAGGCCCGTGACGCCGGTGCCGTGATCTCAGGCCTCGGTTGCCGACGGTGGTCCGCCCCCGGCGGCGTCGGGTGAACCGGCGCTTTGCGACGCGCCGTCGCCGCCCTTGCTCTTGCGATGCCGACGACCGCCGCGACGGCGACGCTTCTTCGCTTTCGCCGGACCGTTGGCCGTCGCCGCGACGCCGTCGTCCCTGGCTCCCGACGCGGCATCACCGCCGTCTGCCGCTGCGCGTGCGGCCCCGTCGCCCGTTGCCTCGGTCTTCGGCGCGTCGCCCGACCGGCCCCCGCGTCGTTGCCCGCCGCGGCGCCGACGCGGGCTGCGGCTCTTGCCGTGATGGTGTCGCGACGAGCCGCCGGCTGGCGCGTCGTCCGCCCCGTGTCCCTGGCCGCTCAGCGGCGAGGGCTGCAACTCCGGCAACGCGTCGCCGATCAGCTTCTTCACGTCCGACAGCCACCGCCGGTCTGCCCGCGTCACGAAACTGATCGCCAGGCCGCTGGCCTCCACACGGGCGGTGCGGCCGATGCGATGAACGTAATCCTCCGAGTGCCGCGGAAAATCGTAGTTGATCACGTGCCCGATGTCCGCCACGTCGATGCCGCGAGCGGCAATGTCCGTCGCGATCAGGATGCGGCACCGGCCGTCGCGGAACGACGCCATTGCCTCGTCCCGGTCCGACTGCTGCCGGCCGCCGTGAATGTGCGCCGCCGTCAGTCCGGCATGACGCACCGACCGGATCAGCCGGTCTACGCCGCGCTTCGTCCGGACGAAGATCAGCGTGCGGCTGTCGCCGTTGCCGCGGAGCAGCTTCAGCAACAGCGGCGTGCGTTCCTCCTCGTGAACGGCGTACAGCCGCTGCTCGGCCCGCTGGGCCGGCGCGCCGCGCTGCCCGATCTGGATCCGCACCGGGTCGCGCATGCTCTCGCGGATCACCTTCTCCACTTCCTTGTCCATCGTCGCGGTGAACATCATGGTCTGCCGCTCGGTGGGCAGGCGGAGCACGATGTAGCGAATCTGCGGGATGAAGCCCATGTCGTGCATGCGGTCGGCTTCGTCGACCACGAGCACCTCGATCTCGTTCAGGTGAACGGTGCCTTGCTGGATGTGGTCCATCAGCCGTCCGGGCGTCGCCACGAGCACGTTGGGCCAGCTGCGCAGGGCCTTCAGGTCCTGGTCCATCGGCACGCCGCCGACGATCGTCGCGGCGCGGATGCCGCTGGAGCGACCGAGCTGCTGGAACACGCCCGTGATCTGCACGGCCAGTTCGCGCGTCGGCGCCAGGATCAGCGCCGCCAGCTCCAGACGCTGGGCCAGACGCTGGATGATCGGCAGCGCGAACGCCGCCGTCTTGCCGGTGCCGGTCTGGGCCAGACCGATCATGTCGCGGCCCTCCAGCGCCGGAGGAATCGCCGCCGCCTGGATCGGTGTCGGCCGCTCGAACCCGGCGGCAGCCAGATCCTCCTGGATGGTCTCAAGAAACGGAAGGTCACGGAACGGAACGTCGTTGGTCTCACTGCGGACACTGCTGGTCAAGACACGCCTCTCTGAACACCCACAGAATGAGAAGATAGGCTCGTGGCGGGCTGGGGGCGCCTTCGGATCGCGGCACGGCGGCCAAGCCTCTGACCGCACGCCGCTTACCCGTCGGTCGCCTCGATGTGGGAATGCGCCGCACCGGGCTCGGAGCACTCGGGGCACAACACGCTTGCGCCGCCCAAGGCCCATGCGCCCGTCTGTCTCCTGCGGGCGCCTCGGACTGTCCCGGCCACCGCAGCGGCCGGACAAGTCACACTATTATATACAACTTCCCAGGCCAATGCACGCGCCAATTCCGCCGGGTGGTCGCTTGGGCATGCACGTCACGTTTGTGGCACCCCCGTTTTTACGGTGCGAGAGTCTGCGTACCTACAAACGTGACGTATACCCCGTGCCATGTGCCATGCGAAAGCGGATTGACAGCGGCACGGCACCGCAGTAGTCTGAAAAAGCGGTTTTTCATCTGAATGGGCGGATTCGCTGTTCGTCATGCACAATCATGGGCGCGTGCCTGTCGCAGGCAGGGGCCGTCGCGGCTCCGGCCGGTTGCGACCGGCGGCCGCACCTCCTCGGGTCAGGAGCCATCACCATGCGCACGTGCCTCAGGGTCGCCGTGGCGGTTGGCGGGCTGCTGCTGGCGAGCGGATGTCGTCCCGACGTCAAGCAACTCCGCACGATGCAGGACCGGCCGATTGCCGCCGAGGACGCCGCCGCGAAACTGGCCGATCTGGCTACCCACTTCGTCAAGCCCGAGCGCCCGGCCTGGCGGGCCGAGGCCATGACCACGATGGTCCGCCTCGATGCGGCCCAGCCGGCCGACGCGCGCGACGCCGAACTGCACGCCCGCCTGGTCGCCCTGCTCAAGGCCGAGTACCTTCAGCCGCAACTGAAACTCGCCTCGAAGGCCACGCCCGAGACCACGGCCCAGGAACTCCACGTTCTGCGCGCCTGGGCTGTCCACTCGCTCGGGGCCATGGGCGATCCGGGCCTCAACGCCTACATGGTGGAGGCGATCCGGTCGCACGATGCGGCCACGGACGGCGATTGGCTGATTCGCCGCGCGGCCATGGACGCCCTGGCGCCGCACGCCGACGCCCTGGCCGCCGACGCGCCGCTGCGAAACGCCCTCCTGGCTCATCTGCCCCTGATGCAGTCCGAGCTGGACCGCTCGGCCGGCGGACCGTCGCACCGGGCCGCGCGGCAGGCCTGCGAGTTCTTCGAGCGGAGGCTCAAGAGCTATCCGGCCCTGGTCGAACTGCTGCGCGAGGCCGCCGACGGCCGCCTGCCCGACGCCTCCACGCTGCAACTGCTCGAATGGAACTACCAGCGGCTCCGCCTGGGCGACCACCAGGCCGCCGCCGGAAGCGTCTGCCTGGACGACAACCTCCGGTCGCTGCTGACGCTGGCCTGGCACCCGACGGCGTCCGTCCGCACACGGGCCAGGGTGATCCTGACCGAGCAGTTTCCCGTGCCGCTCCTGGCCGCGTGCGGCGAGGCCCTGCGCCAGGGACGTCTGCCCGATGAGGACGCCGCTCTGCTGGCCGGTGTTCTGCCGGGGGCCGACCGTGCGGCCGGGCACACGCCCAGCGCCGCTGCTGAGGCCGTCCCAGCGCCGTCCGGTGGCTACGCCGACACCCGCGGCCGCGCCATCGACGCCCTCTTCGCCCGAATGGCCCAGGTGCCCACCGACCGGCGGGACATCGTCTACACCCGTCTCCTGGCCCACGATCCGCAGCGGCTGCGCGTCGAGCTGTGCCGCCTCAGCCCACGCGTGCTCGGCGAGGCCGACGCCCAGGCGTCGCAGCACGTGCGGTACCTGAACCACCTGAGGACCGGGGCAGGGCTGCCCCTGACGGACGCCCAGCGGCAGGAGCTGGCGACGCTCATGGCGGCTTTCGTCGAGAAGCCCTCGGCCGCCGTGCGACGCGAGCTGACCACGTACCTTGTCGGCGACGAGCCGCTGCTTCTGGCGGTGGCCGCGGCCCGGCGCATGGAGCACGTGGCCGACGAGCCGCCCGAGCCGGCCAGCGCCCTGGTGGCGTCGTACGTTGTCTGCCTGGAGGCGTTCGAGGGAGGCCGCGGGGCCGCGGCCTACGGTGCCCGGAAGCAAGCCCTGTTCCCGTCGCATCCGTGGGACGTGCTCGGCCGGGCCATGGGCCGCAGCGAAACGCCCGTGACCGCCGCCGCGGCAACGTTCCTGCGAGAGCGGTCGCCGGAACGGCTTCTGCGTCTGCTGGCGCAGCAGGTAGCCGCGCGGCAGGCGTCCGGGGCGACGGTGCCTTACGCCGAGTACGTGATCCTGGGCGACACCGTGGCGGCTGCGGCGTCCGTTCCCTTTGCCGAACGCCGGGCCGCCGGGCTGGTCGCAGCGCGCCAGGCCGCCGTGGATGCCCTGCGGGCCGGCAGCGCGTCGCCCGTCGAGGAGACGGCGTTGCTGTGCGCCCGGTATCTGCTGGAACTCGGCGAGACGGTGCCCGAGGCGGCGCGCGGATCGCCCGCCGTGCGGGCGCTGGTCGAGACGGCCGCCGCCAGGCCGACGGCGGCCAACACGAACCCCGACAGCTCCAGGGAGGCGACCCGATGAGCCGCGTTCGGTGGATACTCATGGCGGCGGGCCTTGCGGTGATGGCGGCGGCCGCGGGATGCAAGGAGCCGCCGCTGCCCGAGATGCGCCTGGCCGTTCTCAAGGCGCCGCCCGACGAGGCCGAGGGCATCTATCTGCCCGGCAACAGCCCCGTCCTGGACACAAGCGCCGACGGCGCGCCGGCCGTGCCGGCCAGGCTCCTGGCGCTGACCCCGTCGCCATGGTCGCCGACGCCCGCCGACGGCTTCGCCGCCAAGGACGCCGAGGCCGTCCGCCTCGTCGTCGAACCGCTCGGGCGCGGCCTCTCGCCCTACGAGTCCGACAGCCTCCGCGTCTTCTCGCGCGTCATCGTCCGGACCCGCCAGGGGCAGCTCTTCTACACCCGCCGCCTCGACCAGCCCGCTCCCGCCGACGACTTCCACAAGCACCTGCCCACGGACGTCCTGCGGTTCCAGGCGAGCCCCGGAACGCTCTCCGACGCCGGTGTCCTGCGGGCCGAACCGGTGGACCCGCTCGACGTGGCCGTGCGCGGCTACGTCGCTACGGTTTCGGTCGGCTCGACCGGCGTGCTCCAGCGTGTGGTGGCGCCGCCGCGGCTCAACGACATCCAGTTCGTCGGTTTCGAAGCGCCGGCCGGGGCCCGAGGTCGCGATGGCGACCACGGCGAGAGCGGCGCCACGGGCCGATCCGGCAACGGCGGCTCCGACGGACTCTTCGGCAGCTCGGGCATGTTCCGCGGCGAGTCCGGATCGCGCGGCCAGGCCGGCGCCTCCGGCGAAGGAGGCAGCAGCGGCAGCACCGGACGCCACGGCGAGGCCGGCCACCGCGGCAACGACGGCGCCGACGCCGAACCGCTCCTGGTCGCCATCGCGCCGCTGGAGTCGCCGCTGTTCGAGCGGCCGCTGGTCAACCTTCAGATTCGCGCACGCTCCGGCGGCAGCAGCATCGTGATTCCCTGGGGCCACACGTTCACCGTCACGGCCTGCGGCGGCGCGGGCGGTCGCGGAGGCCAGGGCGGCAATGGCGGCCCCGGTGGCGATGGCGGCCGCGGGGGCGACGGCGGCGACGGCGGTCACGGCGGCGACGGCGCTTGGGGCGAGTCCGGCAGTTCCGGTTCGCCCGGCCACCCGCCCAGGGGCGGATACGCCGGCGGCGCAGGGGGCCCTGGCGGCCCTGGCGGTTCGGGAGGCGACGGCGGTGACGGTGGCGACGGCGGCCATGGCGGCGCGGGCGGGCCCGGCGGCGACGGTGGCACGGGTGGCCGCGGCGGCAACGGCGCTGCGGTCCAGGTCGCCCTGTCCGGCGACGACGACTTTGTCGCCATGGTCCGCCGGTGCGTGAGCTTCGACGTGCGCGGCGGCTCGGGCGGCGCGGGAGGGCAGCCCGGCGCTGGCGGCGCAGGGGGCTCGGGCGGCTCGGGTGGCCAGGGCGGCGACGGCGGCCGAGGCGGCAGCGGCGGGTCAGGCGGCAGCGGCGGCTCGGGAGGCCACGGCTATCCCCCTGGGCCCTCCGGGGCCGACGGGTCCAGCGGCCGCAGCGGCGACAGCGGTCGCGACGGTCCCGACGGCCCGCGCGGCCCCGACGGTCAGTCCGGCCAGAACGGTCGCCGCGGCGACGACGGCGCCGCCGGCCGCAGCGGCAGCGTCACCTACGCCGACGCCAAGCCATAGCAGGCTGTTGAAGGCGCCAGTACTACCACGCTGCATCGTGGCATGGGCATCCTGCCCATGCGTCCCACGGGCATCTTGCCCGTGGATGAACAGCGTTGCGCAGGGCCAGGATGGCCCTGCGACTCACGGGCAGGATGCCCGTGCCACGGTGACAAGGCTTCGTAGTGTTGTAGGGCCAGTTTGGCCGTTGGCCGTGCTCTTCGTGGCTGTTCCCGTGCCTCACTTCTGCCCGCGAATCTTGCGGATCGTTTCGGGACTCACGCCGGTCTGCCGGAGTTCGATGATCTCCCGGGCCGAGAGCTTCGCTCCGTCGGGGCTGCTCAGGGCGGCCACGTAGCTGGTCGTCACGCCCTGCCACTTCAGCGCAATCAGATCCTTGGGCGTGAAGTCGTAGCCGGCCTGCTTCATCCCCGCGGCGTAGCTCGTGGACACGCCCTGCCACTTCAGGTCGATCAGCTCGCGCGGCGCGAAGCCGTAGCCCGCCTCTCTCATCCCGGCGGCGTAGCTGGTCGGGACGCCCTGCCATTTCAGGTCGATCAGGTCCTTGGGCGTGAAGCTGTAGCCGGCCGTGCTCATTCCTGCCGCATAGCTCGTCGAGACGCCCTGCCACTTCAGGTTCACCAGATCCTCGGCCGCGAGGTGGTAGCCGGCCTCTTTCATCCCCGTGGCATAGCTCGTCGTGACGCCTTGCCACTTGAGGTGGACGAGTTCCTTGGCGGTGAAATCGTACCCGGCACGTTTCATGCCGACGGCATAGTCCGCCGATACGCCCTGGCTCTTCATGTCGATCAGCTCGTTGAGCGTGAAGCTGTAGCCCGCGTCGCGAAGGGCGGCCATGTAGTCGGGCGTCAGGCCGGCATGGATCGCCCGCAACGCGTCGTCGGCCGTCAGGATCACGCCGGCGTCCCGGAACTGTCGCAGGTCCTCGATGCGAACGTCGTCCACGACGAAGGCCATCCAGTGCTCGGGCGTCAGCTCCCCGCTGACGAGCGACGCCGCCTCGGCGGCGTAGGCCGGATCGAGTTCCAGGCGGAAGGGGCCTTTCCACGGCTTCCCGTCTGGGTCGGCGTCGAACCGCAACACGCCGGCGCCGCGCGCCAGCGAGAAGCTGTTGGGCTTGTCGGGCGCCGCCGAGCGCCGTGGCAGCGTGCCGTCGAAGCTGTCTGCGGTCACGATGCGACTGAGAACCCGCTCGGGCAGTCCGCCGGCGGCCGGCAAGACCGCCTGAATCGTCACAGGATCGTCGCCCCAGAGCTTCTCCCACTTGCCCCGGGCCGCCCACGAGCCGCTGATGGGGCCGCCGTCGGCCGCCCGGGTCAGGCCGGTCAACTCCAGCCGACAGGCGGCCGGCGAACCGCCGACGACCACCGACCTGTGATTCTGGACCGAGACGGAGCATCCGCCGACCCAGGCCAGGGTGACGCCCAGAACGACCGCCGCCCACCGCTTGCCGCACCATGTTCCCGCCATGTCAGGGGCCTCCTTTGCGTTACAGGTCACTCGACGTGTTCCACCGGAACCGCACCATGCCCGCATTCGACGACCGACGATCAGGATGTATTCGAGGAAATGCATTCTTCCGGCCGCACCTGGAAACCATTATCCTCGCCGGCCCAGGGCTGTCAAGCCTTGCGGCCGGGGAGGGGCAAGGGCGGCTCACGAGCGGCCCCCTACGGTAACGCCACCGTAGGGTGGGTCCACCGGACCCATGCGGACTCTGGCGTTCGACCCTCACCGCCCCTCGACTGCGCTCGGGGCACCTCTCCCTGCAAGCAGGGAGAGGGGTTGACATCCGCGTGGCTGCGAGCAGCCACCCTACGGGCTCACGATCCCGACGCCTGGTGCGGCCTGCTGCCATGGTGCGTTTCGCCCATTCCTTTCCCGCGGCGCTTGAAGGCGGGCGGTTGCGGCTATACAATGCCTTGACGGGCGCCGATGCAGGGGACGACCCGACCGAGAGGCCATTGTCAGGATACGCAGGCTATGTGGGACTATAGCGAGAAGGTCAAGGAGCATTTCCTTCACCCGCGGAACGTCGGCGAGATTGCCAATCCCGACGCCGTGGCCGAGGTGGGCAACATCACCTGCGGCGACGCGCTGAAGCTCATGCTCAAACTCGACGGGAACGAGCGAATCGTGGACGCGAAGTTTCAGACGTTCGGCTGCGCGTCGGCCATTGCCAGCTCCAGCGCCCTGACTGAGATGGTCAAGGGCATGACGCTGGACGAGGCCGCGCGGCTCACGAACGATGACATCGCCGAGTTTCTGGAAGGGCTGCCCGAGGCGAAGATGCATTGCAGCGTCATGGGCATGGAAGCCCTCCAGAAGGCCATCGCCACCTACCGCGGCCAGGAGTTCATCCCCGAGGAAGAGGGCAAGGTGGTCTGCCGCTGCTTCGGCGTGACCGACAAGCTGATCGAGAAGGTGGTCCGCGACCACGGTCTGAAGACCATCGAGGAAGTGACCAACTACTGCAAGGCCGGCTGCGGGTGCCAGGGGTGCCACCGGGAGATCCAGGCCATTATCGACCGCATTACGGGTCAGGCGACGGCCGCCGCGACCGCCGCCACCGAACCGCCGGCGAAACGCAAACTGACGAACATCGAGAAGATGCGGCTCGTTGAAGAGACCATCGCCCGCGAAATCCGCCCCGCGCTGCGGGCCGACGGCGGCGACATCGAACTGGTGGACATCGACCGCGACGACGTGACGGTGGCGCTGCGCGGCCGCTGCTCCACGTGTCGCGTCAGCCAGTTCACCCTCAAGGGCGTCGTCGAGCAGAAGCTCCGCGAACACGTCAGCGAACGGATCGTTGTCCACCAGGCCGAGGAATGAGCCTGCGGCGGCGATGCCGTGAAAGGGGAAGCCATGGCCAAGGTGGCCTATTTTGACAACAACGCTACGACCTGTGTGGCCCCGGAAGTGATGGAGGCCATGCTGCCGTACTTGCGGGAGCTCTACGGCAACCCGTCGAGCATCCACACGTTCGGCGGCCAGGTGGCCGCCCGGATCGAGGAAGCCCGCGAGCGTCTGGCGGCTCTGCTCGGCGCCGAGCCGCAGGAAATCCTCTTCACGTCCTGTGGCACCGAGAGCGACTCGACGGCCATCTACTCCGCCATCCGCAGCCTGCCCAAGCGGCGGCACATCATCACCAGCCGCGTGGAGCATCCGGCCGTCCAGAATGTGTGCCAGTGGCTGGCCGACCGCGAGGGATACCGCCTGACCGAAGTGGGCGTGGACAGCCACGGACGGCTGGACATGGACCAGTTGCGCCAGGCGGTGGACGACGACACGGCCGTCGTGACGCTGATGTGGGCCAACAACGAAACGGGGACGATCTTCCCGGTTGAGGAAGCTGCGGCGCTGGCCCATCTGCACGGGGCGATCTTCCACACCGACGCGGTGCAGGCCGTGGGCAAGCTGCCCATCGACCTGGCGGCGGGCCACATCGACATGCTGAGCCTGTCCGGCCACAAGTTGCACGCTCCCAAGGGGATCGGCGCGCTGTACGTGCGCCGCGGGACGCGATTTGTGCCGTTTCTTCGCGGCGGGCACCAGGAGTCCAACCGCCGCGCGGGCACCGAGGCCGTTCCCGGCATCATCGCCCTGGGCCGGGCCGCCGACCTGGCCGCCGAGCGGATCGACGACGAGAACACGCGGGTCCGGGCGCTGCGCGACCGCCTCGAAAAGGGCCTCCTGGCCACGTGCCCGGACGCCCGCATCAACGGCGACACGGCCCACCGGCTGCCGAACACGACCAACATCAGCTTCGAGTTCATCGAGGGCGAGGCGATTCTGCTCTTGCTGGACCAGGAGGGCATCTGCGCCTCCAGCGGGTCGGCCTGTACCACCGGGTCGCTCGAGCCCAGTCACGTGCTGCGGGCCATGGGCGTGCCGTTCACGGCGGCTCACGGGTCCGTCCGGTTCAGCTTGTCGTGCTACACGACCGACGCCGAGGTGGACCGCGTGCTGAAAGTCATGCCGGGGATCGTCCGGCGACTGCGCGAGATCAGCCCCTTCGGCCGCGAAACGCTTCGGACGGCGTAGAGGCTCAGCTCGCAATCTGCGTGATGTTTAGCCGTCACTTGGGAGAGCATCCATGGCGAAGACGATGTTCAACGATGTCGAGGCGGCCAAGATCGCCGTGAATATGGAGCGAAGCGGGCTGGCGTTCTACACGTATGCCGCCGCGAGGGTCAAGGACCCGGCCGTGCGCAAGGTGTTCGAGCGTCTGGCCTCCGACGAGCGGGAGCACATCACGGCGTTCGAGGACCTGCACGAGCGGCTCCTCCAGGAGCCGCGCCGCGAGAGTTACTTCGACGACGAGGCGATCGACCTGTACATGCGGCGGCTGGTGGGGTCGCACGTCTTCTCGGACGAGGGGGCGGCCCGCCGGTTGCTGGACGACACCGACAGCGACATTGCCGCGCTGGGCCTGGCGATGCGCGTCGAGCGGGACGTGATGCTCTATTACCAGGAGATGCTCAACTTCAGCGCCTCGCCGGCGGCCCGGGAGGTGTTCCAGGCCATTGCCGAGCAGGAGCGGCGCCACCTGATGACCTTGGCCGAGCGCAGCGAGAAGTGCGAGGATTTCCAGGGCTGATCGGCCCCGCCCCCGTCCTGTCGGGCACATGGCGCGGCCTGCCCCATCGGGTTGTGGAGGAGGGGGGATGGGCCGCGGGAGAATAGGCTGCGTGGCGGGCCGAAGATTTCTTGACAGAACGGCCCTGGCGGGCTAAAATCCTCGGCTCGTCATCGGTTGCGGTGGCGTGCAGTGAGGTTGAGCCGAAAGGAGACGCCCCATGGGCTTCAGCATGAAGAAACCGAGGAACAGCTACATCAAGCGGAAACGCAAATGCGGGTTTCGCAGCCGCATGAAAACCAAGGGCGGCCGCGCGATCATCAGCCGCCGTCGCCGCGTGGGCCGGGCGTTGCCGAACGTCTGAGGCGGCCCGGTGCCGGACCGGATCGGGTCTGCGCACATCATGGATTCAGAGTGCCGTCGGGGGCGCCCAGTCGGGCGCCCCCGCTTTTTTGGGCGGCTGCGGCAGGGGTTAGGGATTGACAGCGGCCCGGAATCGGCTAAGACAGGCCCCTATCGCCTCGCGGACGGGGTCGCCCGGGGCGGTCATCGGCGAGGATCGGCCCCTGGACGTCGGGATGGAGGTTGCAGGATGAGCGGCAAGCTGCGTGTCGGGATGATCGGAACGGGGGGCATTGCCCGGAGCGTCCATTTTCCGGGCTGGCAGAGCTGTCCTCGTGCGGAGATCGTAGCGTGTCTGGACATGGACCCTGCGCGGGCCCAGGCGGCGGCTCGCGATTTCAACGTGCCGACGGTCTGCACCAGCCTGCGCGAGTTGCTGGCCCAGGATATCGACGTCGTGGACATCTGCACGCCGAACTACGATCACAGAAAATCGGCCCTGGCGGCGCTGAAGGCCGGCAAGCACGTCTACTGCGAGAAGCCGATGGCCATGAACAGTCGCGAAGGCGCCGCCATGGTGGCCGCCGCGAAGAAGGCCAAACGCAAGCTCATGATCGGCCTGCACAACCGCTATCGGTCCGAGGTCCAGTGCATCAAGGCGCTGGCCGACGCCGGGCGGCTGGGCAACATCTACTACTCGCGGGCCCTGAGCATTCGTCGCCGCGGCGTGCCGAGTTGGGGCGTCTTTGGCCGGAAGAAGCTCCAGGGCGGCGGGCCGCTCATCGACATCGGCGTCCATGCCATCGACATGGCGTGGTACCTGATGGGCAAGCCCAAGCCCGTGTCGGTCAGCGGGCGGTTCTACGAGACCATCGGCAAGACGCCCGGCCACATGGGCATGTTCGGCCCGTGGGACTGGAAGACCTATGACGTGGAAGACTTTGCGGTGGCCCTGGTCCGGTTCGCCGAGGGGCAGACGATGATGGTCGAAAGCGCCTTCTGCGTGAACCTGGCCGAGGACAAGTTCTCGGCCGAGGTGGTGGGCGACAAGGGCGGCGCGACCGTCAGCCCGCTGAAGGTGCTGGTCGAGGAGGCCGGCTACATGATGGAATGCCAGCCGCAGTTCGTCAAGGACCGCGTCCAGCCGCACGCCGCGGGCCTGCACGCGTTCGCCGAGGCGGTGCTGGACGACCGCCCCGTGCCGATTCCGGGCGAAGAGGCCCTGGTGACGCAGCAGATCATCGACGCCCTGTACCGCAGCAGCGCCCTGGGCCGCGAAGTGCGGCTGTAGGGGGGCGCACGCCGTGGCTAGGCCCGACGCGCGGCGATTCCGCCGCCTTCCAGGAGATCCGCCATGACGGAATCGGCCGTGCCTGTTCCGAGGTCGCCCGAAGGCCAGGTGCTGATTTACCACGACGGGGCGATGCGCCTTCAGGTGCGCCTCGACGGGCAGACGGTCTGGCTGACCCAGGCGGCAATGGCCGACTTGTACCAGACCACACCGCAGAATATGACCTTGCACATCAAGGCCATTTACGCGGAAGGCGAGTTGGACGAGGCGGCAACTTGTAAGGAATACTTACAGGTTCGAAGCGAAGGCCGCCGGCAGGTGCATCGGAGCCTGAAACACTACAGCCTGGACGTGATTCTGGCCGTAGGCTATCGCGTCCGTTCGCCGCGCGGCACCCTGTTTCGCCAGTGGGCCACTGTTCGCCTGCGCGAGTTGCTCGTCAAGGGCTTCACGCTGGACGACGAGCGCATCAAGGCCGGCCGGACGCTGGGGGCCGACTACTTCGACGAGTTGTTGGGATTCCTGCGTAGGGCGTTTCGGCGGACGATGGCCTGTGATATGATGGCCCGATACGGCGGCATCGCGGGCGGAAGGTTCTTGCGGCTCAGGCAAAGGAGCGAATCCATGGCCTACCATGTACGGCGGCACTCGGCGGCGGCGATGGTCCTGGCGGTTCTGGCGGTTGCGACGGCGGCGGGATGCCGGTCCAAGGCCACGACCGACGGCCTTCCCCTGGCCTTCGAGAATCAGCAGAAAGTCATCGACGGCCTCGCCGACCGCGAGTACGTTGTCGCGTGGGTAGTCTTCGCCGGCGTGGCCGAGATGGTGCCGCAGGAGCAGTTCACCGGCACGGCCTATGAGGTCCACCCGTTCCATACGGCGGTGGCGGTCCTGGGCGACATCGAGACGGTCGCCGGCGTGCCGCCGATCGACGCCGACGGACGCATCACCCTGGCCATCGAGGACCCGGAAACGGTGTTCGGTGCGGCCGGGAGCAACGCCAAGGAGGCCGTCGGATCGCGATTCAAGTTCACCGTCATGGAGCGCCGCACCTGGGAAGGTCGTCCGGTGGACCGCATCCTGACCGTGCAGCCGTCGCTGAAGTGACTTGGGTGAAGTGACTTGGCATGGCTACGACAGGCGTGGCCGTGCCCAGCCTTCATGGCCGCCCCTCGACAGTGCTCGGGAACTACGTCAAGCGGCCATGGCACCCGATGTTTGCTCCGCGCGTCATCCTCAGCGCGTAGGGTGGATCCCCCGGACCCACGCGACTCCTCAGTCTACCCCGCGTGCGAACCACGTTCCCTTAACCGCTCTCCCTGCCTGCAGGGAGAGGTGCCCCGAGCACAGTCGAGGGGCGGTGAGGGTCGAACGCCAGAGTCCGCGTGGGTCCGGTGGACCCACCCTACGGCCGCGCTCCTGTAGGGGCGGCTCGCCGCAAGTCCCGAGCCTCGTCGAGGGGCAACCCGCCCGTGGCTGTGCGGGTGAATAGCGCAAATCTTGCCGCAATAACGGTTTTCGAGCAACAGGCGGCGTGCGCCGTCGTTTGATCCTGACAGGGGCCGCGCGGGAGTCGGCCTCCGCATCCGGTCAGGGGAGACGTGCCATGTTCAGGTGTTGCGTGTTGACGGCGGCGGTCCTGTGTTGCTGTGCGGCGGCGCAGGCGGGGCAGACGTTCTACGTGTCGCCGGCCACCGGGACAACCGGCGGCGACGGTTCGCAGGCCAAACCGTGGCGGACGCTGGCCGAAGTGGTCGATCGCGGCGGCATCCGCAAGGTCAAGCCGGGCGACACCGTCCTGCTGGGGTCCGGGTACCACGGCCATGTGACGTTGTCGGGCGACAACGCGGACTTCGTCACCATTGCCGCCGGGAAGGGCCAGACTCCGACGCTCGGCCGCCTGGAGATCGCCTCGGGGTCGAAGTGGCTCGTCCGCGGGCTCACGATCAGCCCCTCCTGCGGCGACAAGCCGTACAAGGGCGACATCGTCACCCTCGCCGAGGGCGGCGCGTCGAGCGACCTGGTGATCGAGGACTGTTTCATCTACACCGAACTCGACTCGTCCGGGTGGAACGCGGCCAAGTGGATGGCGGCCAACAACGGCATTTTCATGGGCCGCTATGGCAAGAACCTGACGCTGCGCAACAACTACGTCCTGAACACGCGGTTCGGCATCGCCCTGTGCGCCGAGGACTCGCTGTGCGAGGGCAATGTGATCACGAACTTCTCGGCCGATGCGATCCGCGTGACGCGCGACGGCCTGACGGTCCGGTACAACGTGATCAAGAACATCTACGTCAACGCCGCCGACGGCGACGCCAACCACGACGACGCCATTCAGTGTTTCCTGTTCAACAAGGGCACGGGCACCGTCCGCCGCGCGACCATTCACGCCAACATCATCATCAACCGCGAGGACGACGAGCAGAAACTGACCAACAGCCTCCAGGCGATCGGTTTCTTCGACGGGCCGCTGATCGACTTCACGGTGACCGACAACGTGGTGTGCGTGGAGATGTGGCATGGCGTGACGCTGTGCGACGCCGAGAACGCCCGGATTGAGCGGAACGTGGCGTGGTCGAAGTGGCGGTCGCGTTTGCGGCCGTGGATCGAAGTCAGCGGCAAGGCCGTCAACAACACCGTCAAGGACAACTACGCGTGCTCGTTCCGGCTGGCCCAGGGCACCACGGCCGAGAACAACAAGGCCTCGACGGCCCAGGTGTACGAGCAGGCCCTCGACCGGGTCCACACGATGATCTGCAAGAAGTTCGGCAAGTACCACCCCGTGGCCGGCTACGCCCGCCTGGGGATGAGCAAAGGCAAGAACCCCGAGCCGAAGGACACCGCGAAAGAACCCCTGCCCGCGGCCCAGGGGGAGGCGGACGGGAAGCAGCCACAGTAAGGGGCGATCTTCTCTACGCGTCGCCCGTGATGCGTCTGATGGCCTCAGCCAGTTCCACGGGCCTGCGAGAGCCAAGGACCACCGTCTTCCCGCCGGCAAGGACGAGTTGCACGCCGCCCTTGCCGCCCATGACGAATGCTTCGCATGGTCCGCCCTTTTCGTCGGCGCCGGAGGTGTGCCCCCATTCCGAGAAATCCCTCCAGGGTTTCACCGCGACCTGCGAACACCGCTCGATTTCGCATGAGGCCCATGTGAATGTTGTCGTACGGTTCATGGCCACGGTCACGCATCCGGCTTCCACACGCGTGGCGAGAACCAGTTTCCAGTTCATCCACAACGAGAGAACCACAAGCAACACGCCACACGGCAGTGCAACCCATGCGAACCAAGGTAATGCTCCGTGTTGAATCCAGTGGAACACGATCCAGACGAGGCCGATCAGCCCGCCCCACAGCCCCGGCGACACCAGTACTCGGGGCCACGGGGCGCGCAACCTCTGGACCTCCTCGAACAAAACGGTCGTGTCGCGATGACTCATGAGGTCTGTCTCCTGCGATGGCCCCGATCATGGCCGCACCTCGACGGTGCTCGGGACTTGCGTCAAGCGGCCATGGCGCCGGCCAGGGGCAGGATGCCCCTGGGACGCACGGGCAAGATGCCCGTGCCACGGCGAAACGGCCACGCAGCGTTGTACTGCCAATCCGACCTGCACGTCAGACGCCTGGCGACAAGGCCCCGGCCGAGAGCGGCCGGGGCCTCCGGCATCGGTTCTCTCAGTACGTGTCGCGCAGGGACCGGACCTTCAGGGCCTTGCGCAGGGCGGCGGCGTCGGTCGGGCGGCGGCCGCGGAACGTCACGGTCACTTCCTTGCCCGGCAGCAGCGTCAGGATGTTGTCGCTGAAGGTGCCCAGCAGCTTACCGGTCGAAAGCTCCACGAACAGGGCCGTGGCGTCGCTCTTCAGCGTGACGGTCAGTGCGTCGCCTCGTTGGGCGACCTGGGCGACGATGCGCGGCTTGGGCAGTTCGGCCCGCTTCAGCGGCGCGAAGTGGTGATCGTTCTCGGACCGGTGCGAGCCGGCCTTGAGGGCCACGCGGACGAATCCGCCGGCCGTGCCGCCCAGTGCCTCGATGATCTTCTCTCGCGGCAGTGCCGCCACGGCTCGCGACTGGTCGGCCTTCAGGGCGAACGCGCCCTTGCCGCTCCAGACGCGGCGGCCGTCGTAGGTGCGGGCCTCGGCCGACCATGAGCCGCGCACGGACTCGCCCAGGTCGCTCGTGGCCCAGAGCCGCAGCCCCTCGGTGTCGTTGCTGACCGAAGCCAGCAGCGGCGCGTGGAACCGCCGGGCCATGTAGTGCAGCGCCTTCCACCGCAGCAGCCAGTCGATGCTCGACCACGAGGCCACCGGCCAGATGTCGTTGAGCTGCCAGTAGAGGGTGCCCATGCAGTGGGGCTTGACGCGGCGCCAGTGCTCGATGGCCGTCTTCATGGCCAGGCCCTGGTTCAGCTGCGAGAGGTAGCAGAAGCCGTCCATGTCGCTCGGCAGCCGCAGATACCGCGTCATGAAATCGACGATGATCGAGTTGCCCTGCATGTTCCGCTGGTGGTGTTCCATGACGGGGCTGGAGACGTTCATGTCCTCGGGCCGGGCCACGGTGCGCAGCGTGTCGATGCTCGGGAACGACTGGAACCCGAACTCGCTGGAGAATCGCGGCTTGACGGTGAGGTAGTTGTCGAAGTCCTTGCGGCCATGCCAGACGATCCAGTAGTGCATGTCGCCGACATTCGGGTCGCCGTGGGCATAGCCCGGCTTGCGCGGGCACCCGGTGGGCGAGCTCGGCACCCACGGGCGGCCGGGGTCTTCCTCGCCGACGACGCGCTGCTGCGTGTCGTAGGTGAGCTTGTCGTAAGCCCGGCGGAACCGTTTCTGGTTCGGGTCCTGGGACCACCACGAATCCACGGCGGTCTGGTTCTCGTTGTTGCCGCACCACAGCACGATGGACGGATGGTTGCTCATGCGGCGGAGCTGGTGCCGCACCTCGGCCTCGACGTTATCGAGGAACCACTTGTCCTCGGGATACGCGGCGCAGGCGAACATGAGATCGTGCCAGACCATGATGCCGTGGCGATCGCAGAGACGCAGCAGCTCCTCCTGGGCGTAGATGCCGCCGCCCCAGAGGCGGAGCATGTTCATGTTCGCGGCCACGGCGTCCTCGACCAGTTGCCGCAGGCGGTCGGGCGTCGTGCGGTCGGCGAAGACGTCGTCGGGAATCCAGTTGGCGCCCTTGCAGTAGATGTCGCGGCCGTTGATGCGGAACTTGAAGCTGCGACCGATGGCGTCCTTCTCCCGCACCAGCTCGACCTTTCGCAGGCCGATCTGCGTCTCGTAGCGGTCGCTTGCCTTGGCGCGGTCCTGGGGCGTCCACGAGACGTCCAGATCGTACAGCGGCTGTTTGCCGGCGCCGGCCGGCCACCAGAGCTTCGGCTTCGCGATGACGGCCTTGGCGGCGACGCGGTTGGCGCCCTTCTTCAGCGACGCCGGAGCGAGCACCGTCTGCCCGTCGATGCGCACGGCCAGTGTGCCGCGGCCGGCTTTCGGCGCGAGCACGTGGGCCGTCACGTCCAGCCTCACGCCGCGCGCGCCGTGCGACTGTTGCGTCGTCACGTAATCCAGCACGGGCTCGTCCGTGGCCAGCACGTAGCAATCCTGCCAGATGCCGCTCGTGGCCAGCAGCGGGCCCCAGTCCCACCCGAAATGGCACTGGGCCTTGCGCACGAACGGGCGGAACGTCGGTCGCGGCGGCCGGTCGGCCCAGGCCCGCTCTTCCAGGCGGTTGCAGACCGACGTGGACCGCTTGCTCATGCGGCGGCCGTACGCGATCGGCGACTCGAAGACCACACGCACGACGTTCTCGCCCTCGCGCAAACGGCCCGCCACGTCGAACCTCCACCGGCGGAACATGTTGTCGGCTGTGCCGACCTTGCGGCCGTTCAGGTACACCGTGGCCGCCGTGTCGAGCCCCTCGAACACCAGGTGCTGCATGGCCGCCCGGGCCTGCGAGGCCGTCGCCCGGAACCGCCGCACGTACTCCCACGGCGCCTGGTCCACCCACAGCACGTCCAGCTCGTTGCGGCGATAGTACGGATCGGGAATCTTCCCGGCGCGCAGCAGGTCCGTGTGTACGCACCCCGGCACGCGCGCATCCACCCATTGCCGCACGCGTCCCTTGCCCCCGTCCTGGCGCATCTGCCACGCGCCGTTCAACGACACCTTGCTCATTCGTCTGTCTCCTGTGATTGCTCTCGGCCACACCGAGTCATTTCTGTCGGGATTCCAACTCCGCGGCCCGCCGCGCCCACTGGGCCGCTTCGGCGGTCTGCCCTTTAACTGTCAGCGCGGCGGCGAGGTTGCGGCAAACGTCGGGCAGGTCGGGCTCGAGCGCCAGCGCCCGCCGATACGACGCAATGGCCGCATCCAGGTTGCCCATCCGGTGGTACGTCATGCCCAGGTTGTAGTGCGCGGCCACGAGGTCGCTCTTCATCGCGGCCGCCCGCTCGAACCGCCGGATGGCCTCGGCATAGTCCTCGCGGTGCTGGGCCACGCTCCCGAGCCCGATCTCCGCGCCATACCAGCCCGCGTCAAGCTCCAGGGCCCGGCGGTACGCCTGTTCCGCCTCGGCCATCTGCGCGGCGTCCTGGCGGCGTTTGGCGACGGCGTACAGCTTGTCGCCCAGGTTGCTGACGAAGCGGGCGTCGCGCGGCTCCGCGGCCACGGCGCGGCGCTGCGCGTCCAGGGCGGCCGCGGCGTGCGCGTCCGTCCGGTCCGACCAGTTCGGGTCCATCGCCCGCTGCCACAGGGCGTTCGCCAGGCTGTTCCAGGCCACGCCGTTGCCGGGGAAGGCTGCGGCATTGTGATGCCAGAACGTGACCGAGTCGCGCCACACCGCCTGTTGCTCCACGGTCAGGCCGCCCAGGGCGACCAGCATGGCGACGGCGGCTGTTGCGGCGACCACCCGTCGGCCGGGCCGCGCCGCGGCC
>Ga0123328_1001424_pt1 | contig 23369 bp, 13 predicted proteins | sample BioC12SIPDNA_2_FD_89702 | JGI IMG/M metagenome (GOLD analysis project Ga0123328, IMG submission 89702) | Anaerobic biogas reactor microbial communites from Washington, USA - Biogas_R1_A C12 SIP DNA | ecosystem: Engineered > Bioreactor > Anaerobic > Unclassified | place: Washington, USA...
CGCGTTTTCGTCAGCCAGCAGTTCCGCCTCCTCATACAGGGCCCACACGCCCCCGTTTCCCTCGGCGTCCAGCCACGCGTCCGCCGCCGCGCCGTCCTCCTCCAGCGCCAGCGCGGCGACCAGTTCGGCGTCCGTCAGCGTCTCGCTTGCCTCCAGCACCTCGGCCATGCCGTCCTCGAAGGGCCAGAGCGTTTCCGGGGTTGGGAGTTCCGCGTCTTCGCCTGTCGGCGGGGCGGCCAACTGGAGGGCCGCCGGGGCGGGCGCGGGATCCTCCAGGGACAGGGCGACCCACGCGCCCCCGGCGATCACCGCGAGCGAGGCCGCCAGCGCGGTCACGGTCACCGTGACCCGGCGGAAGCGCGCGGCATGCTCCCCGCGCAGCGGGGGGATGCGCCCGCAGACCCGCTCCGCGAACCCGGGGGAGACCTCCGGGGCGGACAGGCGCGCGAGCGCGCCGCGCAGCGCCCGCATCTGTTCCAGATACGCCGCGCGGGCGGGGTTGGCGGCCAGCCACGCGGCGTCCGCCGCGGGGTCCGCGCCCTCGCCGTCGAGGATCGCGCCGATCCGCTCCAGGTCTTCCTGTGTCAGCCCGTGTTCCCTGTTCATGATTCGCTTCGCTCCCTGTTGCCGGACAAGACAAGGCACGAACGGAGGCCGTGGCGGGCAAGAGATTGCTTCAGTCGCTCCGCTCCTTCGCAATGACGGGGACTTGGTCGGTGGATCCGGCGTCGGCGCGATTGCTTCGGTCGCTCCGCTCCTTCGCAATGACGGGGGGACGCGGCGGCATCAAGAAGGCCGGCGCGCAGCGCGTCATTGCGAGGCGGCGCCCCGGCCGCCGCGGCAATCTCTTGTCGGAATGCCTCCGCTCTGACACACCCTACAGGCCAATCGCTCGCATGCCGGTGATTCATGATCCGTGGTCCCAGGCCTCCAGTTCCCGGCGCAGGCTTTCCCGCGCGCGGGCGAGGCGGCTCCGCACCGTGCCCACGGGGCATCCGACCGTTTCGGCGATGGCCCCGTAGTCCATGTGTTCGTATTCGCGCAGCAGCAGCACCTCCCGCTGGTCCTCCGGCAGGCGCAGGAGCGCCGCCTCCAGCAGGCCGCCCAGCTCCGACGCCTCGGCGTGCCGGTCCGGCGTCACGCCGCCCGCATAATCCACCGGCGCCGCGTCCAGCGACACCATGCGGTCGCGGCCGCGCCGTTTCCCGTTGCGGATGCAGTTCAGCGACAGGTTCCGGGCGATGCCGAAGAGGAGGGTGGAGAGCCGCGCCCTCGGTTCAAGTGTCGGCAGGCTGCGGTGGAGCCCCAGGAACACCTCCTGGGCGACCTCCTCCGCGTCCTCGAGGGAGCCGGTCATGCGGGCGCAGAAATGGACCACCGGCCGCTGATAGCGCCGCACCAGCCGCGCGAACGCGTCCGTGTCGCCGTCCCGCGCGCGGAACGCCAGCGCCCAGTCTTCCGTGTCCTGCATGGGCCGCTCCATCAACCTGCCCCTTGTAACACCGCCCGGCCCGGAAAGTTCCGGCGCCGGAAGCTCCGCCTTATTGTGGGGCCCCGGCGCGGGAAGAGTCCACCCGCGCCCGGCGAACCCGGACCGCCGGATAAGCGACGGCCCATGCGTCCGCTCCAGGGCGCAGCAAGCGGCGCCCCTGCACGGGGATTGCCCGGTGTTTTCGTGTGTGCGCGGGGCGCACCGGGAATGTATGATAGGGGGGTGGCGGAGCGGGTCTTTCCGGGACTTCCCCCGGGGCGCCGTCTCCCGCGGGACGGGGTGGTCCTATGATGCTGTCGGCACTTTCCGCGCTGGTGTTGGCGCTTTCCGCGGCGGGCAACGCCCCCCGGGTGGCGGGTGACATCTATCTGCAAACGGACTCCTTTGCCCTGATCCTTTCGGCGGACGCGCGCGCCACGGGGGTGATGGACATGCGCGCCGGGGAGGATTACGGCGTTCCGGACACGGGGGTCCCCTTCGCCGCCGTGCGGCGAGGCGGCGAGACGTTTCCCGCGACATCGGCCTCGTATGAGAACGGGCAGCTCACGCTGGAGTTCGCGGACATCAAAGGCCGCGCCGTCTTCTGCGTCACTTCGGCGTTCCGCCGCATTGAATTCGAGGTGTCCTCCCTCACCTGCGAGCGCGCGGCCGAGCTGGTGTTCGCCCAGATCCCCACCACCCTGCGCGGCGCGCCCGACGAACCCTTCGCGGTCAGCCCGCTCGCGCTGAACCTGGAGACGAACTGCGCGCAAATCCCCGGCCTCTGCCCGGGCCTCACGGGGTTCACCGCCCCGGAGCGGTTCGGGTTCCGGGGGGCCAAAGGCGCCGTGGTCGCCGCGCCCATGGCCGGGCTCCGCGACGCGCTGAAAGAGGCGCTCCAGTCCGCCGAAGGCCTGGAGCACTCCCCCCTGGGCGGCCCCTGGGCGCAGGAGGCGAAGATCAACCGGGGCTCGTACCTCATCGCCACGGAGGACGTGACGGAGGCCAACGTCGCGTACTGGATCCAGGCCGCCCACAGCGTCGGCGCGACGCAGCTCGACCTGCACGGCGGCCACGCGTTCCGCTGGGGCGACTACGAGGTGAACCGCGACGTGTACCCGCGCGGGCGGGACAGCCTCAAGGCCGTCGTGGACACGATCCACGCGGCGGGCCTCGCCGCCGGACTCCACACCTACGCCTTTTTCATCGCCAAGGAGACCCCCTGGGTCACGCCCGTTCCCGATGACCGGCTCGACACCGACGCCGTGTTCACCCTCGCGGAGGGGCTGGGCGCCGACGCGACGGAGGTGGCGGTGAACGAGGACACGGCAACCCTATCCGCCGTCACGGGGTTCCAGGTGCGCAACAGCGCCACGCTCCGCGTGGGCGACGAGTTGATCACGTACACCGGCGTGTCGAAGGAGGCGCCTTACGCCTTCACGGGCTGCACGCGCGGCGCGCTGGGCACCAAGGCCGCGCGGCACGCGCGCGGGGCAAAGGCCGCCCACCTCAAGGAGTGCTTCGGCCTCTTCGTCCCCAAGGGCGACTCCACCCTGTTCACCGAGGTCGCGCGGCGCACGGCGGACCTGTTCAACGAATGCGGTTTCGACATGCTCTATCTCGACGCGCTGGACGGCGCGGACACCCTCGCAGGGGGCCCGCACGCGTGGCATTACGCCGCGAAGTTCACCCATGAGCTGGCCCGCCGCCTCGACCGGCCCGCCGTCATGGAGATGAGCACCTTTTTCCACCACCTGTGGCCCCTGCGCTCGCGCATGGGCGCGTGGGACTGCCCCGCACGGGGTGCCCGGGACTTCGTGGACGCCCATGTCCTCCACAACCGGCGCTGGGAGGCGTCCTTCCTGCCCGTCCATCTCGGGTGGTGGGGCGTGTTCGGGTGGGGCGGCGTGCAGCCGGAGCGCAGCTTCCCCGAGGACATCGAGTATGTCTGCGCCAAGGCCCTCGCCACGGACAGCAGCCTCTCCTACATCGCAGGGGTGACGCCGGAGACCCTGAAGACCGGCGGCGCGGGGCGTTTCGCCGGCATCGCCAAACGCTACGAGGCCCTGCGTGCGGCGGGCACCGTGCCCGTTTCCGTGCGGGCGCGACTGGCCGCCCCGGGGAAGGAGTTCACCCTCGACCCCAAGGCAGACGGAAAGTTCCTCCCCCTGGACCGGTCCCGCCACACCGTCACCGTGACGGGTGCGCCCGCGGAGGTGACGGTGGCCAACCCCCACGGCGAGCAGCCCCTGCGGCTCCGCATCGAGGCGCTGCTGTCGGCCGGGGACCCCGCCTCCCCCGACACGCTGGTACTGACGGATTTTCAGGGCGTCGGCGAATTCGCCCCCGCCACCGCCCAGCAGGGGGTGGAAGCCACCCTCGCCCCCGGACCCGCGGCGGTGCTGACGGCGAAGAACGCCTCCGCCGAGCCGGGCCGCGCGTGGGCCGCCTTCCGGTCGGAGTTTGCCGCGCCCCTCGACCTGACCCACCGGGGGCTGGCGCTTACGGTGGAGGGCGATGGCCAGGGCGCGGTGCTCAACGTGCAGCTCCGGGCCTCGGAGCATCTGGGCGGCGGCATCGCCGACCACTACATCCCCCTGGACTTCAAGGGGCGGCGGCAGGTGCTCCTCGTCGAGCCGGAGTCCGACCGGCTGGCGACCTGGGAATGGCCCCACACCCGCCGCCGGGGCGACTGGGCCGCCGACCCCGACCGGCTCACGGGCTTCCTCTACCCCATGTACCACATCTGGGTGGACTACGCCAGCATCGCCTCCATGAGTGTCGGCGTCACCAACCTCCCCAAGGGGAAAACCGTAACGGCGAAGTTGGGGCCGGTGCATGCCGTGAAACTGCGCGCGGGCGTGGTGGCGAACCCGTTCCTCCTCATGGGCGGCGAGACCGTTGTCTTCCCCGTCACGCTCGAGGCCGGGGAGTATCTGGAATACAACGACTTCGCGGACTGCAAGGTGTACGACGCGCGGGGCGCGTTCAAGGCCGACATCGTGCCCCTCGGCGTGCTGCCCCTGCTCGCGGCGGGGGACACGGTCTGCGCCTTCGCCGCCGACCCGCAAAAGGACGGCCCCGTCCGCGCCCGGCTGACCTTCACGACCACCGGGGAGGCGCTGAAGCCGTAGGGGGAATGGACGATATGGACTGTATGGACGGGATGGACATAACGGCGGCGCCGTTGCCCAGCCCTCTCAGTCCATAGCGTCCATGCCGTCCATCTCGTCCATGGCCCGGCCGCCCCGGCTCACCCCGTGAAGTAGAGGTAGACGCCCAGGATCAGCCCCAGCACGATGCAGGTGTGGATGACATCCCAGCGGTTCCAGCCCGCGCGGATTTCGTCGCGGCCCTCGGCGGTGACGGTGGCGTAGGTGAGGCCGGTGATCCGCTTCTCGTCCGGCGGGGCGGTGGCGTAGCTCACCACGACCAGGGCGGCGCAGCAGAACACGAACAGGAACACGCAGAAGAGCAGGAAGTTGATGTGGCCATAGGCCGCGGCGAGGGCCATCGGTCCGGACAGCGCCTCCAGCGCCGCCGGCTCGAAGCTGTTCGCGTAGACCTGGCATGCCAGCTTGAGCAGGCCCAGGGCGAAGCCCGCCCCCAGCGCGGCGACCGCCCCCGTTCCGTTGAGCCGCTTCCAGAAGACGCCAAGGAAGAACACGGCCGTCATGGGCGGCGCGAGGTAGGACTGCACACTCTGGAGGTACTCGTAGAGCGCCCCGGCCACCATCTTCATCACGGGGATCCACGCGATGCCGAGCACCACGACGACGGCGGTCACGACGCGCCCGACGGTCACCAGCTCCCGCTCCGACGCCCGCGGCTTCAGCTTCTGGTAGATGTCCACCGTGAAGAGGGTGGAGCAGGAGTTGAACAGGGCGGACAGGGAGCTCATCAGCGCGGCCAGCAGCCCCGCGATCACCAGCCCCTTGACACCCACCGGCAGGATTTGCGACACCAGCGCGGGGAAGGCCTGGTCCGGGCTTTCCAGCACCAGCAGGTTCTTCTTCGCCAGGGCGTAGGCGATCATCCCCGGCACGATGAACAGGAACACGGGCGTCAGTTTCAGATAGGCGCCGAAAATGGTGCCCCGCCGCGCGATGGTCAGGTTGCGCGCCGCCAGCGTCCGCTGCACGATGTACTGGTCCGTGCACCAGTACCACAGCCCCACGATGGGCGCGGCGAAGAGCATGCCCGGCCACGGGAAATCCGGGTCGTTCCAGGGCCGCCACATGTTGAAGTGCGTCGGGCCGCACTGCGCCCGCAGCTCGGCCCAGCCGCCCAGATGCCACAGGCCCAGCGCTGTGATCGTCAGCGACCCGACAATCAGCACCACCGCCTGCATCGCGTCCGTGTACACCACCGCCTTCATGCCGCCCACCACCGTGTAGATGCCCGTCAGGATCACCGTCGCCAGCGCGCCCACCCAGAAACTGTCCAGCCCCGCGATGTTCACGTCCGGGAACAGCGTCGCGAAGACCGTGCCCCCCGCGTACACCGTCACGCTCACCTTCGTGAACACATAGGCCGTAAGGCTCACGATCGAGAGGATCCACCGCGCCGCCGGGTTGTACCGGCGCTCCAGAAACTCCGGCATCGTGAACACGCCCGAGCGGTAGTAGAACGGCACCAGCACCCACCCCAGCACCAGGATGCACCACGCGTGCAGCTCATAGTGCGCCATCGCCATCCCGCTCTTCGCCCCCGCCCCCGCCAGCCCCACCAGGTGCTCCGACCCGATGTTCGACGCGAACAGCGACGCCCCCACGGCGAACCACCCCACGTCGCGCCCCGCCAGGAAATAGTCCGCCGACGTGTTCTGGTTGCGCGACGCCCACAGGGCGATCCCCGCCACCGCCCCGAAATACACCGCGATGATCGCCCAGTCCCAACCCGCAAGCACCGTCATGGCATGGTCCCTCTCTTGCGCCGCGACCCCCGCGGCCCGCCCCGGCATTGTAGCCGAACGCCCCCGGAAAAACCCATCCCCGTGGGAACGCGGTGAAATGCACGCCATCATGCAGAATACCCGTCACCCGAAGGGTGCGACGGTCATGTCGCGAAAGAAGAGGGCGCAGCAAGCAGCGCCCCTACAGATGGCGACTCCCGCGCCGTTGCGTGAGCCCAAGGCAGGAGGCCGTAGGGGCGCCGCTTGCTGCGCCCTGGAGCGGACACGAAGGCCGTCGCGTATCCGGTGATGCGGGAGCGTCTGGATGGGTGCCCGGCGTCTGTAGGAATCCGCTTTTTCGTCGGGGGTGCCCGGGAGTACCATGGTTGGCGGGCCGCGCCTGTGGGGCCCCCACTGGGAGAGACGCCATGACGGGGATGATCGGTGTGCTGGTGTGCGTGCTGTCGGCGGCGGACGGGGCGGGGACGGCGGGGGCGGACCTGCTGACGCCCGCGCCGTTGACGGCGTCGCTGGAGGGGCATGCGGGGCGGTATGTGGACGCCATTGTGGACCAGTGGCTCCTGCCCGCGCCGGACGCGAATCCGGGCATGCTGGAGATGATGCGCCTGCGCGACCGCGCGCCGGACTATGAGGACCCGGTGCCGTGGGCGGGCGAGTTCATCGGCAAGTTCCTCACGTCGGCGGTGCTCATGCGGCGGATTTCGGACAGCGCGGCGCTGGACGAAATGACCCGCGGCCTCATCGCGGAGCTGGTCGCCACGCAGGACGCGGACGGCTATCTCGGCCCCTTCCGGAAGGGCGAGCGCCTCCTAGGCCACTGGGACCTGTGGGGGCACTACCACGCCATGCTCGCCCTGCACACCTGGTTCGCCGAGACGGGCGACCGGGCGGCGCTCGCCGCCGCGTGCAGGGCCGCCGACCTCGTCTGCGCCACCTATCTCGACACGGGCCGCCGCGTGCTGGACGCGGGGTCGGCGGAGATGAACATGGCGGTCATCCACAGCCTCGGCCTGCTCCACCGCGAGACGGGGAAGCCGGAGTACCTGCGCATGATGCGGGCCATCGAGGAGGACTGGGCGCGGCCCCCGGCGGGGGACTACCTGAACGCCGCCCTCGCGGGGACGGAGTTCTACCAGTCGCCGAAGCCGCGCTGGGAGAGCCTGCACCCCATGCTCGGCCTGGGCGAGCTGTTCCGCATCACCGGGGAGGCGAAATACCGCGACGCCCTCCTGCACTGGTGGCGCAGCATCCGCGCGCACGACGTCCACAATTCCGGCAGCTTCTCCACCAACGAGCAGGCCACGGGCAACCCCTTCATGCCCGGGTCCATCGAGACCTGCTGCACCGTCGCGTGGATCGCGTACTCCGTCGAGGCCCTGCGCCTGTCCGCCGACCCCGCCGTCGCCGACGCGCTGGAGCTGGCCTTCTGGAACGCCGTCCTCGGCTACGAGCACCCCAGCGGCCGGTGGTGCACCTACGACACGCCCATGAACGGCAAGCGCCCGGCGTCCGCGCACTCCATCGTGTTCCAGTCGCGCCCCGGCACGCCGGAGCTGAACTGCTGCTCCGTGAACGGCCCGCGCGGCCTGGCGATGCTGTCGGACTGGGCGGTCATGCGGGGGGCGGGCGGTCTCCATCTGAACTACTACGGGCCGGGCACCTTCACCGCCAGGGCGGACGGCGCGGAGGAATGGACCTTTGTCCAGCGGGGCGGATACCCCGCGGACGGGGAGCTGGAGATCGAGGTGCGGCCCGACACGCCCCGGCGCGCGGCGCTCTTCCTGCGCATCCCCGGATGGTCGAAGGAGACCGTGGTGAAGGTGAACGGCGCGGCGGTGCCGGGTGTGGCGGCGGGCGCCTATCTGCGCGTGGAGCGGGAGTGGAAACCAGGCGACGTCATCGCGATGACTTTCGACATGCGGCCGCGGGCGCTCCGGGGCGACGCGCATGTCCAGTGGCGCAGCTCCCTCTACCGGGGGCCGCTCCTGCTGGCCTACGACCAGAAGTACAACGCCTTCGACCCGGCAGACCTCCCGGAACTCGACCTGGACACGCTGGCCCTGACACCCGCCTACCCGCCCGCGGGCCGGTTCGCGCCCCTCGTGTGCTGCCCCGTGGTTGCCCCCGACGGGCGCACGCTCACGCTGGTGGACTTCGCCACCGCGGGCGCCCACGGCACCCGCTACGAGTCCTGGCTGCCCGTGCGCAACGCGCCGCCCGCCCCGTTCTACGTCACCTGGCCCGTCCCCGGATCGCGCGTCCCGCCGGAGGACCTCATGGTGGAGTGGTCCCCCGCGGCGGAGGAGGGGGCGGTGTATGACGTGACCGTGGCGCGGGATATGGAAAGGACCGATGCCCTCTGGCACGCGGAGGGCCTGGAAGTCCCCCATGCGGCCCCCGAATTCGGCCGCGACGCGGCGGCCGGGCCCGTCTTTGTGTGCGTGAGGGCGCATGTCGGCGGCGCGGTGGTTTCCGCCGTCGGCTCTCCGCTCTGCGTGGCGGTGGACCCCGCGCTGCCCTCGCGCATGAAGGGGACCGTGCTCGACGCGCCCCTGCGCGGCGCGCCCGACCCGGCGGCGGGCGCGGTGCTGGCCGCCGAACAGCTCGCCCCCGCGCCCGGCCCCGACGGCGCGGCGGACGGCGCCCTGCGCTTCGACGGCAAGGCCTCCAAGCTGGTCTACGACGCCCCCGGCTTCCCCACGCGCAACCACACCCTGTCCGTCTGGTTCCGCGCAGAAGCCCCCGACCCGGCCAACAAGGGCTGGCAGGAGATCGTCTCCGCGTGGTACCAGGGCGGCTGCGACCCCCTGCGCCTCGCGCTGACGGGCGGGCAGCTCGTGGTCCGCATCGAGCACCCCATGGGCACCTTCCAGACGCCCGGCGTGCCCGTGGCGCGCGGCGAATGGACCCATGCCGCCGTCGTGAAACGCGGCGCGGCGATACGGCTCTTCGTCAACGGCGCGGAGGCCGCGTCCCTCGCCGTGCCCGAACTCCTCGCCACGGACGCGAAAGCCCTCGGCGTCGGCTGCAACCCCCTGCACTCGGAGCTGGAGGGCTTCCACGGCGACATCGCCCGCGTCCGCTTCCAGCGCGAGGCCCTCGACGACGAGGCGGTGAAGGCGCTCGCCGAGGCGCGGTGAGGCCTGATCGCCGGACAAGACACCGTGAGAAAGGGAGCCGATCCGGGAACGAGATTGCTTCGCTACGCTCGCAATGACGGGGAAACGCGCGTCATTGCGAGCGTAGCGAAGCAATCTCGCTCCCGCCAAAGCCCCGGCCGGCCCGGTCATTGCGAGTCGGCCGCCCCGGCCGGCGCGGCAATCTCTTGTCTGAACGCCTCAAGTTCTCCGCGTCTCATGGGAGGATGCCTTGATCTTCTCTGCCGCAGGCACGTTCGGCGTGAATCCACAAGGCGCGTTGCTCTGCGGGCGTCTCGACGGTCCTTCCTCATCCGGTGCCCAAGGGGAAACATCCCCGCGCGTTGGGTTTGGACGGGGGGGCGGTGTACACTGTTTCTACCGGGCTGCGGGGCGGCCTGTTTGACCCCAAGGACGAGGAAAGCCATGAAGACAATGCGCGAAGAGACGGCCTCCGGCCGGGTGCTGGTGTCGGACGGGGCGTGGGGCTCCTTTCTGGTGGCGAAGGGCATGCAGCCGGGGGAATGCCCGGAGCTGTGGTGCGTGGAGCGTGCGGACGATGTGCGGGGCATCGCCGCCGTGTACGCGGCGGCGGGCGCGGACATTGTCATGACGAACAGTTTCGGCGGCACGCGGTTCAAGCTGGCGCATTTCGGGCTGGACGGGCGCGTGGCGGAGCTGAACCGCGCGGCGGCGCGGCTTTCGCGCGAGGCCGCCGGGCCGGACCGCCATGTGATGGCCTCCATGGGCCCGACGGGCAAGCTGCTGATGATGGGCGACGTGGCGGAGGAGGAGCTGTACGACGCCTTCCGCGCGCAGGCCGTCGCGCTGGAGGAGGGCGGCGCGGACGCCGTGACGGTGGAGACCATGTCCGCTGTGGACGAGGCGGGCATCGCCGTGCGCGCGGTCCGCGAGAACACGGGCCTGGAGGTGGTGGCGTCGTTCACCTTTGACCGGAAGACCGACGCGGGCTGGCGGACCATGATGGGCGTCAGCCCGGAGCAGATGGCGGAGGAGATGCTCGCCGCCGGGGCGCACATCCTCGGCGCGAACTGCAGCCTGGGCTCGGCGGAGATGGCCGGGGTGGTGGCCGCCCTGCGCGCCGCCGCGCCGGACACGCCGGTCATCGCGCATCCGAACGCCGGGCGGCCCCTCCAGCATCCCGACGGGCGCATCGAGTACCCCGAGACGCCGGAGATCATGGCGGCGAACGTCCCCGCGCTGGCCGCGGCGGGCGCGGGCATCATCGGCGGCTGCTGCGGCACGGGGCCGGACCACATCCGCGCGATCCGCGCCGCCGTGGACGCGCTGCGCGGCTGAACATTTGAAGGCTGACACGCGTGTTTTCCGCCGCGCCCCGCCACGAGCGGAAAAGAGCGGCCCCGGAGAGGTGACACGGGCTTCCAGCCCGTGGATTGAGTCATGGATGCGGCCCGAAAACCACGGGCTGGAAGCCCGTGCCGCCTCAAAGGCGCGGGCCGGACATCTTCGCGAAAACATGGTCTTTCACCCTGAACATGCACTGAGGGTTTATGGATCAGCCGTCTGTCCCTGACAAACGCACCGAATCCCCGGCGCGGCCGCGTCGGCGCGTCCTCCGCGCGCTGCTCGTGCTTGCCCTGCTCGCCGGGGCGGCGTGGATGGGGGGACTTCCGCACCGCGCGGCCTTCAAGCTGGCCGGGGATTTCCTCGGGGGGCGGGTGTCGGGACGGCTGCACCTGGGTCAGGGCGGGGCGCAGGTCACCCATCTGAACGTCCGCGATCCCGAGGTGCCCCTGCCGTGCCTGCTCACGGCGGAGGAGATGACGCTGTCCTTTTCGCCGGAACAGGGCCGGCTCTTCGGCGACCTGGCGGTGCGCCGGCCGATCCTGTCGCTGGTGCGCGCCGACGACGGGGCGGCCAACTACGGCTTCCTGCTGCGCTTTCTGGCGCAACCCTCCAGCGGCTGGGACATTGAGCGCTTTGTGCCCCGGCAGGTCCGGGTGACCGGGGGCGCGGTGCACGTGTCGGGGCACGGCGGCGTCCGGCTTCAGCTCAACGGGCTGAAGGCCGATGTCTCCCTCGCCTCGTCCACCGCGTATTCCGGCGGGGTGGGGCTGGACGGCGACATGATCCTGGAGCGGGGGGGCGAGACGCTTGCCCGGCTCACGGGCCTGCGCGAGCAGGCCGCCTTCTCCGCCGAGCTGCGCGCCGACGGCGCGTCGGCGTCGCTCCGCTATGACAGCCCGGAGGCCGGGGACGCCGCGGACCTCTCCCTGGAGACGCGCACCGCCGGCGGCGACCGGGAACTCCGCGTCTCCCTCGCGCGGCTCGCGCTGAACCGCCCCGAGTGGGGGCGGCTGGCGGGGTCGTTCCTCCCTGTGGCGTTTTCCTCGGTGAACGTGGAACAGGGGAAGCTGGCCGCCGCGTGGCGCGGCGGGGCGCCCGCGCTGGACACGCTGGCGCTGCGCGCCGCGGTGCCCGGATTGCGCGTCGGGCCGCTGGAGACCCCCTGGGCCGCCGGCGACCTCGCCGTGGACATTGCCCCCGGCGAAGCGCCCGGTGCGTTTGGCGGGTCGGTGACGTTTGGAAACCTGCCGCCGCTGACGCTGTCCGTGGCGCAGGACGCCGCGGCGTCCCGCCTGTCCGTGCGGGCAGGGGTGAAGGAGCTCCCCGTGGGCGCGCTGGGCGGGGCCGTTCCCGCCGCCGCCGCGCTGGCGCGGATTCCCGGCCTGAAATCCGTGACCGGGAACGCGGAGATGGTCTCCTCGCCGGAGGGGCTGAACCTTGCCGGAACCGCGTCCGCCGCGCTGGCCGCAGACACCGCCACCGTGGAGTTTTCAGCGGTCCGCGCCGCAGGACAGGAGGGGGTCGAAGGCGCCGCCGCCGCGCACCTCGGCGACGGGTCGGCAACCGCCAAAATGAAATACGGTGACGCGGGCGTTTCGCTGGACGCGGCGCTTTCCAAGCTCGCGCCCGCCGCGTGGTGGCGCGGGATCACGGGGTCCGGACTTTTGGACCCGCTGGCGCTCGCGCTGGACGGCCCGGTGGCGGTCTCCCTGCCGGCGGCGGGTGGATGGACCGTCCAGGGAACCCTGACCGCGCCGCCGCCGGGCTGGGGCGGCGCGGCGCTGCCCGACGACTGGCCCCTGTCCCTTCAGGCATCCCTCTCGGGAACGCCGGACGCGGTGACCGGCTCGTTGTCGGCGGCCTTCGGCGATGCGGCGCGCGCGACGGCGGAGAAGCTGCGGTTTGCGCCCGGAACAGGCGCGGCTTCCGGCGACCTCACCATCGAGACGGAACTGGGCCCCTGGGCGAAGCTTGCCGGGTTCCCGGACTTGTGGGGCACGCTCCGGGCCTCCGCGAAGGGGAGCCGGGATGCCAAGGGCGACCTCACCGCGCCGGTGACGGTCACACTGGAGGCGCTGGGCTACGGCGGCTGGTCCCTCCCCTACGGCATGGAGACCACCCTGTCCGCCGACCTGCGCGCCGTCCCGTCGCCGCTGCGCCTGCATGCGGGCACGGTCCGCGCCGCCCTCGGGGAGGACACCCTTTTCACTCTCGAGAGCGCCGGCTGGCAGGAGGGCCTGGCCGTCCTTGGCGGCCTTTCCTTCGAGACGGGGCTGGGGCCGCTGGTGTCCAAGGGCTGGCTGCGCGAGGCCGAGGGCCGCGCGGAGGCCCACTGCGGCGCCCTGGCGTTCGGCGGCACGGCGGCGCAGGGGTCCGCGCCCGTTGAATACAGCGCCGCCTTCCCTCGTCTGGTGTTGTCGGCGGTGGACGCCGCGCTGGAGGGCGTCGCCGCCTCGGGACAGTTGTATTGCTCCGACAGCGGGTGGGCTGGGGCGGGCGCGCTTTCCGCCGAATCCTGCACCGTCGCGGGCACCCGCTGGTCGGCCATTGCGGGAAAAACGCGTGTGGAAAACGGCACAGTCCTGCTGGAGGAGGCCACCGCGGCCGTCTTCGGCGGCAGCGTGGGAATGACCGGAACGGCGGCGCTTGTTGACGAGGGCATGCCCCTGAGGGTGGACATGACCGTCAGCGACGTGGATTTGGCCGTGTTCACGCAGGAGTTTAAGCCGCCGTCGGTCGTGCTGACGGGCCGCGTCGGCGGTACGGCGGATTTGCTGGTGCGCGACGCGAAACTGGCCGACCTGCATGTGGACCTGGCGGCGTCCAGCGGCTTCTCGCTGAACAAGGACATGGTGGAGCAGCTCCTGACGAGCCAGTATGTGACCACCATGACCGGCGGGAAACAGGTGACCGCCCTGATCCGCGACGTGCTCGGCGACGACCCCCAGCGGGCCTTTGACGCGGCGGTGCTGACCCTTGCCCTGCGCGACGGGCGCATCGAGGGGGTGGCCCGGCTGGAGAGCCGCGACCTGAACCTGACGATGGACATCAAGGCTGATCCGGCGGCGCTGCTGGAGGCGCTGCGGGCGGGCCGCGACGGCGCGTCGGCGGAGGTGGCGAATCCGGACGGGATGCAGTAGAATGGCAGCGAGGACACCGGACGGCCGCCACCGGCGGCAAACTACTGAGGAGAGCGGATCATGCGGATGAAAATCGGACTCGCGGCGGCTGTTGCCCTGTTTCTTGTCACCGTCGGGTGCGTCATCCGCACCGAGCACCGCATAGACGCCCACATCACCCTCGACATCCGCCACATCGCCGCCCAGGCGGAGAACGTGCTGGACTTCGTCGAGGGCAAGACGGACGCCCTGCCCGGCCTCGAGGCCGAGCCCGCCGCCGGGCCGCAGTCGCGCGCCCGCGCCGTCCTGCAGTTCTTCAGCCCCATGGGCGTCGTCCACGCCGACACCCTGAAGGTCACCACCTCCCCCCTCGTCAAGGAAATCGCCGTGCGCATGCGCGACCGCAACCCGCGCGTCGAGGCCTTCAAGGCCCCCGGCTGCTTCGGCGAGAACAACCGCGGCTACCTCGAGCTGCGCGAGTGCGACGCCCTCGGCGACAACGAGAAGCGCAACGAGGCCCAGAAGCTCCTCGCCGAGGAGAACAAGGACCGCAAGGCCCTCTACAACGAGATCGCCCGCCTCAACGCCGATACCGGCGTCACGGTGTCCGCCGTCGAGGGCATCTACGCCCTCGAGCGGCTGCGCCGCGCCAAGCCCGGCGAGGTCTTCCAGCTGCCCGCCGCGGGCGCCGACTTCGACAGCGTCAAGGGCTCCGACCTCGGAATCCGTCTCGGCGACAAGTGCGTCCCCGGCGCGTGGGTCACCGTCTGAGGCGGGACCCGCCACCCTGCGGCCGCCGTTCCCGCCGGTGAATCGCCCCGGCACCGCGCGGTGTGCCATAATAGGGGGTTCATGGCCCCAAGGAACCCCCCGCGGATGGAAAACGACGACAAGAGAATGACGTTCACCGAGCATCTGGGCGAGCTCCGGACGCGCATCATCCGCTCCATCATGGCGCTGTTTGTGGCGGTGCTGCTCTGCTACGCCCTGTCAGACGTCATCCTCAAGCAGCTGGCCCGGCCCCTGGCCCCGCTGGGCGAGCGCGGCATGATCTCCGCTCCGGCGGCCGTCCCCGCGGCCGGGACGGATCCGGCGGCGGCTCCTCCGGCCGCCCCGGACCAGAAGCCCAAGCGCAGCATGGAGTGGACCGTTCTGAACCCCATTGAGTTTGTGGTGGTCCAGTTCAAGATCGCGGGCTACGGCGGCTTTCTCCTCGCCCTGCCCTTCATCCTCTACCAGATCATGGCCTTTGTCTTCCCCGGGCTTCTCCCGCACGAGCGCCGCGTGGTCCAGATTCTGGCGGGCGGGTGCAGCGCCCTCGCCATTGTCGGCGTGGGGGTCGCCTATTTCGGCGTGTTCCCCCTGGTCCTCCCCTACCTGCTGGAATGGACCCCCGAGTGGGTGCAGATCCAGCTGCGCGTCACCGAGACGCTGAGCATCATCGTGAAGCTGCTGGCCGGTTTCGCCATCGCGTTCCAGTTTCCCATGGTCGTGCTGGTGCTGGTCTACATGGGCCTGCTCACCCCGCAGTCCCTGCGCGAGTACCGCAAGTTCGCCATCGTCATCATGGCGGTCGCCGCGGCCATCCTGACGCCGCCGGACGTGTTCTCCATGAGCATCATGCTCCTGCCGCTGGTGATCCTCTACGAGGCCAGCATCTGGATGTCCTACCTCGTCCTCCGCAGGAAGAAGAAGAATGAAGAGGCCGCCGCGGCCGAAACCCCCTGAGGAGTTGTCATTCCATGTTTGACATGGGCATAGGCATGGGCGAGATGATCTTCCTGGCCGTGATCGCCCTCGTGGTGCTCGGCCCGGAGAAGTTCCCCCAGTACGCCAAGATGTTCCTCCGCGCCTTCAAGGACGTCCGCGGGTACATGGACGAGGTGAAGACGGACGTCGCCCGCGAGATCAACCCCCTCCGCCGCGAGCTGGACAAGCTCAACCGCACGGACCCGGAAAAGCTCATTGACACGCTCATGGGGGGCGATGAGAAAAAGCCCGAGGTCACGGCGGAGGGCGCGGCGGCGGCGGACACGGCGGCGGACAGCACCTCCGACGCCGACCCCTACGCCAGGCCGCCCGACTCTGCGGAGACGGACGGGGACGCGCCGGAGGCGGAGGCCACCCCCTCCGAGTTTGACGTCACCCCCCCGGAGAGAATGGACTGACCGCCATGGACCCGCTCCAGGAGTACAGCACGGCCCTCAGCGGCATTGCCAACGCCTACCGGAAGTCCCAGACCCTGTTCACCGCCGTCGAACTGGACGTGTTCTCGCACCTCATCCCCGCCGCCCCGTCGGAGCATGTCGCCGAAAAGACCGGGTGCAGCCTGCGCGGCGTCCGCATGCTCCTCGACGCGCTGGTCGCCATGGAACTCCTCTGGAAGGGGGACGGCCGCTACGGAAACACCCCCATGGCCGAGGCCTGCCTTGTGAGGGGCGCGCCCGCCTGGCAGGGCGACATCATCCGCCATGCCGCCGCAAACTGGGACGCCTGGGGCGGCCTCGCGGAGTGTGTGCGCACCGGCACCTGCGCCCCCCCGGCCAACGAGCGCGAGCGCTCCGGCCCCGCCCTGCGCAACTTCATCCTCGGCATGGACAACATCGCGCGGTTCAGCGCCCAAAGCGTGCTCGGCGCGGTGGACCTCTCCGGCCGCCGCCGCATGCTCGACCTCGCGGGCGGCCCCGCCACCTACTCCATCGCCTTCCTCCGGGAACACCCCGCGCTCCGCGCCACGCTCTTCGACCGCCCCGCGGTCATCGATATCGCGCGGGGGCAGGTGGCGGACGCCGGACTCGCGGACCGGTTCGGGTTCCTTGCCGGGGACTGCCTCGCCGACCCCCTGGGCGGCCCCTACGACCTCGTCTTCATGTCGAACATCATCCACAGCTTCAGCGCCGACGAGAACCGCGTCCTCGTCGCCAGGGCCTTCCAGAGCCTGGAACCCGGCGGCATGCTCGTCATCAAGGACTTCCTCACGGACGACGGCCGCACCGGCCCGCCCTACAGCCTCACCTTCGCCCTCATCATGCTCGTCAACACCCCCGCCGGCGGCACCTACGCCGTGTCCGAAGCCGCGGCGTGGACCGACGCCGCCGGATTCCTCCCCGGGCGCATGATCCCCCTCACCGCCCAGTCCCGCCTCTGGATCGCCGAAAAACCCCGCGCCTAGCGGGGAACCACCGCCCCCCGGGAAGAGGGCGCGGCAAGCGGCGCCCCCCCGGGAAGAGGGCGCGGCAAGCGGCGCCCCTACATGCGCGGACCCGAGCCCACGCAATGACGCGGGAATCCCCGCCCGTAGGGGCGCCGCTTGCCGCGCCCCGGAGCGAGCACATGGGCCGTCGCTTGTCCGGTGATCCGCCCCGGTCATTCCCCGTTGAACTTGAACGAATAGAGGTCGGCGTCGCGCAGGGTGATTTCCATGACGACCGGCGTGCCGGCGAGGGCGGCAAGGTCCCCGTCGGGGAAGGGGACGTTCCGGTCCAGGGCGTCGCCGAAGAGCTCGACGGACTCAAGCGTCCGGTCCGCGCCCACGAGTTTGATCCGGACATAGCCCAGGGCCGAGGTGGCGAAGTTGACGGACAGGGCCTTTCCCGCGAAGAGGAAGGGCTTGGTGACGGCGGTGGCGGGTGTGTAGGGGGCGCGGAGGGAGACAAACCCGTCCACGCGCAGGGTGTGGCGGCGCAGCTGGTGGTGGCGCATGGACCAGTGCCCCTCGGGGTCGTACATGGAGATCTCGTTGGGGAGTCCCGGCCGGTCGTTTGCGGTTTCGATCATGCCGACCGCCGGGTAACAGTCGCCGTAGACCCAGTTGAACTCCCCCTCCGGACCGGGGGTCATGAAGGCCTCGTCCCATCGTTTCCAGGACGCGCCGTCGCGGGAGGACATGAACACGCAGTCGGTGACGGCCAGCCCGAAGCGCGGGTGCCCCTGCATGCGAGCCCGGCGGCGTTCAACGCCGGGCAGCTGGTCGTAGTTTCCCGTCCACTCCCCCCGCTCCACATAGCGGGAGGGGAACCCGACGAAGACATGGTCGGCGCGGTAGTAGGGCTGGACGGCGTTGGTGTACAGGGGGTAGTCGTCGGCGCCCCGGAAGTCGAGCGGCACGGGGTCGGACCACTCCCGGAAATCCCGGGACACCATCCAGCGCACATCGCGGATGCCCGCGTTCAGGTCGCCGCCGGGGACATTGTGGAAGTCGCGGATGTAGCACCGGTACTGCCCGGCGTGGCGGTCCCAGAAGGCGATGTTGAGCGTGTCAAACTTTCCCTTGTCCGTCATGCGCCACGCCTTGGCGAAGTGGATTCCGTCGGCGCTGGTGAAGCACCAGAGGAAATGGTCGTTGCCGTCCACGCCCACGCCCTTGTACCGCTCCTCCGGCGGGCAGGCGGGGTTGGCGTCCTTGAACACCGAGAAGTTGTCGAAGAGGGCGGTGGCGCCGTCGAGCAGGATGTTGTTCTCCCGCATCCCGCGAAAGTCGCAGATTCCCAGCCGGGGCTTGACCCAGGTCCTGCCGTCGCGGCTTTCGGCGTAGCAGACGACCATGGGCTGGCTGCTCAGGCGCGTGCCGTCCTCGTTCAGCTGCTGTCCGGCGAGGTAGTACATGCGGTGGAGGCCGTCGTCGTTGAGGAGGTTGTAGTACCCGCCGCCGTCGCCCTCCCAGGGCTCGTCGGAGACCATGACCACCTCCGCCGGCCGGGGATGATGCAGTGTCAGGACCGCGGTTGTCCGGGCGGTGTCAAGAAGGGCGTCATCCCAGAACAGCTCCCTTCGAGACCCGATGTCCACGGGGGCCGCGTTGTCCTGGGCTGCCGCCCGGACGGGGGCGAACGCCCCGGGGACGGCCAGCGCGATGATCATCATTGCGGCGGCATGCTTCATTTTCGGCACTCCCTGTGTGCGCGCCGCATCCGGCCGCGGTTCGCGGCCGTTCCGGAGCATTCTCTCCGCGCCGAATTCCGGGTCGTGCGGGCACGTGTCCTTCCCCATTGTACAGAAACGGGCTTCCCCCTCAAACCCCGATGGCGGCCGCCTTCCGGCGGGGGTCACTCGTCGGCGGCGGGGGCGGTGCGGTCTATGTCGTGCTTTTTGAGGCGGTACTGGAGGGTTTTGTAGGTGAGGCCGAGGAGTTCGGCGGCCTCCTTGATGCGGCCGCCGGCGCGGTCGAGGGCCTGGCGGATGAGGTCCTCCTCGAGGTCCTCCATGACGAGGCCGCCGGGGGGCAGGAGGAATCCGCCGGTCTGGGGGGAGGGGGTCCGGAGTTTCTCGGGGAGGTCGTCCGCCGTGAGGCGCGGCGCGCTGGAGAGGATGAAGGCCTGCTCCAGGGTGTGCTCCAGCTCGCGGACGTTGCCGGGCCAGCGGTAGCGGCGGAAGGCGTCCAGGACGTCGGGGACGACCACGGGGGGGGCAATCCCCAGTTTCTTCCCGAGTTTTTCGCGGAAGTGGGCCACCAGCAGGGGGAGGTCCTGGGTGCGGTCGCGCAGGGGGGGCAGCTCGATGGAGAGGACCTCGAGGCGGTAGTAGAGGTCCGTGCGGAAGGCGCCCTCCTCGACCCGCTGGCGCAGGTTGCGGTTGGTGGCGACGATGACGCGCACGTCCACCTGGCGGGGCTTGGACGCGCCGACGCGCTCGATGACGCCGTCCTGGAGGACGCGGAGCAGCTTGGCCTGGCTCTCGAGGCGCATGTCGCCGATCTCATCGAGGAAGAGGGTGCCGCCGTTGGCCAGCTCGAACTTGCCGGGGCGGCTGACCTCGGCGCCCGTGAAGGCGCCCTTCTCGTGGCCGAACAGCTCCGACTCCACAAGGGTGTCGGGGATGGCGGCGCAGTTGACCACGATGAACGGCTTGTTCCGCCGGGGGCCGGAGAAGTGGATGTGCCGCGCGATGAGCTCCTTGCCCGTGCCCGACTCGCCGAGGATGAGGACCGTGCTGTTGACGCTGACGGCGCGGCGGGTGCGCTCGAAGACCTGGCGCATGGCGTCGCTCTGGCCGATGATGTTGCCCAGGGACACCGACTCGGTGACCAGCTCGCGCAGGCGCAGGTTCTGCCGCTGGAGCTCGGCCCGGTCGCCCGTGCGCGTCATCACCAGCAGCAGCTCGTCCTTGTCAAAGGGCTTTTCCAGGTAGTCGGCGGCCCCCTCCTTCAGCGCCGTGACCGCCGTCTTCACCGTGGCATGCGCCGTCATGATCACCACCGCCAGCTCCGGCCGGATCCGGCGCGCGGCCCGCATCAGCTCCAGCCCGTCCATGCCCGGCATCCGCATGTCCGTCAGGAGGATGTCAAAGTCGTCCTCCTCCAGCGCGGCCAGGGCTTCCCGCGCCTCCGCGCACGGGCGCACGGAGAAGCCCGCCACCGTCAGGATGTCGGCGATCACCTCCCGCTGGACCAGGTCGTCTTCTGTCACAATTACGCGAAACGGCATGTGCGGAGCATTCCTTCCCGGGGGCGCGGAGGCGGGAAACCGCCCCGTCCCCGTGAACAACGCATTTTAGCATGTCTCCGGGGGACGACATGGACGGTATGGACGGCATGGACCGTATGGACCCCGGTCAGAGCGGGGGCTTCCCTCAGCGGATGAGGTACTGTCCCGTGGCGGTGAGGGGGCACTTCACCACGAGGCGGCGCTTTTCGGCGTCGTAGGTCCAGTCGGTCCCCTCGGCGAGGGCGGCGCCGTCGCGGGAGACGGCGGCCGGCTTGGCGTCGAGGAGCACGCGGAGGATGTGGGGCTTCGCCACGCCCTCCAGCTTGACGGAGACGCCCTGGTCCTTCTTGACCGTGACCGTCAGCTCGCCGGGGTTGTCCGTGTGGTGGACCGTGAAGCGGCTGTCGGCGGCGGGGTAGATGTTGAGGGTGAGCATCCCCTCCCAGTCCTTCGCGCCGATGCCGGTGTAGTCGCGGCGGACGTTCATGGGGAGGATGGCGCCGTCGCGCACGTAGACGGGGTACTCGTCCATGGGGAAATTGCGCGTGAACGTCTTGGGACCCTCGATGACCTCGGCGTCGTTGAACCAGTAGCGCCATTTTCCGGCGGGCAGGACGACCTCGGAGGTCTCGGAGTCGCGGTAGATGGGCGCGACGAGGAGGTCGTCGCCGAAGAGGTAATGGTATTTTCCGTTCTTGAGGGGGCGCATGAGGGGCTTGCCGCCGCGGTGGGCGGCGACGGTGTGGCTGTACATGTAGGGGACCAGCTCGGAGTGCAGCCAGGAGTACTCGCGGACGACCTCCAGCTCCAGGGGGGAGCGCATCCACATGCGGCGCTCGCCGTGGCCGCCGTTGAGGAAGAGGCCGCAGAAGGTGGAGAACTGGGCCCAGCGGATGTAGAGGCTGGCGGGGATGGGCTCGTCGCCGTGGTACCCGGCGATGTCGGACCCGACGATGTTGTAGCCGATCTTGGCGCTGCCGAGGATGCAGGTGAGGGCGCGCTCCAGCCCGCGGGACTCATATTCCCAGGTGTGCGTGTTGTCGCCGACCCAGTTTGCCGGCGAGGCGTCGAGGGGCGCGAATCCCTCGGGGTGCGCCTTGGGGAGCACGCTGTCCAGCGCGCGGCCCAGGGTGACGAACTCGGGGTTCTGCGTGAGGCCGTGGGTGTACTCGTCGCGGTAGTAGTGGTCCATGTAGCCGCGCATGGTCATGAGGCCGCCGCGGGTCTTCGCGTAGGGGAAGGGGATTTTTCCCCTCCACGTCCCGAAATAGGTGGCCGTGCCGTCCAGCTTCCAGCCGTCCAGACCCCAGTCGAAGACCTGCTGCTGCATGCCGCGCCACCAGGCCATGGCCTCGGGGTTGGTGTAGTCAATGAGGCCGCCCCGCCCCTTCCACCATTTGATCTCGCCCGTGTCCGCGAGGTGGCCCTTGTTCCGGGCCTCCTCATACCACGGGCGGGAATCCGTGACCGCCGTGTCCTTGCTCTCGCTGTCCACGAAGCAGGTCATCCACAGCACGACGCGCACGCCCCGGTCCTTGACGGACTGGAAGAAGGCGCCCGGGTCGGGAAAGCGCTCCGTGTCCACCTCGAAGTCGTTGTAGCGCAGGGACCACGGGCTGTCAATGAGGACGGCGCCCACGGGGAAGTCATGCTGGAGATAGCCGTCAATCAGCTCGTTGGTGAAGGCGGCCGTGTTGTGGTCGTCCTCCCAGATCCAGGGCTCCAGCGCCCACGCGGGCGTCAGGGGCACGGTGCTGTGGCGCTGGGCGTTGAAGGGAACGCCCCACACGGGGAGAAAGACCACGAAGTACGCGAACAGGAACACCCCAAGGGCCAGCGCCCCCGCCGCGATGAGCAGTTTCCTCTTCCATCCAGTGAATGACATGGCAGCGTTCCCAGATTGTGTTGTTTCTGCCCCGCCCGGGGCCTAATATGCCACACCGAACCGGTCCAGCAGGGCCTTTCCCGCGTCGTTGGCGAGCAGGAGGGCGTCCCGCCGCCCGACCTCCCGTTGGACCAGCCCGTGCAGTTTCAGGGTTTCAGGCAGGAAGGGAACCACCCAGCGCCAGTCCTCCGCCTGCACGAACAGAAAGGCCGGCCTTGCCGAGTCGAGCCGCCGCGCGAACGCGCCGAGTTCGGCGCGCAGGTCCTCCTCGAAATGCAGCGCGCCGACGATGCGCTCCTCCTCCTCCTCAAGGGTGGTGTGAAGGGCTTTCAGGAGGGCGGCCCGCTCCTCCGGCGTGGGGGAGGCCAGGTCGGCGATGGGGATGTCCTCCACGGCCTCCTCGATGGCGTCCTTCGCATGAAGCTGCAGCCGCGCAGCCTGCATCAGCCTGTCCGGCGGAATGGAGGCCCTCCCGACCAGGTCCGTCAGCACGGACTCGTGGAACTTCTCGCTGTAAAAGACATACTCTTCCCGCGAGAAACCCACGCAGAAAAGGTCGTAGTCCTGGCCCAGTTCGGAGAGGGTTCGCACGGGGGCGCAGACGCGTTCGGCCGACTTGTAGGGGTCGAGGGCGGGGAACACGACGAAGGCCGCGCCGGTGAACAGCAGCGCGGCGGACCCCGCGACGGAGACGTGCAGGTTTCGGCACTCGTTGCGGCGAACGCAGGCGAGGGTGGCGGCGGCGGCCGCCAGCGCCGCCACGGAGACCACAAACGCGACGGGGGTGTACTTGTCCGCATGCTCGGTGAGCAGGAGCGCGTGCGGGGCGAGGCCGATCAGCAGCAGGGCGGCGGCCCACACCAGCCCGGTGCGCTTCCGCCACGTCACCCGGTCGCTGTCCATCAGTTCCAGCACGGCGAGGGCGGTCAGGATGGCCAGGGCAGGATACAGCGGCAGGATGTAGATGGCGCGCTTGCCCACGGCGGCGGAGAAGAGCAGGAAGGCGGGAAGGGTCCAGCACCAGAGGAAATGGCGCATGCGGTCGGCGTGGCGGTTCTTCCAGGTGCGCCAGGCCACCCACGGGAGGAAAA
>Ga0123328_1001429_pt1 | contig 23337 bp, 23 predicted proteins | sample BioC12SIPDNA_2_FD_89702 | JGI IMG/M metagenome (GOLD analysis project Ga0123328, IMG submission 89702) | Anaerobic biogas reactor microbial communites from Washington, USA - Biogas_R1_A C12 SIP DNA | ecosystem: Engineered > Bioreactor > Anaerobic > Unclassified | place: Washington, USA...
ACCGGTGTCCCGCCTTTGCCGGGGGTATGGGGGGGAAACCCCCGGGACAAGGGCGGGGGGGGGGGGGGGCGTAGAGGCCGAGTTCGTCACCCACATAAGCAATGCCCAATAGGTGTCGCCGGAATCGGTCCTCGTACCGCGGGGCTCCCGTCCCGCGCGGATCCTTACAACCGATCATCCAGGGAGCCACCGAACAGCCGCCCGACGGGGGCGTCGGGGCTCCAGAAAGCGGCGGCCCGGAGTTCCCGGGCCGCCGCGGGTCGGAGGCGAACAGACCTTCCCGTCCGGCTTACTCGCCGGCTTTGATCTCGTCCCAGAGCTGGGTGTACTTCACGTTGCCCTCGCCCAGGTCTTGGATCATCTCCAGCTTCGCCACCACCTCCGGCGGCGGGAACAGGATCGGGTCCTCCCGGATCTCGTCGCTCAGCAGCGCGTAGCTCGGTTCGTTCGGACACAGGAAATAGATGTACTCCGTCAGCTCCGCCGCCACCTGCGGCTCGAGGATGAAGTTGATGAACCGGTGCGCCAGCTCGGTCTGCTGGGCCGTCGCCGGAATCACCATGTCGTCGAAGCTCAGCGCCGTGCCTTCCCGCGGCACCACGATCTCGATGTCCTCGTTCTCGCTCTGCACCAGCATCAGGTCGCCGCTGTAGCCGTGGGTCAGCAGGAACTCGCCCGAGGCCAGCCCGGTCTTGTACTGCTCGTTCTCGAACTTCGCGAGGTTCTTCTTCCACCGCAGCACCACGGCCTTCGCCTCCGCCAGCTGCCCGTCGTCCAGCGTGTTCAGGCTGTAGCCCAGAAACTTCAGCGCCGAGCCGATGGTCTCGCGGTAGTCGTTCAGCATCGTCATGCGCCCCTTCAGGTCGCCGCGGTCCAGCATCGCCCACGTCGGCTCCGGATTCTCCACCCGGCTGCCCAGATAGCCCAGGCAGGTGATCGTCGCCGTGTAGGGCACGCTGTGCTCCATCTCCTTGTCCACCGCCATCGCCAGATAGGCCGGATCCATGTTCTTCCGGTTCGGCAGCCATTCCGGATTCAGCTTCTGCAGCATCCCCTGCTCGTTCATGATCTTCACCATGTAGCTGCTCGGAAACAGCAGGTCGTAGCCCGTCGCCCCCGCCTTCAGCTTGGCGTACATCGCCTCGTTCGAATCGAACGTGTCAATCACCACCCGGCAGCCGTTCTCCTGCTCGAACCGCGTCACCAGCTCCGGCTTCACGTAGTCCGACCACGTGTAGATGTGCAGCACCGGCTTCTTCGGCCCGCACCCCGCCGCCAGCGCCGCCAGCAGCAGCCCCGTCCCCAGACTCTTTACCATCGCCTTCTTCATGCGCATTCCTTCTCGTTGGTTGTGTTTAAACGGGCGTCAGGCCGCCGCGGCCCGGTCCTTCCGGGTCAGGTGCTGGCTCGCCGCCACGCTGGCAAACGTCACCAGCAGCAGCAGCGTGGACAGCGCGTTGATCAGCGGCGGCGACCCGTACTTGATCATGCTGTAGATCTTGATCGGCAGCGTGGTGGAGCCAGGCCCCGCCACGAAAAACGAAATCACGAAGTCGTCGATGGACAGCGTGAACGCCAGCAGCCCGCCCGCCAGGATGCCCGGCGCCAGCATCGGCACCAGCACCTTCCACAGCGTCGTCCACCAGCCCGCCCCCAGGTCCTGCGCCGCCTCGATGATCGCGAAATCGAAGTCCTGCAGCCGCGCCAGCACCGTCATCGCCACGTACGACAGGCAGAACGTCACGTGCGCAATGAAGATCGTCGCCAGCCCCAGCTGCACGTTGACCGCCACGAAAAACAGCAGCAGGCTCAGCCCCATCAGGATTTCCGGCAGCACCAGCGGCATGTAGATCAGGCTGTAGTGCAGCTTCTGCAACCGGCTGCCTCCGTAGCGGTGCAGCGCAAACGCCGCCGACGTCCCCAGCACCATCGAGGCCAGCGTCGCCGTCCCCGCGATGATCAGCGTATTCGTCAGCGCATGCCAGATGCTCGGCTCGTTCAGCAGCTGCCGGTACCATTTCAGCGACGTCGTCTCCCACGATCCCCCGAACCGCGCCGAGTTGAACGACTGGATCACCAGAATCGCAATCGGCAGGTAGAAGAAGACCAGCACGGCCCACGTCACCACCAGCGGCAGGCGGCTGGGCTTCATACGCCCTCCTCCCGCAGCGCGTCCCGCGGACTTTCCCGCCGCCGCAGGCTCGCAATCGCCAGCAGCGGCGCCAGCACCGCCACCGCCAGGATCGCCGACAGCCCCGCCGCGTGCGGCAGGTTCCGGTCCACAAACGTCCGCTGCGCGATCTTGTTGCCCACCATCTCGCTCGTCGGCCCCCCCACGATGTCCGGAATCACGTACGACCCCAGCGACGGAATGAACACCATCAGAAACGCCGTCAGCAGCCCCACCCGGATCCCCGGCAGAAACACCGACCGGAACGCCCGGAACGACGAGGCCCCGAGGTCCTTCGCCGCCTCGATCAGCCGGAAGTCGAACTTCTCCGCCGCCGCGTAGATCGGCAGGATCGCGAACGGCAGCTCGGTATAGACCATCACCAGCAGCACCGCGTTCTCGTTGTACAGCAGCATCGCGTCCGGCCCCGCCAGCCCCAGCCACACCAGCGCCTGCTTCAGCATCCCCTCCGGATGCAGCAGCACTTTCCACGCGAAAATCCGCACCAGCGAGCTCGTCCAGAACGGCAGCACCACCAGCAGCAGCAGCCACCGCCGCCACGCCGCACCCGCCCGCGCCATGTAGTACGCCATCGGCGTCGCCAGCAGGATGCACCCCCCCGTCGCCAGCATGCTCAGCCGGATCGTCCGCCAGAGGATCGCCGGATAGTTCGGATTTCCCAGCGTCCGCAGCGTGTCCAGCGTCCACCCCTCCCCGATTCCCCCGAACGGCGTCGCCGGCTTGAACGTGATCGCAAACACCAGCACCGTCGGCACCAGGAACAGCACCCCCAGCCAGACGAACGACGGCAGCGTCACCAGCCACTCCGCCAGGCGCGTCCGGGCCCCCGCCTTCATGACGCGCCCGCCCCCGGCTCCGATGTCTCCCCCACCTCTTCCGGCGGCGGCTGCAGCAGCGCCTCGTCCTGCTCGCTGTACTTCTCCAGCATGAACCCGTCGTCCGCGTGCCAGCTCAACCATACCCGCTCGTTCCACCGGATCGGCTTCTCGTCCAGCAGATACCGGCTGTGCTGCCGGATCACCGAGATCCGGTAGTCCCCCACCCGCACCCAGTACTTCGTCTGCGACCCCAGGTAGATCACATCCTCCACCCCCCCCTCCAGGATGTTCAGGTGCGGCCGCCCCTCCGGTTTCTCCCGCGAAATCCGGAACTTCTCCGGCCGGATGCTCAGAAACACGTGCTCCCCCTGCCGGATCTGCTTGTCGTTGAAACACTCCAGGTCCGGAAAATCCTCGATCTTCAGCCGGCTGTAGTCCTTGTCCACCGCCACCGACAACAACCCGTCCAGCACCGTGTGCTGCTCCAGCGGCTCCGCCACCACGCCGTCGAAGAAATTCGTGTCCCCGATGAACGCCGCCACGAAACTCGACCGCGGCGCCTCGTAGATCTCCGCCGGCGTCCCCAGCTGCTCGATCTTCCCCGCCTGCATCACCGCAATCCGGTCCGACAGGCTCATCGCCTCGCCCTGGTCATGCGTCACATACAGAAACGTGATGCCCACCTCGTCGTGGATCAGATCCAGCTCGATCAGCATCCGCTGGCGCAGCTTCAGGTCCAGCGCCGCCAGCGGCTCGTCCAGCAGCAGCACCCTCGGCTTGTTCACCAGCGCCCGCGCAATCGCCACCCGCTGCTTCTGCCCCCCCGAAATCTGGTCGGGCTTCTTCCACGCCTGATCCTCCATCTGGATCAGCGCCAGCATCGCCTCAACCTCGGACTGGATCTCTTTCTTCGGCCGCTTCGCCACCTTCAGCCCGAACGCGATGTTGTCCCATACCGACAGGTGCGGAAACAGCGCATAGCTCTGGAAAATCGTATTGACCTTGCGCTCGTACGGCGGCAGGTCCGTCACATCCTCGCCCCCCAGCAGCACCCGGCCCGTGTCCGGCTGCTCAAACCCCGCCAGGATCCGCAGCAGCGTCGTCTTGCCGCAGCCGCTCGGCCCCAGCAGCGAGAAAAATTCGCCCTGCTTCACCGACAGCGACACGTGGTCCACCGCCTTCACCGCCCCGTAGTGCTTGGACACGTCCTCGAACTGCAAAAAATCACTCACGTCCCGCTGCGCCCTTTTCTCCGGTATCCGCCCGCTCCTGCCTCAATCGTCGCGCATTATGCCCCCCCCGTTCCCCCGGCGCAAAACTTTTCCGCGCCGCCATCCCGCGTTTGACTTGCCGCCCCGGTTCGGCATTATGAAGGCACTGCATGTCAACCCCCGCCGATGCCCCGGAGACCCCGCCCATGAGAAAACTCCTCTGCCTGCTCTGCCTCGCCTGGACCGCCCAGGCCGCCCTCGCCGACCCCGGCGCCGATCTGCCCCCCGTCTTCTCCCCCCAGCCCCCCGAACCCGCCGCCGCCTCCCTCGTCGAATCCTATCTGTCCCTCCTCGCCCAGGGCGACCTGCCCGCCGCCCTCGCCCTCCACGATCTCCGCGGCATGCGCCAGTACCTCCTCGACCGACGCCTCGACGACCTGAAGTCCAACAACCCCGAACTCACCGCCGAAGATCTCGAGGAACTGTCCGCCCAGATCCAGGTCCAGGACCTCGATCCCGCCCGCCTCCGGGCCATCCTGACGCAGGTCCTCGAGGAAGCCGACTACTCCGGCATGACCTGGAGCATCCGCGGCTACGCTCCCGCCCCCGACGACCTCCCCGGTTTCCTCGTCCGCATCGAAGGCCGCTCCGCCGCCGGCCGCGAAAAACCCCTCCTCGTCGGCCTCGTCAAGCTCGGCGACAACTGGCGCATCTCTCCCGCCGTGATCGAAGAACTCATGAGCCGCCGCCCCGTCCTCCGCGTCGGACCCACCGTCGCCCCGCCCCCCGAAGTCAATGCCCTCGTGGACGGCTTCTGGACTTCGTTCCAATCCGGGGAACTCGATCAGGCCTATGCCGGCATGAGCGCCGAATTCCGCGCCCGCACCCCCCTCCTCGGATTTCTGACCCGCGCCCAGGCCTTCCTGGAAAAAGCCGGCCTCCCCTCGCGCTGGTCCTTCGTCCGCGCCATCGAAACCCAGCCCGGCCTCCTGTTCGTCGGCGTTCAGGTCCAGGGCTCCAAGGCCCCCCAGGCCACCCTCATGGTCTTCCGCAAAACCGGCCTGACCTGGATCATCGAAGACGTTCAGTTCGACATGCCCCGCCCCGGCGCTCCCGGCGCCACCCCGCCGCCTCCGCTGTCCCGGCCCGACCTCCGCCCCGATCTCGCCCCCGACCTCTCCCCCGCACCGGCGGACCGCACGCCCGCCGCTCCGGAGTCCGCCCCGCCCCCCTCCGGCCCCGCCTCCCCCGACGGGCCCGACCGCCCCCTCGCCGACTGATCCCACATGGGGCCAGGCCTTGTGGAAGGCTTATGCGCCGGCCGGGCCGTGGAATGTCGGCTTCACGCCGAACTCCGCCGACAGCGTCTCTTCCAGCTCCGTCAGCGGCAGGCCCACCACGTTCGTGTACGACCCGGCAATCCGCCGGATCATGTAGGCCGCCCGCCCCTGGATCGCATACGCCCCCGCCTTGTCCATCGGCTCCCCGCTGGCGAGGTACGCCTCGATCTCCTCGTCCGGCAGCGCCTTGAACTCCACGTCCGTCGTCACCGCGAACGACCGCACCTTCTCCTCGCCGTCCGCTCCACGCCCGCGCACGCACACTCCCGTAATCACCTGGTGCACGTGCCCGCTCAGCGCCCGCAGCATCTCGCGCGCGCCCTCCGCGCCCGCCGGCTTCTCCATGATCCGCCCCCGCAGCACCACCACCGTGTCCGCCGCCACCACCACCGCCCGCGGCGACACCCGCCCTGAAACGTCCGCCGACTTCTCCAGCGCATTGCGCCGCACGTACGCCTCCGGCGTCTCCCCGGCGCGCGGCTTTTCCTCCGTTTGCGGCGTCACCGCCTCGAAGTCGTAGCCCAGCTGATGCAGATAGCCGCGCCGCCTAGGGCTGGCGCTCGCCAGCACCAGGTGCCGGCTGCCGGATGGCAAGGGGTCCATGCGTTTTCTCCGATCCTCCGGTCCACCACCGGAACAGTTTCTCCGTCAGTGCACCCATCGCACCATAGCGCACCGACCGCAGCGGCGTCCAGCGGGCCGCGCCCGAGCGGGGAACCGCCCGGCGCGCCGCCTTCAGCCAGTTTTCCACCCCCGCCACCGAGGTTGCCGCCCCGTCCAGCGCATACAGGTTGACCCGCCGCACCCCGCAGCCCAGCACCACCCCCACCGCCTCCTCCAGATCGTACACGCTGCGCATGCCCCGCAGATAGGCCATGAATTCCTCCTCCCCGCCGAACAGCGCTGCCCGCTCCGCGTTCTCCGGAATCCCGTCATAGTCGCCCAGCAGCCCCACGTCCAGCGCCGCCCGCTCCCCGTACAGCCGCCGCGCCAGCGACGCGTACCGGTTCAGCATCGCCACGTAGTCCAGCGCGCTCGCCCCGTAGCGGTAGGTAATGAACGACAGCGCATCCCACCCCACCGCGCTCACCGGCGCATTCAATCCGTCCTCCAGCGCCACGTTCCCCCGCGACTGCGCATCCAGAAACGCCCGGTTCGCCGCCCCGTCCACCGCATACCCCCGCCCCCGCAGCTCCGCGATCAGCGCGTTGATCTCCGCCGTGTCCCGCTCAAACGCCTCCGCGTCCAGCTCCCGGCGCACAATCCCCGCCAGTTTCTTCAGGTTCCCGCGCCGCGCCGCCGCAAACAGCTCCGCCCCCAGCAGCGGCGACGGCTCGCAGTCGAACACAAACGCCCGCACCTTCAAGTGATGCTTCCCGAAAAAGTCCGCCGCCCGCCGCGCCAGGTTCCGCACCGACGCGACGCTCGCCTGCCCCACGTACAGATGCTCCTCGTACGGCAGCAGCAGCCACGCATCCACCCCCACCCCCGCCTGCTCCGCCGCCCGCAGCAGCCGCGGAAAATCCGGATCGCCGAAGCTCTCCCGCTCCACGTGCAGGATCAACTCGCAGTCATACTCCGCCAGCGCCGGCAGATACCCCTCCACCTCCGCATACGGCATGAACTCGCACCACATCCCCAGCCGCTCGATCCCAGCAGGGGTCAGGCCTTGACGTTTGCCATCCGTCCTTTCCGCCCGCGCCACCGCGACGAACATCAGGACCGGCAGCGCGGTTTTCCACAATGTGGAAATGTGTTTCCCATACTGTGGAAAATTCCCGAAAAAGTTTTCCATAGCGTGGAAAATAGCCGAGTGCCGAGTCCGAGCCGCAAGGCGACGGACGAACGCGAGGTCTATAGCGCTTCGCCGCAGGCGAAGCGAGCGAGAGAGTACAGCGAACGGAGCGGCAAGATGGCCGATTTTTTCCACAGTGTGGAAACATTTTTTCCACAGCGTGGAAAATTCCGAACGGGGAATGACCATCGCCTTGCCCCCCGCAAATGCCCGGATTTTCGCCGCGCTCATGCGCCGGGAATGTTCTCGCGCGGCCGATTGTTCTTCTGGTCCCAGTACGGCGACATTTTGCGCAGGTCCGCCACCACCTTCGGGAACACCTCCGCGATGCGCTTCACCTCCGCCTCCGTCGTATAGGCGCTGAAACTCAGCCGGATCGACCCGTGCATCGCCGTGAACGGCACCCCCAGCGCCTTCAGCACGTGGCTGGGCTCCAGCGACCCGCTCGAACACGCGCTGCCCGTGCTCGCGCAGATGCCGTAACTGATCAGCTCGTACAAAATCGCCTCGCCCTCGATGAAGTGGCACGACAGGTTCAGCGTGTTCGGCGTGCGCTCCGCCTCCGCCCCGTTCACCTCCACATGCGGCACCGTCTTCACCAGCTCCGCCTGCAAGCCGTCCCGCAGCTTCTCGATCCGCGCCATGTCCGGCGCATGCGCCTGCGCCAGCTCGCACGCCCGCGCCAGCCCCGCGATGTACGCCACGTTTTCCGTCCCCCCGCGCCGCCCGGCCTCCTGGTGCCCACCCAGCAGATACGGACGCAGCGGCGTTCCGCGGCGGACATACAGCGCGCCCACCCCCTTCGGCGCATGCATCTTGTGCCCCGAAAACGACAGCAGGTCCACGTGCTTGAGAGCCCCCGCCAGATCCAGCGGCATCTTGCCCGCCGTCTGCGTCGCATCCGTGTGAAATACGATCCCCGGGTCCGTCTCCTTCGCGATCCGCGCCCAGTCGCCCACCGGCCAGACCACGCCCGTCTCGTTGTTCGCGTGCATCAGCGTCACCAGCAGCGTGTCCGGCCGCAGCGCACGCACGTAGTCCGCCACCGCGATCCGCCCCTGGCGGTCAACGCCCAGCATGGTTACCTCGTAGCCGCGGCGCTGCATCTCCCGGCACACCTCCAGCACCGCCGGATGCTCCACCGCGCTCGTCACAATGTGCCTGCGCGCCGGATTCGCCGCCGCCACCCCGAAAACCGCCGCGTTGTTGCTCTCCGTCGCGCACGACGTGAACACAACCTCCGACGCCGGCACGCCCCCCAGAAATTCCGCCACCGTTTCCCGCGACGCCTTCAGCGCCTCCGCCACTTGCAACGCCGGTTCGTACATCGAGCTCGGATTGAAATATGCCCCGCCGAAAAACGGCTGCATCGCCTCCGCCACCTCGGGCGCCACAGCCGTCGTCGCGTTGTTGTCGGCATAAATCAGCGGAGGAGTATTCATGGGCGCGCTCCTTCCGCTCACACCGGCACCACCCGGATCCGCTCGTCCACCTGGTCCTTGAGCGTCCGCTCCACGATCAGCTGCAGCGTCCGCGACGCCCCCATGCATCCCGCGCACGCCCCCCGCAGCCCGCAATAGACCGTCCAGTCCTTGATGTCCACCAGTTCGATGTCCCCCCCGTCGCCCTTCAGCACCGGGCGCACCGTCTCGTCGATCACCTTCTCGATCTTCCGGTACCGCTGGAACGGAGACATTCCCTCCTCCGCCACCGGCTCCGCCGCCACCGTCGTCGGCGCCGGCTCCCCCGTGCCCCACGTCTCGTTCAGAATGTCCTGCAACCCCCCCGGCGCATAGCGGCACGCCCCGCACATTCCGCCCGCCTTCAGCGCCGACACAATATCATCAATCGTCCGCAGATTCAGCTCCTTGATCTTCCGCCGCAGGTAGGGTTCCGTCACGCCGAAGCACTTGCAGACCACCCGGCCGTCATCGTCCTCCGCCCCCGCCCCCGTCAGCTTCACCCCCTGCGCCGCCAGATCCACCCCCCGCTTCTGCGCCCAGTCCACCACCGCCGCCTCCAGCGCCTCCGCCCCCATAACCGAACAATGGATCTTCTGCTGCGGCAGCCCCTCCAGGAAATCTACGATGTCCTGGTTCTTGATCTGCAATGCCTGAATCGGCGTCAGGTTGTGCCCTTCGATCAGCGCGCACAGCGCTTCCGATGCCGCAATCGCCGATGTGCACCCGAACGTCAGGTATTTCGCCTCCGTGATCACATCCTTCAGCGGATCCGGATCCTTCTTCACCCGGAACGTGAACTTCAGCGCGTCGCCGCAGACAATGGACCCGTGCTGGCCCACTCCGTCCGCGTCCTCGATCTCCCCCAGATGCGTCCCGGGCTTCCCCTGCACCGCATCCATGAAGATCCGCTTTGTTTTTTCGCTGTATTGCCAGGCCATGAAAATTCCTTTTGGGTCAGTCGCTGCAAGATACACCCCCATGCGTAAAAATCAACTGAATGGATATGCACACGAGTTTCTTGTTTTCATTTGTTGCAACAAATGAATTCACTTGTTGCAACAATTGATCTGCTGTGCTTGACTGTCCCGTATGACAGGCACTTCCCATCCCCCGCCCCTGAATCCAACCCTATGGCGTACCGGCAAGATGTTGGCTGGCCACACCCGGATCAAACTGCTCCGCGAATTATCTTCCCATACCGGCGAAGGGGTCTCCGCCTTGGGTCGGAGAGTGGGCATTGGCCATGCCGCCGCCAGCCAGGAACTGCGTCGAATCCAGTCCCGGGGCCTGCTTCAATCGGAACGGCAGGGAACCCTGCAGGTCTATCGCTTGGCGGCAGACCCGCAGGTATCCAGTGCCGCCCCGCTGTTGAAAGCCATCCGCTCCGCGCTCGATCAGTTTCCACCTGAGCGCGACAGGGAAATGTGCGTCATCGCCGCCGGGCTGGCCCATGAGCGGCGAATCCGGATATTCCGGTTCCTGCTCGGCGGCCCCTGCCCGTTACGGGACCTTCCGTTTGCTGTCCGCATCCCCGCTCATCCGCTCCAGGTTCATTTGAGCACCTTGCAGGCCGGCGGGTTTGTTGCCAGGGTGAACAACCAAGTCTCCGCGACCGTGCCCAACCATCCCCTGGCCAAGGCCCTGGCAAAACTGATCCAGCGGGGCGCGGTGCGCTAGCGGCTCAGCCCTGGTCCTGCAGGCGCCGTCCGTGGCGCAGGATCTTCCAGCCCTTGGTGAACAGGCGCTTGAAAAAAGGCGGACAGTCACCGACATGCGAAATCACCAGTGCGCGGTTCACATAGTGGAAGTCGCACTTGGCGCTCATCCGCTTCCACAGATCGTAGTCGTCAAAGTAGTCCTTGGGATCCCAGCCGCCCACTTCTTCGATCAGGGCTTTCGTGTGCACGACGTTGGCGGTGTTGATGAAGTTGTAGCGCAGCAGTTTTTCACGGCTCCAGCGATGCAGCCAGGGCTGGAAGGGATTTCCGAGGATCCGCCGCCCGGTGGCCTTGTCGCGGTACTGGCAACGGCAGTAGAACACCGGCTGATCCGGACGGTTCGCCACCGCGCCCATCATCACCCGCAGGAAATCGGGATGATACTCGTCGTCGTCGTCCAGGTAGGCGATCCACGGCGCCCGCGCCATCTCGAAAATGCCGTGGTTTTTGGCGATGGCCCCGTGAGCGACCGGCGGCGACTTTTCGGTCAGGTTGAAAAACCGCAGGCGCGGATCACCGTACGATGACACGACGGCCTCGCTGTCGTCGGGCGTGCAGTCGCCGACGATGCACATTTCCCAGTCATCGAATCCCCGCTGGGCCCGCACCGACTGGATGGCCCGCCGCAGCACCGCCGAGCGGTTGTAGGTGCTGGTGATAATGCTGACTCGGGGCGCATCCATGGCGACTCAGCGCGGCCCGGGGGTAAATTCCGTCAGAGCCTCCAGCGCCGCCTCCATGTCGGACGGAACCAGAACCAGGCCTTTTTCGTCGTCCGGGCCGCCGGAGGAATAGCCGTACTCGATGTTCAGGTTGCGAGCCGCCAGCGCGGCCAGCACCCGTCCGAGCTGCCCCGGCTCGTTCTGCACCCGGACCAGCAGCACGTCGCGCGCGCCCACCAGCTCCCCGGAATCCTCCACCAGCTGGCGTGCCTTCTCCGTGTCGTCCACGATCAGGCGCGCATAGCCATGTCCCTCCGTATCCGCGAGCGTCAGCCCGTAGATGTTCACGCCGTGCTTGCCCAGGAACTGAGCCAGCGTGGCCAGCGTCCCCTTGCGGTTGTCAATGTACACCGTCAGTTGGACGCCTTTGGAAAACACCAACGGCGACGGACTCATGCGCCGCCCCCGAACACGAGGCCGGCCCGGGCGAGACGCCGTCCCAGTTCCTCCAGCACCCGGGCATCGTCGGCCCGCCCTGCCGACTCGAACGTCGCGCCGAAGCGCAGAAACGCCCCGGCATCGTCCCACGGCACCGTCGAGATGCACAGTTCCTTGATCAGATACTGCGACGCCTCTTCGGCGTTGGCGAACCGCAGACCGCCGGCCGTCCCCGTCGGCGCCGGCACGTACAGATAAAACGTCCCGCCCGGCATCTTCGCCTTGAACCCGGCCGCCTTGAGCACCTTGACCAGACCGCGCAGCCGCCGCTGATAGTGGGCGCGGATTTTCTCCGAAAGGCGGATGTCGGCGATGCCGGCGCAGGCCGCCATCTGGATGGCCTTGAACTGGCCGCTGTCGATGTTGTCCTTGACCTCGGCCACCGCGGCCACTGCCCGGGCCGACCCCGCGACGAATCCCAGGCGCCAGCCGGTCATGTTGTAGCTCTTGCTCATCGAGTGCAATTCAATCGCCGCCTCCTTGCCGCCGGGACGCCCCAGGATGGACAGCCGCTCGCGGCCGTAGATCAGCGTGGCATAGGCCGCATCCTGCACGATCAGGAGGTTGTGCCGCTGCGCAAAGGCAATCAGCTCGTCGAAGAAGTCTTCGGTCGCGGCCGCCCCGGTGGGATTGTTCGGATAGTTGACGTAGAACAGCTTGACCCGCGACAGATCCGTCTGCTCCAACGCCTTCAGATCCGGAAAAAACCGGTTCTTCGCCAGCAGCGGCACGGGAATGACGGTCCCGCCGAGATACTTCGTGTGGGTGGCCATGACCGGATAGCCCGGGATCGTCGCGAGCACGGCATCTCCGGGATTGATAAAGCACAGCGGAAGCATCGCCAGCGCCGGCTTGGACCCGATGGTGTGATTGATCTCCGTCGCCGGGTCCAGATCCGTCACCCCGAAGAAATCGGCCATGTACGTGGCGGCGGCCGCCCTGAATTCGGGAATGCCGTTGTCGGCGTATCCCCGGTTGGCCGGGTCGTCCACCGCCTTCTTCAGCGCCTGCCGGATGGCCCGCGGAGCCATCTGATCGGGCTCCCCCACCCCGAAATCCAGCATTTCCACCCCGGGGTGCGCCTCGCGCGCCGCCTTCTTTGCCCGCTTGATCTTTTCAAACTTGTAAATCGCCGTGCTTTGTCCGAATTGCTCTCCGCCAATCCGCTCCGCAAACAGTTTCTGAATATCCATGCCTCGTCCTTTCGAAAGTGGCTCCCGATTATTCATGCCCCTGCCGCTTGTTCAAGCGCATTCGCCCCGGCGAATCCGCGCCGCTGAATTTTTTGCATTGTATTGGGACTCCCCTTTGTGGCATCAACACCCCCTGATTGTTCACTTTTTGACCCCCAACAGGAGTTTCGGAATGAATGTGCTGCATGTGATTGCCAACCCCCGGCCGGCGGAAACCTCGAAATCCAAGAAGCTGGCGCTGGAATTTTTCACGACGCTGACCGAGAAGAATCCCGACGTGCTTGTCAACAACGTGGATCTCTACCAGAACAAGCCCCCGTTCGTGACGGTCGAAGCCCTGAATTACTTCTGGGGCCCGGTGGCCGATCCCGCCTACAACCCCGCCAAGGCCGAGGAAACCGCCGCCAATTATTCCAACAACAACGCCCAGGCGCTGGTGGACGCCGACGTGCTGGTGCTGACCCTGCCCGTCTGGCTCAACAGCATGCCGTCCATCCTGAAGGCCTGGATTGACCAGGTGATCGTTCCCGGCAAAATGTTCAACATGGGCCCTGAAGGCGTGGTCCCCACCCATCATCTCCGCACCGTCGTGCTGCTGGTCTCCTCCGACGAAATCTACAAGGAAGGCGATGTTCTCGACGGCCTGACCCCCGCCATCCGGGCCATCTTCGGGTATATCGGCGTGGATGACATCCAGATCGCCTGGGCCGACGGACAGGACTCCGTCCGCCACTTCGATTCCGCCGAGCGCTTCGAAATGGCCGCCGAAGCCGCCCGCGAAATCGCCGAGGAAGTCGCCGAACTGGCCTGAGTTCCAGCCCCGGCCCTTTCCACCGCTCCGCCCTCCGGCGGAGCGTTTTTCATGGGCACCCACGCTCTGCCCCCCCCGGCCGCCGGAAATTTTGCCGCCCCGATCTGTGCTATTCGCCGGCAAATTCCACGCCGTGGCGTTCGAGCATCGCGCCCTCCGCCCGGGCCAGGGCGGAAACCTGCCGGTTGTAGTCGGCCAGGGCGCGGATCTCGCTGTTGCGCGCCGCGGTCAGATCCCGCTGCAGCTGCAGCACCACGAAACTGGTGCTCTTCCCCCGCGCCAGCTTCTGCTGCTCCGCCTCCAGCGCCTGCTCCGCGTAGTCGCGGGCTTCGCGGGTGGCCTGGACCTTTTCCAGCCCCGCGCCCACCGCATGGACGGCATTGTCCACCTCCACCAGCACGGACTCCTCGAGCTGCCGGTATTCCAGCCGCATCCGTTCCTCCGCCGACCGGCTCTGCTCGAACCGGCTGCGCGCCGCGCGGTTGCCCAGCGGAAAAGTCAGCGTGATTCCCGCCGTCCAGAACGGCTCGTCCGCCGCTTCCATCCGGTCGAACGTGCCGCTCCGGCTGTCTTCGTCGCTCGCCGCCACGCCGTAGCTGCCCACCAGATCCAGCGAAGGCAGGGTCTGGTTTTTCTGGTAGTCCACGGTGAGCCCCTGGCGTTCCAGCGCCAGCCGCGCCTCCCGCACATCCGGCCGCTGCTCCAGCGCGCGCTCGCCGCTGACCGGCGGATCCACCGCCACGGGATCGGCCGCGAGCTGCCCCGCCGCGGCCAGCGCCCGTTTCCGGAACCCGCGGTGATCCGCGTAGATCAGCGCCTGGAGGCGGTTCTGCGCTTCGACATGCGCCTGCCGCGCCGAACTCAGATCCGCCCGCGCCGCCGCCGCCTGACTCTCCGCCTGTTTTTCGTCCAGGCTCGACATCGCCCCGATCTGCACCTTCCGGCGATTGTCCTCGTAGAGCTGCGTGGCCAGCCGCACGGCCTCCTCCTGCACGCGGACCGTCTCGCGGGCCTCGATCAGCGAATACCAGGCGTCCTCGACCTCCCCCAGGATGTCCTGGATCCGCCCTTCGAGCTGCAGCGCCGCTTCGTCCGACTGCCCCCGGGCGATCGCCACCTGATAGCGCGTGCCGTCGGCCCGGAATCCCTTCAGCAGCGGCTGCGTCAGCGTGAGACTGGCGCGGCCCGTGTGCGTGTCGAAGGGATTGCCGTCCCGTTCGCCGTCCGACTCCCCCAGCCGCGCCCCCAGGTCGTAGCGCAGGCCGCCCAGCGCCGTCGCCCCGGCCAGGGAGGCTTCGTACGAGTCATTGTCCGTCTCCGACCCCAGCACCTCCAGGGCCCCCTCCGCCGTGCCGGCGCTTTCCCCGGCGGATTCCTCATGCGACCGCTTCGCCGACACCGTCAGCTCCGGATCGTACCCGCCCAGCGCCGCCGCCACATCCTGACGCGCCATCTCCCGCGTCACAGTCGAAATCTTCAGGTCCAGGTTGTTCTCCAGCGCCAGCCCCACGCAGTCCCCCAGCGTCAGTTCCACCACTTCTTTCTCCGCCGCCCCCGCCGCCAAGGTAAATGCCGCCAGCAACGCCCAGACCCCCGCGATCTTGCGTCGCGGGTGAACCAGGTCCACTTGAAGATTGGATATTGGATATTGGATATTGGAAATTGAGGCCCCCCTCGTCCCCCTGACCTCTGACCCCCGACTCCTGACTCCTGTCTCCTGAATCCTGAATTCTGTCTTATTCATATCGCAGCGCCTCGATGGGATCCAGCCCGGCCGCCTTCCGCGCCGGATAAAATCCGAAAAACACGCCGATCACCGCGCTGAACAGAAACGCCAGTGCGACGGAGTCCGGGGAAACCAGGGTGTTCCAGCCGAATTTCACCGAAACGAGATGGGCGACCCCGTAGCCCAGCCCGATGCCGATCAGCCCCCCGCTCACGCTCAGCACCACCGCCTCCACCAGAAACTGCAGCAGAATGTCCGCCCCCCGCGCCCCCACCGCCATGCGCACGCCGATCTCCCGCGTCCGCTCCGTCACGCTCACCAGCATGATGTTCATGATCCCGATGCCCCCCACCAGCAGCGACACCCCGGCAATCGCCCCCAGCAGGATCGTCATGGTCTGCGCCGTCGAGGTCGCCATCTCCAGCATGTCCTGCATGTTGCGGATCAGGAAATCGTCCTCCCCCCCCTCCGGAATCCGGTGCCGCTGCCGCAGCAGCGCCTCGAGCTGCCCGACCACCTCCGGAATCCGCTCGGCGCTCTCCGCCTGCACCGATATCGCCCGGAAGGAGTTCTCCCCCGTCAGCCGCACCATCGCGCTTGTCCACGGCACCAGCACCAGGTCGTCCTGGTCCCGCCCCATCATGTTGGCCCCCTTCGCCCGCAGCACCCCGATCACCTCGTACGGCGCATGCTGGATCCGGATCAGCTGCCCGACCGGATCGCCCCCGCCGAACAGGTTCGTCGCCACCGTCTGCCCCAGCACCGCCACCTTGGCCGCCGACTTCACGTCCGCTTCCGTGAAATGCCCGCCCAGCGCCAGCCGCCACGCCCGCACCGCCGGATATTCCTCGCTCACCCCATAGACCGTCGTGTTCACGTTCTGGTTGCCCGCCGCCACCTGCGCGCTGGCGCGCACTTCCGGCGTCGCCCCCGCCAGCCCCGCCACCTCCTGGCGGATCGCGTCATAGTCCTGCTTCGTCAGCGCCACCCCGCTGTCCCCCCCCAGGTGCACCCGCCCGCTGCGCGCCGCCCGCGAAATCACCATCACCATGTTCTGGCCCATCTGCTCGATGCTCGCCGCCACCTCGGCCTTCGCCCCCGTGCCGATCGCCACCATCGCGATCACCGCCGCCACCCCGATGATGATCCCCAGCATCGTCAGCCCCGTCCGCAGCGGATTGCGCCGCAGCGCCCGCAGGGCGATCGTCCAGGTCGCCGTGAACTTCATGCCCGCTCCTCCATCGCCGTCCCGTGCCACGTTGCCAGCTCGTCCGCGGCCTCCAGGCGGCCGGTCACGGGGCGGTCGCTGACCACCTGCCCGTCGCGCATCACGATTTCGCGCCGGCAGTAGCGGGCGATGTCCGGCTCGTGCGTCACCATCAAAATCGTCATCCCCCGGCGGTTCAGGTCCTGGAAAATCGCCATGATCTCGAGGCTGGTGCGCGTGTCGAGGTTGCCCGTCGGCTCGTCCGCCAGCAGCAGGGCCGGCTCGTTCACCAGCGCCCGCGCGATCGCCACCCGCTGCTGCTGCCCGCCCGACAGCTGGCTGGGCTGGTGGTCCATCCGGTCCCCCAGCCCCACCCGCTCCAGGGCCGCCCGGGACCGCCGGCGCAGTTCCCGCGCGCCGTGCCCGTGCGGCGAATACAGCAGCGGCAGTTCCACGTTCTCCAGCGCCGACGTGCGCGACAGCAGGTTGAAGCCCTGGAACACAAAGCCCAGCCGCTGATTCCGCACCCGCGCCAGTTCGCTCTTCGTCAGCGTGACGACTTCCTCCCCGTCCAGCCAGTAGCGCCCGCCCGTCGGCCGGTCCAGACAGCCGATCAGGTTCATCAGCGTGGATTTGCCCGATCCGCTCGCGCCCATCACCGCCGCGAATTCGCCCTGTTCCACCGTCAGCGACACCCCCCGCACGGCATGCACCGCCACCTCCCCCGTCTGGTACACCTTGTCCAGCGCCTCCAACCGGATGACGGATTGATCGGCCACGGCCCGCTCCCCTCAGCGCATCCGCCGTGGCGATCCCGGCATGAACGGCGACGACCGCCCCGCAGCTGCTTCCGCCGGCCCCTCCGGTCCGCGCCGGATGCCCGTCACGATCCGCTCGCCCTCCTGCAGCCCCGGCCCGGCCACCTCCGTCCAGCTGCCGTCCGTGATGCCCGTGGCCACCTCGCGCGCCGCCAGCCGGCCGTCGCCTTCCAGCACATACACCGTCCGGAGAGAATCCCCGCCCCCGCCCGGCGCGGATGGCCTGCCGGAACGCCCCGCCACCTCCCCCAGCCCCAGGCCCAGGCCCAGCCCCAGACCCGGGCCTTCGCCCGGCACCGGACGGTCCGCCATGTCCGGCGGCCCCCGCGGCGGCTCCGGCGCTTCCGCCGCCGCCGCCGCCGCGCCGTCCGGCGGACGGAACCGCAGCGCCGCATTCGGCAGCCGCAAAACGTGTTCCCGACGCGCGGTCTCCACCGCCGCATTCGCCGTCATGCCCGGCCGCAGCTTCAGGTCCGGATTCTCCACATCCACGATCGCAATGTAATTCACCACGTTCTGCACCGTCACCGGCTCAAACCGCACCTGGCTGACCGTCCCCGTGAACGTCAGCGCGGGAAAGGCGTCCACCGTGAACGTCACCCGCTGCCCCTCCGCCACGCCCCCCACGTCCGCTTCCGAAATCTGCGCCTCGATCCGCATCTGCCGCAGATCCTGCGCCAGGGTGAACAGCGTCGGCGCGTTCAGGCTCGCCGCCACCGTCTGCCCCACGTCCACCGCCCGCGAAATCACCACCCCGTCCATCGGCGAAAAAATCGTCGTCTTCTCCAGGTCCACCTGCACCTTGCTCAGGCTCGCCTCCCGCATCCGCAGCGACGCCCGGGCCTGCGCCAGCGAGGCCTCCGCCTGGTCGAAATCCGCCTGGCTCACCAGCTCCAGCTCCCGCAGCTCCTTCGCCCGCCGGAAATTCGCTTCCGCCAGTTTCAGCGAGGCCGTGGCGCTCTCCAGTTCCGCCTGCGCCTGGTCCAGCTGCCGTTCATAGGTCGAGGCATCCAGCTTCGCCAGCACCTGGCCGTTCGTCACCGTCGAGTTGTAATCCGCAAACAGCTCCATGATTTTCCCCGACACCTCGCTGCCCACCATCACCGTCTGCACCGCCCCCAGCGCCCCGTTCGCCGTCACCGTCTGCACGATCTCCCCCCGCTCCAGCGCCTGCGTCTGATACCCCGCGGCTCCGGCGGGCTCCGCGCCGCGCCCCCGCCACCACCACACGCCGGCCCCCGCCAGAATCAGGGCTCCAACCCACGCCAACCGCTTTTTGCCGTTTTTCTGCATGATCGCTCTCCGGGGAATTCGTTCTACAGGTCGACTCCCAGACCCGCAAGGTTACACCCGCCCGGCCATCCCGGGCGATCCTGAAACCGCATCAAACTTCCCCTCTCGCCCCCCACGCTCAAATCCTTCATTTTCCTCTTCATCTGAATCCCCTTCCGGTGAATGGCCCCCTTGCCTCTCCTTCCTGCTCCTTAAATCCCATCCGTGAAATCCGGGCCATCCGTGGCGGTTTCCCCTCCTGTTGTCTCCTGCTCCGACGCGCCCAACCGGCGCATCTACAGGGGTTGATCCGCATCCATCCCTTCAGCATCTCGTTGATCGCCGTCGCGCCCTCGCCCCCCAAACACCAGCCCAGACCCCCACAACCGCCCCCCCCGGGCGAATATCCGATCTCCAATTTCCAAAGGTAGGGTCGTCTCGCCGAGACGACCGGGCTGTTGGGTTCGTTCCGATCCCGGCGGTCTCGCCGAGACCGCCCTGCCTCTTCATCCTGTAAATCCTGTTTATCCTGTCTAAACCGGCTGTTGTCGGATGAGGTTCTGTTGGTGCCTCCCGATCCGCCGGGTCGCCACCCCGGCCTACAGCAAATCCCAGCAAATCCCGGTCCTGTAGGCCGCCTGTAGGCCGCCGCATCAGGCCACCGCATCGCAGTAGCCAACCGGCACCAACCGTGGTAGGGTTCCGGCATGAACGCATTTACGGCAGTCGTTGAACGATGCCCGGAAACCAAGCTCTACGTGGGCTACGTCCCCGGCTTTCCCGGCGCGCATTCCCAAGGCGAAACCTTGGAAGAGTTGCGCGACAACCTCCGCGAAGTGCTCCAGATGCTGTTGGAAGACGGCGAGCCCGCCCTCGAGGCCGAGTTCGTCGGAACGCAAGCCGTCACCGTTTGATCCTCCATGGGCACCTTGCCGGTCCTGAAGCCACGGGAAGCCGTTCGAATCCTCGAACGTCTGGGTTTCGGACAAGTCCGCCAAAAAGGTTCGCACCGCCAGTTCCGCCATCCCGATGGCCGCCAGACCACCGTGCCGGACCATGGCGGCCGCGATCTCTCGCCCATCCTGCTGCGGCAGATCATCAAGGATATCGGCCTCACCCCCGACGAGTTTCTGCGCGCGCGGGAGTGACCCCAGACGCTGACGTCCCGGCCTTCGGCTCACCCGGAGGGTTCGCCCTACCCAAGACCTGCCCCATCTGACTTATGGTAGGGCGAGGCGTCCCTGCCGAGCCGGGCTGTTGGGACGCTTCATGTCTAGTGGAAAGGCGATAACCTCCCGCGGGTCGGCCCCGCAATTGCCTTCCCCCTTTCCTCTGAACCCTGACCTCTCTCTACTCCCCCTTCAGCATCTCGTTGATCGCCGCCGCGGCCTTGCGGCCTTCGCCCATCGCCAGAATCACCGTCGCCGCCCCCAGCACGATGTCCCCGCCCGCAAACACCTTCGGAAGACTCGTGCGCCCGTTCTCGTCCGTCACGATGTGCCCCCACTTGTCCGTTTCCAGCCCCGGCGTGGTCTGCTCGATCAGCGGATTCGATTCGTTGCCGATCGCCACAATCACCGCATCCATCCCCAGCGTGAATTCGCTGCCCGGAATCGCCACCGGCCGCCGCCGCCCGCTGGCGTCCGGCTCGCCCAGCTCGTAGCGCAGGCATTCGATTCCCGCCACCTTGCCGCCATCGCCCAGAATGCGCTTGGCGTTCTGGAGAATGTGGAACACCACCCCCTCCTCCTTGGCGTGGGCCACCTCTTCCACCCGCGCGGGCATTTCCGCCTCCGTGCGGCGGTAGATCAGGTGCACCTCCTCCGCCCCCAGCCGCAGTGCCGTCCGCGCGGCGTCCATCGCCACGTTCCCCCCGCCCAGCACCGCCACCCGCTGCGCCGCATGGATCGGCGTTGCCGCCCGCTCCCGGTCGTACGCCTTCATCAGGTTCGACCGCGTCAGGTATTCGTTCGCCGAATACACCCCCACCAGGTTCTCCCCCTCGATGTTCATGAACTTCGGCAGCCCCGCCCCCGACCCCACGAATACCGCATCGAACCCGTCCTTCTCAATCAGGGCCGTGATCTTCCGCGTGCGTCCCACCACGAAATTCGTCCGGATCTCCACGCCCATCCGCTGAAGCGTGTCCAGCTCCGCGCGCACGATCGCCTTCGGCAGCCGGAACTCGGGAATCCCATACACCAGCACCCCCCCTGCCTTGTGGAACGCCTCGAACAGCACGACCTCGTGCCCCGCCCGGCGCACGTCCGCCGCCACCGTGATCCCCGCCGGACCGCTGCCCACCACCGCCACCTTCTTCCCCGTCGCCGGCGCCGCCTCCGGCGGCTTTGCCGCCCCGTGCGCCCGCTCCCAGTCCGCCGCATAGCGCTCCAGCCGGCCGATCGCCACCGCCTTCTCCACCGATTTCAAGCTCTTGCCCACCGTGCACGGCGCCTGGCACTGCGTCTCCTGCGGGCACACCCGCCCGCACACCGCCGGCAGCAGGCTCGTCTCCTTGATGACCCCGATCGCCTTCGCCGGATCGCCCGCGGCGAGCGCCGCAATGAACCGGGGAATGTCAATCCGCACCGGACACCCCTGCACGCACGGCGCGTTCCGGCACTGCAGGCAGCGCGACGCCTCCACCCGCGCCTGCTCCTCGTAATAGCCCAGCGTCACTTCCTGCATGTTCCGCGCCCGGGCCAGCGGATCCTGCGCCGGCATCTCCTGCGGCGGAATCCCCAGCCGGTCCCGCGGCTTCAGCGGCTGCGGCAGCCCCTGGATCCGCTCCCATTCCGCCCGCGCGGCTTCCAGCAGATCGTCCGGAGTCCGTTGACTCATTCCTTCAGCCCTTTCTTCACCGCCTCGTCGTGCAGGTTGCAGCCCGTTGCCGCAATGCGCTCCTGCTCCCGGTACGACCCCAGCCGCGCCATCATCTGGTCGAAATCCACCTGGTGCCCGTCGAACTCCGGCCCGTCCACGCACACGAATTTCGTCTGCCCGCCCACCGTCACCCGGCAGCCGCCGCACATCCCCGTGCCGTCGATCATGATCGTGTTCAGGCTCACCACCGTCGGCACCGCAAACGGCCGCGTCGTCTCCGCGCAGAACTTCATCATGATCGGCGGGCCGATCGCTACCGCCAAATCCGGCTTCGCCTCCTGCTCGCACAGTTCCTTCAACGGCGCCGTCACCAGACCTTTCCGCCCGGCACTGCCGTCATCCGTGCAGATGATCACCTCGTCCGCGATCGCCCGCATCTCGTCCTCCAGGATCACCAGCTCCTTCGTCCGCGCCCCGATGATCACCGTCAGCTCGTTGCCCGCCTTCTTCATCGCCTGCGCGATCGGATACAGCGGCGCCGCCCCGATCCCCCCGCCCACGCATACCACCCGGCCGAAGTTCTCGATGTGCGTCGGCCGTCCCAGCGGCCCCACCAGGTTCGCGATCTTCTCCCCCACCCCCATCTGCGCCAACTGCTTCGTGCTCTTTCCCACCGCCTGGAAAATGATCGTGATGCTCCCCTCCGCCGGGTCCGCGTCCGCAATCGTCAGCGGAATCCGCTCCCCGTATTCCGTGTCCAGCTGCAAGATGATGAACTGCCCCGGCCGGCGCTCCTCCGCAATCAGCGGCGCCCGCACCCGCATCCGGTACACATCCTGCGACAGCTGCTCCTTGAACAAAATGGGGTTCATGCCTCGTTCTCCCGGGTCCAACACAATCGTGCCGGATACTAGCCGCCCATCCCCTCCCCGCAAAGGTTTTTGTCCCCCCATCCGGGCAAAAAAAGTGGTGGCCAGAATCGGGATCGAACCGATGACACATGGATTTTCAGTCCATTGCTCTACCAACTGAGCTATCTGGCCACCTGAATGAAATGTTCCGCGTGTATAGCCGCTCCCCCCCGCCCCTGTCAACCTTGGGCTCGCCCAATCTTCCTCCAATCTTCCTCTGTCCCCCGACCCCTCCCTTCCTGTGTTCATGTCTTTCCTGTTTTCCTGCTTGGCTGCTGTTTCCTGCTTTTCTGTTTAGCTCCCCTCTTCTACTCTTCCCTCCATGAACCCGTCCTGCCCCTTCTGCCGCCTGTCCGCCGACCGCATCCTCGCCGAAGACGGCCCCTGCCTCGCCTTCCGCGACGGCTACCCCGTCAGCGCCGGCCATACCCTCATCATCCCCCGGCGCCATGTTCCCTCCTTCCGCGACCTCTCTCCGGAAGAATGGGCCGCCGCCCACCGGCTCGCCCGAAAACTGGCCGCGGATCTCCAGGCCGCCGACCCCTCCATCGCCGGTTTCAACTTCGGCGCCAACGACGGCGAGACCGCCGGCCAGTCCGTCTTCCACTGCCATTTCCATCTCATCCCCCGCCGGCCCGGCGACCATCCCGCCCCCAAGGGCGGCATCCGCGGCGTCATCCCCGGCAAAGCCCACTATCCCTCGCCCGGGAACAGCCCGTAACCCCATGCCCGCCACCCCCAGCACCGGGGTCAGACTCTAAATATTCACTTTATCCATCCGAAGACCGATCGCTTCGAATGGCTCAGCTCCGATTTTTCTGCCCGATGCATGCTTGACTTTCCGCCCCGTCCCGCTATCTTCCCCCTCGATTTTCGGTTC
>Ga0123328_1001430_pt1 | contig 23327 bp, 21 predicted proteins | sample BioC12SIPDNA_2_FD_89702 | JGI IMG/M metagenome (GOLD analysis project Ga0123328, IMG submission 89702) | Anaerobic biogas reactor microbial communites from Washington, USA - Biogas_R1_A C12 SIP DNA | ecosystem: Engineered > Bioreactor > Anaerobic > Unclassified | place: Washington, USA...
CTTGCCCTCCAGCAGCATGATGTCTCCTTCCTCGATGACCGGCGCGCCGCCCCACGCGGCCGCGCGCAGACACTATAAGCGCGCGGCGCGGGCCGCCGCCACTTCAGGCGGTTTCCCCGTTGCGGCACAGAGAAGGGGCCGGCGGGAATGGACGGGGTTTCCCGCCGCATCCCGCGCGCCCATGTCCCCCCCCCTCTTCCCGGCGCCGCGCCCTCCCCGCCTCCGTGGGGAATCTGCTAGGATGGACGCCGGAACGGAAAGGATTGCGCCATGCTCTCACTTGTGTGCTGTCTGCTGACGCTGGCCGCCGCGCCGGACGCGGGGGTGCGCTTTCAGGCGCACCGGGGCGGACTGGCGGAGTATCCGGAGAACACGCTCGCGGCGTACCGCGCGTCGTGGGCGCTCGGCGCGCTGCCGGAGGTGGACATCCGCACCACGCGGGACGGGGACATCGTCTGCCTGCATGACGCGACGCTGGCGCGCACGACGAACGCGCCGGCGGGCATCCGCGACACGGATGTCCGGGACCTCCCGACGGCGGAGGTGCGGCGGTGGGACGCGGGCGCGAAGTTCTCCCCGAAGCACGCGGGGGAGAAGGTGCCCCTGCTGGCGGAGGTGCTGGACGAGATGCGGGCGGACCCGGCCCGGCGGGTCTATCTGGACTTCAAGGCGGTGGACCTGGACATTCTGTCCGGCATCCTGCGGGATTCCGGCGCCGCGGAGCGGATCATCTTCTGCCACAACGCCCACGACAACTGCCGGACCGTGAAGGGGAAGGTGCCCGGCATCCGCACGATGCTGTGGATCGGCGGGAAACCCGGCGAGATCCGGAAAACATACGCGGCCGCCGCCGCGACGGGCTTCGCGCAGCTTGACCAGGTGCAGCTCCACCTCCATGCCCCGGGCGGGCCGGGCGCGGAACCCTTTGAGCTGCCCCTCGACTTCCTCCGGACGTGCCTCGCCGAGACCGGCGCGGCGGGTGTGGACCTGGAGGTGCTCCCCTTCGCCGCGGACGCCCCGCTGGACATGCTGCTCGACCTCGGCATCCGCTGGTACGCCACGGACCGTCCCGGCCGCTTCGCCGAAGCCGTCAGGGTCTGGGCGGAAAAACGGGGCGCGCGCACCGCGCCGGAATGACCGCCCGCCTCAGTCCGTCCCCACCCCCCGGACAGGACATTGCACGCCTTCCCTGGCGGCACGGGGTCCGCCGGCGGCGGGAGCCGCGCCCCTCCCCCCACGGTCCCCCACCACACCCCCCTCCGCCGGGGGACTGCTGCGGCGCGCGGCTGACTTTTTTCGCGCCCTGTGCTATGCTTTGGGCGCCGGGCGGGGATCCTTTCACCCCCCGTCCGCAAGGAGGGAGCGCAGATGATTCTGACCAACATTGACCGGGTGCCGGGGATGCGGATCGCGGAGCACCACGGGCTGGTGGGGGGGAGCACGGTGCGCGCGAAGAACATCGGCCGGGACTTCATGGCGGGGCTGAAGAACATTGTGGGCGGCGAGCTGAAGGGCTACACCGAACTGCTCCAGGAGGCGCGCAGGCAGGCGCTGGACCGCATGGCGGCCCAGGCCCAGGCGATGGGGGCGAACGCCGTCATCAATATCCGCTTCTCCACCTCCGCTGTGGCCCAGGGTGCCGCGGAGCTGTACGCCTACGGCACCGCCGTCCGCGTGGAGCCGGACTACCATGGTTGAGCTGTTCCAGATCGGGCTCTTTCTGGGCCTGCTGCTGCTGGGGCTGCTCGCGGGCCAGTGGAACGAGCGCCGCCACTACGCGAGCATCCGCCGGCGCGAGGCGGCGCTGGCCGCGCTGCCTGTCATGCCCAGCGCCGAGTGGGACATGGCGCGCGGCGTGGAGGCGGCCTGGCTGGTGTCGGCGTCCGTCGTGGTGTCCGTGGACTACTTCAAGCGCTTCGCCATGGGCATCCGCAACCTCTTCGGCGGCAATGTGCGCTCCTACGAGAGCCTGCTCGACCGCGCCCGCCGCGAGGCGGTCCTGCGGGTCAAGGAGCTCTGCGCGGGCCGGGCGGACATCATTGTGAACCTGCGCCTGGACACCAGCAGCATCTCCGGCGCCAAGGCGAAAAGGGACGCCAACTCCATCGGCGCGGTGGAGCTGATCGCCTCCGGCACGGCGGTGCGCTACCTCCGCGAGCCGCCCCCCCTCCCATGAAGTTCGTCCTGAAGGACATGGGGGAGGCCGCCGAGGCCAGCGCGCAGACCCGGGGGGTGCTGGCGGACACGCTCAAGCTCTTCGGCGTGCTCGCCGCCCTCGTGGTCGTTGTGTTCGCCGCGGTCTCGTGGGGGACCGACCGGATCGTCCTGCGCATCTCCCCCGAGACGGAGGCGCGGATCTTCGGCGCCGTCGGCGCGGAGTTCCTCGCGGAGGGGAGCGTGGGCGCCGGGGAGCGGTGGCGGGGGCTGCTGGAACGCCTCGCGGCGCATCCGGAGGTGCCCCGCCTGCCCTACCGCCTCGGCGTGACGGACGATCCGCCGAAGCCCAACGCCTTCGCCCTGCCCAGCGGGCGCATCCTCCTGACGATGGCGCTGCTGGAGAAGCTGGGGGACGACGAGGCCGCCGTGGCCTTTGTCCTCGCGCACGAGCTGGGGCACTACCGCCAGCGCGACCACCTGCGCGGGCTGGGGCGCGCCGCCGGCATGGCCGTGTGCCTCATGGCGCTCGGCGGCTCCGGCGACGTCCTCCCCGTGGCCCGGGTCCTCACGGAGGCCATGCACCGCACCTACTCCCGCGCGCAGGAGGAGGGCGCGGACCGTTTCGCCGCCCGCCTCGTCTACGAGACCTACGGCTCCGCCGAGGGCGCCGAAAAACTGTTCCAGCTCCTCCGCGAAATGGAGGACCTCCCCGCCTGGGCCTACATGCTCTCCACCCACCCCGACCACGAAAGCCGCATCCGGGTCCTCCGCGAGACCGTCGAGGCCCTGCGGACCGCCGGGGCGCAGAAGGGCGGCTGACACGTCCGCCATTTACGGGGCCGGCGGGGCCACCCGCGCGCGCAGCAGGGGCGTGACGCGCACCGGGCCGAGCAGCCCCGACGGCGGCAGCGGCGCAAACCCGCGCAGGGCGCCGGCCTCGGGCGTCGAGGCGGTCAGGCCGTCGCCGAAGACGGGCCGAAGCGCCTCGGGCACGCCGGGAAAGGCGTCCAGGCCCGAAACGCGGTTGATAAGCGTGTTGGTCACGTCCACCTCCAGCGTGTTCTCGCCCGGCCGCGCGGCGCCGTCGAGGGCGAAGACTTGGCCGTTCATCCACTGGACGCCCACGGGCGCGCCGTTCCACCGCACCTCGGCCACATTGCCCACGGCCCCCAAAGACAGCCGCAGGCGCACGCCGTCGGCGAAGTATTCCGCCGGAAGCGTGAAGGTGACGGCGTACCGCGCGCGCCCGCTGAAATGCCGCCGCGCCGGGTCGTCGGTCCAGGACCGCAGCCCCGGCCAGGGCGCAGCCGCCGCGTCGCCGTCGAACTGGACGGTCCACCCGCCGCCGATCTCCACCGGCGCGGGCAGGCCCGCCACCGCAAACACGCCGTCCGCTGCGCGCGCGCCGTCGTGGAAGCGGTACGCGTGCGGGCCGTTGTGGTCGGCGAGCGCGGTGAAGCCCGCCGCGTCCGCGTCGAGGATTTCCGCGAAGCCGCTCTCCTCCACGTGCGGCGCCTCCGCCGGGGGCGCGTCCGCGCCCTCGAACACGACGCAGCGCGACGCGAAGGGGGCCAGCCGGAGGCGCATGCGGGTATAGGCCCCGTCGCGCGCGTATTCGGAGACGGGCCGCCGCGCGCCCGTGTGCGGGTCCCAGTCCCACGGCACGCCCCGCGCCGTGCGGAACCCCACCCCCTCGTCCACCGCCGCCTCCTGCAGGTTGGTCACGAAGTAGAGGTCGCGGCCCTCCGCCTCGCGGCGGAGGCAGGCCAGCCCCGTGTTCGCGCGGCGGCCGGCGCGGGCGGGGTTTAGGTCCATCTCCGGGTCGGCGCAGGACCGCAGCGCCTTCAGGAAGGGGTCGAGCGCGGCGCTGCGCCGGTCCAGCGGGTCGTCCCGCCGCATCACCGTCTTCAGGAAGAAGGTCGCCCCCGCGCCGACCTCTTGGCGCCCCGTGTCGTCGCGGCCCGACGGCGCGCGGAAGAGCTCCGCGCAGATCCGCCGCACCTCGGCGCTGTTCGCCGCCTGGTCCCGCAGGCCCGTGGCCGCGCCGGGCACGCGCTCCAGCGCGAGGACCCGGCCGCCGCCGCGCGCGAAGGCCTCGACGGTGCGCAGGGTCTCCAGCGGGATCGCCGTGATGTCGGGGAGGATCAGCGCGCGGTAGCGCATCTCGCCGAGGCGCAGCCGGTCCCCCTCGGCGGACGCGCGGTGCTGGAGCACGTCGTCGTTCACCAGGTCGAAGGCGTGGCCGTTCGCGGCGAGCAGTTCGCCCAGGGTGCCGAAGTCGAACTCGCGGGTCCACTTCCGCGCGTTGAGCGCGCTGAGGGCCCACTGGTTCGCCAGGGGCGAGTACACGGCGACCTCGGCGGTGAAGCGGCCCTCGCGCAGGAGGCGGCAGCAGCGGGCGGTGTAGTCCGCGAGAGGGCGGTAATGCGGCCACCAGAGGTTCTCCGGGCTGATGCGGATGGCGGCGAAGAAGCCGCGCGTGGGGACGATGCCCTCCCGCTCCGGCGACGCGATGAACCCGTGGTTGTACAGCTTGTTCGCCCCGGACCAGAGGAAGGCGTCCGTGGCGGCCTTCAGCTCCGCCAGGGTCTCGCGGTAGGGCTCCCAGTGCAGGTAGGTGAAGGCCTCCGTCGTGACAATGTTCCGGCCGTAGAGGTGCGCGCCCGACGCCACATAGGCGCGCGGGCCGACGCGCGTGTCGAACCACGGCACGGCGTCCTTCTCCCCGGCGGTGATCTCCATCTCCGGCAGGTGCGCCGCGCCCGCGCCCGCAATGTTGTCCGTCACGAAGCCGTAGGGCTGGATGCGCCCGCGCACGCCGTGCCGCTCGCACCAGCCAAGGAAGGTCTGGAAGAACGCCTCCATGCCCTGCTCGTGGAGGAGCGCGTTCACATCGTGCCGCACCCCGGGGGAAACCCCCTCCACCTCGTACCACAACGCGGGCAGCAGGGGGGCCAGGTCGTAGCCCCGCGTGGCGCGGAATTTTTCAAACAGCCCGCCCGTCCAGTAGAGGCCGTTGCGGTAGATGGGCACCTCGAAGCTGTCACTGAAGAAGGACTCGATGGTCTTCCCGAAATGGCCGCCGACCGCCGCCTCGTACTGCGCGCCCAGGGTCTCGCAGTAGCGCTCCATCGCGCCGGGGCTCAGGTGGTCCACCGCGTCCGCGTTGTCCCGCCGCGTGAGCCAGAAGGCCATGACCCGCCAGCGGCCCTCCGGCACCTCCCACGCCAGCGAGCGGCCCGCCGCGCGGTCCGACAGGTCCGTGAGCGAGTCCGCCGCCAGGTGGCCGTCCACCAGCCGCCCCGCCGCCACCTTCACCAGCCGGTCCTTCGGGCCGATGGCCGCGACCGAGCGCGGCAGGTCGTTCGGGTTCGGAACGGCCGCCTCCGGCAGGGGGCCCGGAAACGCCGCCGGACCGTCCACCTCCGTCATGCTCGCCAGCAGCACCTGGCTCCGGTCCTCCTCCGGCACCCACTTCCCGCCCCAGATCCAGCCCGGCCCGCCGAAGTTCACCGAGAACTCCATGCCGCGCTTCGCCGCCTCCTCCACCGCGAACCGGAGCAGGGCGAAATACTCCGGCGACAGGTACTCATGGTTGCCCTTCGTGTAGACGGGCTCCATGGTGATCTGCTCCACCCCCCCGATCCCCTGGGCCCGCATCTGGTCCAGCTGCCAGACAATGTCCTCCTCCCGCAGCGCGTTCCCCATCCACCACCACCGCGTGTGCGGCCGGCAGTCCATCGGCGGGTCCGCGAACTCCGCGGCGAGCGTGTCGGCCCGCGCGGGTTGCGGGACGACCGGCAGGGAAAGGCACACTGCGGCCAGAAGGGGACAAAGGCGCTTCATGCGGGGCTCCTTGCCGTTCAGGCAATCGTCCGGCAGGGTCAGACGAGCTGTTTCTTCCCCGCGTCAAAGGTGACCCGCCTGCCCTGGCGGTAGGCGGCGTCGGCGAGGATGACGGCGACGCCCTGGCGGTAGCCCCAGTCCATGCCGGCGTTGGGCGCGCCGCCGTTGCGGATGCAGCCGAGCCAGTTTTCGATGTGGGCCTGTCCGGGGTAGGGCGGGTCGGTGTCGAGGAGCTTCGTGGGCGGGATGCTGTCGTCCACGCCCTCGCTGGAGTAGACGGGGTTGCCGAGGTCGTGGCCGAAGCCCGCGCGGAGGAGGCCCTTCTCGAACATGAAGGTGGTGCTCTCGCTGTGGAGGGCGCTGCCGAAGTGGCTGTTGAACTGCGTGAAGAACCCGTCGTACTCGAGCACCGCCACGGTCTGGTCGGGGGCGTCGCAGAGCGGGTCGGCGGAGGAGGCATAGCGCGCGCCGAAGGCCGTGGCCGCCTTCGGCAGGCCGCAGCCCGTGACGAAGTGGACAGTGTTGATGAAGTGGCTCATCCACCCACCGATGGTGCCGCTGGTGAAGTCGAGGTAGCCCATCCATTTCGCGTGCTGGTGGGCGTTGAAGGGGCGGTCGGACCGGTTGTGCAGGAAGGCCTTCCAGTCCGTCTCCGCCTCGGTCTCGGGGCCCGTGTAGCCGTTCCAGTAGGGGACCGTGAGGGACTCGGTGGACTCGATGCGGAAGAGGCGGCCAAGTTTGCCCTCCCGGATGAAGTCGCGGATGGCGGCCGCGCCCGCGCCGCTCACGCCCTGCGTGCCGTGCTGCACGACGCACTTGGACCCCTTCACGGCCTCCACCAGCGCCAGCAGCTCGGGGAGGTCCGCCGGGGTCGGCGCGATGGGCTTCTCGACGTAGACATGCTTCCCGGCGGCGACGGCGGCCATCGTGTGCGAGCAGTGGTGGTGGTCCGGCGTGGCGATGATGACCGCGTCCACATCGGCGCGGTCCAGCAGCGCGCGGGCGTCCGCGGAGACCTCCGGCTTCAGGCCGTAGAGCTTCTCGGCCTCCGCCGGGTAGGTGTCGCGGCGGTGCTTCCAGATGTCGCACACCGCCACCAGCGCCGTGTTCGCGTTCGCCGGGTGGACCATGTTCTGCATCACCCACCGGCCCCGGCCCCCGCAGCCGATCAGGCCGAGGCTGACCCGGTCGTTCGCGCCGACGACCCGCGCCGCGCTCGCCGCGTCCATCCGCGCGAAGGTCCAGCCCGCCGCGCCCGCGGCCAGGGCGCCCCGCATGAACTGCCGCCGGCTCGTGCCGGCCTGTCCGGTCTGCGTTGTCTTCATGGTCCGGTCTCCTGGTGGGGGCGCCGTCCGCGCCCGGCGTCCATGATAGACCATCCCCCCGCCCACCCGCGAACCGGCGGGAGGGGGGGAGGATGGACGATATGGACACTATGGACGGTATGGACGAAGAAGGCCGGCCGTCCGCGCCGGTCCATACTGTCCATACCGTCCATAGTGTCCATATCGTCCATCGCCTTTGCCCCCTCCGCGCTTGGCGCGGGGCTGTGGTATACTCGCGCGAAACCCCTGTTAAACCGACCCAGAGAGGGAGTCGCCATGCTGAAAAAGGCCCTGAAGATCGCGGCGGTCGTGCTGGTGGTGCTGGTGGTGGCGCTGTGGATGCGCAAGGCGCATTATGACGCGCACTACTTCGACAAGTACGACCCGAAGGCCCCGCTGAACGTGACGGTGCTGGAGACCGAGGAGCTGAATGCGGACACGCCGGAGAAGGCGTACAGCATCGTGAAGCTGACCTTCGACGGCTACGGCGGCGAGAAGGTGCCCACGCTGATGGCCATGCCGAAGAGGGCCGACGGCAAGCGGATGCCCGCCGTAATCTTCCTGCACGGCATCGGCCAGAACAAGAACTTCCTCAGGGAGCTGGCGCCGCCCTTCTGCCAGACCGGCTTCATGCTGCTGTCCTTCGACCAGTTCATGCAGGGCGAGCGGAAGCTGCCCAAGGGCACCTCCGGCCTCGCCAGCCTTCAGGCCTTCCGCCAGCGCCCCTGGAAAACCGTCAACGAGACGCGGCGGCTCATTGACTGGCTCGCCGACCACCCGGACGTGGACGCGCGGCGCATCTACCTCGTCGGCGCGAGCTACGGCGCCATCACGGGCAGCACGGTGCTGGCGAAGGACAAGCGCCTGCGCGCGGGCGTCATGGTCTACGGCGGCGGCGACCTCGGCAAGCTGGTGGACTCCGTGGCCACGCGCCTCGGCGTCGGTGCCGCCTTCGGCTTCATTGACGGCAAGACCTTCAACCCCGAAAAGCCGCCCCTGCCCAAGCTCACGCCGGGGCAGAACCGCATCTGCGGCGCCGTCATCAAATGCGCCACGCCGCTGGTCCGCTATTTCGGCGGGGCCGTGGACCCCATCCACTACGTGGACAAGATCGCGCCGACGCCGGTCTACTTCCAGAACGGGAAGTTCGACGTGCTGGTGCCCGCCGTGGCGGGCGAGGCGCTCCAGCAGGCCGCGGGCGACCCGAAGGAGATCATCTGGTACGAGTCGGACCATGTCGGGATTGACCTCGCGCAGACGAACGTGGTCCTGCGCGACGGCCTGACGTGGCTGCTGAAACAGGACGACGAATTCCGGCTGGAGGAGGAGAAGGTGAAGGAGCTGCCCCCCTTCGCCATCCAGAAAACCTGAGCCCGGACACCCCACGGAGGATTCCCGGCATGGACAACGTGAACCGGCGGCGCTTCTTGCAGACGGCCGCGGCGGCGGGCATGCTCGCCGGAACCGTGGCGGCGAACGCGCAGGAGGCCGCCCCCGCGGCGGCGCCCGCAAAACGGCGCAAGTACTGGATCTACGGCTGCGGCGACCAGCCGGAGGAGACCGCGAAGGCCATGCGGGGGCAGGGCTTTGACGTGGTCGTGGGCGGCGACGCCAAAACCGTCGCGGCCGTCCGCGCGGCGGGCATGGAGGCCTGGCAGTGCGGCGGCGCCTTCGGCACGGCGGAGACGGACACCGAAAACCTCGCCGTGGACATTGAGGGCAAGCCGCAGGTCTGGTTCGGCTCGGGCTCGCCCAACAGCCCCGCGATCCGCGCGAAGAACCTCGAGGCCTACCGCACCATGGCCGCGATGGAGGGCGTCACGGGCGTGCTCGTGGACGGCTGCCGCTTCGCCTCGCCGGGTTCCGGGCTGATGCCCTTCCTGACCGACTTCTCCACCCACAGCGAGAAGCGCGCCGCCGAACTCGGCTTCGACTTTGCCCTGATGAAGCGCGACGTGTCCGCCCTCCTCGCGGGGGTAAGGGGGGGCGGCGCGGCGCGCCTGCGCCCCTGGCTGGAGACGCCCGTCGGCGCGATTGAGGCGCTGACCGGGCTCCCCGGACTGCTCGAATGGCTCCGCTTCCGCCGCGCCTGCACCACGGCGCACTTCCGCGACATCGCCGAGATCCTCCACGGCGCCGGGAAACAGATGGGCGTCTACATCTTCACCCCCTCCCTCGCGCCCCTCGTCGGCCAGTCCTACGCCGACCTCGCCCCCTTCGTGGACGTGTTCGCCCCCATGATCTACCGCAACTACCCGGACAAGCCCGGCGTCGCCTGCCTCAACTGGGAGCTCGCCTGCCTCCCCGACGAGCTCGGCGTCGCCGGCACGCCCGACGAGGAGGCCGTCATGCGCCTCGTCCTCGCGTTCACGGGCCTCGACCGGGCCGTCACCTCCCGGCGCGTGCGCCACATCCTCACCGCCGTGCCCCCCGAGGCCGTCGGCCACGAGACTGCCATGGCCCGCGCCCAGCTCCCCCCCGACAAGGAACTCGCCCCCATCGTCTACATAGACGACCCCCAGATGGCCGAAACCGCCGACCAGGTCCTCACCCGCGGCGCCGATGGCATCGCGTTCTTCCTGTACAAGGAGGAGTGGAAGCGGATGACCGCCCCGGCCTTCGGCTGAAGGGGGGGATTTCAACGCGGAAACGCGGAGAGCGCGGAGGGAAACCCCAGGAGTGGCTGCCCTTTCCGCCGCAGTTTCTCAGTGCTCCAGGAAGAACTTCAGGAGGACGAAGCCTCCGATGAGGCACACGAAGAAGAGGATGCTGAGAATGTTGAACCAGCGGTCAATGAACTTCTCGATGGGCTTGCCGAAGAGGCGGAGCATGCCCGCGACGAGGAAGAAGCGGGCGGAGCGGCCGACGGCGGCGGCAATGACGAACATGGGGAGGTTGATGCCGAAAACCCCGGCCGCGATGGTGAACACTTTGAAGGGGATCGGTGTGAAGGCGGCGGCGAAGACCACCCAGAAGTTGTATTTGTCGTAGAGCTGGGACACGCGCTCGAAGACCGGCTCCGAGAAGCCCGGCACATAGGCGAAGAAGAACTGGTCCACCGCCTGCCACACGCCCCAGCCGATGGCGTAGCCCGCGATGCCCCCCGCCACCGACGCCACAGAGCAGGCGGTCGCGAACCGCGCCCATTTCTCGCGGCGGCCCAGGCACAGCGCGATCAGCAGCACGTCGGGCGGGATGGGGAAAAAGCTCGACTCGGCGAAGGCGATCAGCACCAGGGCGGTCATGCCATAGGGGGTGTCGGCCCAGTGCAGCACCCAGTCGTACAGGCGGCGGATGATCTTCATTGAAAGGGAATCCCGTCGTGATAAACAAAGTCCGGAGCGGCCCGGCGGAAACCAGCCGCCGAAACCCGCCCCGGAAACCGTGGGCAATGGTACGGGTTTCGGGCGGGTAAAGCAAGCGGGGGCCGGGGTTGCGGCGTCCGGCAAAGGTGCGGCGCACGCGCGGAATGTGCGATAATCGCCCCGTTTTCAGGCGCGGGCACGCTGTTTTTCCTTGCGTGGGGGGCCGCTTTCCGGACGCTCCCGTCAGCGCGCCCGCCCGCCGGAGACGTTTTGTTCACGGCAGCACACTGTGCAGAAGCACTGGAGTTTCCCATGCCGCGCCGCAGGGTCACAACGCGCCGCGCCCGCCTGCTCCCCCTGGCGGCGGCCTTTCTGCTTCTGGCGGGATGCGTTCAAAGCCGCATCCCGGTGTTCGGCATCCGCCTGCCCTTTCCCGCCGGCATGAGCCGTCTGGACATGCTGCGCTACGAGGGGGACTTCCAGGACCTGTCCTGGACGGAGTCCTTCGACGCGCTCCATGCCAAGCTCTCCCGCGAGTACCCCTTCACGGAGTGGAAGGAGATTCCCTGGGACGCGCTCTACGACCGCTTCTCCCTGCGCGTGGCCGACGCCCAGGCCCGCGACGACGCCCGCGCCTATTACCTCGCCCTGCGCGAGTATGTCCATTCGGTTCCGGACAGCTATGTGGACATCAGCATGGAGGAGGCCTACCGCCAGGAGGCCGTCGGCGGCGGCTTCGGATTCTCCGTCGCCCCCCTGGCCGACGACCGCCTCATCGTCTACCGTCTGGCCAAGAACGGCCCGGCGGCGGCGGCGGGCATCTGCTGGGGCGCCGAGATTCTGGAATGGAACGGCGTGCCGGTGCGCGAGGCCCTGGGGCGGGCCCCGGTGGAGTGGGCGTCCGCGCCCGCGCCGACCTATGTGGGGCGCCTGCTGGACCGGTGCATGCTGCTGACCCGCGGCCCCGTGGGCAGCGAGGCCCGGGTGGTCTTCCAGCGGCCCGGCGAGAAGCGCCGCATCACCGCCACGCTCACCGCGCAAAACGACCAGTACCTGGGCATGGGCGACATTGTGGACTACAGCCATCCCTATGGCGAGATGGAGTCCCCCTTTGAGGCCAAAATCCTCGACGGCGGCGTGGGCCTCCTGCGCATCCATTTCCAGTCCGCCACCATGACGGCGCCCTTCCCGGAGCGGGCCTACAAGAAGGCCGTCGAACGCTTCGCCCGCGAGGGCGTGCGCGGCGTCATCCTTGACCTGCGCGGCAACACGGGCGGCGACCTCAAACTCGCCCGCACCTTCGCGGCCCCCTTCCTCAAGGAATCGCGAAGCCTCGGGTGCATGGTCTGCTACGACCACAAGAAGGGCGGCTTCGCCCTCAAAGACGGCGAATGCGCGGAGTTCGCCCCCGAACTGCCCGGTCTCGACGTTCCCGTCGTCGTCCTTGTGCACCGCACCACCAAGGACACCGGCCAGCTCATCGCCCTCGCCCTCCAGGGGCTTCCCAACGTCACCGTCATGGGGTTCCTGGGCACCGACGGCGCCCTCGCCAGGGTCGGCGGCGAGATCCGCATGCCCCGGGGCCACGTGATCCACTACCCCATCGGGCGGCTGGTGGACGCGTCGGGGCGCGTCGTGGTCTCCACGGACGCGCGGGACAACGGCGGCATCCTGCCGGACATCGTGCCGCCTCTCGGTCCGGCGGAGCTCGACGCGCACTTCAACCAGGGGCGCGACCCCCTGCTGGAGATGGCGGTCCAGCGCCTCGCGGCGGGGGGGTGATTCGTGGCGCGGTTGCTTCCGCGGCCTTCGGCGGTGTATACTCCATGCGCGGATTGTTTAGCAGCATTAACTTTCGTGCCCTGCGGTAAATCGCGCAGCCCGGAGACATGCCGTGACCCTGGAAACCGCGGTGGTGGGGGCCATTCTGCTGGCCGCCGCCGCCGTCACAGTTCTTTTCCTCCGCCGCTCCCTGCGGGCGCGGGAGAACCCCTGCGGCACCTGCGCGGGATGCCCCCATGTGGATGCGGGCGGATGCCCCGTGCCGCCGGAGGCCTGCGGCATCTCGCGGCCGGACGGCGGCAAGACCCCGCCGGGGGGCGCGGCCCATGCATGACAGCGGTGAACACCCCATGACGGCGGCGCTGAAGAGGCTTTCGGGCATGCTGGACGGCGAGCGCGGGCATATTGTCCGCATCGGCCGGACGGGCCCGCGCGGCATCCGGCAGCGGCTGCTCGACATGGGCATCACCCGCGGGGCGGAGGTGCTGGTGGTGCGCCGCGCGCCCATGGGCGACCCCATCGAGGTGGTGGTGAAGAACTACCATCTGGCCCTGCGCGAGCAGGAGGCCGCCCTGATCGAGGTGGAGCCCGTGGTTCCGTGATCGGCCGCGGCGGCATGGGCCCGGTCCGCCGCCGCCGGCGGGGGGGCGGCGCCCGGGACGGGGCGCCCGCGCCGGACGGCGCGCGGGGGGCGGCGCCCCTGATCGCCCTGGCGGGCAACCCCAACGCGGGGAAGACCAGCCTTTTCAACGCCCTGACGGGCTCCGTGCAGCAGGTGAGCAACTACCCCGGCGTCACGGTGGAGTGCAAGGAGGGCACGCTGCGCGCGGGGGACCGCCCCTACACGGTGGTGGACCTGCCGGGCACCTACTCCCTCACCGCCTACTCGCAGGAGGAGGCGGTGGCGCGGGACTTCCTGCTGAACCACCCGCCCGGCGTCATCGTGAACGTGGTGGACGCCACGAACCTTGAGCGCAACCTCTACTTTACGGTGCAGCTCCTGGAGACGCGGACCCCGGTGATTATCGCGCTCAACATGGTGGACCTCGCCGAGAGTCGGGGCATCCGCGTGGACCACACCGCGCTGTCCAAGATGCTGGGGGTGCCCGTCATCCCCACCGTGGGCAGCCGGGGCACGGGGGTGGAGGCCCTGGCCGAAGCCTGCGCCGGGGTGATCGAGGGGACGCATCCGGTCATGCCCACCCAGGTCCGCTACGGCCACGTGGTGGACGAGGAGGTGGACGGTCTCGCCGAAACCCTCGGGGGCCTGCTCCCCGCCGACGCGCGCCGCGCCGCCCTCTGGTTCGCCGTCAAGCTCCTCGAGAGCGACGAGCCGGTCTCCGCCGAGGTTGCGCGCCTCGCCGGACCCCGCGCGGCGGAGCTGGAGGCCGCCATCGCCGCGGCGGTGGCCCGCATGGAGCGGCACTACGACGACGACGCGGCGACCATCGTGGCGGAGCGCCGCTACGGCGTCGCGGCGGGCGCGGCCCGCCAGTGCGTCCACATCACGCCGCAGTCGCGGCGCGACACGACGGAGAAGATAGACGCCGTCGTGTGCAACCGCGCGGCGGGTCCGGTGATCCTGGTGGGGGTGGTGGCCGCCCTGTTCTTCTGGGTGTTCAAGCTGTCCGACGAGTGGGCGTGGATTCCCTGGCCCGGCGGGTGGACCAGCCCGACGGGGGTGGTGGAGGGGTGCTTCGAGGCGCTGTCCGGCCTGCTCGACGGGCTGCGCCCGGGCTGGCCCATGCTGCACTCCCTGCTCGACGCGGCGCTGGTCAAGGGCGTGGGCGGGGTGCTCGGCTTCGTGCCCCTCATTTTCTTCATGTTCCTGTTCATCGCGGCGCTGGAGGACAGCGGCTACATCGCCCGCGTCGCCTTCATCCTCGACCGGCTCCTGCGCGTCTTCGGGCTCCAGGGCAAGTCCATCATCGCGCTCATCGTGTCCGGCGGCCTGGGCGCGGGGGGCTGCGCCGTGCCCGGCGTGATGGCCACCCGCACCCTGCGCGAGGAGAAGGACCGCATCATCACCATGCTCGTCGCGCCGTTCATGAACTGCGGCGCGAAGATGCCCGTGTACGCCGTGCTCATCGCCGCCTTCTTCCCCGACCGGCGCATGCCGCTCATGCTGCTGCTGTGGGGGCTGTCGTGGGTCGTGGCGCTGTGCGCCGCGTGGGTGCTGCGCCGCACCGTCCTGCGCGGCGAGCAGACCCCCTTCGTCATGGAGCTGCCCCCCTACCACCTGCCCGTGCCCCGCGGCGTGCTCCTGCACACCGCCGAGCGCACCTGGCTCTACATCCGCAAGGCCGGCACCGTCATCCTCGCCATCAACATCCTGCTCTGGGCCGTCATGTACTTCCCCCGGCCCCCGGCCAACGCCGACGGGACGGCCCCCTCGCCCTCCGAGGCCGTCGCCCACAGCTTCGCCGGCCGCGCGGGCCGCGCGCTCGAGCCCGTCACCGCCGCCGCCGGCTTCGACTGGCGCGTGAACATCGCCCTCATCGGCGGCTTCGCGGCCAAGGAGGTGGTCATCGGCGCCATGGCCACCGTCTACGCCATGGAGGAGGACGCGGAGGACGCGGACGCCTCCCTGTCCGCGCGCCTGCGCGGGGCGCCCGGCTGGACCCCCCTGCGCGCCTTCGCCATGATGCTCTTTGTCATGCTCTACGCCCCCTGCGTCACCACCATCGCCGTCATCCGCCGAGAGACCGGCACCTGGAAATGGCCCCTCTTCGCCACCGTTTACGCCACCACCATCGCCTTTATCCTCGCCGCCGCCGTCTTCCAGGGCGGCCGTCTGCTGGGGCTCGGGTGAGGGAACGGGGGCCGCTCTCAAGTTGCGCCGTTGTTCCGTTTTGAAGACAATAGGCGGCGGAGGCTGGCAGTGGTTCCCGCCGCCGACCGGGCGAAAGGGTTGGGACAATGAAATCGGTAGAACTTTTCGCGGGCGCGGGCGGACTCGCCATGGGGGTCGCCCTTGCAGGCTTTGAGTCTCAGGCCGTTGTCGAGTGGGACAGGTGGGCCTGCGACACCATCCGGAAGAATCAGGATCGCGGCCATCCCCTTGTGCGGGACTGGCCCTTGTGGGAGGGGGACGTCCGCGCGTATGACTGGTCGTCGCTTCCCAGCGAAATAGACCTGGTTGCCGGAGGCCCGCCCTGCCAGCCCTTCTCCATGGCCGGAAAACACCGGGCCTACGGGGACGCGCGCGACATGTTTCCCGCCACCGTGGAGGTGATTCGCACCCTGCGCCCGAAGGCGTTTCTCATCGAAAACGTGAAGGGCCTGACCCGTTCCAGCTTTGCCAATTATTACCAGTACATTCTCCTGCGGCTGGAGTTCCCCGAGGTGACGCGCAGGACGGATGAATCGTGGACGGAACACCTAAAGCGCCTGCAACGCGAGAAAACGTCCGGTAGGCTGCACGCGGAAGGGCTGACGTACAACGTTGTCCCCACCCTGGTGAACGCCGCCGATTACGGTGTTCCGCAGAAGAGGGACCGGGTCTTCATTGTTGGTTTCCGGTCCGACCTGGGCGTTCAGTGGTCCTTTCCCCGCCCGACCCACAGCCTGGAGGCGCTTCTGCACAGCCAATGGGTGACCGGCGAGTATTGGGAACAGCACCGCGTGGCCGGGAACAGCCGCCCTCAAGTGCCCGCCGCATTCGCCGGCCGGGCCCGAAGGCTGGACCAGTGCCTGGTCCCTCCGGAACAACGCCCCTGGCGAACGGTTCGCGATGCGCTGTCCGACCTTCCTGCTCCGCGCCAAGGCGAGAGCAACGGCCTTTTCCTTAACCACGACTTCCAGGGGGGCGCGCGGGCCTATCCCGGCCACACAGGCAGTCCCCTTGATTTGCCCGCAAAGGCCCTGAAGGCCGGGGACCATGGCGTTCCCGGCGGGGAAAACATGATGGTGTTCGGCAACGGGGAATGCCGGTATTTCACTGTCCGCGAGTCTGCGCGTGTCCAGACTTTTCCGGATGGATACCTGCTCGCCGGTTCCTGGACAGAAGCCATGCGCCAGCTTGGAAACGCCGTTCCCGTCGCCCTGGCAAGAAGAGTCGCCGCGTCCGTGGCGGAGAAGATCGCCGAGGCCGGCATACGGGAGGCGCTGCGTTCGAAAGGAAGGGTTGTGGCATGACCGACGGCAATATCCTTCCGTTCAATCCTTTGGACAAGAAGAACCTCGGCGAAAGCGTCGCGCAGGCCCTGCTCGAACAGCCGCCCGTCAGGCTGCCTGATGTTCAGAAGTTCCGGGGCGCGGGCGTTTATGCCATCTACTATTCGGGAAAGTTCCCGGCCTACAAACCTCTGGCTGAGGCAAACGCCGGTGGACGTCCTGCAACGCCGATCTATGTTGGAAAAGCGGTTCCAGCGGGGGCGAGAAAGGGTGGAGACTTGGAGGCGGATCCGAAGTTCGCCCTCTATGACCGCCTGCAAGACCACGCGAAGAGCATAGAACAGGCCGAAAACCTGGAAGTGAGGGATTTCTGTTGCCGCTATCTCGTGGTTGACGATATTTGGATTCCTCTCGGAGAGGCACTGCTGATTGCGCGGTTTTCCCCGCTTTGGAACAAGGTGATAGACGGGTTTGGCAACCATGACCCCGGAAAAGGCCGGCATGAGGGGTTGCGACCCCGCTGGGACGTGCTGCACCCCGGCCGGCCATGGGCCGCCCGGTGCAAAGACCGGCCGGAAACTGCAGCGCTGATCAAGAGTGAGGCTCTGAATTTCCTTCGAAACAGTCCACCGTCAGACGGGCACGGGTGAAGATCGTCATTCTTCGCGAACTGCCAACCCAATGCACGGTCTGACGCACATCGGAGTTCCGCAACCAGCAAAGGGGCAGTCATGACCGACACCACCCTTTCCCCCGAACTCGCCGCGAAGGAGGCCGCCCTGCGCGGCGTTTTGGAGGCGTGCGGGTCCGTGGCCGTCGCGTATTCCGGCGGCGTGGACTCGTCGTATCTGGCGGATGTCGCCCATGAGGTTCTCGGAGACCGCGCGCTGCTGGTCATCGCGGACTCGCCGAGCATCCCGCGCGCGGAGCTGGCGGAGGCGCGGGCGCTGGCCGCCGCGCGGGGCTGGCGGCTGGACGTGATCCAGACGCGCGAATTTGACCTGGAGGACTACCGGCGCAACGACGGCCGCCGCTGCTACCACTGCAAGGCGACCCTGTTCTCCACGCTGCGCGCCCACGCCGCCGCCCGCGGCATCGCCGCGGTGGCCCACGGCGAGATCGCCGACGACGCCCTCGACCCCACGCGCCTCGGCGCGCTGGCGGCGCGGGAGCAGGGGGTGCGCGCGCCCCTCGCCGAGGCGGGCCTCACGAAGGACGACATCCGCGCCCTGAGCCGCCGCCGCGGCCTGCCCACGTGGGACAAGCCGTCCTTCGCGTGTTTGTCGTCGCGGTTTCCGAAAGGCGTGGCGCTGTCGCCGGAGGACCTGCTGCGCGTCGAGCGCGCCGAAGAGTGCCTGCGCGCGCTCGGGTTCAAACAGTACCGCGCGCGCCACCACGGCGACCTCTGCCGCATCGAGGTGGACCCGGCGGACCTGCCCCGGATGCTCGAGCCCGGGCTCCGCGAACAGCTCGTGGAGACCCTGCGCGGACTGGGCTACCGCCACGTCACGGTGGACCTGGCGGGCTACCGCACCGGCAGCACGGCGTAGGGGGAGGGGAAGTCAGTCGGACAGGTCGGACAAGTCAGACGGGTCTGACAGGTCTGACAGTTCTGACTTGTTCAATCCGCCTCTTGAGTCCGACCCGTCCGACCTGTCCGACTTGTCCGACCTGTTCGACCCCTGCCGTCCCCTGGACTCCACGCGCTGCCGGTAGAGACTCTCCGTGAAACCGCCCTCGCGCAAAAAACTCCGCCCCTGGCTCTCGATTTGGCGTTTCAAGAGGTAGGCGGCCTGGTGCACCGCGCAAACCATGGCGTTTGCCGCCAGTTCGGGGGATGACTGCGCCACGAAATCCGCCAGTCCGGCGAGACCCGTCAGGCGGACCGTTCCGGGCGCGGCAGGGGGCAGGTCCTCGACCCGGTCCTTCGAGAGCCGGTCGCGCATGGCCCGCGCCTCCCGTGAATCCCCCGGCCATAGCCGCAGGCCGTTCTGGCGCAGAAAACTCTCGTAGTCGCGGAGGAGTTCATCGTTCAGGCTCGCCCGCGCCACATTGGTCAGTTTCATCTCGGTCTTGCGCGACGTGGCCGCCGCGCCGCTCCCCTCGCTGATGTTGCGCACCCCGCTGCGCGCCGCCTGCACCATCTGGTCCGTCATCCGCCGGTCCTGCGGGAAGAAACGCCGGCAAAACACCACCGTGGCGTCATACACCGCCTCCGCCACCTTGTAGCTGCGGAGGTTCCGGTAGCCGCCATGCGGAAGCAGGGGGGTGCCGTCGGAGCCCATGGTCCTATCCTCCCAAGGAAGCCAGAATAATCCAGTCGGACGGGTCGGACAAGTCTGACCTGTCGGACAAGTCTGACAAAAGCACTGCCGCAGGCGCCACTTTTCACCTGTCGGACGAGTCGGACCGGTCTGACTTGTCCGACAGGTCTGATAGAAGCATTGCGGCAGCCGCCACTTTCTGCTTGTCCGACCCGTCCGACCTGTCCGACCTGTCCGATCTTTCAGCCCCCCGCCCGCCGCGCCATTTCGCGCAGCATCTTCTCCCGGCTGATGGGCTTCACTTCGCGCACGATCCATTCGCGCATGGCGCGGCCCGGGCCGGTGTCCTGGGGCGCGGAGAGGAATTCCAGCTCCACCCCCAGCCGCTCCGCGACGCCCAGCGCGATCAGGGGCCACACGGCGCCGATGTCGCCGATGAGGGGGATGCTCCCCTCGTGGCGGGCGAAGCCGGACATCTCCATGCGGAAGGGCACCTTGAACATCTTGGTCTTGGGCAGGCCGTCGGCGATGGCGCGCTGCACCGCGCCGCCGGACCGCTCCGCGGCGCAGACCTGGTCCAGCGCGGGGTCGAGGTCCACGCGCACCAGCGTCTTCCCCTCCAGCGAGTAGGTGGGGTGGCCGTCCCAGGCGGACCACATGCCGTGGCCGGTGTAGCGCTCGAAGGGGCCGTCGTGGATTTCCTGCGTGAGGGCCACGGCGGACTCGATGATGACGTCGGCGGCCCCGAGCATCCGCGACAGGCGCGCGGCCCGTTCGCGCAGGGAAATGGTGTCGCCGATGTTGAGCCCGACCGCGCCGCCGCCGATGAGCTGCGGCACCGTCACGATGACCGGCAGGCCGCGCTCCGCGCCCGCGCCGATCATGGTCCACGGGTCCGCGCCGAGGCCCGCGGCCTCCTCGAAGGACAGCCCCGCCCCGCGCGCAAGGGTCATGATCTCCTGCGACAGCCGCTCCAGCCACAGGCCCACGGGATACCCGAGGTTCCCCGCCGCCTTGATGATGGTCTTGCCCTCCGCCGCCTCGAGCCGCGCGAGGAGCCCCTCGTCCACCTGCGTGTGCCGCCGGATATCGTCCAGCGTCTCCGGCGACATGAGGGTCAGCTCGAACTCGCCGCCCCGCGGCAGCAGCTCCGGCGGCACCCCCAGCGGCGCGCCGGGACACCGTTTCACGCGGTCCAGCGTGCCGCCCATCTCGTGGGAGACGACGGCGGAGCTGGTGGACACGCCGTCCACGATCCCCGCGCGCATGAGCCCCGCCAGCAGCGTGGTCACGCCCTCGTGGATGTTCGGGCCGCTGCCCGTGACCACGGCCACCTTCCCGCCACGCTCCTTGGCCGCGGCGATGCGTGCCACGGCCTCGTCTATGCGGGCGAGGGTGGCCTCCTCCAGGCGCTCCCGGCAGAGCGCCGCAACGGCGGCGTGCTCAGACTTCATGGCCTTCCCTTTCCCGGAGCATGCGCCCCGCGCGTTCCAAGTCCTCCGGCGTGTCCACGCTGAACCCGTGGAACGCCCGGTCGGGCGCGCGCGACACCCCCACGCGCACCCGCACCCCGTGCTCCAGCCAGCGGAGCTGCTCCAAAGACTCCACGCGCTCCAGCACGGTGGGCGCGAGGGTGGTCAAACGCATCAGCGCGTCCCTGCGGTAGGCGTAGATGCCCGCGTGCTCATACACCGTGTGGGGCACCGCCTCGCGCGGGTACGGCAGCAGGGACCGCGAAAAGTAGAGGGCGTAGCCCCGCAGGTCCGTCACCACCTTCACCACCGCCGGGTCGCGCAGGTCCTCCTCGCGCTCCACGGGGAACATGAGCGTCGCCACCTCCGCCGCCGGGTCCTCCAGCAGCAGCTCCGCCGCCTGCCCGATCATCTCCGGATGCACAAACGGCTGGTCGCCCTGGATGTTCACCACAATGTCCGCGTCCAGCGCGGCCGCCGCCTCCGCGATGCGGTCCGTGCCGCTGGGGTGGTCCGCCCGCGTCATCACCGCGCGCCCGCCAAACGCCAGCACCGCGTCGCGCACCCGCGCGTCGTCCACCGCCGCGCACACCTCCGACAGGAGCGCGCAGCGCGCGGCGCATTCGCAGACCCGCTGGATCATGGGCTTGCCCCCGATGAGGGCCAGGGGCTTGCCGGGCAGCCTGCTGGACCCGTACCGCGCGGGGATGATGCCGGCGACTTTTTCCGCGGCCATGGGAGGGGCCTCCTATCGGGGTTGACACCCGGGACCAAATAATACTACTATTTGGACATGGGCGCAAGAACTTCCTCCCCCGATGACACCCTGGCCGGCGTCCTCGCCGACCGCATCCACACCGACATCGTGGCGTCGGGGCTCCAGGCGGGCGACCTGTTCATGACCCTGGACGAGGTGGCGGCCCGCTACGGCGCGTCGCGCACCGTGACGCGCGAGGCCCTGAGCCGCCTGCGCGCCCTGGGGGTGATCGAGGGCCGCCAGCGGCGCGGCGTGCTGGTGGCGCGGCCGGACCCGGTGGCGATGGCGGAGCGGTGGGTGCCCCTGTACTGCCGCCGGGCAAACCGGCGGGATTTTGCCGTGCTGGCGGAGCTGCGCTATGTGCTGGAGACGGGGGCGGTGGGGTTGGCGGTCGCGCGGGCGACGGCGGGGCAGCGCACGCGGCTGGCGGCGCTCGCGGCGGACTTCGAGGCGGAGGCCGCGCACGCGGGCCACACCCCGGCGGCGGACGCGGTGGACCTGGCCTTCCATGCGCTGCTGCTGGAGATGGCGGGCAACCCGCTGCTGTCGGGGATGCACCGCGTGCTGGGGGAGTATTTCGCGGCGTCGGCGGAGTTTGACCCGCAGCCCAACGCGGACGCGGCGATCCGCGACCACCACGCGCTGGCGCGGGCGGTGTCCAAAGGCGACGCAGGCAGGGTCCGCGCCCTGCTGGAAAAGCATCTGATGTCCACCCTGAACCGGGAACCCGCTGAAAAGGAGCCCCGCCCATGACCCTTCGAACCCTGGCCGCCTGCGCGGTCCTGCTGGCGTCCGCCGCGTCCGCCGAACCGTTCTGTCAGTCTGAGCTCGTTTTCCCCCTCCAGCCGCAGCACGCGCATTCGTCCACCCTGGCGGAGTGTCCCAACGGCGACCTCCTCGCCTGCTGGTTCCAGGGGTCCGGCGAGCGCACCGCGAAGGACGTGGCGCTGTTCGGCGCGCGCCTGCGGAAGGGGGAGAGCGCCTGGAGCGCGCCCTTCCCCATGGCCGACACCCCGGACTTCCCCGACTGCAACCCCGTGCTGTTCGTGGACGCCCACGGCGACCTGCGCCTGTTCTGGATCGCCGTGCTTTCGGAGCGGTGGGAGGACTCCCTGCTGCGCATGCGCGTGTCGTCGGACTACCAGGGCGACGGCCCGCCCGTGTGGCGCTGGCAGGACCTGCTGATCATGGACCCGGGCGATGGCTTCGAGGCCGCCCTGAAGGCGGGGTTCGACGCCGTGGCCGCGCGCCACACGGCCCCGACGCCGCAGATGAAATGGCTGCTGAAGCGGGAGGTTCCGCGCATCCTGAAGGACGCGAAGAACCTGAGCCTGCGCCAGCGCGGCTGGATGACCCGGTGCCGCCCGACCACGCTGGCGTCGGGCCGCGTGCTGCTGCCGCTGTACTCCGACGGGTATGTCGCCGGCCTGTGCGGCATCAGCGACGACGGCGGCGCGACCTGGCGGTCCTCGGCGGTCATGCCGGGGGCGGCGCTCAACCAGCCGAGCCTCGTCCAGAAGAAGGACGGCACGGTGGTGGCGTACTTCCGCGAGGAGGACGACGTCCTCCACCGCATTCTGCGGAGCGAATCGCACGACAACGGCGAGACGTGGACCGTGGCGGAGTACACGGAGCTGCCCAACCCCAACGCGAGCGTGGGGGTGCTGGGCCTGCGCGACGGGCGGTGGCTGCTGGTGTACAACGACACCGAGCAGGAGCGCGAGAGTCTGGTCCTGTCCCTGTCCGACGACGAGGGCGCGACCTGGAAGGCGACCCGGCCCCTGGAGCGCGCGGCGGGCGGCGCCTTCCACTACCCCTTCATGATCCAGACCGCCAACGGGCGGGTGCACGTCACGTATACGTACAATCCCCCCGGCGGCGCGGGCAAGACAATCAAGCACATCGCCCTCGACCCGGACTGGGTGCTGGCGGGGGACAAGTAGGAGAGGGAACCGGCGGCCCCGGGCGGAGAGGAGAAAGCGGCCAAGCCGCCATTGAGAGCGAAGCGAAGAAGGACGGCGGAGAGATGGCGGCGCTATCGTCATTGCGGGCGAAGCGAAGGACGACGGAGAGATGGCGGCGCTATCGTCATTGCGAGCGAAGCGAAGGACGGCGGAGAGATGGCGGCGTTATCGTCATTGCGAGCGAAGCGAAGGACGGCGGAGAGATGGCGGCGTTATCGTCATTGCGAGCCCCTGACCGCCGTGAGGCGGGAATTCGCATAAGAAAGTTGGCTCCCTGCATGATGATGTCGCGGGTCCCACAGAGTGGCCGGAGCTCGAATGGTGTCAGCGTACCCGTTC
>Ga0123328_1001432_pt1 | contig 23283 bp, 19 predicted proteins | sample BioC12SIPDNA_2_FD_89702 | JGI IMG/M metagenome (GOLD analysis project Ga0123328, IMG submission 89702) | Anaerobic biogas reactor microbial communites from Washington, USA - Biogas_R1_A C12 SIP DNA | ecosystem: Engineered > Bioreactor > Anaerobic > Unclassified | place: Washington, USA...
CGACGTCCCGGTGGCTCCCCAGGTCGCCCGCCTCGAAGTCGAGGTGGTGGACGGCGGTGGCGCCGGCGTCGAGAAGCGGGCCCGGGTCGGTCTCCCGGCGGGCGGCGAGTACCACCGGGCGCCCCTTGCAGAGACGGCGGGTCAGCTCGAGGCCGATCTCGGAGGTGCCGCCGAGCAGCAGGACGCCGGTCACCGCAGCTCACGCTCCTGCCGGGTGAGGGACTCCGCGCCGGTGTCCGTGACCACGACGATGTCCTCCAGGCGCATCCCCCACTTCCCGGGCAGGTAGATGCCCGGCTCGATGGAGAAGCACATCCCCGGCTCCAGGACCAGGCCGTTCCCGGCCATGATGTAGGGCTCCTCGTGCGTCGACAGGCCGATGCCGTGCCCCGTGCGGTGGATGAAGTACTCCCCGAGACCGGCCTCCTCGATCACCGCGCGGGCCGCCGCGTCCACCGACGCCGCCGTCACCCCGGGACGCGCCTGCGCCAGCGCCGCCCCGTGCGCATCCTGCAGCACCCGGTAGGCGTTGCGCACCTCGCGGGACGCCTCCTCAGGACCCCCGACGACGTAGGTGCGCGTGGAGTCCGAGTGGTAGCCCGGGCCACGGGTGCCACCCACGTCCACGACCACGACGTCACCGGTCACCAGCTCCCTACCCGAGTGGCTGTGGTGCGGATTCGCCCCGTTGGGGCCGGAACCGACGATGACGAAGTCCACCACGTCATGCTCCTTGAGGATCAGCGCCGACAGATCCGCCGCCACCGCCGCCTCCGTCCGCCCCGGACGCAGCAGCGCCGGCACCCGCTCATGCACCCGGTCGATCGCGGCGGCGGCCAACGCCAGCTCCTCGATCTCCGCGGGGTCCTTCCGCATGAACAGCTCCTTGAGGGTGGTCGCGGCGGGGAGCGTGGGGGCGTCGAGAAGCTCCTGCAGGCGCAGCACATGCACCGTCGTCAGGGAGGACCCCAGCGCCACCGGACCGTGGTCGAGCACCGCGGCGGCCCAGGCGTGCGCGTCATCGCCGTCGACCCAGCCGCGCACCACCACATCCAGGTGCGGCAACGCCGAACGCTCCAGGTCACCGATGTCCGTCGCCGGCGCCAGCAGCACCGGCCGCCCCTCCGCGGGGATCACCAGCACCGTGAGCCGCTCATGGGACGACACCCACGAACCGGTCAGGTACGCCAGCTCCGGGCCCGTGCCGATGATGAGACCGGCCAACCCCTCCTCGCGGCACAGTTCAGCGGCACGGGTGAGGCGCCGGTCGTAGACGTCGACGGGAAAGAGATCAGCCATGCCCCCATGGTAGGTACCCTGGGACACCGTGTCCGCCATCACCGTCCGCCTCAGCTCCGGCCGTGCCTACTGCTCCGGCGTGCTCATCAGCCCCGACCTGGAGGCCACGCCCGCCTCCCGCACCGAGTACGTGCTCACCTGCGCCCACTTCCTGCGGGAACGCTCCGGACCGATCCGCGTCGGCGGCGCGCACTTCCACGCCCGGGTCCTCGGCGCCGTGCGCATCCCGCGCACCGACCTCGCGGTGCTCCGCCTCGACCGCCCCTCACCGCCGAAGCAGCTCCTCCGCTTATCGACGCACCCCGCCCCCTGGCTCGCCCCCACCGTCACCGAGGGCTTCGGGAAGAGCTGGCACAGGCTGCAGCACCGGACCGGCCGCGTCCTCGGGCGCACCCCGTTCGCGCTGGGCCGGAACCTGCGCACGCTGGTGACCTCCGCGGCGGTGCTGTACAACAACCCCCGGGCCGTCAAGGGGGACTCGGGTGGGCCGGTGCTGGTCGACCGGGAGATCGTGGCGGTGCAGTCGATGATCACCGACCCCTTCGGCTGGAACACCGGCCTGGCGACCGTCGCGCAGGTGGCTCCGCACCGCCGGGCGATCCGGGCGGCGGTGGAGGCGCTGGACGCGGCGTACTAGCGGGGGCGCATTTCACACGGTCGAGACCACATCGTCGAGACGGGGTGCCCGGAGGCGGCGCAGGTTCGAGAGGGCATTGACCCCGAACATCTCCTCTCGCACTTGGGAGGCGGGATCGCCTCAGCTACCGATCGCCACCACACCACGCCGGATCGCGTCGATGGCGCGCCGGGCGTTGGCCTGCACGTCGTCGGTGTACGCCGTCTTGGCCACCTGGCCGAGCAGGTCCATGACCTGGCGGCACCAGCGGACGAAGTCACCGGGGGTCATCTCCGCGCCGGACTCGGCGGCCGCGGCCAGGCAGTAGCCGAGCGGGGCGCCCGCCGCCCACTGGTGCATGGCCAGGGCGAAACCGGCCTCCGGTTCGCGGGTGATGGGCAGGCGGTGGCGCTTCTCGTCGGTGGCCAGCTCCTGCCAGATGCGGACGGTGGCGTCCATGGCGTCGGCCATCCGGTCGGTGGCGGCGTTCGCCTCACCGCCGAAGTCCTTGCGGTTCTCGAAGGTGCACAGCGAGACCACGCCGGCGAGTTCCGCCGGGTCCAGGTCGTTCCAGATGCCGCGGCGCAGGCACTGGGCGACGAGCAGGTCGGACTCGTTGTGGATCTGGGAGAGCAGCTCACCCTCGGGGGTGATCACCGGGACACGGTCCGGCCCGGTGCCCTCGAACTCGACGTAGCTCATCTCGGAGAGCAGGCCGATGATGCGCTCGAAGTGGCGGCCGAGGGTGTCGGTGGCCTTCTCGACGCGCGCGTTGAGCCGCGCCAGCTCCCGCTCGCGGCGGGCCAGCTTCTCCCCCACCCGGGCGAGCTGTTCGCGGTCGGTGGCCGGCCAGGAGTGGACGGGGTGGTTGCGCATGGCCTCGCGCAGGGCGACGACCTTCTTGGAGTCGCGGACGCGCGCACGTTCGCGCATCTTGTGCGGGCGCTTGAAGCGGGTGCGCTGGAACTGGTCGACGATGTGGCGGGTGTTGCGGCGGGGGTTGTCCAGGACGCGGCGCGGCAGCTTCATCCGGCCGATGGTCTGCGGCGGGTTGTGGAAGGAGGAGGCGTCGATGCGCCCGGACCAGCCCTGCTCGGTGGTCACCCAGGGGCGGGGGTCGCGGGTCTGGTTCGCGGGCGTCACCACGACCGCGAGCACCGGGTGCTTGCGTCCCGGGATGACGATGACGTCGCCCAGCTGCATCTTGCCCAGCAGGGTGACCGTCTCCTGCTGGCGCTGCTCGAGGGAGTGGACGCGGGAGGCCTTCTCCTCCTCGCTGAGGTCGCGGCGCAGCTGCATGTACTCCATGAGCATCTCCGCGGGGTCCTCGCCGTCGCGGGTGGGTGGGGCGAAGGTGCCGATGGCGTCGAGAAGCTGTGTCCGCAGTTCGCGCACGCGGTGTTCGGCGCGTTCGATCTCCCGGACGTCGTCGACGACGGAACCGTCGGCCTGGTACTGGGCGAAGGACTTCTCCAGCAGCCGCAGCGAAGGCTCGAAGCCGATCATGCCGAGCAGGTTGACGGCCATGTTGTAGCCGGGGGCGAACGTGGAGATCAGCGGGTACATGCGTGTCGACGCCAGCCCCGCCACCGCCCGCGGGTCCATCGCCGGGGACCACTGGACGACGGCGTGCCCGATGACGTCGATGCCGCGGCGTCCGGCCCGGCCCGTGAGCTGCGTGTACTGCCCCGGGGTGAGGTCCACGTGCCCCTCGCCGTCGAACTTCACGAGCTTCTCCATCACCACGGAACGCGCCGGCATGTTGATGCCCAGGGCGAGGGTCTCCGTGGCGAAGACCATGCGCACCAGGCCCTGCACGAAGAGCTTCTCGACGATGTGCTTGAACGCCGGGAGCATGCCCGCGTGGTGGGCGGCGAAACCCCGCTTGAGGGCGGCTTTCCACTGGGGGAACTGCAGGACCTCGAGGTCCTCCTCCGGGATGCCCTCGACGCCCTCGTCGATGATCTCCTCGATGCGCTGCGCCTCCGCGTGGTCGGTGAGCACCAGGTTGGAGCGCAGGCACTGGTGGAGGGCGCCGTCGCAGCCCGCGCGGGAGAAGATGAACGTGATGGCGGGCAGCATGTCGCGGCCCTGCAGCACCCGGATGACGTCGGGGCGACCGACCGGGCGCTGGCGGTCCTCGGGACGTTTGATCCCGGAACGGCGGCCCTCCGCGCGGGCCCGGAAGCCGCGGCCCGACTCGTAGTCGGCGCGCCCCTCCTCCGCCTGGTCCGCCTGGATGCGGGAGATGACGTGCTCGAGCTCGCGGTTGACCTGGCCGCCGGTGCCCGGCTCGAAGAGCGGGTAGATCTTGCGGCCCACCATCATCCACTGCTCCAGCGGGACGGGGCGCTTGTCGGTGACGATGACCTTCGTGTCACCGCGCACCGTGGACAGCCAGTCGCCGAACTCCTCCGAGTTGGACACGGTGGCCGACAGGCCGATGATGTTGACCGACTCGTCGAGGTTGAGGATGACCTCCTCCCACACCGCACCACGTTCCCGGTCGGCGAGGTAGTGGATCTCGTCCATGACGACGTGACTGAGCCGGTCGAGTGTGGCCGAGCCGGCGTAGATCATGTTGCGGAGCACCTCGGTCGTCATGACGACGATCTCGGCGTTGCCGTTGATGGAGACGTCACCGGTGAGCAGGCCCACGGCGTCCTCGCCGTAGTCCTTCTGCAGGTCATGGAACTTCTGGTTGCTCAACGCCTTGATCGGCGTGGTGTAGAAGCACTTGGTGCCCTGGGACAGCGCCAGGGAGACGGCGAACTCGCCGACGATGGTCTTGCCGGCACCGGTGGGTGCGCAGACGAGAACCCCGTGGCCCTCCTCCACCGCCTGGCACCCCTGGATCTGGAAGTCGTCCAGGGGGAAGGAGAAGCGGGAGGCGAACTCAGCGAGGTGGGAGCCGGGGGCGACGTTACCGTTCATGGGATCCACGTTACTGAAAACGCGGGCGCGCGCCCGGCCCCCGTGACCCATGCCGGTCACCCCCGACGACAACACCCCGTGACCAGGCTGGCCACGGGGTGGGGTGCTACAGCACGTCGTCGAAGGCGCCCGGGGAGCCGGGGCCGCTGCCTCCCGGCCCCTGCTGCTCGAAGCTGCTGCGCGGGCGGGCGGGTTCCACCGGCTGCGGGGCTGCGATCGGGTCGGGGGCCGCCAGCCCACCGGGGCCGCTGCTCAGCGGCGAGGCGGTGTCGTCGTCGAGGTCCATCCACTCGGGACGCTTCCGCTCACGGCGCCTGTCGTTCCAACGCGCGAACTGCATGGCCATCTCGACGAGCAGGGTGAGCGACAGGGCGAGGACGACCATGGAGAAGGGGTCCTGGCCCGGCGTCATGAACGCGGCGAACACGAAGAGCACGAGGATGATGATCCGGCGCTTCTCCTTGATCGTCTCGTACTCGAGAACGCCGATGATGTTGAGCATCGCGATGATGAGCGGCACCTCGAAGCTCACGCCGAAGATGAGCAGCAGAGCCAGCAGGAAGTTGTAGTAGCGCTCACCTGTCAGCGCGGCGACCTGTGTCTGGTCACCGATGGTGAGCAGGAACGCCAGGCCGTAGTGGACGACGAAGTAGGCGATGATCGCGCCGGCGACGAAAAGCAGCACCGCCAGCGACACGAAGGTGAAGGTGGAGCGACGCTCCTTCTTGTGCAGGCCCGGGACGATGAACGCCCAGATCTGGTACAGCCACACCGGCGACGACAGCACCAGGCCAGCGAGGGCACCGACCTTGAGGCGCAGCATGAACATCTCGAAGGGGCCTGTCGCGAGCAGGCGGCACTCGCCGTCACCCGTGAAATCCGCGCGGCTCTCCGGCGGCAGGGCACAGTAGGGTCCCCGGAGGATCTCACCCAGTGGCATGAGCCCGAAAGGGCTGTGCTGGTACCAGAGGAAGCCGAGGATGGTGCCGCCCAGGAGGGCGAGCAACGAGATGATGACGCGACGGCGCAGCTCCTGCAGGTGCTCCACCAGTGACATGTCGCCGGTGGGCGACTTCTTCTTCCTGCTCCGCCGCGGGCGCCGCCGGGTCACGTCACCGGACTGGGACATTGTCGACGCTTACCTGCCCTACTGCTGGTTCGGCTGCTGCGGGTTCTGCGGGTACCCGGGGTCCTGCGGCGGGTACTGCTGGGGGTTCTGCGGCTGCTGCAGGGGCTGTGCCTGCGGCTGGTTCTGCGGCTGCTCCCAGTAGCCCTGCTGCGGCTGCTGCGGCGGAGCGATCTGGCCCTGCGGCTGCTGCGGCTGGTCGTCGTTGCTCATCTCCTTGACCTCGGACTTGAAGATACGCATGGAGCGTCCGAGGGAGCGGGCTGCATCCGGCAGCTTCTTGGCGCCGAAGAGCAGGATCAGCACGACGACGATGATGATGAGCTCGGTGGGACCGATGTTGGGCATGACTGCCTTTCAGTGGAGAGCAGGTGTATCAGGGCAACGGTAGCACTTCTACGGCGCTAACTGTCTGGCGTGCCATCATACGCGGCGAGGGCGGCGGATGCGCGGCGTCGCACCTTCGCCACCAGCTCCTCCGGCCCCGTCACCGTGAGCCGGTCGGACTGTCCGAGGGCGAAGCGGATGAACCACCCCTCGGAACCGACGGGCATGCGGGCGGGCACGGGTTCGCCGGGGACGGATTCGCCCAGTGTGATGGGGAAATAGTCGGCCAGCCAGGTGTGCTCGGGGTGGATGAGCAGGTCCGCCTGCTGGGCGATCATGCGGTAGCCGAAGGGGTCCTCCGGGTCGAAGGGGAGCTTCTCCAGGTGCGGCGACGCCTCCTGGTCAAGGATCTCCACCTGACTCATGCGATCGGCGCGGAAGTTCTTGTGCTGGCCGGCCTCCCCGTCCCAGGCTGTGAGATAGGTCTCCCCCTCGGTGACGAAGATCTTGGCGGGGTCGACCTCCCGGCAGCGGGTGGTGTCCGAGGAGATGGAACGGTAGGTGAAGGCCACGCGGCGGCCGGCGGAGATGGCCTCCCGGAGGATCTCCTGCGGGGTGGACTCCGCGGGGTCGTCGGCCGCCAGCGAGTCGAAGATCGCCACGGCCTCGGAGTCCATGATCGTGCGCAGCTTCGCCGCCGCCGAGAGCACCGCCTCCCGGTCGGTGAGCCCCGGCATGGCCTCCAGCGACTCGAGGGTGAGCAGCAGCGCGCCGGCCTCCGTCGGCGTGAGCCGCAGCGGGCGGTCCATGCCCTGGGAGTTGGAGATGGACACCCGCTGCCAGCTCGCCTCCAGGTCGACGAGCTCCTCCGGCCACGTGCCCACGCCGCAGCACTGCAGGCGCTGGATCTCCAGCTGCAGTTCCGCGGGGTCGCGGCCCAGGTCCTTCGCCGCCTCCATGAGGCTGCGGTCGGGGTGCGACTGGAAGTACGGGATGAGGTTGAGCGACCGGACGAGGCGGTCGAGTTTCGTCGAGGAGTCGAGGTGGCGGGTCAACGGGACACTCCTTTCAGCAGCGCGATCACGTCCGCGCGCACGTCGGCGGGCTCGTGGACGATGACGTCCGGGGCGAAGCCGGCGGCGGTGCGCGCCAGCCAGGTGCGGTCGACGTCGAGAAGCTCGGTGCGCCCGTCCGCCCGGCGCTCACCGGCGGCGGCGAGCTCGTGGGCCATCCCCTCGGGGATGGTGAGCACGGCGTCGACACGCTGGTGCAGCGCACGCAGGGACTTCTCGACGACCTCCTGCAGGTTCGTCTCCGGGCGGGGGTGCGTCGCCGGGGTGCGCTTGCCGTAGACCTTGGCGATGCGCAGGACGCGGAAGGACCGGGGTGCGTCACGGTCGATGTCGTGGCCGACGAGGAAGAGGCGGTCCTGCAGCGGCACCAGCGCCCAGGGGTCCATGGTGCGGCGCACCGGCTCGGAGGTGGGCGTGGCGACGTAGTCGAAGGACATCCGCAGGCCCGCGCGGATGACGGTGAGGATGTTGTTGAGGACCTCCGCGGACAGACGGTGGCTGTCGTTCACGGTGGTGAACACGGGCGCCTCGGAGAGGTCCCGGCGCACGCCCGCGGCGGCCAGCTTCGTCCAGCCGGAGCGGGCGAACACGCCGAGCTCGCTCGACTCCCCCAGGTCCCCGGCCATGCCGAGGACGGCGGCCTCCTCCGGGGTGAAGGAGACCTCGGGGAGTTCATAGCGGTCGGTGAGCAGCCGGTAGGCGGTGCCGCCGTCGGCGCCGGCACTGCGCTGCTCGAGGGGCACGCCGGCGCGGCCCAGGGTGGTGATGTCGCGGATGAGGCGCCGCTGGAACGCCTCCTGGGTGCTGTCGGCGTAGCCGTCGACATTCCGTCTGATCCACTCCGGGGTGAGCATGCGCCCGCCCTGCCGGTCCGCCTCCTGCAGTGCGAACACGAGGTTGGTCAGGCGGTGCACCGCCTTGTCCTGCCTGCCCATGGGGCCTCCTGCCGTTAGCTCAGCCGCGCGCCGCGGCGCTCTCCTCAAGATAGGCCAGGAGCTCGTCGACGCGCGCGTCAACCGGCACGAAAGGATCGAGAAGTTCCACCACGCGCGGCTCCGGTTCGTTGACCTTGAGGTTCACCCAGTCGGTGGTGACGGGCACGCCCAGCTCCTCCGCCCGCGCGATGAACTGCCCGCGCAGACGGGCGCGGGTGGTCTCCGGGGCGGTGTCCCGCGCCGCGTGGATCGCCTCGTCCGTGGTCCAGCGGTCGACCAATCCCTTGCTCTCCAGCAGCGGGAACAGGCCGCGGCCGGGGCGGATGTCGTGGTAGGTGAGGTCGATCTGGGCGAGCTTCGGGTGCCCCCAGTCCTCGCCGAGGCGCTCGCGGTAGCGGTTGAGCAGGTTGAGCTTGATCACCCAGTCGATCTCGCGGTCGACCCGGGAGAAGTCCTGCGTGCGGATCGCCTCCAGCTGGCGGGTCCACAGGTCGACGACGCGGCGCAGCTCCGCCGTCGGGGTGCCCTCGTCGGGGCGCTCCTCCAGCCACTGCGTCGCAGCGGCGAGGGTGGCCTCCTGCACCTCGAGCGCCGTGACGGTGCCGCCCGCCTTGAGGTCGAGCAGGGTGCCGCCGGTCATGTCGCGGGCGATGTCGCGGATGTGGCCGATCGGGTTGTGCATCTCGAAGTCCGGCAGCGCGACGCCCGCCTCGACCATCTCGAGGACCAGCAGCGTGGCCCCGACCTTGAGCGCGAACGTCGTCTCCGACATGTTCGAGTCGCCGACGATGACGTGCATGCGGCGGAAACGCTGCGAGTCGCCGTGGGGCTCGTCGCGGGTGTTGATGATCGGCCGCGCGCGGGTCGTCGCCGAGGAGATGCCCTCCCACACCTGGTCCGCGCGCTGGGAGATGACGAAGCCCGGCTGGTAGCCGCCCGTCGCCCGCCCGACCATGCCCGCCCCGCAGATGAGCTGGCGGGTGATCATGAACGGCAGGAGCTGCTTGCCCAGGTTCCGCAGCGGCAGGTGCCGACTGACCAGGTAGTTCTCGTGGCAGCCGTAGGAGTTGCCCACCGAGTCGACGTTGTTCTTGAACAGGTAGACGCGGCCGTCGATGCGGTCGGCGGCCAGGGCCTCCTCCGCGCGACGGGCCAGCTCGTCGACGACGACGTCGCCCGCCTGCTCGTGGTTGAGCAGCTGGGTGAGGCTGTCGCACTCGGCGGTGGCGATCTCCGGGTGGGAGCCGACGTCCAGGTAGAGGCGGGAACCGTTGCGGGTGAAGATGTTCGAGCTGGCGTACCTGTCGACGATCGGCCGGAACAGGTAGCGGGCGATCTCGTCCGGGGTCAGCGAGCTGCCGCCCTCACCGGCGACCGCGGTGATGCCGTACTCGGTTTCCACGCCCACGATGCGGCGGGCGAACACGGGGGAGGTCATGAGGGACTACTGTCCGCCCTTCTGCACGTAGGAACGGACGAACTCGGCGGCGTTGGTCTCGAGGAGACCGTCGATCTCGTCGAGCAGGTCATCGGTGCCGGTGGTGTTGAGCTGGGCCTGGCCGGCCTCGAAGGCGTCGTCGCCGCTGTTGTCGCTCCCGCCGCCGGCGGAGATCTGGGACTGGGGTCCGGTCATTGTTCTCGGGCTCCTTCTTGTGGGTGGTCTAGTGCTGGTGGGGCTTGTTGACGTGCGTCTTGTTGTGGTGCGTGACGTAGTGGTCCGGTGCGAAGTCGACGGCCGTGAGCTTCTCAACGAGCTCGTCGGTGTCGGCCGCTGAGTTGATGATCTCACCGACGTGGTCGCGGGTGAGCTTGTCCACCTCGTTGGTCTGGAAACGGGCGGTGCCGCCGGAGAACCTGAGGATCATCGTCTGCCAGCTCGCGGCGATGACATCGTCGGGGAAACGCGCGGACACGGCGCCGCGGAACCACGCGCGGGAGTCGGCCGGCGGGGTCTGCGCGGCCTCCGCGATCTCCTCCTCGGTGGCGAGGGTGACCATGCGGCCCTTGCGCACGAGTGCGTGGTACAGCGACTTCGCGGGGTCGATGTCGGAGTACTGCAGGTCGATGAGCTTGAGCTTCGGGTCGGAGATGTCGACGCCGCGGTCCAGGTAGCCCTTGATGAGCGACCACTTGGCGGTCCAGTCCAGCAGGTGGGAGGTCTTCAGGGGGTCGTCGGCAAGCAGTTCCATGACCTCGCCCCACAGGGCGATGACGCGCTCGTCGACGTCGTCGACGGCGGTCACCCGCGAGCGGTACTCCGCGAGGATCTCCAGGGCGGTGAGCTCGCGGCCGTCGCGAAGCGCCAGGCGGTGCGTGAGCGTGAGGTCGTGGGAGACGCGCTTGATCTCCGCCACCGGGTCGACCAGGCGCAGGTCGGAGAAGTCGACGTCGTTCTCGATGGCGTCGATGACCAGCTTGGTCATGCCCAGCTTGAGGAAGTTCGAGGTCTGCGACATGTTCGCGTCCCCGACGATGGTGTGCAGGCGGCGGAAGTGGACGGCGTTGGCGTGCGGCTCGTCGCGGGTGTTGACGATACCGCGGTTGAGCGTCGTCTCCAGCGAGATCTCCTGGTGGAAGTAGTCCGCCCGCTGGGAGATCTGGAAGCCGTCCTGCTCGCCGGCCTCGCCGATGCCCAGCCGGCCCGCGCCGATGATGACGTTGCGGGTGACGAAGAACGGGATGAGCGCCTGCGTGAGCACGTCGAAGTCGGTGCGGCGCGAGTACTGGTAGTTCTCGTGCGCGCCGTAGGAGGCGCCCTTGCCGTCGACGTTGTTCTTGTAGATCTTCAGCGGCGGGCACGGCTCGTGGTTCTTGAGGATGCTCACGCCCTGCTCGTAGAGCTCCTGCACGTCGGCGACGGCCTTGCGCATGATGACGTCGCCGGCGGCGTCGTAGACCATCGCGTCGTAGGCGTTGGACACCTCCGGCGAGGAGTACTCGGGGTGCGCGTGGTCGACGTAGAAGCGGGCGCCGTTGGTGGTGACCACGTTGGCGATGCCCACCGCGTCCGGGTCGACGACCGGCACCGTGTGGTAGCGGCGCAGGTCGAAGCCGCGGGTGTCCCGGAGGGGCGACTCCTCCTCGTAGTCCCAGCGGGAGCGCGCGCCGGTGTTCATCGCGGCGTACGCCACCACCACGTGCGTCGAGGTGAGGATCGGGCTGATGCCCGGGTCCGACGGCGTCGCGATGCCGTACTCGGTTTCCGTACCCATGAATCTGGTCATATTTTTACACCCTAACCAATGACCCGTGCCTGGACGACACGTTTGCCGTGCCGACCCGCGATCCGCGACCACTCGTCCGGGTTCGCGGTGTTCGGCAGGTCCTCGGACTCGTTCTGTTCGGCGGCGACCGCCTCCTCGACGTGCGCGACCGTCACGCCGGCCTCGCTGACCCCCGCGAGGTGGTCCTTGATCGCCAGCTTCTTCGCCCGGTCGACGATGTTCGCGATCATCGCACCCGACACGAAGTCCGAGTAGTCGAGGACCTCCACCTCGCCGTCGACGAGCGTCAGCTCCACGAAGGGCCGCGGCTCGAAGAGCTTCTCGACGCCCGCCTCGATCAGTTCCGCCACCGGCACCGCGTGCGGCGCCTCCTCGGTGAGGTAGCGGCGGAAGATGTCGCGCGCGCCGTCCCGGGTGGGGCGCTGGACGCGGATCTTCACGTCCAGGCGGCCCGGACGCAGCAGAGCCGGGTCGATGAGCTCCTCGCGGTTGGTGGCGCCGATGATGATGACGTTGGCGAGGTTCTCCACGCCATCGAGCTCGGTGAGCAACTGCGGTACGACGGTGGTCTCCATGTCGGAGGACACGCCGGACCCGCGGGTACGGAAGATGGACTCCATCTCGTCGAAGAAGATGATGACGGGCCGCCCCTCCCCCGCCAGCTCCCGGGCGCGCTCGAAGATGAGGCGGATGCGACGCTCGGTCTCACCGACGTACTTGTTGAGCAGCTCCGGGCCCTTGACGTTGAGGAAGTAGCTGGTGGCGCCGTCGCCGACCCGGCGGGACAGCGAGTTGGCCACCGCCTTCGCGATGAGCGTCTTGCCGCAGCCGGGCGGGCCGTAGAGCAGGACGCCCTTCGGCGGGTTGAGCTGGTAGCGGCGGTAGAGCTCCGGATGGGAGAAGGGCAGCTCCACGGCGTCCTGGATCTGCTCGATCTGCTCGTCGAGGCCGCCGATGTCGGCGTAGGAGACGTCCGGCACCTCCTCCAGGGAGAGCTGGGAGACCTCCGTCTTGGGGATGCGCTCCAGCGCCACCCCCGCCTTCGTGTCCACCAGCAGGGTGTCGCCGGCGCGGGCGGTCTTCTCCAGCGGCGCCGCCAGGCGGACCAGGCGTTCCTCGCCCGTGGCGTTGGCCACCAGCGCGCGTCCCGCCCCGATACGTTCCGTGAGCATGCCCAGCTCACCGGTGTCCGGGAAGCCGCAGACCTCGACGACGATCGCCCCGTCCCCCAGCCGCACGAGCGAGCCCGGCACCAGGTCGGAGTCGGCCACCTCCGGCGAGACCTTGAGGCGCATCCGGCGGCCCGCGGTGAACACCTCGGCGTCACGGCCCACTCCCCCCTCCAGGAAGATGCCGTACGTGGAGGCGGGCTCGCCGAGGGCGTCGATCTGGGCGGAGAGATCCTTGAGCTTGTCCCGCGAGGACTTGAGCAGTTGCGCGAGTTTGGCGTTGCGGCTGCTCAGGGTCTGGATCTCCCGCCGGAGGGCGGTCGCATCGGTGGTCTGGGCGTTAGTCATGAGACAACTGTAACCCTCGCCACCTTGACGGTGTTCAACCCCGGCGTTTAACCCCGGTGCCCGCGCCGGGCCGTCCCCTACTTGCGCGCGCGGCGCTGCGGGCGCGGCGGGGTGACCCCGTCGGCGAGGCGGCGGGTGAGCACGAGGAAGGCGGTGTGGGCGTTCATGCGGTGCTCCGGGCGGGTCGCCAGACCCTCGACCTTCCACTCGCGGACCAGGGACTCCCACGCGCGCGGCTCGGTGAAGCACTGGCGCTCGCGGATGCCCTCCATCACCTTCATGAGCTGCGGGACGGTGGCCACGTACGTCATGAACACGCCGCCCGGGATGAGCACGTCCTTGACCACGTCGAGGCACTCCCACGGCTCGAGCATGTCGAGGATGACGCGGTCGACGGGGCCGCCGAGGTCCTCGACGGTGACCTGGGTGAGGTCACCGAGGCGCGGGTCCCAGGTCGCCGGGCGGCCGCCGAAGTACTCGTCGACGTTGGACTCGGCGAACTCGAGGTGGTCCTCGCGGATCTCGTAGGAGATCAGCTCACCCTCCGGGCCGATGGCGCGCAGCAGCGCCATGGACAGGGCGCCGGAGCCGGCGCCGGCCTCGAGGACGCGGGCCCCCGGGAAGATGTCGCCCTCGACGAGGATCTGCGCGGAGTCCTTTGGGTAGATGACGGCGGCGCCGCGCGGCATCGACAGGACGTGGTCGACCATGAGGTGACGGAACAGCAGGTAGTCCGCGCCCAGGGAAGACTGGATGACGGAGCCCTCGTCCATCCCGATGATCTGGTCGTGCAGGATCTCACCCTTGTGGGTGTGGAACTTCTCCCCCGGCTCGAGGATGAGGGTGAAGTGCCTGCGCTTGGCGTCAGTGAGCTGGACGCGGTCACCGGGCTGGAAGGGACCGGAGTAGGCCAATGGGGGCTCCTAGCGGGAGGGGTCAAGAACCAATCAAGTATGCCTCAAGAGCCTCCGCGAACCACAGCTGGTCCTGCACCCCGGCGAGCTCGCGGGCGGAGTGCATGCCCAGCAGCGGCACACCGACGTCGACGGTGGGGATGCCCAGGCGGGTGGCGGTGATGGGGCCGATGGTGGAGCCGCAGGGCATGGCGTTGTTGCTCACGAAGTCCTGGCTGGGCACGCCCGCCGCCCGGCAAGCGCGGCGCCAACGGGCGACGGTCTCCGCGTCGGAGGCGTAGCGCTGGTTGGCGTTGATCTTCACCACGGGACCGGCGCCGATGAGCGGGTGGTGGCCCGGGTCGTGCTTGCCCACGTAGTTGGGGTGCACCGAGTGCGCCGCGTCCGCCGACACGCAGGTGGAACGGGCGTACATCCGGCGGGTGGCGTCGAGGTCCGCCCCCAGGGCGGCCGCGGTCCGGGCGAGCACGTCCTCGAGGATGGGGCCGGCCGCGCCGGTCGTCGACGCGGAGCCGACCTCCTCGTGGTCGAAGGCGGCGAGCACGAGGACGTCGTCACCCGTGTCCCCGGACTCGACGGCGTGGAGCAGCGCCACCAGCGAGGCGTGTACGGAGGTGAGGTTGTCCATGCGTCCGGCGGCGATGAGCTCGGCGTCGGCGCCGAACACCTGTCCCGGCTGGGTGTCGCAGGTGATGAGGTCGAAGCCGTCGATGTCCTGCTTCTCGACGCCCGCCTTCTCCGCCACCAGGTCCAGCACCGGGGTGTGCCCCTCCCCGACGAGGCCGAGCACCGGCTGCATGTGCTGCTGGCGGTCGAGCTCGAGCTCCTTGGAGCGGTCGAGGTGGATCGCCAGGTGCGGGATACGGGCGACGGGGCCGGTGTCGACGAGCCGCACCGAGCCGTCACCCAGCACCACCCGGCCGGCGAAGGTCAGTTCGCGGTCCAGCCAGGAGGCGAGGATCGGACCGCCGTAGACCTCGACGTTGGCCTGCGACCAGCCCGCCGAGGACAGTGCGGGGCCCGGCTTGAGGGTGAAGCCCGGGGAGTCGGTGTGGGAGCCGATGATGCGGAACCCGGAGTCCGGGGACGCGTCCTCGGGCACCCACCACGCCATGACCGCGCCGCCGCGGACGAGCACGTGACCGCCCGGGCCGGCGTCCCACGGGTCGGTCTCGTCCTGGAGGGCGAAGCCGGCGTCGATGAGCCGGTCGGCGACCACGCGCGCGGCGTGGTAGGAACTCGGGCTGGCGGCGAGGAAGTCGAGGAAGTCGAGAGTCTGGTTCATGTGTCCAGCTTGCCACGGATAAGGTAGTGCCCATCATGACCACGTCTGCACCCCGCCCGCTCGCCCTGTCCCCGTCCCGTGCCTCCGACTACCAGCAGTGCCCGCTGCTCTACCGTCTGCGCGCCATCGACCGCCTGCCGGAGCCGAAGACGCTGCCGCAGGTCAAGGGCAATCTCGTGCACGCGGTTCTCGAGTACATGCACGCGCAACCGCGGGACGAGCGCACCTACCCGGCGGCCGTGAAGCAGCTCAAGCCGCACTGGGCGGAGATGGTCGCCGCCGACGCGGAGCTGCAGGAACTGGTGCCGGAGGAGTCGCTGCTCGACTTCCTCGTCGAGTGCCGCTCCCTGCTGCGCGGCTACTTCGAGATGGAGAACCCGCAGGGTTTCGACGCCCACGCCGTCGAGATGTACGTGGACACCGTCCTGCCCAACGGCGTGCCGGTGCGCGGTTTCATCGACCGCGTCGACGTCGCCCCCACGGGTGAGGTCCGCGTCGTCGACTACAAGACCGGCAAGAAGCCGCTCCCCCGCTACAGCCACGACGCCCAGTTCCAGATGCGCTTCTACGCGCTCGTGTACTGGCGCCTGTACGGGGTGATCCCCCACCAGCTGCGGCTGATGTACCTCAAGGTCCTCGACTCGATGTTCCTCGCCCCCTCCCGGGAGGAGCTGGAGTACTTCGAGCGTGACCTCGGTGACCTGTGGGGGAAGATCGCCTCCGACGGCGCCACGGGGCGTTTCCGCACGCGGAAGTCCAAGCTGTGCGGCTGGTGCTCCTTCCAGTCCCTGTGCCCGGAGTTCGGGGGCACCCCGCCGGAGTACCCGGGATGGCCGGGCTCGACGGCGGACTGACCCCCTACTTCTTCATGGCGTAGTTGGGCTCGTAGATGCAGTGCGTGGTGCCGTAGACGGTGAACATGCACGCGTTGTTGTGGTCGCACAGGCTGCGGGTGTCAGGCCGCTCCTGGATGCGGTTGACCAGGTCCGGCTCGCGCAGCAGTGCACGACCCATGGCGAAGAAGTCGAAGCCCTCCTTCAGTCCCGTCTCCATGTGGGCGAGTTCGGTGAGGCCACCGAGTAGCACCAGCTTGGTGTTCTTCATCTTGCGCACGAACTGGCGGGCATCCTCGAACATGTAGAGGTCGTAGTACTCGAACTCCCCGAGAATCGGCTTGCCCAGCAGTTTCACGCCGGTCTTGAAGGGTTCCTTCATCTGGGCGGCGAAACCGTCGATGGGGACGTCGCCGCGGAACAGGAACATCTGGCGCATGACGCTGGAACCCTGCGTGAGTTCGATGGCGTCGAGGTTGTTGTCCTCGTCGAGCATCTCCGCGGTCTGCAGTGAATCGGCCAGGGTGATCGAGCCCTTGATGCCGTCCGTCATCGACAGTTTGGCGATGATCGCCGCATCGTCACCCACCCGGTCCTTCACAGCGGCCGCGATCTCCCTGACCAGACGGCTGCGGTTCTCGATGGAGCCGCCGTAGTCGTCCCGGCGCTTGTTGATCCACGGGGACAGGAAGGCGCTGGGAAGGTACAGGTGCCCGAAGTGCAGCTCGAGGCAGTCGAAGCCGGCCTCGACGGCGATCTCGGCGGCGTCCGCGAACTCGCGGATGACCTGCTGGATCCCTGCCCTGTCGATCTCCCGGCTGAGCTGGAACGACGTCGGGTTGAGGAATCGGCTCGGTGCGACCGGCCGCTCCCCGGTGATCGCCTTGGTGGCCACCGGACCGGCATGCCCCAGCTGCGCCGAGGCCTTCGCCCCGTGCTGGTGCATGGTGTCGGTGAACTCCCGCAGCCCCGGGATGGCATCCCGGGTCATGAGGATCTGCCCGGGCGCCGAGAAGCCGGCCGGTGAGGTGGCGCAGTAGGCCAGGGTGGTCATGCCGACCCCGCCCTTGGCGAAACCCTCGTGGAAGGCGATGAGCTCGTCTGTCACCTTGCCGTCGGGTGACCGTCCCTCGGAGGTGGCGGCCTTGATGGTCCGGTTGCGGAGGGTGATCGGTCCAAGGTCGACGGGTTCGAAAACGGTGCGGTTCTCGGGAGAGGTGGGGCTGGTCATGGTGGTCCTTTCTGTCGAGGCCTGGAATGTGGTCCTACCACCCCATTGTGTCGACCACCGCAATCCCCGGCGATTTGATATACACACCCCCATCTACACTCGACACCTGCGCGAACAGTCAGGGAAAACGGTTAAATCACCCCCGGACGGCGCCCCTCCTAGAACAACCCCGTGATCCGCCCGTCGTCGTCGATGTCGATGCCCTCCGCCGCCGGGCGGGCGGGCAGGCCGGGCATGGTCATCACCGCGCCGGTGAGCACGACGATGAATCCGGCGCCGGTGCGCGGGATGAGCTGACGCACGTGGAGGGTGTGTCCGGTGGGCGCGCCGAGGGCGGTGGGGTCGTCGCTGAAGGAGTACTGCGTCTTGGAGATGCACACCGGCAGCCGGTCCCAGCCGTTCTCCCGGAGCACCGCCAGGTCACGCAGGGCCTGCGGCGAGTACTCGATCTTCTCCGCCCGGTAGATCCGCCGGGCGATGACCTCGATGGAGTGCTCGACGCCGCGCTCCGGGTCGTAGAGCACGGAGGAACCCTGGGAGAGGTTCTCGAGGACGACGCGGGCCAGGTCCTCGGCCCCTTCCCCACCGCGGGCCCACACCTCGCATTCGGCGAGCGCGACGTGGAAGTCCTTCGCCCAGGCGCGGAGGAAGGCCCGTTCGGCGGGGGTGTCGCCGGTGAAGAGGTTGAGCGCGACGATGGGGGTGGCGCCGAACTGCTGGATGTTGGCCACGTGGCGCGCCAGGTTCCTCACGCCCTCCCGCAGGTGGTCGAGGGACTCGGTCCCCAGGTCGGTGCGGGGCAGGCCGCCGTTGTACTTGAGCGAGCGGATGGTGGCGACGATGACCACGGCGTTGACGTCGAGACGGCCGTGGCGGGCCTTGATGTCGAAGAACTTCTCGGCCCCCAGGTCGGAGCCGAAACCGGCCTCGGTGAGCACGATGTCGGAGTGCCGGAGCGCGACCTGCGTCGCGATGAGCGAGTTGCAGCCGTGGGCGATGTTGGCGAAGGGCCCGCCGTGGACGTAGGCGGGGGTGCCGCCCAGGGTCTGCACGAGGTTGGGGTTGATCGCCTCCTTCATCAGGGCGGCCAGCGCGCCGGTCGCCCCGAGCTCGTCGGCGGTGACGGGCGTGCCGTCGAAGGTGAAGGCCACGGTGAGTCGGGCGAGGCGTTCCTTGAGGTCCGGCAGGTCGGCGGCCAGGCACAGGACGGCCATGATCTCGGAGGCGGCGGTGATGGTGAATCCGGTCTCCCGCGGCGTGCCGTGCGCGGTGCCGCCGAGTCCGGTGATGACGCTGCGCAGGGCCCGGTCGTTGACGTCGAGGCAGCGCTGCCACACGATGCGGCGGGAGTCGATGCCCAGCGCGTTGCCCTGCTGGACGTGGTTGTCGACCATCGCCGCCAGCGTGTTCGTCGCCGCGGCGATGGCGTGGAAGTCGCCGTTGAAGTGGAGGTTGATGTCCTCCATCGGCACGATCTGCGAGTAGCCGCCGCCCGCGGCACCGCCCTTGATGCCCATGACGGGGCCCTGGGAGGGCTCGCGCAAGGCGGCGGCCGCGGAGTGTCCGAGGCGGGTGAGGGCGTCGGCAAGCCCGATGAGGACGGTGGACTTGCCCTCCCCCGCCGGTGTCGGGGAGATGCCCGTCACGAGAATGAGCTTGCCGACGTCCCGCCCGGGACGCAGCCGCGTGATGTCCACCTTCGCCTTCGTCGGTCCGTAGGTGATGAGTGCCTCCGGCGGGATTCCCGCGCGGAGGGCGATCTCGGTGATGGGTTCCAGGGTGTGGGCCTGGGCGATGGCGACGTCCGTGAGCGGTGCGGTCATGACCCCCAGGCTATTCCTCAGATGAGGAGTGCGCCGATCCCGTAGGCGAAGACCACGGCGAGGGTGATGTTGAGGGTGCCGGGGATGAGGAAGGGGTGGTCGAAGACGAGGCGGCCGATGCGGGTGGAGCCCGTGTCGTCCATCTCGACGGCGGCGAGCAGGGTCGGGTAGGTGGGCAGGATGAACAGCGCGGACACGGCCGGGAAGGCGGCGACCGCGGTGAGCGGGGACACCCCGATGGCGAGGGCGGCCGGGATGAGCGCCTTGGCCGTGGCCGCCTGGGAGTAGAGCAGGGCGGCGGCGAAGAACAGGACGACGGCGAGCAGCCAGGGACGGGCGGTGAGGACGTCACCGGCGAGAACCTGGATCTCGTCGATGTAGTGGCTGATCATCGTCGTGCCCAGCCAGGCGACGCCGAGGACGCACACGGAGGCGGACATGCCGGAGCGGAACACCTGGGTCTTGAGGATCTCGTCCGCCGGGACGCGGGTGAGCAGCACGATCGCCGCGGCGGTGGCCAGCATGATGGTCATGATGGCCTCGTTGCGGGGCAGGGTCGGGTCGCTGAGGAGGCCGACCTGCTCGGAGATCGCCGTCGCGTAGAGCATGACCAGGACGATGGCCGCGAGGAACAGGCCGACGGAGGCCTTCGCGCCGGGGCGCGGCTGCCACTGTCCGCGGTCGGCCGGGGGCTGGATGAGCCCCTTGGCCAGGCGCTCGCGGTAGACGGGGTCGTCGGCCAGCTCGCGGCCCATCCGGTTGGTGAGCAGGGCCGTCGGGAAGATGGCCAGGAAGGTCGCGGGGATCATGATCCCCAGCAGGGTGAGGTAGCTGACGCCGCGGGGTTCGAGCGCGGAGGCCATGAACACCACCGCCGCGGACAGCGGCGAGGCGACGATCGCCATCTGGGAGGCGATGACGGCGACGGACAGCGGGCGGGAGGGACGGACGCCGCCCTCCTTCGCCACCTCGACGATGACGGGGAGGGTGGAGAAGGCGGTGTGACCGGTGCCGGCGAGGACGGTCATGAGCCAGGTGACCACCGGTGCCCACAGGGTGATCTGGCGGGGGTTGCGGCGGAGGAAACGCTCGGCGACGTGGACGAGGTAGTCCATGCCGCCGGCGAGCTGCATCGCGGAGATGGCCGCGATGACGCACATGATGATGCCGATGACGTCGAAGGGGATGCCCTCCGCGCTGACCGGGATGCCGGTGAGGCTGAGCAGGAGGACACCGAGGCCACCGGCGAATCCGATGGCGATGGAGCCGAGGCGGGCGCCGAGGAAGATGGCGCCCAGGACGATGAGGATCTGGAGTGCCAGGAGCATGTCGTGGAACTTTCTCGGGAAGGAAGATACTACTTAACAGAATACTGTCCGGATGCTTCCGTTACCCTGTCCAGAAGGAAGAAAAAGGCCCGGTTGTGTGGAACTCCACACAACCGGGCTCTCAGTTATCGCCTACTGATCGAGGTACAGACGACCCCGGAACTCGGGGTGCATGAGGTTCTCCTTGCTCAGCACCCGCTCCAGGGTCTCGGCGTCCATGAGCTCACGCTCGAGGACGATGTCCTTGACGGAACGGCCCGTCTCCGCGGCCTCACGGGCGACGAGGTCGCCGTTGTGGTGGCCGATGAACGGGTTGAGGTAGGTGACGATGCCGATCGAGTTCTCCACGAAGGTACGGCAGACGTCGGCGTTGGCGGTGATGCCCTCCACGCACTTCTCGCGCAGGGTCACGGCGGCGTTGCCCAGGATGCGGATCGACTGGAACATGGACTCGGCCATGACCGGCTCCATGACGTTGAGTTGCAGCTGACCGGCCTCGGCGGCCATGGCGACGGTGAGGTCGTTGCCGAACACCTTGAAGCACACCTGGTTGACCACCTCGGGGATGACCGGGTTGACCTTGCCCGGCATGATCGAGGAACCGGCCTGGCGCGGCGGCAGGTTGATCTCGTTGAGGCCGGCACGCGGACCGGAGGAGAGCAGACGCAGGTCGTTGCAGATCTTCGACAGCTTCATGGCGGCTCGCTTCACACCCGAGTGGGCGTGGACGTAGGCGCCGGTGTCGGAGCTCGCCTCGATGAGGTCGAGGGCGGACTTGACGTCCAGGCCGGTGACCTCCGCGAGGGTGGCGGTCACCTGGTGGCGGTAGCCGGCCGGGGTGTTCACGCCGGTGCCGATCGCGGTCGCACCGAGGTTGACCTCCAGGAGGCGGTCGGCGGCGTTGCGCAGGACGGACTGCTCCTCGGCCAGGTTGTGGGCGAAGGCGTTGAACTCGTCGCCGAGGGTCATCGGGACGGCGTCCTGCAGCTGGGTGCGGCCCATCTTGAGGATGTCCTGGAACTCACGGCCCTTCTCGCGGAAGGACTTCTGCAGGTCGTCCATCTGCTGGATGAGGGTCGACAGTGCCGCGTAGAGGCCCAGGCGGAAGCCGGTCGGGTAGGCGTCGTTGGTGGACTGGGACATGTTGACGTCATCGTTGGGGTTGATGATGTCGTAGCGGCCCTTCTCCTCCCCCAGGTACTCGAGCGCGAGGTTGGCGATGACCTCGTTGGTGTTCATGTTCACCGAGGTACCGGCGCCACCCTGGAAGATGTCGATCGGGAACTGGTCCATGCAGCGACCCTCCTCGAGGATCTGGTCGCAGGCCCACACGATCGCCTCGTGCTTCTTGGCGGGCAGCGTGTGCAGACGGCGGTTGGCCATCGCCGCCGCCTTCTTCACCTGCACCATGCCGCGGATGAACTCCGGCACGTGGTTGATCGTGGTGCGCGAGATCTGGAAGTTGTTCATCGCGCGCATGGTGTGGATGCCGTAGTAGGCGTTGGCCGGGACCTCGAGGTAGCCGAGGAGGTCCTCCTCGGTGCGGGTCTTCCGGGCGACGGTGGTGGCGGGGGCTGCAGCCTCCACCTCAACGTCAGGGTTGACGGCAGGCTGTTCTGTGGACTCCGTGGATTCCGTGGGCTCCGGGGACTGCGCCATGGTGGGGTTCCTCTCACTCGACTAACTGGGAAAATGTAAGAAAAGTCTCACCCGCCCATCTTAGTCAGCGCGCATTCCGACTGTCCCCATACGTCGCCGGCCCCGGACCAGTCCAGGTCCGGGGCCGGCGGGAAAGCGGGCGGTCAGATACGGGCGATGCGCAGCTCAGAGGCCAGGATGGCCTCGGCGCCGAGCTCGTCGAGCTGGTCCATGACCGTGTTGACGCCCTTGCGCGGCACGAGGGCGCGCACGGCGACCATGTCGTCGCGGGACAGCGGGGAGACCGTCGGGCCGGACAGACCGGGGGTGACGGCGGAGGCGGCCTCGAGCTCGCTGCGGGCGATGTTGTAGTCGATCATGAGGTAGTTCTGCGCGGTGAGCACACCCTGGATGCGGCGCAGGACGAGGTTGTGCTCGGCGGTGAGCTCCAGGTCACGGCGGCCGACGATCACGGCCTCGGAGGTCACCAGCGGCTCACCGAAGGGGGCCAGGCCCTGCTGGCGCAGGGTGTTGCCGGTGGAGACGATGTCGGCGATGGCGTCGGCGACACCCAGCTTGATGGAGATCTCCACCGCGCCGTCGAGGCGGATGACCTCGGCCTCGATGCCGCGGGCGGCCAGGTCGTTCTTGACCAGGTTCGGGTAGGCCGAGGCGATGCGCTTGCCGGCCAGGTCCTCGACGGTCCAGGTCTCGTCCGCCGGGGCGGCGTACCGGAAGGTGGAGGCTCCGAAGCCGAGGGGCAGCAGCTCGTCGACCTGGGCGCCGGAGTCGTGGGCCAGGTCGCGGCCGGTGATGCCCATGTCGAGGCGGCCGTTGGCCACGTAGATGGCGATGTCCTTCGGGCGGAGGAAGAAGAACTCCACGTCGTTGGCACGGTCGAACACGGCCAGGGCACGGCTGTCGCCGCGGCCCTTGTAGCCGGCCTCGCGGAGGATCTCCACGGCGGCCTCCGACAGTGAACCCTTGTTGGGGACGGCGATCTTGATCATGGTGGTCTCCTTAGAGGTTCTTGTAGATGTCGTCGGGGGTCAGCCCACGGGCGACCATCATGACCTGGGTCCAGTAGATGAGCTGGCTCATCTCCTCGGCCAGTTCCTCATCGGACTGGTACTCGGCGGCGATCCAGACCTCCCCGGCCTCCTCGATGATCTTCTTGCCG
>Ga0123328_1001441_pt1 | contig 23193 bp, 18 predicted proteins | sample BioC12SIPDNA_2_FD_89702 | JGI IMG/M metagenome (GOLD analysis project Ga0123328, IMG submission 89702) | Anaerobic biogas reactor microbial communites from Washington, USA - Biogas_R1_A C12 SIP DNA | ecosystem: Engineered > Bioreactor > Anaerobic > Unclassified | place: Washington, USA...
CCGGCGAGGAAGAGACCACGCCCCTGGCCGACGAGCAACTGCCGCCGCTCTGGCTCTCGCTGGGCCCGATCGTCCTGCCCGTCGTCCTGATCTCGGCCCACACGATCGCCAAGGCGGCCGCGGCGCAATCCGGCGGAAGCGAAATCCTCGCCCGCGCCCTGCGGACCACCGGCCTCCTGGGCGATCCGAACATGGCCCTGCTCCTGTCGGCGATCCTCGCCATGGCGATCCTGGCGATCTACCGCAAGCTCACCTTCAGCCGGCTGGGGCAGGTCACGGAAACCGCCCTCATGTCCGGAGGGGTGATCATCCTGATCACGGCGGCGGGCGGCGCGTTCGGCACGGCCCTGCAACAGGCCGGCGTCAAGGACTCGATCCTGAAAATGGTCGGTTCCAACGGGCAGGACATGGGCCTGGCAATGCTCGCCCTGGGCTTCGGTGTCTCCTCGGTCATGAAAATCGCCCAGGGATCGAGCACCGTGGCGATGATTGTCACTTCAAGCATGATCGCGGCCATGGGCTTGACGCCCGAGATGCTCGGCTGCCATCCCGTCTACCTCTGCACGGCGATCGGCGCCGGCTCGCTGGTCGGAAGCTGGATGAACGACTCGGGCTTTTGGATCGTTTCGCGAATGAGCGGGTTGACCGAGGTCGAAACGCTGAAGGCCTGGACGGTGATCCTCGTGATCGTCGGCTTCCTCGGATTCGGCTTCAGCGTGCTGCTGGCCAAGTTGCTGCCGCTGGTGTGAACGGTCGGCCAGGCGGATTAGATTGCCGCTGGGGTGGGAACTTCGTCCGCGCGATCTATTGTCCGAAAGCCCTCGGCGCGCATCAACCGTCTGGCGCCGAGGTGGTTCTCCGCGTCGCGCAGATAATGTTCCATGGCGGCCGCCACGCCCTCTTCGTCCAGAATCGGCGGCTTCGATCCGCCGATCAGCCGCCTGGCTTCAGCCATGCTCACGTTCTCCGGCGAAGTTAGTTCTCCACTTTGGCCCAGAAGGGATGCTCGCGGTCGCCGCGGGTGCGAACGTCTTCCAGGAGGGTCTCCAGGTCGGGTTCGACGAACCGCAGCCGCGAGGGGCGATCGCCGCGGTCCGAGGGGCTCTTGGCAGCCGCCTCGGGGACGGCCCGCGTCGTGATCCTCTGCCCGTTGATCGTGATATTGACCTGCTGGTCGAAGTCGAGCATCTCCGGCGTGAGCCAGACGGTCACGCGGCGGGCCCCGCTGGTCACGTAAATCGTGTTTTTCTCCGTCACGCGGGCCTTGGTCTCCAGCCAGCGCGAGCCCTGTCCCGGCCAGTCGGCGGGCAGCACGATGCTCTTGGGCGGCATATCCGACAACTCCACCCACCAGAAGAAGCTGTCCCAGGGCCGCATCGACCTGGTCGTGAAGTTTTTGGGAAAGAAGTCGCGTTTGCATCGGCCCATCCAGTCGAACAGGCGCTGGACCTCGTCGGAAAAGTCCTCGTGCCCGCGGCCGATGTATTCGACGACGGTGACCGGGTAGTTGCGTTTCAGGCAGCGGTCGAGATCGCGGGCGTTCTGCACCATCTTGTCGCCGTCGAGTTCGCCGGAAACGACGTAGAACGGCAGCAGCGCCGCGTTTTCCCAATAGAGTGTGCAGTAGCGATCGGAGCGGGCGACGATCGGGATCACGCCGGCCCAGAGATCGGGATGGGCCAGCCCGATATCCCAGGCCGCGTCGCCCCCCATCGAATGGCCGGAGAGGAACACGCGGTCCGTGTCGATCGAGAACCGCCTGAAGGCGTCGCGGAGCGCGTAGAGCACGGCGCCGTGTTCGAGGGCCGAGTATTCGTAACTCGACTGGTGATCTCCGCTCCACTTGGGCGCCATCACGATGTAGCCGTGGCGCGAGGCCTGGCCGGCCCGCCAGCCTCCCTCCTGCCACGCGCCCGCCCACCAGTCGATCTGCAACTGGGGATTCGTGCCGGCGCCGTTGAGGCTGACGATCAGCGGGTAGCGCCGCAAGGGATCGTATTCCGGCGGCACCTGGACCCAATAGGGGATCGGCGTCCCGTCGGGGCCGGTGACGCTGAGCTCGTAATACCCGGTTTCTTTCTGGCTCTCCGCAGGCAGCTCGACCAGCGGGAGCATCCATCGCACGAGCCGGGCGACATAGGCCGTCGTCCCCGCCTCCTGCGCCCGGATCTCGGCGAGAATCTGGCTCCGCTTCAGCGCGTCGGGCGTGGTCAGGTACTCGCGGACCAGCACGCGAACAGCGTACATCGAGAGGGCCACCGGCAGGTTGACCGTCGCCTGGTCGGCGCCCACCAGCCACCCGCTGATCGCCAGGGCAAGCCGCTCCTGCGGCGTCATCGTCTCGTCGCCCGCCATCTGCATGAATGCCGCCATCCGGTTCAACGTGCTGAGATTCAGATGGCCGGCGAGCTCCTCGCGGAGGGCGCCGATCTTCTGCCGGTCGGCCTCCAGTTCCAGCTTGGCCAGCAGCCCGTCGAACGTCTTCAGGGCCTGCTCGCGGCGGCCCAGCTCGGCGTCGAATTGGTCGATCATCTCCCGCACCTGCTGGAGAATCTCCCCGGCGACCCCCTCGGTGGGGAAGACCTTCAGAGTCGAGTAAACGAACGAATGCTGCCCCGCGGCGCGGCGCAGTTGCAGCTCGTTCAGCAACCGCCGCGAGGCCATCTGCTTCAGCGCCCGGATCGTCGGCTCCAACTGCTCCCGGATCGCGGCGTCGTTGGATTCCGACAGCATCGCCTCCAGTTCGGCCGTCGCCGCTTCGTAGCGCTCGGCCTGGATGTAGAAGCGGGCGAGCTTCTTCCGCTGCTCCGGATCGCTCGTGCCGACAAGCCGCCGCAGCATCTTCTCGAGGATCTCCGGCGGGATCGAACTGGTTGCCAACCGCGTATCGGAGACGAAGTACTTGATCCCCTCGGCCTTGGTCCAAACCGGCGTCAGCTCCGTGATCCCCTGGATCATGTTCACCTGGCCCTTGGATGTGTTGACCGTGACAATCCGCCGCCCGAATTCGTCGAAGGGCGTGCTGCGGATGATCGGCCCCATGCTGGTGATCTGCGGCCCGCTGCGGCGGGCCTGCTGGGGCAGAAGGAATTTCTCCAAGGCCTCGCCGGGCTCATCCTCGCGGACTTCCAGAATCTGCCGCTCGCAGATGAACGTCCGCCGCAGGTCGTCGTTGATCAGGGCGATCTGCCGGATCACGCCGGCATCGCTCGACGGCGCTGCAAGCCGCTCGGAGAGCCCCGCAACCGGCGCATATTTGCCCTGCAACATCCGGCCGTCCTTGAGGAAGAAACGCGCCGCCCGGGCAGTCTTGGCCGGCGCCAACATGCTGGCAACAACCGCTGCCGTGAACAGAATCCTCGCTTTTCGCACGCCAAACACTCCTCGCCGGGGGCAATCCGGGTACAAGACCGCCGTTACCGTATTCTTGCCCAATCTGGACATAAGTCAAAGGTTTGGCTATTGACGCAAAGCTAACGGACTGGCAGAATTGGGGGCCTTGGGAAGTTTATTATGCGAGAAAAAGTCGTACCTCGGGTCATCGTCCTGCTACTCCTTGTGGGGGCTTTGATCCTGCCGGTCGCCATTTCCGTGCTTTTCGGGCTGGCCAAACTCCTGGCTGCCATGGGCGACGCGCTCGGAGCCGCCGCGCTGGATTGGGTCGCGCTTGCGGCCGGCGTCCTCTGGGTGCTCGATCTGGTCGCATTGGTCGTCGTCCAGACGATCGAATCGCTGCTGGCCGAGGATTCTCGCAACGAACCGCCGGCGTAGGCGGCGGTGCGGACCGATCCGGCCAGAGGCAAGACGCGATCATCCGGCGACCGCCATCGCGGCAGGCGCCCGGGGCGTTCACCGGGAAGTGTGGAAAACATCCTGTCACGTGCCCGAATCGTCTGCTAGGCTGAAGCTAGAGGCGTTTCTTGTTTTCTTCATTGACTGTGCGTCCCCGATGCCGATCCGTTTTCCATGTGACGGGTGCCACCAGCGACTGAGCATCGCCCGCCGCAAGGCCGGTGCCCAGATTGTCTGTCCCGTCTGCGGCAAAGCGCAGACGGTTCCCAACGAGAACGGCGATTCCGGGTTGATCGATCTGCCGGTCGAGACCGATTCGTCGTCCAGCGACACGGGTTTGGACCTTAGCGCCGACTTGCTGCCGGATGAGCCGTCCGCATGCCCGTCGTTCCCGCTCCCGGCGGCGGCGGAAGCGATCGACATTGCCCCGTCGATTCGCCTGGTCTCCGCCGCCGCGCCGCAGCCGTTGGAGATTCTGCCTCCTCCTCCGCCGATCTCCCGGCAGTTGTCCGCCTGGGCGGTCTATTGCCAGGCGCTGATCCTGGCCGCCGTGGGCATTGGCGGCTTTGCCGGAGGGTATTATCTCGGCCGGCAGGACGGCTCGGCGCTGCCCGCCCAGCTCCCCCTCGCCGCCGCGGCGGCGGCCGCGCCGGCTCCCGGCGACGGATTCCGCGACGAGGAGGTCCTGCTTCAGGGCCGGATGCTCTGGATGCCCACCTTCGGCCAGGCGGCGGGCGACGGGCAGTCCGTGCTGCTCCTCCTCCCGCGGGACAAGATTCCCGGCCAATCGCTGCCGATCGGGGGCCTCCGGCCGGCCGACGAACCGGCGGCAGACGCGTCTTCGGCGCAGCAGCTCCAATCGCTTGGGGGTATCCACGTCAGGGCCGCCGCCGATGGAACCGTGGCCGCCGTCCTCCCGCGGGAAGGACGCTACCATTTGCTGCTGATTTCGCGGAACACGCTGCGCCCGAAGGAACAGCCGATTCGCGCCAGGGACCTGGCCGAAATGAAGCAGTATTTCGCCGAAGCGGAACAACTCGTCGGCGACCAGAAGTATGTCTGGAAGGAGGCGGAGATCCGCGTCGGCAATCCGCCGATCGAGCATGACTTCGGCCTCGACGGCCTGCCGTAAGCGGCATCGAGCCTCTGCCGCCGCCAAGGGCGGGCCGGCGGAGTCCATTCGGCTGCGGGCCAGAGGCGGCTACTGCGCGGAAAACCGGTAGACCGTCGTCGTCGAATATTCCCGACCCGGCCTGAGGATCACCGCGGGGAAGGCGGGCTTGTTGGGCGAATCGGGGAAATGCTGGGTCTCCAGGCACAGACCGTTGCGGCGGTTGTAGACCTTGCCGCCTTTGCCGACGTTCGTTCCGTCGAGGAAATTGCCGGAGTAGAACTGGATGCCCGGCTCGGTCGTGAAGACCTCCATGAGTCGGCCGGATTTCGGCTCGTAGACGCTCGCCGCCAGCTCCAGTGCTCCTTCCTGCCGCCTGTTCAGGACGAAGTTGTGGTCGTATCCGCCGCCGAACTGGAGCTGCTCGTCGGCCTGTTCGATCCGCGCGCCGATCGCCGTCGGCTGGCGGAAATCAAACGGCGTGCCCGCGACGGGGCGGAGTTCTCCGCTGGGAATCAGCCCCTTGTCGACTGGGGTGAAACGGTCGGCGGCGATCGCCAATTCGTGGCCCAGGATGTCGCCCGAGTCCTGCCCGGCGAGGTTGAAGTAGGAGTGGTTCGTGAGGTTGACCGGCGTGGGCTTGTCCGTCGTGGCGGAGTACTCGATCTTCAGCTCGTTGCTGTCTGTCAGGGTGTAGACGACCTTGACCGCCAGGTTGCCGGGATAACCCTCTTCGCCGTCGGCGCTGGCGTACGCCAGGGCCACCTCGAGCCCCGTCTTCTCGATCGCCCCCCTTGCCTGCCAGACGGCCTTGTCGAATCCCCGGATGCCGCCATGCAGGTGGTTTTCCCCATCGTTGACGGCAAGCGTGTAGGGCGTGCCGTCGAGGGTGAACCGGCCCTTGGCGATGCGGTTGCCGTAGCGGCCGATCAGTGCCCCGAAATAAGGGTGTCCCGCCAGGTAGTCCTCCAGCCGGTCGAATCCCAGAACGACGTCGGCATAGCGGCCGTCGCGATCGGGCGCGGTGAGCGAGACGACGATTCCGCCGTAGGTCATGATCGACGCTTGCATGCCATTGCGGTTGGTCAGGCAGTAGAGCTCGACCGCCTGGCCCTCCGGTGTCTTTCCGAACGGTTTCCGCACAATGCTTTCGGAACCGCAGGCGGCAGCGCCCATCAGAATCGCTCCCCAAACGAGGATTGCCGCCCCGAGGCCGGCCCTTGTCCGTGTCTGTCTCACCATCCTCCTCCCGTCCGCGAAGTCGCGCCAAGTGATCTCCGTGTCCTCGAATTCTAAACGGTCCGCGCCCGCTCCACCAGCCGGGATTCGAGGGATTGTCGGGGTGGGGTTCGCCGGGGGCGGGAACTGGGAGCGGGGCCTCCTTCGCCCGCTCGGCCTGTTGAGATAGAATTGACATCTGGCCGAATCCCCGCGCAGGCCGCAAGGGTGAGGTTCCCATTGGGAACCAGGAAGCAGAAGCGGGAGCCTGGCGGCCGGGAGCAGGGCCGCGGACTGGGACTGCATCGATTGACCTGTGATATGCGTTTTCGGTTGTTGACGTACAACATCCACAAGGGCATCGGCGGGGTCGATCGCCGATACGCCCCGGACCGGATCATTTCGATTCTCCGCCAATACGACGCCGACATCGCCATGCTGCAAGAGGTGGACGATGGCGTGCCGCGGTCGCGGCATGATTGCCAGGTCCAGTTGCTCGGCGACGCGCTTGACTATCGCTACCGGGCATACCAGAAGAACATCCGGCTGAAGAGCGGCGGCTACGGCAACGCGATCCTCAGCCGCCATCCGCTGTTCGACGTCAATCACGTCGACCTTTCGGTGCGGATGAAGAAGCGCCGCCGCGCCCTGGTCGCCCATTGCCGCCTGCATGACGGGGGGCACTCGCGGAGGGTGCTGCTGCTGAACGTGCATCTCGGGCTGGCCGGCTTCGAACGCGTGCTCCAACTCCGGCGGTTGGTCGCTTCCGACGTATTCGCGCACACGCACCGGCAGACGCCGGTGGTGATCGCGGGCGATTTCAACGACGTTTACGGAACGCTCGGCCGGAGGACGCTCTTGCCGCTGGGATTCTTGCCCGCGGCGCGGAACCAGAGGACCTTCCCGGCCGTCATGCCGCTGCGACCGCTGGATCGGATTTTCTACCGGGGCGACGTGCGCCACTGCCACACGTTCACGGCCCGCAGCGGCGTGGCGCGCCAGGCGTCGGACCATCTCCCCCTGATCGTCGACTTCGAACTGGAAAAACCGACCGTCTCAGAGTAGCGGAGCGAGCAGGCGGGCGGCGTTAACCACGAGCTGTTCGACCTTCGGCCGCCTCCTCCACGTTTCCAGGTCCATCCGTTGCGACTGCGCGAGGTAGCGCTGCTGCAACTGGCGGAGGCGTCTGGTGAACGGGCGATCGTAAACGGAAAGCGTGATCTCGAAATTCAGCCAGAGGCTGCGCGGATCGAGGTTCAGCGATCCGAACAGGCTGAACTCGCCGTCGACCGTGATCGATTTCGTGTGGAGCAGCCCGTGCTCGAACAGCGCGATCGTCACCCCGGCGGCGAGCAGGTCGATCTTGTGCGCCTGCGTCGCCAGGCGGACGAGGTGCGAATCGACGCGCGCCGGGACGATCAGCGTGACGTCCACGCCGCGCCTGGCCGCTGAGACCAGGGCGGTCAGCAGGAGTTCGTCGGGAACGAAGTAGGGGCTGGTCAGGATCAGCTCGCGCCGCGCCGCGTAGATCGCCATCAGCAGCACCTGCTGGATCGTGTGGCTTTCGGTCACGGGGCCGGAGGGGACGACCTGGACGGCGGCGCTGCCCTGCTCCTCCAGCGCGCGGACGTCGCCCGTCTCGCGCAGCTGCTCGACCCCTTCGGCCGTTTCCAACTCCCAGTCTTCGAGGAACGTGATCGCCAGCCCCTCCACGGCCGGTCCCCGCACGCGGACCATCGCGTCGATCCACTGGCCGACCCCCGAACCGCGCTTGAAGTAGCGCGGATCGACCATGTTGAGGCTGCCCGCGTAGGCCAATTCGCCGTCGATGACCACGATCTTGCGGTGCATGCGGAGATCGAAGCGGACGAACAGCGCGCGGACGAGGCCGACCGGCAGCGCCGCGCGGAGTTGGATGCCCGCCCGGCGCATCCGGTCGGCCATCTCGCTGCGGAGAAAGTCCATGCTCCCCACGTCGTCGAGCAGGATCCGGCAGATCACGCCGCGCGCCGCGGCCCGGATCAGGGCTTCGGCGACCTCGTCGGCCGTTCCCCCGTTGCCCCAGATGTAGAGCACCAGGTGGCAGGTCCGCTTCGCCGCGTCGATATCGGCGATGATCGCGCGGAAGACATCCTCCGCGTTGTCGATCAGTTCGAGGGCGTTGCCCGGCAGGGCCGGAATCCCGACGGTTGCCTCCGTGAGCCGCGCCAGCGGTTCGCATTCCTGGCCGAGCTGCGACCAGTCGATGTGTTTGCGGGTCTCGAGGTGGTTGAGCCACTCGAGATAGGGCGCGTGGATCCGCTCGGCGCGCCGCGCCCGCCGCGTACCCAGGCGGGTCTCGCCGATGGCCAGGTAGATCAGCGCGCCGCCGAACGGGAAGATCAGAATGATCGTCAGCCAGGCCAGCGAGACGCCGACAGGGCGGCGGCGCATGATGACCCGCGCCGACAGGCCGACGCGGATCAGCAGATCGGCGACAAACAGGGCGATTGTGATTGAGGTGGCCAGATTCATCGGCAATCGCCTCTGCGCGCCGCGGCATGAGCGGGAATGCGGAGCCGGCCGGCGCGGTCGACTCGCCGTCCTCGCGTCGGGCTCGCCCGAATTATCCTTGCGGGTGCGGGGAAATCAAGCAGGCGCGGCCTGCCTGGGCGGTCCGCCCCGCCCGCCGCTGCCGCGGACTGGCCGACAGGACCGGCCCGGCCCCCCCCGGGCTGCCCTTTGAATTTGCCGCGATCCCGCGATACGCTATACCTCTTGTCGATGGTCGCCGCCGGGGACCATCCCGTTTGCGCGGCGCCCGGCCCCCCAGGCCGCGTCCGCCAAGCGCTGCGCAAGCGGGACGCGATCCCGCGGACGCTTACCGCCCCCGCTACACTACGCCAGGAGCCATCCGGATGATTGCCAATCCCCTTCGTTTCGCGCGGATCGGTTTGGTCTCGCTCGCGCTGCTCGCCTTCGCCCAGCCGGCGAGGGCGGCGGAGCCGAATACCCTCTCGCCCGAGGAGGTGGCCGACGGTTGGATTCTGCTGTTCGACGGCGAAACCCTGTTTGGCTGGCGCCCCGCCACCCAGGTCGATTGGCAGGTCGTCGACGGCGCGATCACCGCCAGCGAAGGTGAGAACGGCCTGCTCTACACGACCGGCCAGTTCGGCGATTACCAGTTGCAGGTCGATTTTCGCTGCGCGCCTGGCGGCAATAGCGGCGTCTTTCTGCGGACGCCGCCGATGCCAACCGACGTGAAGACCCGCTGCTATGAGCTGAACATCGCGGACCCGGCCACAAACCGGTTTCCAACCGGCAGCTTCGTCGAGCGGCAGGCCGCCGATGGCGCGGATCGCGGCGGCGGCTGGCAGACCTTCGACGTGACCGCCGAGGGGGGCCACTTTCTGGTCAAGCTCGGCGGCCGGGTCGTGCTCGACTACCGCGACCCCGCCCCGCTCGGCCGCGGCTACATCGGCCTCCAGTTCAACACCGGCAAGATCGAATTCCGCAACATCAAGCTCAAACCGCTCGGCATGAAACGCCTGCTGAACGGCCGGGACCTGGCCGGTTGGAAGACATTCCCCGATCTGGCCAGCGTCTTCACCGTCACCCGGGAAGGCTGGCTGAACGTGAAGAACGGCCGTGGAATGCTCGAAAGCGAGGGGCAGTACGCGGATTTCACGCTCCAGCTGGAATGCTTCGTCAACGGCAAGGGGCTCAATTCGGGGGTCTTTTTCCGCTGCATACCGGGCGACATCATGAACGGCTACGAATGCCAGATCCATAACGGCTACTTGGGCGGCGACCGCACCAGGCCCGAGGATTGCGGCACCGGCGGATTCTTCCGACGGCAAGATGCTCGGCGGGTCGTGGCCGACGATTTCACCTGGTTCTCGCTGACGCTGCACGTCGATGACCGGCACATGGCCGCCTGGGTCAACGGCTACCAGGTGAGCGATTGGAGCGACACGCGGGAGCCGAACGAGAATCCCCGCCGCGGGCTGCGGCTGGAGGCCGGCACGCTCCAGATCCAGGGGCACGACCCGACCACGGATTTCAACTTCCGCAACCTGCGGATTGCCGAAATTCCGCAGCGGTGACGCGGTCGGCGACAGGTCGCCGGCCCCCGGACAGGTTGCCGAACCCCGGCATCGTCCGCTAAATTGGAGCGATTGACCAATCGGGTCGCGCCCTCGCCGGCTGACCGATCGTCGTCTTGCGCATGCCGCCGAGCGACATGCCGTGCCTTGAGGATCACGAGACTTGGAGCGACACTCATGAACTGGCGTCTTCTGGCCGTGGCCGCGTTGCTTCCGTGGGTTGGAGCGGCCGCCTGGGCGGCCACCGCGGAAACGCGCTTTTCCCAGACACTCAGCCGCAGCGACTATGTCCACTGGATCGAACTCTACGACGCCAAGGGCGACCAGATCGACCCGGCCCGTCCCGATGCCGCCCCCTACTCGCCGGTCCACACCTGCGGGCGCTGCCATGACTACGAAGCGATCCGGCACGGGTACCACTTCAGCACGGGGTCGACCTCCGGCGACTCGAGCCGCCGGGGCGAGCCCTGGATCTGGACGGACGACCGCACCGGCACGCAGATTCCGCTCTCGGCGCGGGGCTGGCCGGGAACCTACGATCCGGCCGGGCTCGGCATCTCCGAGTGGGACTTCGTCCTCAAATTCGGCCGGCACCTCGCCGGCGGCGGCCCCGGCGAAGGGCCCAGCGCGGCGGGCGATCCGCCGGCGGCGGCCGACGCAGAAGACGCCCAGAAGCCCGCGAAGCCCGCGAAGCCCGCGAAGGCCGGCGACAAGGCCCAAGCCAACGCGCCTGCCGGGCGCTGGCATCTGTCGGGCCAACTGGCGATTGATTGCATGATCTGCCACGCGAAGGACCGGTCCTATAGCCCGGAAGTCTGGTCGGACCAGATCGCCAGCCAGAACTTCGCCTGGGCGCCGACGGCGGCCCTCGGGTTGGGCCGGGTGGAGGGGAAGGTTTCGGCCTTGCCGGACGATCTTGACGCCGCTGCGGCGGACGCCAAGGACAAGCTGCCGAAAACCACTTATCTTCCGCACCGCGTCGGCGCCGACAAGAAAGTCTTTTTCGATGTCGTTCGCACGCCCGACGACCGCGCGTGCTACTATTGCCACACCACGCGGTTTACGGGCGCGGAAGTCGCGCCCGAATGGACCCATGACGAAGACGTCCACCTCCGCGCCGGGATGACCTGTAGCGATTGCCACCGCAACGGGATCGAGCACCAGACGGTCCGCGGGTTTGAGGGCGAAACGAGCCCCAGCGGCCAGCCGGTCCAGACGCTCTCCTGCCGCGGCTGCCACATGGACGAGAGCGGCGGCGGGCGGCTCGGCGCGCCGCGGGCGGTGCACAAGGGGCTGCCGCTGGTGCACTTCGACAAACTCGCCTGCACCGCCTGCCACAGCGGCCCCCGCCCCGGCGACAAGCCGGTGCAGATCCTCACGTCGATGGCACACGGCTTGGGGCTGCCCGCCCACCATTACGGCGAGAAACTGCCGCCGGCGATGGTTGCCCCCGTCTATCTCCAGGCCGGCGGCGCGCTCGCTCCGCACCGGATGGTCTGGCCGGCCTTCTGGGGCGCGCTGAAGGATGGCGAAATCGCGCCGCTGAATCCCGACAAGGTCTACGACGCCTTGCGGCGGACGCTGCGGGTCCGCCGCGGCTCGAATTTCACCGCTGCGGTCTCCGAAGTGAAGCTCACCGCCGCGGACAAAGCGAAGGCGCTCGGCGAAGAGCGGGCCGCGGTGGCCGAGAAGGAGCTGACCGGCGAAGAGAAGGCCAAGCTGGAAGAATTGACCGCCGTGATGGCCGCCGACGCCTTTCGCAAGAAGCTCGCCGAGGCTCTCGGAGAGCTGAAGAAAACCCTTCCGGCCGACGGCTCCGAGCCGGTCTATGTCGCGGGCGGCCGCGCGTACCGCGCCGCCGAGGGCGCCGTCGAGGCGTTCGAGCACGCCGCGGCCGAACCCTACGCCTGGCAATTCGCCCACGACGTGCGGCCGGCCCGCGATGCGATCGGCGCGGCGAGTTGCTTCGAATGCCACGCCGATGACTCCAAGTACTTCGCGGGCGTCGTTACCGCGCTCGGGCCGGCTCCCGACAACCAGCCCCCGCAGTCCACGATGCGCCAGCTCGCCGGGCACGATCCGCTGATGCACAAGGCCTGGAACCTCTCGTTCCCGGGCCGGACGGCCTTCAAGTTCTTCGGCTTCGCCTCGTTGGGCGTGCTGGCCCTGGTGCTGCTGGCCTACAGCGCCCTGGCGGTCGTGGCGATCGCGCGGTTCGTGCGGCGCTTGTAGTCCCCACACGCAAGCCAGAGAAGTCTTGCCCTCGGAATCCAACCCCTCCTGGAGCCGCCTCCATGTTCCCCGATATCTGCCGTCTGCCGATTGCCGCCAGCTCGCACTCCAGCGAGATATTTCGCATCGCGCTGCCCGTGGGCCTGCTGGCCGGCGCTGCGATTGTCCTTCTGCACCTGGTGATCACGCGGTTCTGCGGCAAGGCGCCGCAGCGCAAGCCCTGGCGATGGTGGGAAGCGCTGGTCTATCTCGGCGTGCTGGGGATCATCGCCTGCCTGGGCGTCACGGCGTTTGCCGCCGTGCTCCGCCTCGGCGCGATCGGCGGATGGTGGCTGTTTGCCCACATGTGCGGGGCCGGCGCGATGGTGGCCGCCCTGCCCGTGCTGGCCCTGATGTGGGCCGATTCCAACCGCTTCCAGATCGGCCCGGCAGACAGCGGCCCGGCCGAACCGGTCCAGTTCCTGGCAATCGCCAAGCTCGCTTATTGGACGGTCCTGGCCAGCGGGCTGGTCGTCGCGGGCACAATGATCGTGAGCATGCTCCGCTGGCTCGGCACGCCCGGCCAGCAGCTGATGCTCGACGTGCACCGCTACGCGGGGCTGGTCTGCGTCGTGGCCGCGGGGGTGCACCTGTACGGCGTTGCGCTGCGGCGGCTGGCCCCGTGAGGCAAGCGCGGCTTGCGCTGCACGTCTCGGGCAACGCCCAGGGTGGGGAGGTGAAAACTGGTCTATTCTGGTTTGGCCGTTTTTGTTCCATCGTTGTCTTCGGGTGGCACTGAAAACAGCGCGGGCCGGTGGCGGCTAAGGTTTTCACCTCGCCACGCCCGTGGTGCTCCGCTGAAGCCGTCGCCGGAACCGCGCGAAAGATCGTGATGCCAGTTCCGCCCCTGCTCGCGCGCGTCTGCGCAAATCAACGTTGCGTGGGCTGGCCCGCGTTGGGCCGCCTACGGAAGGAGCTTGAGTTCGACCTTGCGAAACTCGCAGGGGTGGCTCTCCGCCTGGAGCGAGATCGAGCCGCCGGAGAGCATCTTCTGGCCGTCTTTGATCAGCTTCCTGGCGTCCGGGTCGTTCTCGTCGAGCTGCGGCTGTTCGTATTCAAACACGAGCTCGCCGTTGACGCGATGGCGGATCAGCTGGTTGCCGTGGACCTCGACTTCGACCGTTACCCACTGGTCGCCGTGATAGGTTTTCGACGACGAGTTGTTGCAGTGCGCAGTAATCAGTTTGCCGTTCTGCACGAAATGGGTGCCGGGCGAGCAGACGTTGGCCGTCGGCCGGCGCCCCTGGCCACTGCCGCCGAGCAATTGAACTTCGATCGATACGGGGAAGCTCTGATCCTTGCCCATCGTTTCGGGCGGTTGGCCGTGGAGCATGATGCCGTTGTTTCGAAACGCCCAGCCGGGACCGCCCGGGGCCTGCTGGCCGACGAAGCGATATTCGACCCGCAGGATGTAATTGGAAAAGGGCTTCTCGTAGAACAGATGGCCGAATCGGTCGTTGAACTTCTCGTAGCGGTCATAGGCCACCTTGAGCACGCCATCCTCGACGCGGAAGGTGTCGCCCCAATTCTCGCCCAGCTCATAACCCTTGATCTTGACCTTCCAGCCGTCGAGGTTCTTGCCGTTGAACAACGGGATCCACTCGCCGCGGGGCGGTTCGCCGCCAAGCGCCGCCGTGGCCGCCAGACCGAGCAGCACTGCAAACAGGCCGTTGCATGTCTTCTGCATGGCATTACCTCTCGTCTTCGGTGTCCGGGGCCGAGTCTCCGGCCGGTTTCCATTCGTCGAGGCCATCCTCGACCTTCTTGCCGTCGGCGAAGACGGTGCCGCCGCGGTCGACCCAGGCGGGGGCCGTGTTCGACAGGAGTTGCGAATTGAGCACGTAGGTCCGCGAATAGGGGTGCGTCAGCAATTGCGCTTCGCCGTTGTCGCCGAGCAGGCAGTTCTCGATGTTGACCAGCGACGCGCCGCCAACGCTCACGCCGGCCCGCGCGTTGCCGCGGCAGGTGATTTGCCGCAGGACGATCTCCCGCGCGGTGTTGTGGGCGCTGAGGCCATCGAGCTGGAACCCCTGGATCGTGAAATTCCGGATTTCGACGTGCTCGACGGAAAACAGTGTGATTCCCACCCGGCGAGCGGCCATCGCCAGCGGGTAGTCGGGCGGCTGCTTGTAGGGCTCGGTGCGGAAATAGATCGAACCGTCGTGCAGGCACCACTCGATCGGCCCGAGTTCGAGGGGAAAGGCGTCTGGATGCCGGCAGGCGGCGCGCGGAACCGGCTTGCCGTGCAGGAACATCTGCTCGTAGACCAGATCGCGGGGCTGGAAACGGTAGACCGTCTCGTGGCAGTGCTGCCAGACCGTCTCCGGCACCGGTTCGGCGCCTTCCAGCAGGGCCCCGTTGCCGTCGATCGTGAACGGGCGCTGCCGCGAGCCGCTGTGCCGCCGGCCGACAAGGCTCAAGCTCTCGCGATACGGCTGCCCGGTATTGGCGACGAGGATCCGGTCGCCCGAGTCGGCGATTGCCAGCGCGCGGCGGAGCGTCTTCAGCGGTCCGGCGCCGTCGGACGTGGGCGCAACCTGGCGCCCAAGGTAGCGGTCGTTGCCGGCGAGGTTGTTGACGTGGATGTCCCTCGCCCACGCCGGACCATCCGCACCGGCCATGAGGCCCACGATGGCAATCAAACCACGCATGGTGTGCATCGGTCCTGCCTCCTGGTGATTCCAACTCTTGCCCGCACGGGGATCATGCCTGACGGAACCTACAAGTTTAGCATACCCGCAACCCGGAATGTGGAAAAATCGCTACCGTTGGCGGTCGATTCCGCCAAGCCCGTGCCGATTCCGGCAAACCCGGGGCCGGCCCGGTGGGCCGGCCACCGCCGGGCCGCCAGGTGTGCCGTCTGGCGGCCGTTGCTCAAAGCGCTGCCGCCGCGGTACATTGAGACTTCCGCGAGGCACTCCCGGCGACGCTCGGCCTGAGGCCAACGCTGGGAGGTATCTTGCTCCAAGATAAGAACTTGCGCCGCCATGTTGCGGAGGAGTCGACGGATGAAAGTCAAAATCAACCGGCAGACGCTGGAGCTCCGCTGCGGAGACATCACGCTCGAGGAGGTCGACGCGGTCGTCAATGCGGCCAACAGCCGTCTTGCGGGCGGTGGCGGCGTCGACGGGGCAATTCATCGGCGGGGTGGCCCGGCGATTATGCAAGAGACCGATCGGCGCTACCCCGACGGCTGCCCAACCGGCAGCGCGGTGATTTCCGCAGCGGGCAATCTTCCGGCCATGTACGTGATTCACGCGGTCGGCCCGGTCTGGAGCGGCGGCCGCCGCGGCGAGGCGGAACAGCTGGCTGCCGCGTATCGGCGATGTTTCGAGCTGGCGGCGGAGAACGATTGCCGGAGCATCGCCCTGCCCGCATTGAGCACGGGGGCCTACGGGTATCCGATCGATCAGGCCGCGCGAATCGCCCTCGGCACGGCGATCGAATTCCTCGCCAAGCGCGGCGCTCCGGCCTTGGTTCGCTTCGTGCTGTTCACTGAGGGCGCTTACGGGGCGTTTGCCGCCGCTCTGGAAGATCTGACCCGCCAAGAGTGAGGCATTGAACGCGCGATGGATTTTGCCCGTTCCCAAGCCGGAGCTTGGGAACGAGGGTCGGGGTGGGAACGAGGGTTAGAACAGGTCGATCCATCCATGCAGCTTTTTATTCCGGTCCTGATTGGACTTGTTGCCGGCGTTCTGGGCGGGCTCCTGGGCATCGGCGGATCGTTGATCATCATTCCGGGAATGGTCATTTACCTGAGCCACACGGCGGCTGGCTATCAGGGGATCGATCAGCACCTGCTCCAGGCGGCGGCGATGATTGTCAACGTGTTCGTGGCCGCGCCGTCGGTGATCGCCCATTACCGAGCCGGCGCGATCATGCGGCCGATCGTGGTCTGGCTGATCCCCGCGTCGATTGTCGGAATCCTCTCGGGCGTGGCTTTGAGCAACAGTCCGGCCTTCGCCCGGCAAAACGGCGCTTACCTGGCGATGATCTTCTGCGGATTCCTCGTTTACGTGATCGGCTACAACCTGCACCGCATGCGGCAGCTGCCGCGTCCGGTCGGCGATGAGCCGCTCCGGCCGGAACGCTGGAAAGTGGCCCTGGTCGGGCTCGTGATGGGGCTGCTTGCCGGGTTGCTGGGCATCGGCGGCGGGGCGATTTGCGTGCCGATGCAGCAGGTCCTGCTGAAGGTTTCTCTGCGGAAGGCGATCGCCAACAGCGCGGCGACGATTCCTTTTGCGTCGATGATCGGCGCGGTCCACAAAAACCTCACGCTTGCGGGGCATGGGTTCGAAATCAGCCAGTCGCTGCTGTTGGCCGCGATGCTGATCCCCACGGCCATTGTGGGGAGCTACTTCGGCGGCCGGCTGACCCATGTGCTTCCCCGGCGGATCCTGCGGGCGACCTTCGTGCTGTTTCTTTCGGCGGTTACGGTCCTCACGTTCTCCAAGGCGTTCCGTGCGCTCAAGACGCCCCGCGACACGCGGGCCATCGTTCAGAACGTTGCTGCTGGAGGAGGGCGAGCCGGCGGGGGTAGTGGGAAGCCGAACGATCCGCCGGGCGAGCCGGCGGGATTTTCTGGGGTGAGGGCGAGCCGGCGGGGGTAGTGGGAAGCCGAACGATCCGCCGGAGGGGCCGGCTTGATTTTCCTGGTTGCCAAGCTCCAGCCAGCTTCCTGGTTCCCAAGCTCCAGCTTGGGAATTTGGGTCTCGCCTACGGCCGATCGGCTGGTTTTTCGCGCGGCGGATGCCGATAAACCAATTGACACCGATAGCGTACAAGTGTACACTGCCGGAAGGAAAGGAGATTCCCGCGTGGATAAGCAACGGGCGAAAGCGATGGGGCGCGGCGGCGGCCGCTGGCCGGCCCTGGTGGAGAACTTGCGCCGCCGGATCGCGGAAATCGAGGACGGCCGCCGGCCCGCCGGCTGCGCGGTCGTTTCGTCCGGCTGCGCGGCCCTCGATCGCCTTCTGCCTTCCGGCGGGTTCCGGCGAGGGAGCCTGGTCGAGTGGCTCAGCCGGGCTGGCGCCGGCGCCGAGACCCTGGCGATGATCCTCGCCCGGAAGGCTTGCCAGCAGGGGGGGGCGTTGGTGGTGATCGACCGCCGCGGCGAGTTTTATCCGCCGGCGGCCGTGCGGCTGGGAATCGAACCGGCGCGCCTGCTGGTCGTGCAGCCGTCCGGCGGGGCCGACGAGCTTTGGGCGCTGGATCAGAGCTTGCGAGCTTCGGGCGTGGCGGCCGCCATGGCCTGGCTGGAGCGGCTGGGGAGCCACGACTTTCGCCGCCTGCAACTGGCTGCGGAAAGCCGGCGCGTCCTGGGGCTGTTGATCCGTCCCGGGCAAGCCCGGAGCGAACCCTCCTGGGCGGACGTTCGCCTCCAGGTCGAGCCGCTGCCTTCCGCATCGGCTGCCGGCCGCCGAGTGAGAATTGACCTCCTCCGCAGCCGGCGAGGCATCGCACGTGGAACGGTCGAATTGGAGATCAATGAACAGGCGCATCCTGTGCATCTGGTTGCCCGACTGGCCGGTGCTGCGGCACCTGCTCGAGCAGCCCGAGCGTGAAGCCGGCAAAGGGGCAGGTCCATGTCTTCGGGGAGGATCGGCGCCTCCCTTGCGCTTGCATGGCCGAAGAATCGACCTCTCCCAGGAGATTGTCGTCCTTCATGAAACCTACCGCGGCAGCCGGCGGGTGGCGGCTTGCTCGCTGGCGGCGCGGGGCCGGGGCGTGGCGGTTGGCATGACGGTCAGCGAAGCGGCGACAATCCTCGGCGAGCGGGAACCGGCGCCGAAAAATCAGCGCTGGCGCCTGGCGGCCCACGATCCCCTGGCCGATCGCCAGGCCCTCGAGCGGCTGGGCGTCTGGTGCCATCGCTTCAGCCCCTTGGTCGGCCTGGACGGCACGGCCGAGCCCGACGGCCTGCTTGCCGACGTGACCGGCGTCGCCCGCTTCTTCGGCGGCGAAGAGGTCCTGGCCGACCGGATTCTGGGTCCGTTCACTCGCCGCGGAATCCCCGTCCGCATCGGCCTGGCCGACACGGTCGGCGCCGCCTGGGCCGCCGCCAGGTATTTTGAAAGCGGAGGGCGGGACGGGGAAAGCGGAAAGCGGAAGGGGGAGGGCCGCCCGGTGGCGATCATTCCGCCGGGACAGACCGGGGCCGCCCTTGATCCGATGCCGCTGGAGGCCTTGCGGCTTTCGGCCGGCGTGCTCGATCTGCTCGAACAGTTGGGGGTCCGGCGGATCGGCGAGTTGGCCCTGTTGCCGCGGGCGGATTTCAACGCGCGATTCGGCCCGGAACTGCTCCAAGCCTGGGATCGGGCCACCGGCCGGCTCGACGAGCCGATCAGCGCCTTGCCGCTGCCCTGGCGATTCGAGGCCGAGCAGTTCTTCGAATTTCCCACGGATCGCCGGCTGGCCCTGGAGGCGGCGCTCGAGCAACTCGTCGGCCGCGTCGCCGGGATGGCCGCGCTTGCCGGCCGCGGCGCCTTGCGAATCGATGGATGTTTCGACTGCCAGAATGCCGGGCGTGTACGGTTCAACGTCGGCCTGTTTCGCCCCACGGCATCGGCCGGCCACCTGTTCGCCCTGCTGCGGATGCGGCTCCAGCGGCTTGCCCTGCCGGGCAAGGTGGAGATGGTCCGCGTCGAGATCACGGAAACGGCCCGGTTGGAAAACGGGCAGGCCGAGCTTTTTCAGACCGCGGCAAGCGAGCGCGAAGAGCGGCTGCCGGAGCTCGTCGACCGGCTGGCGAGCCGGCTCGGCCGCGGGGCGATTCTGGGCGTCAGCCTCCGCGCCGAGGCGCAGCCGGAACTGGCCTACGATTACGCCCCGCTCGTCGGCGCAAACCGCGCGCGGCGCGGCAGCCGGCCCGCAACCCGGGACCTGCCGCCGCGCCCGTTGCGTCTTTTGCCCCATCCGATCGAATTGCAGGCGGCGGCGGTCATGCCTGACGGTCCTCCGCTGGATTTCCTCCTCTGGGGCGACCGGCAGCGGGTGGCGAAGGCCTGGGGGCCGGAACGGATCGAAACCGGCTGGTGGCGCGGCAGCCCCGCGCTGCGCGACTATTACCGCGTGGAGACCATCGCCGGCAACCGCTTCTGGCTGTTCCGCCGCCGCACCGATGGGCAATGGTTTTTGCACGGCCTTTTTGGGTAAATAACCCATGGGAGCTGTCCATGCAAATCGGTCATCGCCCATCCTTCACCGTTCAGCGAGCGTGCATCAGCAGGATGATTTTCAGTGGCAGCAAGGTTATGGCGCGTTCTCGATCAGCCCGGCGCATGTCAGGGCGATCACCGATTACATTGCCAATCAAGGCCAAAAAAGGGGCTTTCCATGCGGTTCGCCGAAATTCATGCCAAGTCGAATTTTTCGTTTCTCGAGGCGGCGTCGCATCCCGACGAACTGGTCCAGCGGGCGGCCGAGTTGGGGTATGAGGCCCTGGCGCTCGCCGATCACAACACCCTGGCCGGCGTCGTGCGGGCCCATGCGGCGGCCAAGCAGGCCGGCATCAAGCTCCTCGTGGGGGCGGAAATCGCCCCCCAGGACGCTCCACCGGTTGTCCTCCTGCCAACCGATCGGGCCGCGTACGGCCGGCTGGCGCGGATCATCACCGAGGGCTGCCGCCGGGCGAACAAGGGCGCGTGCCGGCTGGCGTTCGACGACCTCGCCCGGCATGCCGAGGGACTGCTGGGCTGTGTCTTGCCCGAGCCTGGCGGTGGAGCGCAATTTCGCCGCGCGTTGTCCGCGTATCGCGAGCTGTTTGGCGATCGCTGCTACCTGGCGGCCTCGTTGCACTACGGGCCGGACGACGCCCGCCGGCTCGCCGAGCTTTGCGCGTTGGCACGGCTGGCGCGGGTTCCGCTGGTCGCCAGCGGCGCGGTTCGCTACCACGCGGCCGAGCGGCAGGCGCTCCAGGACGTGCTGACTGCGGTTCGGCATCGCACGACCGTTGCCGGGGCGGCCGAGCACCTGTTCGCCAACGCCGAGCGCTATCTCAAGCCGCCCGAGCAGGTCGCCGCCCTGTTTGCCGGCGCGGCGGACGCGGTCCACCGCACGCTGGAGATCGCCGGCCGGATCGGCTTCTCGCTCGATGAGCTGCGCTACGAATATCCCGAGGAACTGGCGCCGCGGGGGCTTACTCCGGCCGACTATCTCCGCCGGCTGGCCTGGCAAGGGGCGCGAGAACGCTATCCGCGCGGAATCCCCGCCAAGGTCCGCGGGCTGCTCGAACATGAGCTGGCGCTGATCGGCGAGCTGCGCTACGAGGCCTATTTTCTCACCGTCTGGGACCTCGTCCGGTTTGCGCGAAGCCGGGGCATCCTCTGCCAGGGTCGCGGTTCGGCGGCCAACTCGGCCGTCTGCTATTGCCTGGGCGTGACGGCCGTCGATCCCGACCGGTCCGACGTGCTCTTCGAGCGGTTCGTCAGCCGCGAGCGGAACGAGGCGCCCGACATCGACGTCGACTTCGAACACGAGCGGCGCGAGGAAGTGCTCCAGTATCTTTACGAAAAATACGGCCGCCAGCGGGCCGGCATGACCGCCGAGGTGATCACCTACCGGCCGCGTTCGGCGGTCCGCGACGTCGGCAAGGCTCTGGGGCTCTCGCTCGATCGGATCGACAACCTGGCCCGGCGGATCGAGCATTTTCGCGAAGAGCCGGAGATGGCCCAGCGCTGCCGCGAGGCGGGCATCGACCCCGAATCGACTGCCGGGCGGCAGCTCGTGGAATTGGTCGGCCAACTGGTGGGCTTTCCCCGCCACCTCTCGCAGCACACCGGCGGGATGGTGATGACCGAAGGCCCGCTGTGCGAGCTCGTGCCGATCGAAAACGCCGCGCTGCCCGGGCGGACCGTGATCCAATGGAACAAGGACGATCTGGACGAGCTGGGGATTCTCAAGGTCGATTGCCTCGCGCTGGGAATGCTGACGGCGATCCGCAAGTGTTTTGCGCTAATTGAAAAGCATCTGGGGCGGCGGCTCGCGCTGGCGACCGTCCCGCCGGAGGACCCGCAAGTCTACGCGATGATCCGCCGGGCCGACACGATGGGCGTGTTTCAGATCGAGAGCCGGGCCCAGATGAGCATGCTCCCGCGGCTCAAGCCGCGGTGCTTCTACGACCTGGTGATCGAGGTGGCGATCGTCCGCCCCGGCCCGATTCAGGGCCGCATGGTGCACCCCTACCTGCGGCGGCGCAACGGCCAGGAGCCGGTCACCTTTCCCAACGAGGCGGTCCGCGCCGTGCTGGAAAAGACGCTCGGCGTGCCCCTGTTCCAGGAGCAGGCGATGCGACTGGCCGTCGTCGCCGCCGGTTTCACCCCGGGGGAAGCCGACCAGTTGCGCCGCGCCATGGGCGCCTGGCGGCGGCCGGGCCTGATCGACGAGTTCCGCAGAAAGCTGATCGCCGGGATGCGGGCCAACGGGCTGCCCCAGGAGTACGCCGAGGCGATCTTCCAGCAGATTCGCGGATTCGGCGACTACGGCTTCCCCGAATCGCACGCCGCCAGTTTCGCCCTCCTGGTTTATGTCTCGGCGTGGCTCAAGTGCCACCACCAGGCGGCCTTCACGGCGGCCCTGCTCAACAGCCAGCCGATGGGCTTCTACGCCCCCGCCCAGCTGATCCGCGACGCGGCGGCCCATGGGGTCGAGGTCCGGCCCGTGGATGTCAACCAGAGCGCGTGGGACTGCACCCTGGAGAAAGCGGAGAGCGGAGAGCGGAAGGCGGAGAGCGGAGAGCGGAAGGCGGAAAGCGGAGAGCGGCGGGCGGGCTTGGCGCTGCGGTTGGGGATGCGGTTGTTGCGAGGGATGTCGCGGGCGGAGGCGGAGGCGATCGAAGACGCGCGCGGCTGCCGGCCGTTCCAGTCGATCGACGAGTTCACGCGCCGCACCGGCTCGGGCCGCGCGCTGGCCGCGCGGCTGGCCAAGGCAGGGGCGTTTGCCTCTCTCGGGCTCAACCGCCGCAGCGCCCTCTGGCATGCCCTGGACCAGGACCGCAAGGAGTTGCCGTTGTTCGGCTTGCCGCCCGCGGCCGAGCAGAGGAATCCGCTCATGGAAATGTCCGAAGTGGAGGCGATGCTGGCCGACTATCGCAACCTGGGGCTGACGCTGGGCAAACACCCCCTGGCCTTCCTGCGGCCGGCCCTGGAGGAGATTCGCGTTGCCAGGGCGGAAGACCTCCGCCTGCTGCCCAATGGCCGGCCGGTGGCGGTGGCGGGCGTGGTGCTCGTTCGCCAGCGGCCGGGCACGGCCAAGGGAATCACCTTCGTCACCTTGGAAGACGAGACGGGCACGGCCAACCTGATCGTCCGGCCCGATGTCTGGAAGCGATTCCGCGCCACGGCCCTGAGAGCCAACATCCTGCTTGTTCGCGGCCGCCTCCAGCGCGAAGGACGCGTGATCCACGTGATCGCAGCCTGGATGGAAGACCTCTCCAGCAGACTGGCCGAACTGGCCGCCAGGAGTCGGGATTTCTGCTAGCTGAGGAACTCGTCGTGGCGCATCACGCCCGACTCATCCTCCACCTCGGCATGGGTCTGCCAGCGCCAGCGGCGCGTGCCCCGCTTGTTCTCGCGCCGGATCGCCGTCCGCTGCTTGACCTCCATGCCCAAGAATGCCTTGATCCGATCCCAGAGAGTGGCCTCCAGTTCGTATTCCACTTCCACGATCTCGGGCGGCGGCTCTGGCTCGAGATAGACCTTCCGCATCGATGTCTTGACG
>Ga0123328_1001445_pt1 | contig 23144 bp, 17 predicted proteins | sample BioC12SIPDNA_2_FD_89702 | JGI IMG/M metagenome (GOLD analysis project Ga0123328, IMG submission 89702) | Anaerobic biogas reactor microbial communites from Washington, USA - Biogas_R1_A C12 SIP DNA | ecosystem: Engineered > Bioreactor > Anaerobic > Unclassified | place: Washington, USA...
ACAGGCTGCGGGCCCGCTCCTCTTCGGCAAACTGCATCCGGTAGAGGCGCGCATACAGGCCGCCTTCCTCGGCGATCAGCTCTTCGTGGCTCCCCTGAGCGACGATGCGCCCCTGATCGAGCACCAGAATCCGATCCGCGTTGCGGATCGTGCTCAGCCGGTGGGCGATAATGAAGCTCGTGCGCCCCGCCATGAGCCGTTCAAGCGCCTCCTGCACCAGCCGCTCACTGGCACTATCCAGGCTGCTGGTCGCTTCGTCCAGGATGAGAATGCGCGGGTTCTTGAGGATGGCGCGGGCGATGGCGACGCGCTGGCGCTGCCCGCCGCTCAGCTTGACGCCGCGCTCGCCGACCGGCGTGTCGTAGCCCTGGGGTAGCTCGTCGAGGATGAAGTCGTGGGCGTTGGCGGCCCGCGCCGCCTCCTCCACCTCTTCGTCGGTCGCGTCGAGCCGCCCGTAGCGGATGTTGGCCCGCACCGTGTCGGAGAAGAGCAGCGTCTCCTGCGGCACGAGGCCGATCTGCCCGCGCAGGCTCTCCAGCGTCACGTCGCGCACGTCGGCGCCGTCAATCGTCACGGCGCCGGCTGCCACGTCGTAGAAGCGGGGGATGAGATTGACCAGCGTCGTCTTGCCAGCTCCGCTTGGGCCGACGAGAGCCACAACCTCGCCCGGCTCGATGCAGAAGGTAATATCCCTGAGCAGGGAAACGGAATCGCTGTAGTCGAAATCGACGCGGTCGAAACAGACGCGACCGGCGACAGGCGGCAGCTCGATGGCGTCTTCTTTCTCCTGCACTTCGGGCACGCTGTCGAGCAGCCGGAAGAGGCGCTCGGCGGCCCCCAGCGCGGACTGGAACTGGGCGTAGAGGGCCGCCAGTGAGGCGATGGGCGTGGCGACCATGAGCGTATAGATGAGGTAGGCCACCAGCCCGCCGGCCGTCAGCCGCTCCGCGATCACCTCGCGGCTGCCGAACCAGAGGGTCAGGATAATACTGCCAAAGGCCATGAATCCGATGGTTGGGCTGAGCACGCTGGTGATGCGGGCGCGCTGGATGGCGGCGGCAAACGTGCGCATGACGCTCTCGCGGAAACGGGCGATCTCGTAGGGCTCGCGCGTGAACGATTTGACGATGCGCACGCCGCCCGTCGCCTCTTCCAGCACGCTGGCTGCCTCGGCCAGCCGGTCCTGCACCATCATCGACGCCTTGCGGATCTGCCGGCCGAGATAGACCATTATCAGGGTCACAGGCGGGATGCCGGCGAGGATGACCAGCGTCAGCCGCCAGTTCAGGACAAAGAGCAGCGCGGCGGCCCCGACCAGCATCAACCCCTGGCGCAACAGGGCGACCAGATTGTTGGTAATTGCCTCCTGCAGCAGGGAGACGTCGTTGGTCAGCCGGCTGATCAGCTCGCCGGTACGGCGCTCGGCGTAAAACGCCAGCCCGAGCCGCTGCAGATGCGTGAAGATGGTTACGCGCATGTCGGCGATAGCTCGCTCCCCGGCGTAGGCCAGAGAGAGCTGGTGGGCGAAGCTGAAAACACCCTGAACGAGAGAGACGCCAAGGAGCAACAGGGCGATCTGGTTGAGCCGGGTTATATTACTTTCCAGCAGGACCACGTCCACCAGATTGCGCACGACAAGCGGCAGGACCAGCCCGAGCAGCACGCTGATTACGAGGGCGATGACGCTGAGGACAAGCCAGCGACGGTAGGGGGCGACAAAGGCGAGCAACCGGCGGAACAGGAGCAGCCCACTCCTGTCAAGAGGGCGCGCTTCCGAGTCTGGATCGGCTTCGTGACGGCGACCAATGCGGCGAGGTTGAAAAGCCATACTTGCGATTATAACAGACTCTATAGGCGCTGATGCTGCTTCAGCGCCAGGTAACGGTCGATGACGGAGAGCGAAAGCTGGTTGGCCGGCACGTCGAGGGTGAGCACGCCCTGCCGCTGCAGCGACTCCAGCGCCACCTGCCGCTCGTGCAGAAGATTGGCCGCCGCGGCGCGCTGGTAAACGGCCAGGGAGTCGGCGGGTAGCTGGCCGGCTGCGGCGTGGACATCCGGGTCGCTGATGGTGACCACGAGCGGCAGGCTCTGGCGGGCCAGCAGGGCCAGATGGGAAAGCAGCGCCTGCAGGCTCGCCCCGCCGCTGAGATCGGTGAAGATGACCACGAGCGCGCGCCGGCGGTGCTGCAGGGCCAGATAACTGAGGGCCTGGCGGTAGTCGGGCTCTACCGGCTGCGCCTCCACCCGGTAAAGCAGCTCCAGCATGCGATAGAACTGCCCGCGCCCCGCCTGCGGACGGACGTACTGCCCGACCTCGTCGGCAAAGGTCAGCAGGCCGACTTTGTCGCCCAGTCCGGTCGCCACGTAGGCCAGCAGCAGCACGGCGTTGACGGCATAGTCGAGCTTGGCGATCTCCGCGACGGGGCTCTGCATCATCCGGCCGGTGTCGAGCACGGCGACGATGTTCTGGCTGCGCTCGGTCTGGTACTCGGCCGTTATCGGGCGGTGGCGGCGCGCAGTCGCCTTCCAGTTGATGCGCCGGTACTCGTCGTCGGGCAGGTACTCGCGCAGCCGCTCAAACTCGGTGCCCTGGCCCGGCAGGCGGGCGTTGCGCAACCCCAGTTCCTGCAGCCGGTTCTGGCGCAGCATCAGGTCGTAGCGGCGCACGTCGAGCAGGTTGGGGTAGACGCGCACCGGCGCGCCCGCCTTCTGATGGCCCTGGCGTATCGCCAGCCCCAGCGGACCCTGCCAGCGCAGGTTGATGTCGCCAAAGCGGTAATCGCCCCGCCGCAGGGGGCGCACGTAATAACTGCCCTGCCACGATCCGCGCGCGGGCAGCTCGCCCTCCAGGATGCGCCGCTCGATCACAAACTCTTCCGGCGGCTCGTCACGCACCCAGAGGGGCGATGCGGCGCGTCCCTCCCGCCCCGGCCGGCGGCGCACCGTCAGCCGGATCGGGTTGTCGGCTCCCAGGCTGAGCCGGCTGTCGTGCTCGCGCAGAGCCTCAAACTGGGCCACGGAACCTGACAGCCGCCAGTCGAGGGCGATCAGGAGCGCGGCGAGCAGCGCGTAGATAAGGGCCACCCATTGCAGCGCCGGCGCCCACGTTCCCAGCACAAGGAACGGGGCTGCCAGCAGCAAAAGCAGGACGGCGCGGCGGGTCAGAATCATGATAGTTGGTTAACGCGGCACTTCGACCTGGGCAAAGAGCCGCTGGACAATAGCGTCGGCGTCCAGCCCTTCAATCTCCGCCTCAGGCTTAAGCAGTAGCCGGTGGCGGAAGACGGCCGGTGTGACCATCTTTACGTCGTCGGGCACCACATAGTTGCGCCCCTGCAGCGCGGCGTAGCTCTTCGAGGCCAGCAGCACGCCGGTCGCCGCGCGCGTGCTGGCGCCTAACACCAGGTCGGGCGAGCGCCGGCTGGTTTCCGCCAGCCGGGCGATATATTCGAGGATGCCGTCCTCGACGATCACCTGGTTGATGACCTCGCGGGCGGCGACGACGGCGCTGGCGGGCAGCAGCGCGCGCAGGCCGGCCTCGGCCAGCCGGTGAGGATCAAAGCCCTGGTGGAAGCGCCGCAGCACCTCGACCTCCACCGGCAGCGGCGAGTAGGGGACGAGCACCTTAAAGAGAAAGCGGTCCAGCTGCGCTTCCGGCAGCGGGTAGGTGCCCTCATACTCGATAGGGTTCTGGGTGGCGATGACCATAAAGGGCGGCTCCAGGGGATAAGCCTCGCCTTCGAGATTGATCTGCCGCTCCTCCATCGCCTCCAGCAGCGCCGATTGTGTCTTCGCCGGGGCGCGGTTGATTTCGTCCGCCAGGAGGATCTGGCTGAAGATCGGCCCTTTCTTGAGGTAGAACTGGCCGGCGTTCATGTCGAAGACGCTGGTGCCCAGGATATCCGAAGGCATCAGGTCGGGCGTGAACTGGATGCGCGTGAACTGCGCCTGGATGAGATGGGCCAGCGTCTTGGCCATGAGCGTCTTGGCCGTGCCGGGCACCCCTTCCAGCAGGACGTGGCCGCCGATGAAGAGGGCCACAACCAGCATCTCGAACGGCTCTTCGAGGCCGACGAGCACTTTGTCGGCCTCCTGCCGCAGGTTCTGGTAAATCTTTTGCAGATCCCCTGGTTCCATGATCGTCTCCTTGTCAATCATCGTCGTCCGTTATGCAGCCAGGCGGCGGCCTGCTGGGCCAGCGTGACCATTTCGCCTTCGCTCACGTCTGCGGTCTGGAGGCGGCCGAGCAGCCGGGCCAGCGCCGCCGTGTCGAGGTCGGGCCGGAAACGCGCCAGCTCGGCCACGTACTCATCGTCGGGAAGGGTGGGGTTCAGGCGGTAGCGCCGCCCCAGCTCGCGCTTGAGCTGCCCGTGATATTGCCGGAGCACAGCCTGGCGATGCCCGGCGCGCCGGCTGAGGTTAGCGACGGCGACAATATGCTCCAGCGGCGCGCGCCGCCGGCCGGGCCGGGAAAGCGGAACAGGCCGGCCGAAGCGCCGCCCCGAGAGCACGAGGGCCACAAAGAGCACCGCCGCGCTGTAGAGCAAAGCCCGCCCGGCCGGGGTCCGGCGCAGCCACTGGCCGAGGCCGCCGCCCGCCTCTGTGCTGCCGCGCACGCCGTGGTGCCACTCGTCGAACCAGATGGCGCCGCCTTCACCGGCCAGCGAGGCGATGTTCAGCGCCAGCGCCGGATTAGCGCCCACCTTCAGCCCGGCGTTGCTCAGCGGATAAGTCAGCGTGCCGAACACGACCAGCCCCTCACCTCGCGGAAAAGCAACGAGCAGCGGCTTCTCCCCGCCGGCCAGCAACGTGACATAATCATCGCGCGAGCCTGACAGCGAGGCGCGTGGCCTGACGGCGCCGGCCGAAAATGGCGGCGAGCCGAGCCACGGCGCGGCGAATGTAATCTCGCCTTCCGGCCGGTCATAGTCAATCTCCAGTTCGTAATGGCTGGCGGAAAAGGCCGTGCCAAAGCCTTCACCCAGGAACACGAGCGTGCCGCCGTCCTCGACCCATTCGTCGAGTATGGCCCACTCTTCCTCGGCAATGCCCGGAGGGTCGGGCTCAAGAACCAGAGCCAGGTCGGTCGCCGGGGGAATCTCGAAGGTGCTGCTCTCCGGCTCTCTGATATCGTAGCCCTCTTCTTCCAGCCAGAGGCGCAGGGCGCGGGCGCCCTCCGGCTGGCTGGAGAAGGTCGCCAGGTCGGGCAAATCGGCCTGTTCGCGGCTTTCGGCCAGGGCAGCCAGCACGGTGACGGTGATCAGAAGGAGCAGCAGCCCGAGGGCCAGAAGTGTCTCGCGGGAAGGTCGAGCCATGACTATTCGCCTCGTCTCGCCTTCAGCTCGTTGACCTGCGCCAGATAGCGGCTGTAGCCGGCATCGTCGAGTGGCTGGAAGCCGTACCAGACGCGGTCAAAAACGTCCACGATGCTCTGCAGGATGCCGAACAGCTCCGGCCGGTCGGCAATGCTACGCAGATATTCCCGGTTCGTGCGCGAGCGGTCGAAGCGCAGCAGCCCGCGTTCCTCCAGCAGCAGCAGCGTGGACAGGTAGAGGTAGCGCACGGCGCGGCGGTAGTCGCCCTCCTGCGAGTGGCTTTGTGCTTCCTGCAGGGCCTGTTCGGCGGTCAGCCCTTCCAGCTCATCGTCCCCATCCGCGGCGACCGCTTCCGGCCGGAAGCTGCGCAGAAGCGAGCGGGCTGCCAGCGCGAGGACGAGGGCGAGGATGGCGCCACCCAGAATGGCCAGCAGGATATTCGCCAGATCCAGCGCGCCGCTGTCCCAGGGCAGGAGGTCAAAGAGAAATCGCAGCACCCGCTCCCATAGGCGCTCCCAGAAGCCCGGCTGCTCTTCCTGCCACTGGAAGGCAGGCCGGGCCAGGATCGCCTCGAGGCGATCCTCCGCTTCGGCGGCGCGGGCCTCGTCGTAGGCGGGCGCGGGCCAGCGGGCGGCGACGATCTTGAGGGCCTGCAGGCGGGCGGCAATCGCTTCCGTGTCCGGCGGCTCGGCTCGCAATTCGGCGGACAGCGCGCTGTGGTCCACGGCGACCGTCGCGCCGTTCGCCAGTCTGACGGCGCTCACGGATTCCCAACGGCCGGCCAGCTCCGGTAGCGAACCGCCGCCGTCGCCCTCCAGCGCCGCCTCAGTCTCGGCGGCGAGCGCCAGGTAGTCCTCCAGCGTGAGTGCGCCGTCCTCTCCCTGCGCCCGGACGGGGGCCGCAAGCAACAGGCAGGCGAGGGCAACCAGCAGAAGTACAGGACGGATGGGCATCGTCTAGACGGCGGCTGAGGCCAGCAGAGCGACCAGCCCTATGAAGCCGCCGAAAAGGAGCAGATAGAGCGCGATGACGCCGACGGTGATAGCGGCGAAGCGGCCCATCTCGCTGCTGCCGACGAGGCTTTCGGCTCCGGCCGGCGACGCAGTGCGGACGATCGTTTCTAGGGGCGCCTGCTCTGGCGCCACCTGCAGCCGCAGGTCCAGCCCTTCGGTCGTCACGCGCAGGTCGAGGAAGAGCAGGGTGACGGCAGCTACCTGCAGGGGCAGGTAGAGCAGGCTCGTGACCAGCGAACTGAGGGAGCCGAAAATGGTCTGGGTGGCAAAGCTGACGCCCGTGGGGTCCAGCGGGTCGCCGAGGAGGAGCTGGCCCCCCAGGCCGATGATGGCAGCAGGACCGGCGACGACGAGCAGGTTAAAGACATACAGGATGACGGCAAAGCCGAGAACCCACCAGAAGCGGCGGCGCGACAGCTCCCAGGCGCGCCGCCAGGCTATTGCGGCGGGCTGCTCTTCCAGGACGATGACCGGAGCCAGCATGGGGACGATCACTGCCCAGAGGTACAGCAGCATCCCGCCGCCCGTAATCCAGCCTACGCAGGGAACAAAGATCCACCAGAGGACAAGCAGCAGCGAAAGAGCCAGGGCCAGCAGCAGCGATCCGGCGAGACCCGCCCAGTAGGGCCGGATACGGCGATAAGCGGCCACAATGCCCGGCACTTCCTCGCCGAGATAGCTGGCGCTCACCGCCAGGGTCAGGGCGCCGGTAGCCAGGCCGCGCACGAGGATAAGGCTGATAAAGGAGAAGATGAGCTGCAGGCCGGAGCCGGCCGCGTACGCAGCCCCTAACAGCGGCTCGTCGGGTACAGCCGCCGGGTTTTCCAGCACCGCCGAGAGGCGCTCGTAGCTACTGGACAGCGTTACCACCGAGACGGCTGTCTGCAGCAGCACCATCGGCACCTGGACCAGGGCCAGCATGGCGACGAACTGCAGAAAGTGGCGCCGGTAAAGGCGTATGGCCCGATCGAGGATTTCTCCCTGCCGCAGCGGACGTAGAATGGGATGGGCGATGGTGGCCATGAACAATCCTATTGCCAGTAAGGATAAGGGATTGTACCACAGGCGGCAGGGGAGGCCGCAACGCCAGGACGGCGCCGGGCCCGCAAGGGCAGGAAAGCGCCGTGACAACAGAAGAGGAGCGGGCCGGCCCGCTCCTCTTCGCCGTGAATTCAGTAGAGACGTGGAATCAGTAGCGCAGCAACGCGCCGATGCGGCCTGCGCCCTCCAGCTGCGGATTCTCGCTGATGACCTCCACGTGCCCACCCTGCTCGATAGTGCGGTCCACTGCTTCGTTCACCACGTCGGCGACCTCCTCGAAGTTGTTGTCGCCAAACAGCTCCTCGTCGGGGCTGGCGCTGAGATAGCCGCTGGTCAGGTGACGATAGCCCGGCGCGCGGAAGCCATCGCTGATGATCAGCGTGTCCACCCGGCCGTCGCAGACCATGCGCAGGGTGGGGCCGAGGCCTATGACGGCGTTGCCGCCGCTGGCGGCTCCATTGAGCATCTGCTCTACGAGCTTCCGCTCGCGTTCGGCGTTCAGCTCGTGCAGGAGCTGCAGGCTCCGCTCTTTGACCTCCTGCTCGCTGGCGTCCATGTCCATGGCAAAGGTGCCGGCGATACAGCTCTGCAGCTGCTTCGGCAGCATCTCATGGAACAGAGCGACGTTCTCCGCCGTGCCGCCGATGAAGAGACGGCGAATCTGCCGGCGCTTGAAGAAGCGCGTCGCCGCTTCAGCCGCTTCACGCATGTTGCGCTGCGCCGTTTCGTCCTCCGAACGGCCTGTGCCCTGCCCGCCGCGCATGCCTGTCGCCGACGAGCCCCCGCCATGTTTGAGCTTGCGCACGTCTTCGCCCATTGTGCCGGCTGTATTCTGCAGCTCGCCCAGGTGGAACTCGAAGAAACGCGCGCCAATCTTGTCGATAAGGATGACGCCGTAGTGACCGTAATACTTGGTGAAATGGAGCAACGGCTTCACGTAGGGCTTGTTGCCGACGCGCACGCGGTTGCGGAACGGCACGGCTACCTGATATGCATGGAAGAAGTCCCGCTCGGCACAGGAGAAGAGAGCCACGCCGGGTTTGCGCCAGTCATGGACCAGCTCAAAGTGCTGCTCGATCCGCTCCACGTCGGCTGTATGGTTCTGACCTGCCTCTTTCAGCAGGCCCCGTACCTGAAGTTTGATGGCCTCCGGAGTATTCTCTGCTGGATCGGCGTTGATATAGAGGCTGATGACCTCCGCATCGTTGGGCTCGAAAGCCAGCAACTCGTCCAGGTTTTCCTGCGTGAACATAGAACCTCCTCTTTTGTCAGTTGGGGAGCTGCCACAAGGCCGGCAGCCCCACGCCGTTATGGTCGTTCGCCCAGCGTCACCGGCACGACTACCCGCCCTCCTTCGCGGAGCACAGCGAGCTGGACGGTCTGCCCGACCTCAGTCTCAAAGACAAGATAGCTGATCAGATCGTGGAAATCCTGCACCTCCCGGTCGTCGATGGCGACAATCAGGTCGCCGCCCGGACCCACGCCAATGGGGCCCTGCCCGGCCGGCGCGGCGACGATTCCGGCTACTTCGGCCGGCCCGCCCGCCGTCACGCCGGTCACGTAGACGCCGCTGGCCTGTGGGAGCGCCAGCGCCTCCTGCAGGTCGAGGTCGATTTCTCCCGGCAAGGTGCTGATCCCGATGTAGGGGTAGGTATAGCTGCCACCGGCAATCAGCGCCGGCACTACACGCGCGACGGCCTTCACCGGGATGGCGAAGCCCACGCCGCTGTTGAAGCCAGTGTCGCTGCGAATGGCGCTGTTTACGCCGATGACCTCGCCCTGCAGGTTGAGCAGCGGCCCGCCGCTGTTGCCGGGGTTGATCGGCGCGTCGGTCTGGATGATTTCGGGCAGCGAAAACGTGCCGCCCTGGGTATCCCGCAAGGAACGGATACGCCGCCCCAGCCCGCTGATGATGCCCATGGAGAGGGAGCCCTGCTCGCCAAACGGGTTGCCGATGGCGAGGACAACCTGCCCAACACGCAGGGCAGCGGAATCCCCAAGCGACACCGGCGGCGCCCCATCCGGCAGCCCATCGACGCGAATCACGGCGAGATCGCTGTCGGGGTCCGCGCCGACAAGCTCTGCCCGGCGGCGGCTGCCGTCGCTGAAGACTACCTCGTAGGCGTCGCCATTCTCGACGACGTGATTGTTGGTGATAATGTGGCCCTGCTCGTCATAGACGAAGCCACTGCCGCTGTTCAGCTCAATCCCGGCTGCTTCGACGACGATGAAGACGACAGAGGGGTTGACGCGCTCATAGACCCCGATCAAAGCCGACTCCAGCTCGCCGAGAGCCAGCGGCGCGCTGCCTGACAGCCCGGCCTCCACGGTGGAGACGGCCCGGCCGATCAGCTCGTTGCCGCCGTCGCCCGCCTGACAGGCGACGGAAAGCAGCAGTATGAGGATGAGTGACAGGATTGGAGCCAGACGCACGCTCCCCCATGGTCTGGAATAAGACTTCTTTGGTCCGCCTTCCCGTAGTTGCCGCGCGCGACGCTCAGGAAGAATTGCTTGTGAATGAACGTGCCGTCCTGGATGAAAAACGCATCCTAGATGGCAAAGGGCCCGCCTGATATTCTCTTCGTTGACATGACTGACACTCCCAAGAATACGTGCATCGCTTTTTAACGTCATCTATCCTGCGGGATATCCTGCTGCCGGGATGGGGAAGTACGGGCTACTTCCGGTAACCGGCTGCCTCTTTTCTTCATTGTAAGCCCCCCCGCGCACGGGGTCAAGCAGTGTCAGCCCGCCGTTATCACCGCTTCCTCGGCCGGGTGGGCGGAGGGGCCGGGCTGCGCCAGGATGCGCGCCAGCGGGCGCAGCGCCATCCACCACTGGTCGAGCGGCCGGCGATCCTTGCGGTTTAGCAGGCGAGGCACATCTTCAAAGGGTGTGAACTCGTAGGTGCGCCCCAACAGGCCGACAACTGAGCTTTGGGCTTCTTCCTCGCCGGCTGCCAGACGCGTGAAATAATCGATGCAGTCGGCGGCGAGCCGGCTGGCAAAGTTGCGGTCAAACGGGGTCGGCGAGCCGCCCTGCTGGATGTGGCCCAGGATCGCCTGGCGCACCTCGAACAGGTCGCCCCCCTCTTCCTCGAATAGCGCCGTCATGAAGCGCGTGTCGTAGGTGGGATTGACCATCTCGTTGCGGATCATCAGCCCGAGCCGCTTGCCCCGGTTGAAGCCGGCGATTAGATCGTTAACGTCCTGCACGAGGTCCTGGAGGGTGACGCCTTCTTCGTGCATGTAGACGCGCTCGGCCCCCGTCGCCAGCGCGCTCATCAGGGCCAGATAGCCGCACTTGCCGCCCATGACCTCTACGACGAAGACGCGGCGCGAGGCCACAGCCGACTGCTTGATCTTGTCCACGGCGCTGACGATGCTGTTCAGTGCCGTGTCCGCGCCCACACTCAGCTCGGAGCCGGGCAGGTCGTTATCAATGGTCGCCGGCAGGCACAGAATGGGCAGGTTGAAGGCCGGGAACTGGTTGCGCCGCTCATACAGCTCCAGCGCGCCCTGGTAGCCGGACCAGCCGCCGATGAGCAGGATCGCCTGGATGTTGTTCAGCTCCAGCGTCCGGGCCACGGCATAAAAATCGCTCTGCGTGGGGATGCGCCGGTTAGTGCCCAACTCGGCGCCGCCACGGTTGGCCCAGCCGTTCACCCCCATCCAGTCCAGCTCGAACAGGTCGTTCTCGACCAGCCCGGTAAAGCCGTTGCGCACGCCAATCATCGTGTGGCCTGCATCCAGGCCGAGCCGGACGGCAGCCCGCACGGCTGTGTTCATTCCGGGGGCCGGCGCGCCGCCGTGCATGACGGCAATGCGCAGGCCGGACTGTTCGGGCGCCCGCTTGTGCGGCTCGGCGCGCACCAGGGTACGCAGCGTCTGGAAGGAATCGACGAAGCTGCGCCCGCGCAGCGCCGCCGCCTTCTCGAAGTCCTGGGCCCGCAGTGCTACTTTCACGGCCTCATTGCGGTTCAGGCATTCCTCCAATGGCGTCCTGGTGATCCGGTTGCCAATCATGCCGATGACGGGTACGGGATCTTCCTGTTTCATCGCCAGAATGGCGCGCACGGCTTCCATACCCATCAGGGTTGCCAGGTTGCGGTCGAAGGCGCTGGGCGCGCCGCCGCGCTGCACGTGGCCCAGGATGGTCAGCCGCGTGTCCCAGCCCAGCTTTTTCTCCAGGACTTCGGTGACGTACTGGCTGCTGATCGGGTTGCCGTGCATGTCGCGAGCGCCCTCGGCGACGACGACGATGCTGTCGCGCCGGCCATGTTCGCGCCCGCGTCGCAGCGATTCGCACATCGCCGCTTCCCAATCCTCGGTCTGCGGCGGCAGCTCGGGGACAAGCACCCAGTCGGCGCCCGTCGCCAGCGCGCCCATCAGGGCCAGATAGCCGCAGTCACGCCCCATGACCTCCACGACGAAGCTGCGCTGGTGGCTCGCGGCGGTGCTGGCGATGGCGTCGATAGCCTCGGTAATGCGGTGCAGCGCCGTGTCCGTGCCGATGGTCACGTCGGTGCCAAACATGTCGTTGTCGATGGAGCCGACGAGGCCAACAATCGCCAGATGGCGGAACTGGCCGGCCGTCTCTCCGTCGATGCGGCCTGCCGCCGCCAGCTCGTCTACCAGCGAAGGCCACTCCCAGCGAAAGAGGTTCGCCCCGGTCAGGCTGCCGTCGCCGCCGATGACGACGAGCCCCTCGATGCGGTTGAGCAGGAGGTTGTAGGCTGCCTCCCGCCGGCCGTCGCGCGTCATGAAGTCGGTGCTGCGCGCCGTGCCGATCATGGTGCCGCCCTGCTGCAGGATGCCGCCCACGTCGAACCAGCTCACCGGGCGGACATATGCTCCGCCGTCGATGAGACCCTGGTAGCCTTCGTAGACGGCGAAGACTTCGACGCCTTGGTCGAGCCCGCCCCGCACGACAGCGCGGACGGCGGCGTTCATGCCCTGCGCATCACCGCCGCTGGTTAAGACTGCAATCCGTTTCATGGTTAGCCCCTGCTATGACCTTATGCTGGCGACGCGCCGCACGGGACCCTACTTTATTCTTTTTGTGCCCGCAGGCAACTGCAGATGAGGTGCGGCTCACCCTTTTCGACGCTGCTCAGTCGAGACGGTATAATGACGGAGGCAACTTGCCCCTGTAGTTCAATGGATAGAACAGTCGCCTCCTAAGTGACCGATCCCGGTTCGAGTCCGGGCGGGGGTATTTTTACAGCGTACTGACCGGATCAATATCCACAATCCACGGCCGGGGAACGTGGAAATCTTCCAGCAGGCGGATGGGGTTGGGAGAGCGCACGAGGATGTGCCAGCGGTAGCGGCCGTCGATGCGGCTGAAGAAGGCGGGGGCGGGGCCGATGATCTCCGTCGCCGTCAGCTCTTTCTCGCGGATGTGCGCGAGCAGCGCCTTCGCCAGCTCGCGGGCCCGGCGCTCGGCTCGCTGTTCGACCGGGTCGGATAGCAGCAGCCGGGCGAGGCGGCGGAACGGCGGGTAGCGATGCTGCGTGCGGAAACGTACTTCGTCCAGGTAGAAGCTGACGTAGTCGTGCTCGGCGGCGGCCTGGATGGCGTAATGCTCCGGTTGGTATGTCTGTACGATGACACGCCCGCCCAACAGCCCGCGCCCGGCCCGCCCGGCGACCTGCGCGAGTAGCTGAAAAGTGCGCTCGCCCGTGCCGAAATCGGGCAGCCCCAGCGAAACGTCGGCGGAAATGACGCCGACCAGCGTGACCAGCGGCAGGTCCAGCCCTTTGGCGATCATCTGCGTGCCGATCAGCAGGTCGGCTTCCTGGTTGACAAAGCTCGACAGGAGCTGTTCGTGGCTGTCGCGCCCGGCCGTCGTGTCGCTATCCCAACGCACAACGCGCGCCTGGGGCCAGCGCTGCTGCACCAGCTCTTCCAGCTCCTCGGTGCCCAGGCCGAAATACCTGATCCGCGTCGAATGGCACTTCGGGCACTCGTTGGGCACGGGCACTCTGCGCCCGCAGTGGTGGCAGGCCAGCGACATATCCGGGCGGTGGTAGGTGAGGGGCAGGTCGCAGCGGGGGCAGTTGAGCACCAGCCCGCAGTCGCGGCAGAGGACGAAGGTCGAGGTTCCGCGCCGGTTGAGAAAGAGGATGGCCTGCTCGCGGCGGGCCAGCACTTCGTCCAGGGCGTTTTGCAGCGGGCGGCTGAAGATGCTGCGGTTGCCGGCGCGCAGCTCCTGGCGCATGTCCACGAGCTGCACCGGCGGCAGCGGAATGGTCATCGCCTCGTCGGGGTCGGCCGGTTCGTGCCCATATCGGGTCGGCAGCTTCAGCCGGGCGGCCTGCAGTTCGATGTTCGTGCGGTGGCCCAGCACCCGGCGCGATAGCTCCAGAAGCTGGTAATCGCCGGCCTTGGCCCGGTGATAGGAGACGAGATCGGGCGTGGCGCTGCCCAGGATCACCAGGGCGCCGAGCAGCCGGCCCATCTCGACGGCGGTCTCGCGGGCGTGGTAGTAGGGCGGCGGCACGGGCGGCGTCTGCTTGTAGCTGTGGTCGTGCTCCTCGTCGAGCACGATGACGCCGATGTTCGGCAGTGGTGTAAACAGGGCGCTGCGCGGGCCGACGACGATGTCAAACAGGCCGCGCCGGGCGCGACGCCAGGTGTCGTAGCGCTCGCCGTCGCTCAACTGGCTATGCAGGACGGCGACCCGGCCGGGAAAGCGGGCGGCGAAGCGGCGGACGGTCTGCGGTGTCAGGGCGATCTCCGGGACAAGGACGATCGCCTGCTGTCCGCGGTCAATCGCGCGGGCAATGGCCTGCATGTAGATCTCGGTCTTGCCGCTGCCGGTGACACCGTGCAGGAGGAAGGGCCTGGGCGGCCTCTCCGGCGTAGCGGCGTCCATCGCCTGGCGGATCGTCTTCCAGACCTGGGCCTGGTCGGCGGTCAGGGTGGGCGCGTCGGCAGGCACGAAGATGCGCCCGGCAAGCGGATCGCGCCATACCTCTTCGTCGCCCAGCCGGACGAGGTCAAGCTCGGCCAGCCGCCGCAGATGGTGGAGGCTCGCGCCCGTCTGCGCATAGATGTCGCCGAGGTTGACCGGCTGAGCTTCTGTCGCCAGCAGGGCGATGACGGCAGCATACTTCTCCCCCTGGCGCAGGCGCAGGTAATCGTGCAGCGCCTGCTGGCGAGAGAGCGTCAGGTTGAGGCTTCCCGGCTGCGCTTCCCGCTCCACCAATCCGGCCTTTTCCAGCTCGGCAAGATCCGCCGCCGGCAGATTATCGACCGGTTGGGGCAGCGTGGAATAAAGCTCGCGCAGCCGCTCCGGTGGCTCTTCCCCGGAAGCCGACGGTACGGCAACCGTCACGGCCGGCAGCCGCTGGACGATCCCCGCTTCGACGAGGCCATCTACATGCTCGGCGGTGGCCCCCGTCGCCTCCAGAACGGCGCTCTCGGCCGGCAGCGGATCGGCGCTCTCCGCGAGATAGTAAAGCACGTCAGCCTGTTTGCTGGGCCGGCCGAGCTGCGGCGCCGCCTTCCAGATCTGGTCGGGCCCTGCGTTGAGCGCTGCGGTCCGCACGCGCTTCGGCCGGATGCGCGGCGGATCCAGCACGGTGCCCTTGACGACCACCTCCCGGCGCGCGAGCTGGTTGACGGCGTCCTGCCACTTATCGCGCATCGCCTTGGGCAGCGCCCGGCGGATCTGCCGGCCGCGCAGATCGCCCTTCTGGCGCAACAGGGCGACGACCTGCTCCTGGGCGTCAGTGAGCCGCCCGCTGCCGTCCCACGCCGGGTTGAGCGCGACGGTCACGTCTGCCCAGCGGGTCAGGCCGGGAGGCAGAAGCAGGCGCACGCAGGCGTTGAAGGGCGCCAGGTATTGCTCGCCGAGCCAGCGGGCCAGCTCAATCTGCCAGGGCCGGAGCACCGGCAGCGGGTCGATGATGGCGATGATCGGCTTGGTCTCGGCGACCGGCGACCGGCCTTCCAGCCCCACGACGACGCCCTGGGCGAGGCGTCTGCCGAACTCGACCTCGACCAGATGGCCGACCTCGATCTCGCGCTGCAGGTCGTGGGGAACGTGGTAGTGGAACGTGCTTTCCAGCGGGGCTTCGACGTTAATCACCAGCTCGGCGTACATATATGTATTATACCAGAGGTAGGGGGGTAAGAGCTAGCTCATATGTTCGACCGGTAATTGAGAAGGCTATCACCCGGACTGCGTCGTTCTGGCGGCCAGGGATGGCCGTAATCTGGCTACTGGCTGTGCCCGCATTTGCGCGATTCCTGCTGGCGCATTACCATGAAAAAGCCGGCCGGTCCGGTGCTCAGATCAGGAAGCTAACAGACGATGACAACCACGAGCGGCTCAGCGCAGAACACCATTGTGCTCAACGCGGATCCCGAACATGCCGGGCTGCGGGTGGCAATTCTCCTGGTCCTTTTCGCCGCCACGCTGCTCTCTTTTTTGCTGCTCCAGGAGCTGCTGACCACCCATCTGCCCGAGCTTGGATCGCCGGCGATCCTGGCCTGCCTGGGCGCCATTCCGCTTGCCCTGGCCGTGTCGGCGGGCATCGAGGCGCTGCTGAAGCGAAGCTGGCGCAGCGGTCGCCGGCTCGTCATCGAGCCGCACCGTCTGGCGCTGCAACACGCCGGCATCGACCAGGCCGTGCTGCGCTGGGACGAGCCGATTGTGGAGACGTGGTGGCACTTTCGCCTCGCCGGTTACCAGCGGGGCGGTCGCGAGCGGCGCATCCCCGACCGGTGGCATTGTGTGGCGGGGCAGCTCCAGCAGAATGGCGAGCGCATTGTCGCCTTTTCCTTCGTCTCGCCCGCAAAACTGGAAGCGCTGCAGCGCCGTTTCCCTCTGTTTACCCTGGAGCCGAAAGATGTCTATAATCGGTCGCTGCGCCGGCGGCTGGAAGGGCCGGCCCGGCCGGAGCTGCCGGCGGAAGTGATTGCCGGAGAGGCAGGCCGCTTCTGGCTTGCAGAACGCAACCGCTGGCAGCAGGGCGTCGAGCTGCTGCCCGGCGATTTCGAAACACTGCTCGCGGCGGTCCGGGAGCGCCAGGCAGACGCCGTAGCGCACTAATCAGGGAGGCATCATATGTTTGACTTCATCACCGAAGAACACCGCATGATTCAGCAGGCGGCGCGAGAATTTGCCCAGAAGAGCATTGCGCCCATAGCTGCCGAACACGACGAAAGCGGCGAGTTCCCGCTCGAGACGGTGCGGCAGATGGGCCAGCTCGGCTTCATGGGCATCGAAGTGCCCGAGGAGTACGGCGGGGTAGGCATGGACACCATCGCCTACGTTCTGGCGCTGGAAGAGATCTCTCGCGTCGATGCCAGCCACGGCACGATCATGTCGGTGAACAACTCGCTGGTCTGCCACGGCCTCCTGAAGTACGGCACCGAAGTGCAGCGGCAGAAGTACCTCGTGCCGGTCGCCAGCGGAGAGAAGATCGGCGCCTACAGCCTGACGGAGCCGATGAGCGGCAGCGACGCCGGCACGATGCGCAGCCGGGCCGTGCTGAGCGACGACGGCTCGCACTACGTCATCAACGGGCGCAAGTCCTGGGTCACCTCGGCGCCGGTAGCCGACATCATCATCCTGTTCACGATGACGGCGCCGGAAAAAGCGCACCGTGGGGTCACGGCCTTTATCATCGAGACGGATCAGCCGGGCTTCGAGCGCGGCAAGACGGAGCCGAAGCTGGGCATCCGCGCCAGCGCCACGAGCGAGATTACGTTCGACAACTTTCGCTGCCCGGTCGAGAACCGGCTGGGCGCTGAGGGCGACGGCTTTAAGATTGCCATGGCCGTCCTCGACGCCGGGCGCATCGGTATCGCCGCCCAGGCGCTGGGCATTGCCGAAGCGGCGCTGGAGGCCAGCATCTCCTACAGCAAGGAGCGGGAGGCGTTCGGGCAAAAGATCGGCGAGTTTCAGATGATCCAGCAGAAGCTGGCGGATATGAAGACCCGCGTGGAGGCCAGCCGCCTGCTCATCTACCAGGCGGCGCTGGCGAAAACAAAAGCGCGGGAGAGCGGCGAGCGCTACTCCCTTGAAGCGAGCATGGCCAAGCTCTTCGCCAGCGAAACGGCGATGTGGGTCACGACCCAGGCGATCCAGATCCACGGCGGCATGGGCTACAGCAAAGAGCTGCCGGTGGAGCGTTATTTCCGCGACGCCAAAATCACCGAGATATACGAAGGGACGAGCGAGATCCAGCGGCTCGTCATCGCCCGCGCGCTGACGGGCCTGCGCTGACAGCCCCGCATAACTCCCCATCTATCTCTGACAAAAGGCCCGCGAACGCGGGCCTTTTCATTTGATGGGTCACATTGCCGAAACAGATAGGGTCCGTTCGCTGCACCAAGTAGGGGTTTGCCCCATTGAGATGGGCGTTGCCCCGGCCTAGGATAAAGTCGTGGTCGCCAATCCTCTTACTCGCGGTTGTCTGGCGGCCCAGTTCGCTGAAAAGGAGACTGACATGGCCGAAGATTACCGTGACGATGAGAACCTGCTGGAATTCGAAGCGGACGAGGATGGTGTTCCCGACCTCAACCCGCAGGCGGCGCCGGACCCTGTTGGCGTCTACGACCGTCCTGAAGCGATGAGCGGACGAGGTCTGAGCCTGGCGGCGATTGTCGGCATCCTGATCCTGGTCATCATCGCCGTCTTCGTTCTGATGGCGCTGCTATAAGGCGCCGCAGGTCAGGCCCCGAATCTCACCGGCTAACCGAGGACAACCGATGGCTCAGCCCGCTGCAGCGAGGATTATCGACGTGGACCAAGGCAGACTATAGGGCACAAGCGAGCCTTTTGAATGTGTCTGGGCCACCACAGGAGCAGACATCGACCGCCGTTAATCGTGGTCGCCTCGTTGTGTAGAGGATCAAGCGGCTGCCCCACACGGGGCAGCCGCTTTTTGTGAATAGGGTACTTCCCGCCGTTAAGGTAGGGAATTGGCCCATTGAGACGGGCAGCTTTCTCTCCTAGCATGAGAAGTGTGGTTGACGAGAGAAACCCTAGCTGCGCCCTGGAACAGTGAGCAGCGGCAAATCGAGAGGAGATAAAACATGAAAACCGTTGTTGGACTGTATGACGAATTGGAAGATGCACGCGAAGCCATAGACGAGCTGGTCGAGGCCGGCGTGCCGCGCAGCGACATTAGCCTGGTCGCGCGTGATGTCACGGGCGAATACGGCTCGTATCTCGATACCTATGACGAGAGCGAGGACGTTGGCGAGGCTGCGGCGAGCGGCGCTGTTGGCGGCGCCGTGGTCGGCGGACTGATGGGTCTGCTCGTCGGCCTGGGGGCGTTTGCCATTCCGGGCGTCGGTCCGGTCATTGCCGCCGGGCCGGTCGCTGCTGCGCTGGCCGGTGCTGGCATTGGCGCTGCTACCGGCGGCATCCTCGGCGCGCTGGTGGAATGGGGCATTCCTGAGGACGAAGCCGGCTACTATGCCGAAGGCGTGCGCCGTGGCGGCACGCTGCTCGCCGTTCGCGTGGCCGAGAACCAGGTTGACGACGTCGTGGAGATCATGAACGACTACGACCCGGTCAATATCGAGGAACGCGCTGAATACTGGCGGAGCGAGTACGGCTGGGAGCGCTACGATCCCGCCGCCGAACCTTACGCCGCCGAGGATATCACCGCGTATCGCAGCAGCCTGAGCAACTGGGACACCGCTTATGACTACGGTGAAGGCATGGACCGTGACGATCTGCTGGACGAAGAGTACTCTCTATCAGAGCTGGACATGGAAGACGAGAGCCTTTACAGCAGTGCTGCCCGACGCCCGTCGCAGATCCGCGCCTATGGCGGGAGCGACGAAGGTCCTACACAGGGGCATGTCAGGCCGCAGGGGCAGGGCTCTGAAGGCGACGTAACGAGCGACGTTATCGGACGCGTTAAGCCGCGCGAACAGGGCTATACGGGCGACGTGACAAGCGACGTTCGCGGCCACGTCAAGCCCCGCGACCAGAGCTATGACGACCCAACCGGTGAGGTCATGGGCCAGGTCAGGCCCAGTGCCAGCGACCGTCCACTGGAGGAAGGTCACGACGGCCACGATACGCCCGCGTGGGCGGATCTGGAGAGCGTCTATCGCCGCAACTACGACACAATGTACGCGACGACTGGGCGCTACAGCTGGAGCCAGTATTCTCCGGCCTACCGCTACGGCTACAATCTGGCGACGGATCGCCAGTATGCCGGACGTGACTGGGCCGAGGTCGAGAATGACGCCCGCCGCCACTGGGAGATGGAGAACGAAGGCACCTGGCAGGAGTTCAAAGAAGCTGTTCGCTACGGCTGGGAGCAGGTGCAGGATGCCCTTGGCATCGGCGGCTACGACACGGGCGTTGACGACCTCAGCGACGAGTCGATGCACCGCCGTTAATCGCTGGTCACCTCGTTAAGAGAGAAAGAGTGGTTGCCCCGAAAGGGGCAGCCACTTTTTTTGCTCACACAGCCAGATCGAGCGTGAGCTGCTGCATCTCCCCGGTAGCGGGCCGTTCGGCGACGAAGTAAACGACCAGATCCTGCACCTCCATTTCGCGCACCAGGTTGAAGCCGACTTCGCTCAGCAGGCGGCGCCAGTAGCCGGCCGGCTCCAGTCGCATCGCGCCTGTGCCAGAGACGAGCCAGGCCGTCTGCGTGCGGACCGGTTGGGCGAGGATGAGACGGCCTTCCGGCCGCAGGATGCGGTACACTTCCCGCAGCAGGACGAGCCGGTCGCCGTGCTGCCAGAGGGCGCCCGCTGCCTCTTCCATGGTGACCAGCGAGGTGCAACGGTCGTGCAGCGGAAAGAGCCGGATCGTCGCTTCCAGCCAGTGCAGGCGGGGATCGGGCGGCGCCGGCCTGACGGCAAGGCGGCCACGGGCGAGCGCCCCGCCGGGCGCCTCCTGCGGGTTGTAAACGTCCAGCGCCGTAACCCGCCCGCTCGTCAGGCGGCGGCTCATCTGCTGGGGGGTACGCCGCAGCCCCATGCCTACGTGGACGAAGCGGCTGGTCGGCGTGATTCGCCCCAGCTCAAAAAAGAGATCTACCGGCCGCTGGCCCGGAATGTCGTAGCGCCGGTGGGCGGCCCACAGCCCCATGCCCAGGAAATAGGCGACGACCAGCAGGAGCAGAAGGCCGAAGGCGACCAGCCCCCACAGGCGGCGGCTGCTGCCCAGCAAGATGAGGAGCAGCGCCAGAAGAGCGCCGCCGCCGTAACCCAACACGTAGGCAGGCCAATGGGCGGCAATCTCTGTCAGCGTTCCCTGGTAGCGGCTCTCGGCGTCCACAATGGTTATTTTACCCGGCCCCAAACTGGCGTAAAATGGAGACTGCCCTGCCACCCCCAGAAAGGAGAAGATAGATGGACAGCCTCGACAAGGCCGTACAGACCCAGTTGAACAATATTTAGAAGAAGACAGGCAAGACGCTGGAGGAGCTGACTGCCCTTTTCGCGGCCAGCGGCCTGACGAAACACGGCGAGATTCGTGATATGCTCAAGCGCGACCTGGGTCTGGGCCACGGTGACGCCAATACGCTCACCCACATCGCGCTGCAGTCAGACGGCGCGCGCCGCTCAGGCGAAGGGGCTCAGCATCGACCAGGTGGTGGACGAGATTTACAGTGGCGGAAAGGCGCCGCTTCGTCCCATCCACGACAAACTGATGGCGGCGATTAACCAGTTTGGTGAGTTCGAGATTGCGCCGAAGAAGGGATACGTAAGCCTGCGGCGCAGTAAGCAGTTTGCCATGATCACGCCGGCTACGAAGAGCCGCGTCGAGGTTAGCCTGAACGCGAAGGAGCTCGAAGCGACCGACCGGCTACTTGCCATGCCGAAAGGCAGCATGTGCCACTTCAAGGTCAATCTTTCCGACCCGGAGCAGGTGGACGACGAGCTGATTGGCTGGATAAGGAGTGCCTTCGACGCCGCTGCCTAGCTCGGGCGGTTAGCAGCACACAGGGAAAAAGGCACGACCATCATGGACGGCGTTCGTGAGGAGATGGAAGCGCGCTACGCCAGCGGCGACGTGCCCTGGGACAACCCGCTCCCGCCGCCGGAGCTGATCGCGCTGGTCAAGGAGATGCCGCCCGGTCGGGCGCTCGACCTCGGCTGCGGCTACGGGCGCGCCGCCATCTACCTGGCGCAGCACGGCTGGCAGGTGGACGGCGTCGATTTTGTCGCCCTCGCCGTCGAAGAAGCGCGACGCCGGGCGCGCGCTGCGGGCGTCGAGGTCGCCTTCCACCACGGCTCGGTCACCGACCTTTCCTTTTTGCAGCCGCCCTACGACCTGGCGGTGGACGTTGGCTGCGGTCACAACCTCGGCTCCGATGGGTGGAAGCTTTACCACGCCGAGCTGCGGCGGCTCCTGCAGCCGGGCGGCCTCTTCCTGCTCTTTTCCCACGTGCGCCGCGACGGCGAAGAAGCGGAAGGCGAGCAGCCGACGCATGGCCTTGATCAGGGGGCGTTCCTGGACCTCTTCTCCAATGGGTTCCACGCCGAGCAGATTGTTCACGGCGAGACGGTCATGCCGAACGGCCGCTGGCCCTCGGCCTGGTTCTGGATGCGGCGCATCCTGCGGCGCCGGTAAGCTCAGGCTTCGTCGCCGCGCGGCGGCAGCCCCCGGCGGGGCCACCAGGTGCGCAGCGTGCCGCCGTCGGTCATGGGCAGGGGAAAGAGCGCGCCCACGCCCAGGATCAGGTTGTCGAGCGCGAGGAATAGCGCCAGATCGCGGCCCATGCCCGGCGCCCGCACAGCCAGCCGGAGCGCGAAAGCTGCCAGGGCCAACAGCGTGCTGGCGATAGGGCCGCCCAACGCCCGCCGGATGTGGATCTCCGCCGGCAGCGGCGGCTCGTCCCGCGGGTAGAGGCTCATCCCCAGCACGCCCCAGAAGTGGACGCCGCGCATCGGGTGTCCTGTCTGGCGGGCGGCAATGGCGTGACCCAGGTTGTGGACCAGGTCGCTCAGCCAGTGCAGGGGCACAGCCATCAGCCCGCCGGACAGCGCCCGGGCCGTTGGGCGCCCGCTGCGCCGAAAAACGAAGGCTACCAGGGCGGCGATGGCGACGGAGCCGGGCAGAACGGAGGGGCCGGCCGAGAGGTCCAGACCGGCGAAGCGGCCCAACGAAAAGCGCCTTTTCATCGTCGTTCCTCCCCTGTGGCCGGGGCCAGAAGCTCCGGCAGCCTGTCCACATCCTTCCCCAGATGGAGGCGGTAGGCCTCTGCCCCGGCGACGAGCGCGTGCAGCAGGTTCAGATGGGCCGCCAGCGCGCCCGTGTCCCAGCGATCCACGCTCTCCTCCACGAGGCGGGCCAGGGCGACTGCCTTTTCCAGCGGCTGCACCTCTGACGTTTCCAGCCCTCGTTCAATCTGGGGGAAGTAGAGGGCGCGCACCGGCCCCGGCTCTCCCCAGCCGCCATCGGCGACGGAAGCAGCCGGGAAGATGTAGGAGGCAGTCGCTGCATGGGGGTAGCCCCGCCGGTGGCGCAGCGCGGGCAGCAGGAAGAGCGTGGGGGGCCGGACCTGCAAATAGCCGGGTGTCGGCAGGGCAAAAACCGCCCCATCCCGCTGCTGCAGCAGAACGGCATCGTTGGCCAGATAGCGCCAGCCGCCCAGAAGCAGGCTCGCGCCGCTCGTCGTCTTGCCGCTGCCGCTGCTCCCGGAGATGAGCACGGCCTCGCCGTCGTGGGTCGCGGCGAAGGCGTGCAGCAGGTAATAACCACGGGCACGCAGCATGGGAGCGAGCGATGTCAGGGTCACGTCTTCCAGCCGGCCGTTGCCCAGCGCCGTGTCGAGGAC
>Ga0123328_1001446_pt1 | contig 23143 bp, 19 predicted proteins | sample BioC12SIPDNA_2_FD_89702 | JGI IMG/M metagenome (GOLD analysis project Ga0123328, IMG submission 89702) | Anaerobic biogas reactor microbial communites from Washington, USA - Biogas_R1_A C12 SIP DNA | ecosystem: Engineered > Bioreactor > Anaerobic > Unclassified | place: Washington, USA...
CACTCGAACTTCTTGGAGAACGCGATCGTCAGCCGGGCGAACCGTTTCATGAAGGTCCGGATCGTCAGGTTGTGACGTTCGACGTGGCTGGTGCAGATCAGCCGCTCGGAAAACGAGCCCTTGACGACCCGGCGCTTCGTGGCGACCATCTCGGGCGGGGCGTAGCGGCCCGGCTGGTCGGCGTTGCGGTAATCCTTGATGATCTGGCCGTAGTCCGCGTAGCTGGCGAACGCTAGATCGACGGCCTCGCTGTAGCCCGGAAATCCGTCGCTGGAGATCCGGGTAATGATCCGGAACTTGCCCGTCTGGTCGCTCTCGTGGGGCGTTGGAATGACGAGCCGTTCCGACAGGTCCACCATGAACCGCCGGGCCATGTCGGCGCTTCGCTTGCCCAGCGCGTAGCTGATCAGCAGCTTGCTCTCCGCGTCCAAGGCGGTCCAGAGGTAGATGCTCCCGATCCGCCCCTCCAGGGCCTTTTCCTCCACGGTCAGCCGCGCGTCTTTTTTGAGGCAAAACGTCCAAATTTCATCGACTTCGACGTGCGGGCAATCTAGGCCGCGCAACGTCTCGTCCAGGAAGTTCTGGCAGGCCGCGCCGAACTGCATGATCAGCCGCCCGATCGCCTTCTTGTCCGTGCCCGTCACCCGGCCGGTTCCGCGCAGGCTGTTGCCCTCGCACAAGAGCCGCAAGATCAACTTCCGCTTCTCGTGTGACATAATGTTCGCCATCGCCAACCCTGCCTTTCCGCACGCCCCATAACGATTAACTGTCCGTACAGTTATTCGCTTGTCAGGGGGCGTTCTTGCCGATTGACGCGCGGTTTTGCGGGAGTACCATGACGGCATGAAACGACCACGGGGAAGGCCGCCGAAGCCGGAAGATGAAGTGCTGTCCGAGCGAATCGAGATCCGGACAACCGCCGACGAGAAGGCTCAGTTTGAGGCGGCGGCGGAATCTGCTAATATGCCGCTGTCACAGTGGATCAGGCACAGACTACAGGCATCTTCAGAATGCGAACTCGCCAAAGAAAAGGGACTTCGATGAAATGCTACAAGTCCAGAGAAGAGATGGTTTCTGACCTAGCCGCAGACCTGAGCGATTGCGACAAGGTGCTCATTCCGCTGATGCCAGTTTTTCATACACGCGACCCGAAAACCGGCCGCGAAACTGAATACCGAAACATCGGCATGATTCTCTGCAAGTGCGGGAAGATGAATAGGCTTTTGCCCAGAAACGCAGCCGAGGATGTCCTAAATGATGGCTGGCTAAGCAAGCTCGGAATCCCCATCGAGTTCAGCGATTTGGGAATCATCATTTGATACTGGACCGGACAAGAATTCCATTCCTGGGGCTACATAAATAGCTTGCGGCAAATGCAGACGATCGACGATGGAACCGTCGGCAGCTTCGGAAATGCCGCACGTATCGTTGTCAGTGACTTGCTGAGTTTGCATGGGTTCCCCCGCCCAGAAAACGCGCTCTATACCCGATCGCCTTTGTGTCCGCAAACCCAATCCAGAAAATTTCGTGCCAAACGCGCTTGGGACGAAAGCGGTTGAAACTGTCCCATGACCAACCGAACCACTCAAAACCCAGACACGGCCGCTGTATTTCGTCGCCGCGAGTGTTAGGCTGATCTGGTCTTCCACCGAACTACAAAAGGAGACCAGACATGGCCGCGTTCGTCATCGCCTACGACCTGCACCAACGCAACCCTGATTACGATCATCTCATCGCCGCAATCGAGGAAGCGTTTCCGCAGAACTGCCACGTTCAGCTATCCGTGTGGATCGTTGTCGCGGACGCAACGGCAATGGAAGTCCGCGATAAACTCTCCAGTCACGTTCCGCGGTCGGCGTCGTTCCTGGTCTCAAAGCTACACAACGATTCGTGCTGGCAGGGATATCCGATGAAGGTCTGCAACTGGCTCAGCGCCAACCTGTAATTGGACTCTCGGCCGTTCACCTGGGTGTCTTCCGCCAACGAAAACGGAATTCCGCCGATGTGGATCGGCAGGCCCTTGGGAACGTCGATGAGTTCCAGCGGCGGATCGATTTCTTCGTCTGACATGGGGTGGCTCCTTTAAGTCCGATTTTGTAGCATATTTTGCGCCAAAACCGCAAACCGAATCCGCGCGCGAATCTTGCGAGACCTACCGTGTCACTCAAAAGACCCCACTACCGTCTTCCGTAGCCCGCACGAATCCGTGAAATGCCACGGCGTGGCCGCCGATGATGACAACCGGGACGTTATGGCTGCTGAGCACGTCGAGCAGGTGAAACGGGTCTCCACACTCCATCGATCACCTCCGCGCGGCGCGACGCCATGTTTCTCCGCAGAAAGTGCTGGTATCCGCTCGGCGACGACCGCAGCACGCGGAAGGAAGCCTGCTGCAGCTTCGCAAACTCGGCAAGCCGCCCGCTGGCCGTGCGGTTTTCGCGCAGACGCCGCAGGTACCGCGTGCGGATGTCGATCGCCAGAGGAACGCTTCCACGGTCGGTTGCCATGAAGGATTCTCAAACAACCCGTTGTCGATGCGGGGGACCAACGGTCGCTCAGCAACGAACAACCCTACCGCGCGCGGCGGGTCCGGTCAAGACCGGGCGGGACCGCGGGATTGACTCGGGCGGCGAGGCGGGTTGCGGCACCGTCGCCGCACGCCGCGCTGTCCCCAACGGGATGTCGAAAGTCCTCGCCGCCGTCGGTCCGGCGCGCGAGCGCGCCGGCCTGAACGGCCCCTTGGCGTGGCCGTTTGCCGCCTGACGCCAGTGCCTGCTGAACCCGGAAGTTTGGCGCGCCGCTACGACCTCGCGACCCGATCGAAAGCGGCACGCGCCCCGCCTACAGCCGCACGACCGCTCCCGTCCGTGACGACTCCTCGGCGGCGGCCAGGAACGCGACGGCGGCGCGGGATTCCTCCGGAGTGATCCGGTCCGGGCGGCGGCCGGCGGCGACGCAATCGGCAAAATAACGCAGTTCCGCGCGGAGGATGCCGAACCGCTGGCCAAAGACGTTCGGCCAGTACAGCGTGTCGGGCAGATGGTTGCCCGCCCCGTCGTGGATCTCCAAACCGGCTTCGCCACAGTTGATGTACAACGCGCCCTCGGTGCCGATCACTTCCATCCGCGCGTCGATCTGGTACGGCGTGCTCTCCGGCAAGTACCAGATGGACTCGATCACGGCAATCGCGCCGCTGTCCAGTCGGGCCATCGCCCAGCCGCCGTCCGGATACTTGTTCTGGCCCGGATGGATCTCGTGTGCGTAAACACTGACCGGCTTCGCGCCGCTGAACCAGAGCATCAGATCTCCGTCGTGGATGCCGTCGCCCATCAAGGCCGAAATGCTGTCCAGCACCATGCGGCCGATCTTGACGGACAGGTTGCGGCGGGCGTGCATCGAGACGATTTTGCCGATCCGCCCCTCGTCGATCGCCTGCTTGGCCACCGCCACGCGGGGATCGAACCGGCAGATGTGGCCGACCATAAAGTTGCCCGGCGCCTGGGCGGCCGCCGCCAGGATCTGGTCGCAATCGGCGGCCGTCGGCGCCATCGGCTTTTCCAGGAACACGTGCTTGCCGCTTTGCAACGCGTCGATCGCAATGTCCCGATGGTCGTAGATGTGCGTCGTGACGCCGACCACGTCGATGTCGGGATCGGCCAGCAGATCGTGGTAATCTGTGTACCGCTTGGCCACCTGGAACCGGTCGGCGACCTCCGCCAACCGCTGCGGACGCCGCGTGCAGAGAGCCGCCAGTTCGATGCCCGGCATCGTGGACAGCGCCTCGGCGTGGACCTCGCCGAACCAACCCAAACCGATCAGACCCCAGCGGATGTTCTTCTGTGTTTGACTCATGTTCAACTCCTGATGGATCTCGACACTCTCACCCAACTCCAGCAACCCGGCTGCCTTGAACAAGCCGGGTTGCCGCAGCGGCAGGTTTCCCATGTTGGGCGTAACGCGATGCTCAGTTTGTGTCCCAGGCGAGGCCGAGTCAAGAAGCCGGCTCCGCCGGGTGCGACGAATTGCCCCGGCGCGACGGTCAACTCAGGGCCAGTGCAACTCGGCGTCTTTCAGCACGCGGCCGTCCGCGTTTCTTTCCTTGGCATGCTGGAACCCGGAGGTGACCAACTCACCCAGATCGAAGCGGAACTGCCGCTCGGTCGACACCTGGCGGGCCCGCTGCGCCAGTTCGTCGCGGCCCAGCGGCAGGGGACGCGGCACGGCCAACAGAATCTTGTTGCCCGCGCCCGGCACGTCCAGGATGTACAATTGGTCGAACACCTCCTGGTAGGTGCGGACCATCGAGTCGTACAGCGGGTTGGAAGAACGGCTCCAGATATTGCCGACCACGACGCCGTTCGGCTTCACAGCCCGCCGCACGGCCCGCAGGAACTCCTGCGTGGTCAAGTGCGGCGGCACGCTGTCGCTGCTGAACGCGTCCAGGAAGATCATGTCGTATGGCTGCCGGAACCGCTCGACAAACTCGCGGCCGTCCCCCACATAAGCGCGCATCCGGTCGTCCTCGCGAAAACCGAAGAACTGCTTGGCCACGTGGACGACGTCCGGATCGATGTCCACGGCGTCGATCGCGGCGTGGGGATAGTGCTTGCGGAGGAAAGTCGGCAGCGTCCCGCCGCCCAGGCCGACGATCATGACGCGGCGCGGTTCGTCGCACAACGCCAGGCCCGCGAAAGCGACTCGCGCATAGGGCAGTTCCAAATGGTCCGGATCTCCGAGCTTGACCACACTCTGCCTCGCCCCGCCCTTTTCAAACCGCAACGTTCGCAAACCGTTTTCTTCCGTGACGATGATCGTGCTGTAGGGCGAAGCCTTTTCGTACAACAACGTCTGCTCGGCGCGGACCAGCACGGCCAGTCCCACAAAGGTAACAATGCCGGCGTAGAAAAAAGGACGTCGATTCATGGTGACAAACTCCCGGTGGTTTCCAAGATGGTGCCATTGTCGCCATTGCACCGCCGGCCGGCAAGGACGCCAATCGCTAAATCCCGCCAGTGTTTTCGGACATGGGAATCCGGGCGCCTGGCGGCGTTGCCCTGCCATCCGCCCGGGCGGTCTTGATCCGTGATATCGCCATGCCATCCGTGGGCACTTCCCGCCCTCGAAGGCGACGTTACGATCGCGAAGAAACAGCCCTTCGTCCCCCTCCGCATTGGCACGGCCAGCGGGCCGATGGTAGATTGGAGACGAAGTGGGCCGCTCGTTCGCCGGTTCCTGCGCAGTCGACAGGACCGCTCCGCGCAGCCGTTCATTCGCCTCGGAAGTCAGGAGTGGCGTCATGACGATTCGCCGAAGTGCTGGGATTCGCCCGTCTCCCCGCCGCTGGCTGTTCGCCGTGTGCTTGGCGGCGTCAGTTCTGGCTGTCCGCACGCGGGCGGCCGACGAAGTCTCCTTGCCCGACAACCTGGCGCGGTCGGCCCGCGCGGCGGCGACCTCGGAGCACAACGCGCATTATTTGGCCAAGTTCGCCACCGACGGCAAGATCCCGCTGCCGGGCAGTACGTCGGAAGACCGGGACGCCGCCTGGTGCGTGCTGAAGGCCAAGACGGGCGACGCCGCGGACTTTACGCTCGAGTGGGACCAGCCGGTCGCCGTCGCCGAGATCGTCTATTTTGGCCGCACGTCCTGGTTCATGCAGGAGTGCTTTAAGGGCTATGAAGTCTATCTGGACGGCGCGGTCCAGTCGGCCGCCAAGGGCACGCTGAAGATGATCCACGGCCCGCAGCGGATCGCGATCCCGCCGGCCCGGGCCAACAAAATCACGATCAAGTTCCTCAACTCCTACGGCGGCTACAACCCCGGCGCGGCGGAAATCATGGTCTTCGGCCAGCAGCTGTCGCGCCAGCAAGCGGCCCTCCTGCACCGGCTGTCCGGCGCAGTCGAAATTGCGGGCGTCGATCAGGTCACACCGGGCGCCCTCCGCGAGCTGATCGAGTGGATGCAGAAGACACACGGTCCGGCCTATCCGCAGGCGGACGGGCAGCTCACACAACTCGCGGCGCTGGGGCCGCGGGACGACGACGAGGCTCAACAGCAGTTGGCCCGCCTGCAGCGCGACGTGCTGCTGTCCGGCGTGGACCAGTTGCTGGTCATCAAGCGGCACGAGATTACGGCGTCGCACGTCTACACGTACCACTATGAAGGCCAGCAAAACGGCGGCGGGCTGTACGTCGCGCGGCTGCACGAACCGGACGCTCCGCCGATCGAACTGGTCGCTTCGCCGGAAGGCCAGATCCTGGACTGCGACCTGTCGTACGACGGCACGCAGGTCCTGTTCAGCTGGCGGCGGAAAACGGGCGACGGCTATCACCTGTGGACGGTCAACATCGACGGCCGCGGCCTGAAACAGCTGACCGACGGCCCGTGGCACGACTACAACGGCTGCTGGCTGCCCGACGGCGGAATTGCCTTTCTCAGCACGCGCGCGCCCCAATTCGCCTACTGCTGGCACGCGCCGGTCGGCGTCCTGCACCGCATGGCCGCCGACGGCTCGAACGTCGTGCGGCTGTCGGCCAACTATCTGAACGATTTCACGCCCGTTGTGCTGGAGGACGGGCGGCTGATCTACACGCGCTGGGAATACGTCGACAAGCCGGCGATTCCGATCCAGAGCCTGTGGACGATCAACCCGGACGGCACGGGCTTGGCCGGCTATTTCGGCAACCGCGTGCTGTCGCCGGGAACGTTCATGGAAGCCCGGCAGATTCCCGGCACGACGAAGATCCTCTGCACCCTGACCGGCCACAACGGCCCGACTCGCGGCGCGATCGGCGTCGTAGACCGCAGCCGCGGCGTGAACGCCCAGGCCGCGATCGAAAACATCACGCCCGACACGCCGCTGCTGCCGGTCGACAAGGGCAACGGCAACACGAACGGCAGCAAGCTGTACGGCGGACCCATGCCGCTGGACGCCCGGCGGTTCCTGGTGTCCGCCCGCGGCCCGGTCCTGGTCCGCGATCTGGCGGGCACGTGCGTCTCGCTGGCCCTGGCTCGGCCCGACGACGGCCAGCAGTACTTCTGCGCGACACCCGTGCGGCCGAGGATGCGGCCGCCCGTGATCCCCACCCGCCTGCCCGCCGACTCGGCGGCGCAGGAGCCGATTGCGACGCTGTATCTGCAGGACGTGTACGCGGGTTTGTCGCCGACGGTCCCGCGCGGCGAAGTGAAGGCGATCCGCGTCGTGCGCGAGATGCAGAAGACCGTGCGGATCGATCCGAGTCTGCGGGCCTTCGGCTTCCAGTTCCCCGTGATCTCCTGCGGGGCGACGTACGCGGGCAAGGACGTGATCGGCGAAGTGGACGTGAACCCGGACGGCTCGGCTTATTTCCAAGTTCCGTCCGGCGTGCCGCTGTACTTCATGGCCCTGGACCGGGACGGCCGGGCGGTGCAGCGGATGCGGAGCTTTACGCACTTCATGCCGGGCGAAGTCCAAGGCTGCATCGGCTGCCACGAATCCCGGCTGGATTCGCCCCTGCGGCAACTGGCCGGTCTGGGCCTGGAACCCAAAGAGCTGCAGCCGCCGGAGTGGGGCGGCGGCGGATTCGATTACGCGCGGATCGTCCAGCCGGTGCTCGATCAGCATTGCGTCCCGTGCCACCATCCGCACGACCCGACGAACACGATCGACCTGACGGGCGACAAGACCGATTGGTTCAACGTCTCGTACGACGTGCTGGCCCGCGAGCGTCAAGGCGGACGCGGCACGTCGTACGTGAACTGGATTCCCACCTACAACGGCCAGGAATGGAACATCCTGCAAGTCGCGCCGAAGACCTGGGGTTCGCCGCAGAGCAAGCTGGCCGACGTGATCCTGTCCGGCCACCCCGACGCCGCCGGCAAGCCGCAAGTCAAGCTGAACGACGCCGAGCGGCGGCGGATCCTGGCCTGGATCGATCTGAACGTGCCCTACTACGGGTCCAGCGAAACGGCGCACCCGAACGCTCCCGGCTGCCGGCAGATGGTCCCAAAGGATCTGGACGCGATCCTGGCTGACGTGAGCAAACGCCGTTGTGCCGAGTGCCACCGCGACGGGGCTTTCCCGCGGCGCGAGTGGACGCGGATCACGAACCCGCAGCTGAATTCGTTCCTGCTCGCGCCGCTGGCCCAGTCGGCCGGCGGCACCCAGCGCTGCGGCAAGCCCGTGTTTGCCGACGCGCAAGACCCCGACTACCGAGCCATCCTGGCGACTTTTACCCCCGTGCTCGAGCGGCTGGCCAAGACGCCGCGGATGGACATGCCCGGCGCTCAACCGTCGTGCAAGGTGAACCGGTCGTGCCAGTGATCGCCGCCGAAACCGTCTCCGGCCCCGGCGAAGGTGGTTCGAGAATTCACTGCCCGGCGACAGGCAAGCACTCGGCAATCATCCTGTCGAGATCTTCTTTCTGGAGGACAGTAACCCCCAGCTTTTTTGCCTTGTCGAGCTTGCTCCCGGCATCGTCCCCAACCAGAAGAAAGTCGGTCTTGCTGGAGACGCTGGAGGTCGGCCGCCCGCCGTGCTGCGCGATCAGGGCATGCAGCTCCTCCCGTTTGTATCCGGGGATCGTCCCTGTCACCACAAACGTCTTACCTGCCAAGGCGCCACCCCGCACGCCGGCCTGCTTTCGGCCCTCCATGTTGACACCGGCGTTCCGCAGGTCTGCGATCGCCTTTCGGCCGTGCTCGCTTTGAAGGAACGAATACACGCTTTCGGCGATGATCGGGCCGATTTCATTGATCTTGGATAAGTCGTCAACGCTGGCCTGCTCCAATTCGTCCATGCTCGAAAAACTCTCTGCCAAAACCGTAGCTACCCTCGTGCCCACATGGCGGATTGACAGGGCGTTCAGCACGCGGACCATGCCCGCAGACTTGCTCGACTCGATCGCCTGAAGCAGGTTTCTCGGCGATTTGTCTTTCATTCCTCGGAGCTTCGTCAGTTGTTCAAGTTCCAGTCGGTAGAGGTCGGCGCAGTCCTGGACCAGTCGCTCGCCAACAAGTTGATTGACCAAGCTATCCCCCAGGCCCTCGATGTTCATACAGTTCCGACTGCCAAAATGGCGAATCCGTTCCCTGAGTTGCGCCGGGCATTGACGGTCGGGACAGCGGACGTAGACGCCGGTGTCATCCTTGACCAACGGAGTGCGGCACTCAGGACACGCGATGGGGAATTCGTACTCCGGCAAGTCCGTAATCCGTCGATGTGCTTCGACGCGCACGACGTGCGGGATGATCTTGCCAGCCTTCTCGACAATAATCACGTCGCCAACGCGGATGTCTTTGCGTCTGATTTCGTCCGCATTGTGCAGGCTCGCGCGACTAACGGTTGTACCGGCCAAGGACACGGGGCTCAGTTCGGCGACCGGGGTGATTGCGCCAGTCTTGCCGACCTGTACGTCGATGCGGTTCAGCCGCGTCGCCGCCTCGTATTTCTCGAACTTGTAGGCCACCACCCAGCGGGGACTTTTCGACGTGGCCCCAAGCCGCTCGCGCTGCTCGAAGCTGTTCACCTTAAGCACCAGGCCGTCGACCTCGAAATCGAACTCATGCAGCCGGCCGATGAGCTCCTCGCAGTACTCGATGGCCTTGTCGATGTGTGGGAAACACTGCACCAAAGGCGTCGGCCGCAAACCGTAGCCGCCGATCTTCTCGAGGAATTCGAGATGGGTTGCAGCACGGAGCCCTTCACAATACCCCACACTGTGCGCGAAGAACTTCAAAGGCCGGGATGCGCAGGTCTTGGGGTCCTTGAGGACAATGCTCCCCGCCGTGAAGTTGCGCGTGTTGGCAAAGACGGATTCCCCTCTCTCCGACTGCAGCCGGTTGATCTTCACCAAGTCGGAGTTGGTCATGTAAACTTCGCCGCGAATTTCGATGACGGCCGGAAAGTCCGTTCCGCATAATCGCAAAGGCACGTCGGAAATCGTGCGCACATTGTGCGTGACGTCCTGCCCAATCGAGCCGCTCCCCCGTGTGAGTGCCCGCGCGAGCAGGCCGTTCTCGTAGATGGTCGCGATGGCCACGCCATCGATCTTCAACTCCACGACCCAGTCGATCGTGTCGCCAGCCAAGAGCTTCGAGGTGCGGCTCGCGAACTCCCTGAGTTCGTCCACGCTGTAGGTGTTCTCGATCGACAGCATCGGCTCACGATGCGTGAGCTTGGGCAAGTCGCCCACCAGTGCGTCGCCGACGCGCTGCGTGGGGCTGTCCGGCGTGACCAGTTCCGGGTGCTTGGCCTCCAGGTCCTTGAGCCGTTGCAGCAGGCGGTCGTATTCCAGGTCGCCGATTTCCGGCGCGGCCTCAACGTAGTACTGGCGGTCGTGGTGGCGGATCTGCTCCCGCAGTTGTTCAACCTCGATTTGCGGCAGATGGGGCATGGTGATGGGCTCCCTTCCGGACTAGCGAGCGGACAGCGAGCGAAGGTCGTCGAAAAAGCGAGGATACGTCTTGTCGGTGCAACGCGGATTCAGGATCACGACGCCGGGCGTGCGCAGGCCGGCCAGCGCCAGGCTCATGGCCATGCGGTGATCGTTGTAGGTTTCAATCTCGGCGCCGTGCAGATCGGCCGGCACGATCTGCAAGCCGTCGGGCCGCTCTTCGACAGCCGCCCCCAGTTGCCGCAGTTCGCGGGCCAGATCGCCGATCCGGTCGGATTCCTTGTGGCGGATGTGGGCCACGCCCGTGATCGTCGTCGGGCTGTCGGCGTACAGGGCCACGGCGGCCAGCGTCAGCACGGTGTCGCTGATGGCGTTCATGTCCACCGTGATCCCGTGCAGCCAGCCGCCGGTCACGGTGATGGAGTTGTCGCCGTATTCCACTCGGCAACCCATCTGGGCCAGGCATTCGCAAAAGGCGACGTCCCCCTGCAGAGCGTCCCGCGTCAGACCTTCGACCGTCACCCGACCGCCGGCGATCGCGGCCGCGGCCCAGAAGTAGCTGGCCGCCGAAGCGTCCGGCTCGATGGCGTACTCCCGGCCGGTGTAGCGGTTTCCGGCAATCACGAACCGGTCCAACCGGCGGTCATCCACGCGGACGCCAAAGGCCGACATCACGGCCAGCGTCATCCGGACGTACGGCTGGGACACCAACTCGCCATCCACCAGGACCAACACATCGCGACGCGCGTAGGGCGCCGCCATCAACAGGCCGCTGAGGAACTGGCTGGAGACATTGCCGCGGACGGCAGCCGAGCCGCCCGGCAGGCCGTCGGCCAAAACGACGACCGGCGGGCAGCCGTTGTCGAATTCCGAACGGACGTCCGCGCCCAGTTGCCGGAGTCCGTCCAGCAAGTCCTGAATCGGCCGTTCTCGCATCCGTTCGACGCCGTCCAGGCGGAACCGGCCGTGTCCCAGCGTCGTCAGGGCCGTGAGAAAACGGATCGAGGTCCCGCTGTTGGCCAGGAACAGGTCCGCCTCGGCCGCCGGAATCCGACCGCCGCAGCCCACGACCGTGATTTCCGTTCGCGGGCCGTTGGTGCGGACGTCTAACCCCAGCCGCTGCAGCGAATCGATCATCACGCGCGTGTCTTCGCTGTCCAGCGCGCCCTGCAGCACGGACGTGCCATCGGCCAAGGCGGCGCAGACGAGTGCGCGGTTGGTGATGCTCTTCGAGCCCGGCGGGCGAAGCGAGCCCAGCAGTGGGCCACACGGCTGGATTTCCATCTGCTCGCGGGTCATTTGGCGATCTTCCATAGATGTTTGTCGCTGCGCACGTACAGGGCGTTGCCGGCCACGGCGGGCGAGGCGTGGATGGTCTCGCCGAAGCGATGCTCCGCCACGACCTCGCCTTGCTTGTCGCCCAGCTTGACGACCTGCATGTCGCCGTCCTGGTTGACGCAATACAGGTGTCCGCCGGCCAGGACCGGCGTGGCCCAGTAGGTCCCTTTCAGACGCACGGCCCACCGCAATTCGCCGCTGGCAGCGTCGGCGCAGCGCACGCTGGCGTTGCTGAGCACATAGACCCGGCCGTCATGGATCAGCGGACTGGACGAACCGGGCCGCAACCGATTCGCGTCCCAGACGATTTCAGGGGCGTCGGATTCGTCGGACAACCGCAGGGCGGTCAGGCCGCGGAGGGGAATCAGGAGGCAACCGTCTCCGAACACCGGCGAGGCGATCGCGGCGGCGCCGTCGGCCAGTCGCCACAACTCCGCTCCCGTGCGCACGTCGTGCGCCGTGACGCACGTCGGCGACTGCAGCAGGACGGCCGTCTTGCGCCGGCCCGCTCCCGGCAGGGCGACGGGCGAGGTCCAACTGGCCCGGTCCGGCCGCTCCACTCGCCAGCGAGTCTCGCCGGTGGACGCATCCAGGCCCGCCGCGAACGACTCGCCCTGGTTCTCCACCTGGACCACCACCACGCCGTCCAAGACCAGCGGCGACGACGCCATGCCGGTGTCGCTGCCCGCTTTAGGCCAATCGTAGCTGAGGCCGCGATACCACACGAGATTGCCGTCCAGATCGAGACAAACCAGGTCGTTGGACGAAAAGAAGGCGTAAACGTGCCGCCCGTCACAGGCCGCCGTCGGCGCTGCGCCGGTAATGCTGCTGTGGGTCGTCGGCCGCCCCGTGGCCCAAAACTGGCGTTCCCACCGGCGATTGCCATCGTGGGCCTTCACGCACAACACGTGCAACCGGTCGTGGCGGTATCCGCTGGCGGCGGTTAGGAAAACCCGTTCGCCGACGACCACGGGGCTGGACACGCCGCGGCCGGGGAGATCGGCTCGCCAGGCGAGGTTCCGCTCCTCACTCCAAGTGATCGGCAGATCGGCGTCCGCCGCCACACTGCGGGCGCCGGGACCGCGGAATTGCGGCCAGTCGGCGGCGGCAACCCTTGCGGCGCACAGCACAAGGGCAATCAGAAACGTCGCTTTGCTTCTCATGGCTGACTGGCTGTGGGGTTGAGGTCTTGCGGGTCCTGTACGATGCCTCCCAGAGCGGTCAGGCCATTTTGGGACAGGACGGCGGTGCCGTCTGGGTCACAAAGACGCAGCTGGAACTTCCAGTCCTGGGCCCAGGACTCGGTTTGGTCGTTCTGCGAGATCTTCAACAGGATGATGTTTCTGCCGGAGGCGAGCCGCGCACGGGCCGTGTACTGGTCGATGTACATGCCCGTGTGGTAGACGTGGTTGGCCGTGACGAATTGGCCGTTCAGCCAGATTTTGTGGGCCGTTTGGCAGCCGATGCGGACTTCGACCTCGCGGGATTCGCCAGCGAGAAACTCGGCGCGGGCGTAAGCGATGGCGTTCTTGTGTTTGCCCAGCACCGCATTCAGGTCGACCAATCCGTACTGGTCGCTCGTCGTGTGGTCGATCCACTTGATCGTGCCGGTCTTGCCCGCGTACTCCGATGCCGGTTCGGAATCCCGTTCCGGACCGTACGCTGTGTCGAATCCGCCGTCTTGGGTGTTTTCAAACGGGCCGATCAGTTGCCAGCGCAGAAGGAAGCCGAAATGCGCCGCCACGTCCACCGTCTGGCCCAGTTCGCGGAGCCGTTTGGCCGCTTCGTTAATCTGATCCACGTCGCGGGCGGCGGACAGCGCCGCGCGATACGCTTCGATCGCTTGCGGCGATTGCTTGGCGTCCAACTGCTTCTTGGCGCCGGTCAAGGCGAAGGCCACGCCTTCGCGGCGGAGCTCCAGGCTGGGATCCTGCAGCAACCGCGGCAACCAGCGTTGTCGGGCGGCCGGATCGGCGCGCAGGATCAGGTCGTAGGCCAGGCTGCGAGCCTGCGGCAAATGGGACGTGTCGGCGAGAAACGCTTCCAGCGCCGCCGACGGCAATTGGCCGCCGCGATCGGCTTCCCGCTGGGCAATCGCCTCCACGACGCCCCGCAACCAGTTGGCCGACAGCCGGTTGGCGCCGTCCATGCCGGCAAGGATTTCGGGAATCTGCGCCGCCTCCGCGCGGGCCAACTGGGCTGCCGCCGCAAGCGCCGCCGGATGCCCCGCGCCCTGCGGCCCGACGGCGTTGATCGCGCGCACCAGCGGCGGAACGTCGTCGGCGGCGGCGGCCGCGACGCACGTGAACAGCAAGGCGACAAGAACCGCCCCCTGAGGCAGCAAACAACTCCGTGTCATGCTTGGCTTCCAACCACTTTTTCGATGATGCGACGGTCGAAGTAGTTGAGGGACATGCCCGCGTCGATCACGAGCGACTGGGCGGTGATGCCGGACGAACGCGGGCTGAGCAGAAACGCCGCCGCGTTGGCCACCTCCTGGGTCTGCACCGCTTGCCCGCGCGGGATGACCTGCTCCGCATACAAGTACGAATCCACATAGCCGGGGATGCCCGCCGACGCGGAGGTCTTGAGCAGGCCGGGAGCGACGGCGTTGAAGCGGACGCGGGAGAAGGAACTGAACGACTTGACCAGGAACGCCAACGACGAATCCAACGCCGCTTTGATCGGGGCCATGAATCCGTAATTCTCGCTGGCCATCCGCGTCGTCGAAATGGAGATCGTCACTACGGAGGCGTCGGCGTCCAGCAGATCTTTGACCGCGTTGCACAGGCGAATCAACGAATAGCAGGAAATATCCATCGCCTGCAGGAATTGCCTCCTGCCGGTCTCGTGAAACGGCTTCAGGCCGTCCGCATAATCGGCAAAGGCGATGGAATGCACCAGGCCGTGGAACGTGCCGCCCCGCGCCGCAAGTTCGCCCCGCAGCCGTTCGATCTGCTCCTCGTGTTCCACGTCGCAGACCAAGATCTCCCTTTTCCCCACCAGTTTGCCGATCCGCTGTCGCACCTCGTCGTCCTGGACGACATACACGACCCGCGAGCCGGCTTCCTCCACCGTGCGCGCAATCGCATAGGCGACGCTCTTGCGATTCGCGACGCCAAAGATCAGGATCGTCTTGTCGGCCAGTCCGAGGAAGTTCATGGTGGGAAGTGATCCGTGGTTACTTATCGGTGCTTGGGGCTGCGGGCTGCCTTTGTCTCACGTCGGGACGGGGACTTCCTCGACCAGTCGCCGAATGATCGACTCGGCGGCCCGGCGACTGTCGCCTTGCAGGTAGCCTTTGCTCACCACGCGATGAGACAGCACGGCGGAGGTCAGCTGTTTGATGTCATCGGGCACGACATAGGTCCGCCCGTCGATCAAGGCCGACGCCTGGGCGGCCCGGTACAGGCTGAGTCCGCCCCGCGTGCTGACGCCCACGTGCAAGTCTTCGCAGCGTCGGGTTACCTCCACAATGTCCAACACATAGTCGTACAACGAGGCCTCGACCGCCACCTGCCGGACGCCTTTTTGCAGTTCCACGATTTGCTGACAGCTCAGGACCGGTTGAAGTTGGTCGACCGGTTCGCCCTCGCGATGCGACGTCAGGACCTGCCGTTCCGCTTCCCGATCCGGATATCCCATGGAAATCCGCAACAGGAAGCGATCCAACTGGCTTTCCGGCAGGGCGTACGTCCCCTCGAATTCAAACGGGTTCTGCGTGGCGATCACCATGAACGGTTTCGGCAGCTTGTAGGTCACGCCGTCCACGGAAACTTGGCCATCGCTCATCGCTTCCAACAACGCGCTTTGAGTCCGGGGCGGTGCCCGGTTGATTTCATCTGCCAGCACGACATTGGCGAAGATCGGGCCACGCTTGTACTCGAATTCCGAAGTTTTCGAGTTGAACAGGCTGCTGCCGACGATATCGCTGGGCAACAAGTCCGGGGTGAATTGCAGCCGGCAGAAGTCGCCGGCCAAGCTCCGCGCAAGTGCTTTGCCCACCAACGTCTTACCGACGCCGGGTACGTCCTCCAGCAACACGTGTTCGCCGGCCAGCAGGCCGACCAGGCACATGCGGACCACTTCCGGCTTGCCCAGCACCACGCTGCGCATATTACGTTGCAGTTCTAGGATAGCGTGCTGGAGGTCAGAGGTCATGAAGGCTCCTGGATGGCGAGTCGGATTTGAAATCGCTTGTCGAAGCGAATTCGAAATGGTTAGACTAAACGTTAATGCGATCATCCGCAATCGGGCAGGTTGGATCGCGCTCAGGACCTGCGGGGGCAAAAAACCGATATCCAGCCCACCGTAGGCCGCTCGCCCCGCGAGCGGATTGCCGTTCGGCAAGCGAGCGGCCCACGGTGACAGAAGCTCCGGAAGATGCAGCCCACGTTGATGTCCACTCAGATCGACTCGGATTCCAGCCTTGATTTTCATCTGCTTCCGGGACCGGACCGTGGACGTACCGCCCCGGCTGGCGTCCCGTCGCTCGATCCGCTGGCTGTCGTAGACTTGACGTCCGAGGGCCCCCTGCCTCAGCTCCTGGACAAGACCCACTCCGCCGCCGCAGAGTCCCCGTGTGGCACGGCCTACTCGTTGGCCGTGCCTGCCGCGGACGCCGTGCCTGCCGCCGCAGCGGCTGGCGAGTCGCGAGCGGGCATGTTTTGGCTTGAAGGCAATGTCCTGATGTGCGCGTGCCCGGAATGCCGGGCGCCCATGTCGGTGCGGTTATGGTTGATGGTCGCCGACTGCTGGCGGTGCCAGACCAGCATCGAGTTGACGGAGGAACAAGAGCGCGAAGCATTGCGGCTGCTGCAGAAGCGAGACGCGGCCAGGCGGCAGACGCGGGCGGACGCCCCGCCGCCGCCTCGCCCGAGCGGCGTCCGCCGGACGCCGGAAGCGGCACGGACTGGCAAGACGCCCTCCGTGCCAGCAGTCGCCCGGACGCCGGAATCGCCAAGCCGCTCGCCCGCCGCCTCCGCGTCTCGCTCCGAGCCGACCCCATCCGCCACGACGCCGGCCGCGGAGGCGGCAATCGCGCCTCCCAAGCGAGTCGCCGCGACCTACAACGAACCTCGGCGCAGGCTGGCTCGACAACGCCTGCCGGGAGCCTGGCTGCTGCGGCTTCTGAAAGACAGCCCGGCGTGGCTCACCAGCTTGCTGATCCACCTGATCGTGCTCATGATCCTGGCGTTGCTGACTCCGCCGCGGGAAGAGAACTTTCAGTCTATCCGTCTGAACGCCGTCGTCAGCGCCAGCCTGCGTCAACCCGGACAGGAGGAAATCGCCCATCCCGCCGAGGTGGTGAAGTTCGACCTGCCTGTGCCGGAGAAGATCGACCTGCAGAACCGCAGAACCCGCGAGACCGTGATTCGTGCGGATCAGGAGGCCCGCGAACTGCGGCTGGTCGATGCGGCCGATCCGAACCTGCCCGACCTGGAGCGGTTGAAACTGGAAATCGGGCGCTCGGACGGCAGCCGCATGGCCATCGCGGCGCGCGATCCTCGCGTCCGCGTCGAGCTGATCAAACAGGAAGGCGGCACGACCCTGACCGAGGCCGCCGTGGCCCGCGGGCTCCGCTGGATGGCTGAACAACAACAGCCTGACGGCCGCTGGCGACTGGACGGTGGCGTGCGCAGTGACTCGGCGGCGACGTCGCTGGCGCTGCTCCCCTTCCTGGGCGCCGGCCAGACACATCTGACCGGCCGGCACAAGGACGCGGTCGCCCGCGGCCTGCGCTGGCTGGTCAGCCGCCAGAAGCCTGACGGCGACCTGCGCGCGGATTCGGTCGGCAACACCGGCATGTACGCCCACGGCCAAGGGGCGATTGTGCTGTGCGAAGCTTACCTGATGACCGGCGACGACGCCCTGCGCACGCCGGCCCAGAAAGCGATCGACTTCATCGTCCAGGCCCAGTTTCGCGACGGCGGCTGGCGTTACCAACCGGCCCAGGAAATCAGCCTCCCCGCACAGCGGAGCGACACCAGCGTGGTCGGCTGGCAACTGATGGCCCTGCAAAGCGCGCGGGCCGCCAAGCTGAACGTGCCGGCCGAAACGTTCGAGCTGTCCAGCCACTACTTGGACAGCGCCCAGTTCCAGGACGGCGCTCTGTACGGCTACCAGCCCGGCCACCGCCCCACGCCCACGATGACGGCCGAGGCCCTGCTGTGCCGGATCTACTTGGGCTGGACCAAAGCCGACCCGCCTCTGAGCGAAGGACTTCGCTACCTGCTCGAGACCGCTCCTCCGCACCCCGACCGGCCCAACGTTTACTACTGGTACTACGGCACCCAGGCCATGCACCACGCGGGCGGCCGCGAGTGGGAACGCTGGAATTTCCTGATGCGCGACGCGCTGGTCAACACGCAAGAGAAGCAAGGCAAATCGGCGGGCAGTTGGGCCCCGCGCGGCGAACATGCCTCGGCCGGCGGCCGCCTGTACATGACCTCGCTGGCCGTCTGCACCCTGGAAGTCTACTACCGCCACCTGCCAATCTTCCGTCAGATCGACGTGAAGTAGCCGCGTGAGAACCGGGCACCGGGGCAGTCCCGTCCGGCACCTGCGTTGCCCTGCCCGGCCTGCCTTGTTGCTGGGGCCGAACAAGGGGACGCACCTCTTTTCGTCGCTGCCTTCGTCCGGCGACAAGCCTGGACAGCACTTCGCCTCGATGGCGAGGGTCAGGTTCGTCGCGGATTTCTTGAGGTCCTCCATGCTCTGGTTACTTTGTTGGCCGTGCCTGCCCTGCTGTCCCGCGTCGATCTCGAAGCACCGCGCTCGTCGCCGACAACGGGCGCGGTGCATCCTGAGGCACGGCTCCATCACACTTCCGGCACGGCGAACAAACCAAGCCGTGCCACAAGCAAGGCCGCCCGCGTCGGCGCCACGAAGTGATTCCGCGAACGCTCTCCGGAGCCGGAAGCGGCCGTCGTCGGCTCGGAAAGGGCCCCGCTGCCGAACGTCCCCCGCCACGGCGGGCAGCAACCTCGATGAAACAACCCCTCGTGCGTGTTTCTCGGCTCCCGCACGCTTGCAGCCAGGACACGATGCACTTAGGTTGGATGAGTCGAACCTGTCCGCAAACCACTTCATGAAACTTTTTAGCAATTCCGAACGAGGAAGGCAGACGCGATGAAAACCCGACTGGCAGTGATGCTGATCGTCATGGCACAGGGCATCTTGGGCTCCTTTGGCTGGGTCTCCGCACAGGAGAAAGGACTTCTGTTCGCTCATCGAGGCGGGGCGCACGAATTCGAAGAAAACACGCTGGATGCGTTTCGGTCGTGCTATGAGAAGGGGCTGCGCGGTTTCGAGACCGACGTGCGCATGACCCAAGATGGTGAACTGGTCATCCTGCACGACGACAGCCTCGACCGCACTCACAACGCGACCGGGGCCGTAGAACACAAAACGGCTGCCGAGTTGCGGACCGTCACCAGCAAGAAGACTGGCCAGCCCTTCCTGTTTCTGGAGGAACTCCTGTCCTACTTCGACGACAAACCCGGCGTGTATCTCGAACTGGAGATGAAGACCAGCAACCAGAAGCTGTATCCGGATGCTCGTCTCGATGAGTATTGCCGGAAACTTTACGAGGCCGTCCAGGCCCGCGAGCCGAAGGGTTCCTTTTATGTCTGCACTTCCTTTGACGAACGGCCTCTAAAAATTGTCAAAACCCTGGACGCCGATGCGGATCTGCTGCTCATCACCGGCGGGCCGTGTTGCCCGGAGATCGTGCAGCGGGCTCAGCAGTTAGGAGTCAAACGAATCGGCTGCCGAATGGAAGAAACATCGCGGGCTGCCGTGCGGGCTGCCCAGAAAGCCGGACTCCTCGTGACCGGCTGGCCGGGCCACACTCTCCAGGATTATCAGCTTGCTGTCGGACTGGGCGTAGACGCCATTTGCAGCGACATCCCTGTCGCGATCCAGACTTGGAAAGCGAAGAACGAATGAGACGGTTGGCGTGCGGGTTGTCGCACGCCGCAAAGTCCACGCCGGAGTCCAATAGCGCCGACGTGAACGCCAGGTTGCGAGCCGGCCTGCTTTGCACCAGCGGGTAGCCCTTCAGGTCTTCGGGCAGGGCCTGGTCGAGCATGCACGGGATGAAGCGGCGGCCGGTGGTGTGGGGCAACCGTACGGCCAACCGATTGAACGCGCCGCGCGGCTTAGCTACTGGCGTTCGAGCCGCCTATTTCGTAGGCTGGCAAATCGACGCCCCGCGACGGCGCAAACCGTCGTTTTCGTCCAGCGCCCAGCGAACCCGTGGAAGGAGATCGCGACATGGTGACGAGTGCCGATTCCGGCAAGCACCCCCAGACCCGACGCGGCCATCCGGAGCGATCGGGCGCCAAGCTGGTCGTGCGGCAGGTGCTGTGGCACGTCTTCGACTACATCGAGGACGAAGGCGAAGTGTCGCTGTACAAGGAGATCGTCGATTGCCTGGAAGACGAACTGCTGGCCCAAGGCAGCGACGGGTTGAAGATCCTGGAGGAACTCACCAACGTGCCCGGCCAGCCGGAAGCGGGGGACTACTGAATGACAAGCGACGCGCAGTCAGACGCGCAGGTTCAGACCGCGACAGATTCCGCGCAAATCCCGGTCGGTGCCTGGCTTCGGCTGGACTTGCCGGGCCAACCCGGCCTGATTGCGTTCACGTACCTCGATCGCCAGGCAGGATTCTTTGCCCAGGGCAGGACCATCGAAGGAGCGATGCTCGACCGGAAGGCGGCCACGATCTTACGTCTGCCACTGCCGGGCGTTTGCTGGCAGCCCTTGAGTGCCGCGGAGGTCCGGGCGTTAGGGCTGGACACTCCGCCCAATTGGCTGCAGGGCTACGGCCCGCAACCGACCGCGGGCACGGTGTGGGGCGCGTGGCGAGAGCATCCGGAGTTGAAGGGCCGGTTCCACCCTGAGTACCCGGACGACGTCCAGGTGGTGATCCACGACGGCGGGCCCCGGCGGACGGAGAATCGGCTGGAAGTGGTCTGGCTCCGAGTGAGTTGGATGGACGGCGACGTGATGCAGGGCCGCGTTCTGAATCAGCCGGTCCAACTCCAGACAGTCCGTCGGGGCAGTCAGATCCGTTGCCTTGTCGCAGACGCGATCGAGTACCCGGTGATGGTCACCGACCAGTACCTGCAGGAACGGAGCGACTGGATCATCCGGCCGTGCGACGAGTGCGGATTCTCCGAACTGTTCGACGCCCCGTCGGACCTGATCCGGGCGGAGTCTCCAACCGCGCCGACAGACGCCGAAGTGGGCGAGTTCTCGGCCGTCTGCCCGCTGTGCGGCGGCATCCAGGTAGTGATGCCACGGAAAAGTCTGGCCAGCTAAAACTGGAGACGGTCTCCAAACCAGCGAGACATCGAGAAGCGACACCGCCAGCGCCCCCAACCGTGTTCGCCCCAGGTTGAAATCCAGGTCGCGGTGCGACGAATCCATTCCAGACCGTCTGCGCACAGCGCTCGCAGGGTCTGCCAGCGATCGCTCGACCGCGGCGTTGCGTTCTACTTCGCTGTGAGTTCCAGGTCCAAGGTCACGTCCTGGTTCTTCGGCAAGTCGAAGGCCTTTTGGTAGCCCAGCAGGAGCGGCTTGCCGCTGGGAAGCAAATCGGGGTCGATGTTCTGGCCGCTGAAGGCGTCGACGGCCACGATATGCGGCCCGCCGATGAATCCCTTTCCCGTCACGTCCGTATCGTACTTCCCGTCCTTGATGTCCGAGAACGCGGGCGGTCCGCTGTTGCCCTGACTGGCATCGGGCGTGAACTGAATGGTCCCGATCGGCACAGGGGTTCCTTGGTGGGTAACGGTGCCGGACACGCGATAACGCTGCGGACCCGTGTCGCCGGAGCATCCGAGCAGCAACGCGACCAGCAGAATCGGCCCCAGGCCAACCTTGTCTCGCACACCAACCAAGGTCATTTTCCAGTTCCTCACGGCGGTTCCTTTTCCTTTCTGTGCTTGCCGGCGCTCCCCCCTCACTAGGGAAGAGCGAGGGTTTCTGCGCCATCGCGGCTGGCAGCCGCCAAGTAGACTTCCATCGCGATCGACTCGCTAATGAAGCGGACGCTGCCGTCGACCAGGTTAAAGTTCGCTCCGCCCGGATGATTGCTGCCAAAGGGGCCGTTGTTGTTGTACCCGCTGTAGACGGTACTGGGGCTCTGCAACCCGATATTGATCGGCCATTTAATGTTGTGTTGCGCGAAAGCAGTCGCGCCGACGGCACTTCCCTGCCACAGCATGCCGAGGTTGTATTCGCGGAAACCGGTGTATTTGTTCCAGGCGATTTCGCCCATCAGAATCGTGTTGGAAAGCCCGTCCGTGATGCCGGCAAACGGGATCTGCTTGCGACTGGTGCCCAGCGTAAAGACGCCCTGCGTGGCGACTTCGCCATACGAGGTCTCCAGATCGCTGCGTTTGTCGTAATTCGTTCCGGTCGCCATATTCAGCCCGATCGGCCCCATGTTGCCGTAGTAGTGCATCGTGTAACGGGTCTGCCGTGAGGTGTCGGTGTGGGTGCAGTACTGAACGATGCAACTGGGACAACGCAAGTCGCTCATCGCCGACTCGCGAACCAAGGCGACGTTGTTTGCATCGCCCCAACTCCGGTTGTACAGGTAGCGATCAAAGAAGACCTGCTGCTCCAAAAAAGGCATGAGTGCCACCCAGAAGCTGTGGCCCAACGCCGCCTCGTAACAGGCCGAGGGGATCATCTTGTACGTGTCGTGGTAGTTCTGGACTGCCAGGGTCGCTTGCTTCAAATTGTTGGTGCACTGCGTTCTCCGAGCCGCTTCGCGCGCCGCCTGGATGGCCGGCAACAGAAGGGCAACCAGGATCCCAATGATGGCAATGACGACCAGCAACTCGACGAGTGTGAAACCAGATCTGGTGCGAGAATGCATGTTCACATCTCCGCTATCAAGAATGACTAGAAAAAGAAACGCCCGATCGGGCATGTTCTGCCTCTCGGGCCTTACCGCCAAATTCTACCAGAGGACGCGCCGCTTCGCAACCGACGGACTGGATCGGGGACTTGGTCCCGCGATGGGAACGGACGTTACTCCGCGTCCTCCACGCCTCCCTGTTTTCTCTTCGGGTCAAATCGCGGGAAATACGGACGCATCAAGGACGCCGAGGGGGCAGCCGCGACCGGGCTGGCACAACGAAAAAGGGAAGACCTTTTTCGATGTTCACTGTAGACGCCATCCCCAGTCGCCAGGCGATTCCGCCCGGATCGTCGCAGGCCCGCACGCCGGCTCTTGATTGACAGTCGTCCGGTCGCCGCTTAGCATCGTTCGAAAAATAACTGTCGCCTCATCAAAGTAGCCAACACACTCCGCGGCAACGGACGCCGAAACAACTCTCCCCTGGCATGTAGCCCCCCAAACACAAGAACAAGAAAGAAAGGGCCATTTTGGCTTTTCAGCGGAACCCGGCAGC
>Ga0123328_1001447_pt1 | contig 23132 bp, 19 predicted proteins | sample BioC12SIPDNA_2_FD_89702 | JGI IMG/M metagenome (GOLD analysis project Ga0123328, IMG submission 89702) | Anaerobic biogas reactor microbial communites from Washington, USA - Biogas_R1_A C12 SIP DNA | ecosystem: Engineered > Bioreactor > Anaerobic > Unclassified | place: Washington, USA...
CCGGGCGGTGCGGAGGCGCGGTGCAAGACCGGCCAGGAAAGAAGTAAGTAGGTGGCTCTATTGGTAGGGTTCGACACCCCCTCTGGGTACGGCCGGAGCTTCCTTTGATCACCGCGCGGCGCCTTGCGTTGCTCGCTATATGTACGGCACTATAAAGTTCTGCTACACTTACCTACAGCAAGGGTGGGGAGGCAGAACTAGTCGTTCATTGTGGCCACCCCGCGCACGCTGCCTGCTTAGATGGGAAGCACTACCACAGTGACTTGACCAACTTTAGGTGAGTGAATGCGACCAGCACTTTGCCGATCCAAGGAGACGCACATGCCGCCGTTCGAAATCTGGCCCTCAGAGGCGTTGCTGCTCGGCTGCTCCGTTGGTTCCTATTCCGGCGGTTCCGTGTTTCAGAAATTTGTGGCGCACCTGCGGGATACTCTGTTCCATCCAGCCGCCAATAGGGCATTATTCAGGTTGGCCCATCCCGGCGAACGGCAACCCTGTGATCGGGCTTCAAATTCTTGAAAGACAATGACTTGAGTCGATAATCCAGGATTGGCAGCAGGCGGGATAGCCCGCCGCGCCGGTCGGCCTATTCACAGGCTGCGGAGCCGGTGATAGGCCGTTCTGGATAATCACTGGTGTCGCAAGAGAATATCTATGGCTGAAAACGACCGCCCCTCTGACACTTCCGCTCCATTGGCGTGCGAGCAAGACCGGCTGCGGTCGACCAAGGCCAAGCTGGCAACCGCATCACTTGTATGCGGCCTTGTCGCTCTGGCGGGATTCGTGTGCCGGCCAGACTCTGCTTCATCCACTCCGCCGTGGCGCCGGCCTCCCCTTGGACCAAGTGAAGCCGGCACGTGACGAGAGCGTGGGCCATGCGGGACGTAAATCGAGAGCCGCGTCTGTTTATACGTCTGCGATTCTTCTTCTGGCTCTTAAGCGGGCTGTGGACAGGCTGCGTTGCCGGTTCGCTGCTGTGGAACCTGCGTCAGCAGGCCAGCCACAGCGTCGAAATGGCGCGGCACACGGCGCAGATTGCCTTTGAAAACGATCTCCTTTACCGGCGCTGGGCCGCCATGCAGGGCGGGGTCTATGTCCGCGTCTCCGAGAACACCCCCCCAAACCCCTACCTTGAGGATCCCGAACGCGACCTGACCACCAATTCGGGCTTGGCGCTGACGTCGGTCAATCCGGCCTACATGGCCCGGCAGGTGAATTCCCTGATCGATGGGAGGGGAGGCAGCCGGGGGCATCTGACGAGCCTTAAGCCGATTCGTCCCGAGAACGCGCCGGACCCTTGGGAGGCCGCCGCCCTGCGGTCATTCGAAGAGGGCGTCGCGGAAGTCAGTTCGATCGAGGCGATGCCCGATGGCGAATTCCTGCGGCTGATGCGACCGTTTGTCGTCGAGCGGGCGTGCCTCAAATGCCACGCCGCCCAAGGCTATCGGGTGGGCGACGTCCGCGGTGGCCTGAGTGTGGCGGTCCCGATGGCATCGCTCCGGGCCGTCGAAGCATCGATGGCAACCCGCCTCGCTCTGGCCCACCTGGGCTTGTGGCTGGTCGGGCTGTCCGGCATCGTGATCTTTCGGCGGACTCTGGGGAAAGAAATTCTCGCTCGGCAGCGAACCGATGAGGACTTGCGCGAAAGCGATCAACGTGTCCGCCGCAAGCTGGCCAGCGTGCTTGACCCCGAAGGCGATCTCGGCACGCTCGAACTGGCCGACCTGATCGACGTTGAAGCGATCCAGGGCCTGATGGACGAGTTCTACCATGTGGCCCACATCCCCATGAGCATCCTCGACGCCCGGGGCCAGGTGCTCGTCGGCGTCGGTTGGCAGGAAATCTGCACCGACTTTCACTGTGCCCATCCGGAAACGAGACGGCGATGCTTGGAGAGCGATATGGAGTTGACGTCGAATCTTGCCGAGGGCGAGTTCCGCATGGTCAGGTGCAAAAACTGCATGCGGGATATGGCGACACCCATCTTCGTGGGCGGCCGCTGCGTCGGCGGCATCTTCTCCGGCCAGTTCTTCTTCGAGGATGAGATTCCCGATCGCGAGCTGTTCCGGACCCAGGCTCGCCGTTACGGATTTAGCGAAGAGGCCTATCTGGCCGCCCTCGATCGCGTGCCACGGCTCACCCATGAAGCGGTCGACCGCGGCATGGCCTTCTTCAGCAGGCTCGCCGCGATGCTCTCCCAACTCGGCTATAGCCACATCAAGTTGGCGCGGCTGCTGGCCGAACGCGACCGCCTGCTCGGTCAGGTCGTTGAAGGCGAGCAGCGCCTTAAACGTGCCCAGGCGATTGCCCACCTCGGAAGCTGGGAGCACGACCTGGTTACGAACACGGTGTCCTGGTCGGATGAGGTCTATGAGATCTTCGGAATCGAGCCCTCGGAGTCCGTGGCGACTTACGACACTTTTCTGAATCGCGTGCACCCGGACGACCGGGCCGCGGTCATCGAGGCGTACGCTCGTTCCGTCCGCGAGGGGAGCGACTCGTACACGATCGAACACCGCGTCGTCCGCGGGCATACGGCTGAAATCCGCTGGGTCGAAGAGAGGTGCCAGCACGTGCGGGATTCTGATGGGAGGATCATCGCCTCGCTGGGAATGGTGCTCGACATCACCGATCGCAAGCGGGCCGAGGAGTCGCTGGCCGCCGCCAAAGCCGCCGCGGAGGCCGCAAATGCCGCCAAGAGCCAATTCCTCGCCAACGTGAGCCACGAGCTGCGCACGCCGATGAACGCCATCCTGGGCATGATCGACGTGGCGTTGCCGAAAGCCGTTGACCCGACGATCCGTGACTGCCTGCAAACCGCCAAGGAGTCGGCCGACCTGCTGCTGACTCTACTGAACGACCTTCTCGACTCCGCGAAGATCGAGTCGGGCAAATTGCAGCTGGAATCCGCCCCCTTCAGCCTGCGGCGGATGTTGGATCGGACTGCGCGAGTGCTTGCCGTTCGGGCAAGCGAAAAGGGCCTGGCTTTCTACTGCCGGATGCCCGGCACCACACCCGATTTGGTGATCGGAGACCAGATGCGATTGCAGCAAGTCCTGCTGAATCTGGCCGGGAACGCCATCAAGTTCACCGAACACGGCGACGTTGAAATCAGTGTTAACGCGCTATCGCAGGCCGATCAGGCGTGCCTGGAATTCACCGTGCGAGACACCGGGATCGGGCTCTCCGCTGACGATCTGGAGCGTCTGTTCCAGCCCTTCACCCAGGCCGACGTCTCCATGTCGCGGCGATTTGGAGGCACGGGCCTGGGGCTATCCATCGCCGAGAGCCTGGTGCGATTGATGGGCGGCACGATCTCGGTCGAAAGTGAACTTGGCAAGGGAAGCATATTCCGCTTCACGGTCCGCCTGCCCTTGGCGAACGAGCTCCTTCCCGATCTCGAGGCTCCCGCCGCCATCCTCCCGACGGCTTGCCTCCCCTTGCGCATTCTCCTGGTGGAAGACAACCCCGCAAATCAGAAGTTGGCCAGCTACATCTTGCAGGATCGGGGCCATCAGGTGGCGGTCGCCGGGGATGGCCGCGAGGCGATCTGCCTGGCAGGGCAAGACCGCTACGACGTGATCCTGATGGACGTGCAAATGCCGGGCATGAACGGATTGGAGGCCGCGGCCTCCATCCGCGAGAAACAGCAGCCAGGCAACCACGTACCGATCATCGCCATGACGGCCCATGCGATGGAGGGCGACCGGCAGCGCTGCCTGGCGGCCGGAATGGATGGCTACCTCTCCAAGCCGGTGAACGCTCACGAGATGATTCGCCTGGTCGAGAGTCTGGCTCGCCGTGCAGCGCCCCCGGTGGGACCTGCCGCGGCAACGCTCGAACCGGCTGACACGGCGGCCCCAAAACTGACCACTGTCTACAATCCTGGCGAGGCACTCGCACAGTGCTGGAACAGCCAAGAACTGCTGCGGGAGATGATTCAGCACTTCTTCCGGGAATCCGACAGCCTATTGGGGCGGATGCGAGCGGCTCTGGAGCAAGACGATCTGGCGAAGGTCGGCGAGTTGGGACATCGGCTCAAGGGAACAATCCTCTACCTCGGGGCACAGCCCGCTGAGCAGGCCGTCCGCCGAGTGGAACGCTTCTATAACGCTTACTGCGGCAACCGGTCTGAAGCGGTGCAAGCCATAAACACACTCCAGCAGGAATGCACCCTATTGAAGGCCGCAATCGCTGAGCATCCGCTGGCGGTCGAATCAAGGCAGAGTGATTAGCCCGGATTATTCATGATCCGGGGGGCGCGTAGCATCGTTACCCGAAGCACCCATGAGGCCGGCTTGGTTAGCCGCCCTGGCTTACGCTTCGCGTCAACGATCGGCTCGTGAATAATCCGGGGCAGGCGACGATCGAGTGACCTGACCGATGATGATCGCCGCCGCACGGTGCACAATGACCAAGGTTCAAATTCCAGCATCCAGCGCTGCCGATGATCCGGCCTTTGCACGTCTGGCCATTGGGAATTGAACCTTGAACCTTGCCCCTGCATGGGACCGCAACGGTTCGCAGGTTCAACCCTCTGCGTGCATCAGGCGGACGGCGCGGTCTTGAGCAATCGGTCGATGAGGACGAACGCGAGGGCGGCCCGTTCATTTCGGGTCAGCGTCGACTCCAATTCCCCGATCGCCGCTTGGATTCTCGGCGACGAGACGGGATCGCGCTGGGCCAGTTCGAACGACCTGGCCAACTGGTCCTCCTTGATGCAATAGACGGATTCGCCGCCCAGGAGGTCGATCGGTTGCATGCTCATGATCGCTGCGCGCCTCCCAAGGGGCTCAAAACCGCAAAGCTGGCGCCGCATCCACAGGATTTCGCGGCGCTCGGATTCGTCAGCCGGAACCCGGAACGGACCAGGTCGTCCGAGTAGTCGATCTCCAGACCGTCGAGGTACGGGGTGCTTCGCCGGTCGGCGACGACGCGCAGGGCGTCCTCTTGATAGACCAGCGCGTCGTTCTCCCCCAGGGCGTCGTCGACTGCCGCCGAGTAGCTGTTGCCGGAACAACCGCCCGGCACGACGTTGATCCGGAGGAACCTCTCGCTGCCCACCCCGAGCTTGGCGAGTTGGCTCTTCGCCCGATCGGATATCTGAATGCTCAGCAATGCGCAAATCTCCACGGCACAGGGGCGCCCCGCGGGAACTGCCGAATCCCGGGCGGAGGCGGATATCGTGATAACTTTTCCAGGCGAATTATAGGCGCCGGGGCCACCTCCGGTGCACCCCTCCGCCAAGGGAAGACCGATCGGGCGCTGCCCCAATGCAGCGCGCTGCGGAGACCGTTCTGCAAGAAGGCTCGTTCTACGAGCGTGGCTGCAAACGGAATGAACTCCGTGCTGCGAAAAGGGGAGAGGCTTGTCGAAACCCGGGATCGAGCCATACGATTCAGAAAAAGTCTCGCACACGATTGGAGCGACGAACCACATGATCGGTGAAAACCCTGAACAACGCGCGTCCAAGAAGTGCCGGCCATGCGAAGGGGGCCTCGACCGGCTCACCGTGGACCAAGCCAGCGCGCAGCTTGGCGTTCTGGCCGGATGGCGGCTCACCGACGAGGGGCAGCGGATTCGCAAGGACTGGGAGATGAGAGACTTCCGGGCCGGCATGGACTTTCTCAACCGCGTCGCCGAGCTGGCCGAGCAGGAGGGGCATCACCCGGATATGCACCTGGAAGGCTACCGCCACGTCTGGATTGCCATCTGGACCCACGCGATTGGAGGCTTGTCGGAGAACGACTTCATCCTGGCGACGAAGATCGACCGGTTGCCCGTGGAACTCAAGTGTCAACCAAGTCCGCTCACGCCGTAATCCCCTTGGTCAGGTGCATGAACGCGGTTTCCAGGTTGATCTCGTCTTCCTTGAACGTCTTGATCTTGAAGCCGGCCTCGATCAGGGCGGTGGCCAGGTCGCTGTAGCCGGCCGTTTCCGCGGTGAGCGTGGCGTAGAGCCGGCCGTCTTTCTGCTCGACGGAGTCGACCGGCTCCTGCTGCTCGAGCAGCCGGGCGGCCGCATCCTGGTCGCCGATAATTTCGATCACCAGCACCGGCCGCTGGCGGACCCGGCGCATCACGTCGGCCACCTCGGCCGAGACGAGCAGCTCACCCCGTTCGATGATCCCCACCTTGTTGCAGATGTCGGCCAGCTCGGGCAGGATGTGGCTGGAGACCATGATCGTCTTGCCCAGTTTTCGCAGTTCCTTGAGCAGTCCGCGGATTTCGATCCGCGCTCTGGGGTCCAGGCCGCTTGCCGGCTCGTCGAGCAGGAGCACCTGGGGGTCGTGCAGCAGGACCCTCGCCAGGCCCAGCCGCTGGGTCATGCCGCGGGAAAGGCTGGTTACGAAGGCGTTGCGCTTGTAGCCGAGGTCGACCATCTCGAGCATCTCCTCGCACTTCTTGCGGCGCGCGGCCCCCTTGATCCGGTAGGCCGCGGCGAAGAACTCCAGGTATTCCATCACCCGCATGTCGTCGTAGACGCCGAAGAAGTCGGGCATGTAGCCGATCAGGCGGCGGATTTCCTTCGGGTGCGTGTAGATCGAGTGATTGCAGACGGTGGCCTCGCCCCAACTCGGCTGGAGCAACGTGGCCAGGATCCGCATTGTCGTCGTCTTGCCCGAACCGTTCGGACCAATGAAGCCGAACAGGTCGCCCTCGTCAAGCTCGAGCGTCAGGCTGTCGATCGCTTTCAGGTCGCCGTAGACTTTCGTCAGGTCTTCAGTCTTGATCATGGCGGAAAGAGCTTACAGGTCAATAAATGGTTGATGGCTGACGGCTGATCGCTGATCGCTGACGGCTGACAGCTTCTTTCTATCGACTCGATTCCGGGAGGACGGGCAGCACGAAGCGGTAGACGGTTGTGTGCTTCACTCGGTGGGCTAGCGGCGCGCCGCCGGCCGTGATTCGGACCTCGGCGGCGCCAGCGCAAACGGTCTGGGCGTCGGCGGCGGCGGGCCGCGCGACCAGCACCGCGCGATCCGGTTGGAGCAGGTCGCTCAAGTCGGCGAAGCCCTGGTAGCAGTGATCGAGCCGCGTATATGTGCGCCCGCCCGCGGCGTTGAAGAACATCATCGCCCTGAGGATGTAGCTCACGTCGACGCTCTCGCGGTCGTAGGGGGTGGCCCGGTGGCGGTCTTGATCCTTCTCGTCGAAGATCAGCTTGCGCCCCGTGAGGAAGCTGGTCAGTTCGCGCCGCGGCAGCGTGGGGCCGATGCGGATCGACCGGCCCGGCTCCAGGTCGCCCAGCTCGTAGACCCAGTTGCCATAGGCCAAGAGGCAGTCTTCGAGGGTAAAATCCAGCCGGTTGGTGACGCTGCCGGCCGGAATCGGCCCTTGTTCCTCCAGCTTGCCTTCGAGCGTCGCCCCGGCGCGACCGAACCAGCGAGCGGTCAGGCTCTTGCTCGACCAGGTCTGGATCGGCAGTTGCGAAATCCCCGCCGCCGGCTGCAAATCGTAGGGCTCCGGCCAGACGGGCAGGGGGGGGGTCGCCGGATTCATTCCACCCAGGGCCCTGCCCGGCATGCCCAGCCAGCCGGCGACGAGTTCCCCGTCGAGCGTCGCGCTCGCCGGCAGACCCCGCGGTGCGAAGCCGACGTCGCAGCGCTGCATCCGCGGGCTGAAGACATTCGCCCAGGTGGCGCCGCGGAGGTTGCCGCTGAGCGTGTCCACGTCGATCACCGACGCCTGGTTGACGAGCGTTGCGTTGCCCTTGGCGGCCACCGCCAGGTAGCAGGCCCCCGCGCAGAACAGCACGACCGTGGCCGGGAAGGTGACCCATGTCAACTCCATCCGCCGCGCGAGCTTTCGCAGGAAGAAGTAGTCGCCCGGACCGATCAACAGCAGGTAGACCGCAATCACGCCGATCACGACGGCAAACGGTATCTGCCGCACTCCCTCGAACTGGTCGAGCGCGCTGCGGAGCTGACCGGCCAGATCTGTGTATCCGAAGTGGAGGATCGCCTTGTCTTCGTCGACGGTCTCGGCGGGTTTGACCGGCCAATCGAGCAACCGGGCGACGAACTGTTCGCGCGCCGCCCACTCGCCGACCGGCCCGCGGTCCAGGTCCGAGGCGACGAACGTCGCCTGGCCGAATTGCCACGCCCGGCGGACAACCAGGGGCACGTTCCCCTCGCCGGCGAGGACAAGACCCTCGACATCGGCAAGCTGGGCTGCCCGCAAGGGCGGGCCGCCGGCGCGCATCGGCATCGCCACGGTACTGTCGGCGAAGACTTCCAGCGATCGCGCCTGGCTCAAGGGGACCGTCTTGACAAACCTGCCGGGAAGGAGGGCGGCCAGCGGCTTGCCTTCGGCAAGCAGTGCGTCGCCATGCTCGCCAACGGCCACCACCAGCCGGCCTCCGCGGCGGACCCATTTGGCCAACTCCTCGATCCGGCCGTCGCCCGCATCCAAGCCGGCGTAGGCCTCCAGCCCGGCGCCGGAGAGAACGACCACCGCCGCGCCCTCGTAGCCATACCAGCGGTCGGGCAGTTGCCCGGCCTCTTCGAGCCGGGCGACGGTGGTCCGCCGACCGTCCGGTTCGCGCATCCGCGCCACGGCGTCCTCGATCCCCAAGGAGGCCCGGCCGACGGCAATCACCAGCCGCTCTTCCGAGAGCAGCGCCGGCGGGAACGTATCCTCCCGAACCGTCTCCGATGCAGCGAACTTCCGCTCGGCAAGCACTTCGTCCGCCCGCTCGAGACGGACCGTCATGTCGGCACGGACGCGGCCGAATCGCGCGTAAACCAGCAGCGATGGCGGGGCAGGGGAGGGCAGGGGGGCTGAAACCCGCGATGGCACCCCGTCGCTGTCCGGCACGATCACGCTCAGGACCGCCCCCTCCAGGCCCTGCGGAGAGCCGAAGTGGACGCGGACCGGCGTCCAAAGCCCCGCCTTGTAACGGCCGGAAAAACCGACGTCCACCCGGGAGATCGAGCCCCGCTCGGCCGAGGCGGCCAGCGGCGGCGCCGCCAGCATGGCCGCCAAAACGGTCAACAGAATCTGCCGGCTCATGGTTTCCCCGTGTCGGGACACGTGCAGACCAGTTGCCCGCAGCCCGGGCACCCCCCGCCATATTTCCGCTGCACCGCTTCGCTCAGGTCGACGCCCACCACGTTGGCGATCGTCGTCATCCAGGCCAGGCAGTCGGCAAATTCGCCCATCTGCTCCTCGCGCGTGCCGTGGCGAAGGGCGGAGGCCAGTTCGCCGACTTCCTCCATCAGCCACATGAATGTCCCCTCGACGCCCCGCTCCATGTCCTTGCGGAAGTACATCCGGCGGATCAGTTGCTGAAAATCGGCCAACGAGACGGTCGGGCAGTTCGGCGCCTCGCCGTCGTGCTCGCCGGAAAGGGTGTCGCGGTTCACGGCTTCTGGTTCGCCTCCAGCAGTCTCAGCAATTCCAGCAGTTCACGGACCTTGGGCACGCCGGTGACCGCTTCCGCAGCCGGATCGAGGATCGCCCGGGCGTCCGCGGCCCTCCCAAGATTTAGATACAATTCGGCCAACGCCCGTTGATCATCCAGACTGGCGGGCGCAGGCTGCACGCCCGCCTCCAGTTCGCGCAGGGCCGTCTCTCGATTATGACGAGCAAGCAGCGCTTCGGCAAATGCCTTATGCAGCTTTGTATTGTCTATGTCGACCTCGATGGCCCCGCGTGCCCACTGAATGGACGCCTCGCAATCCCCCCTCGTGAGGCATGACTTGCCCGGCGGATCCTTCAGCCCCAAATCCCGCCGGCTTGCCCGGCGGATCCTTCGGTTTCCGACTACATCAGCAGCCGCCCGAGGCCTACCCCAACACCCACTCGACCACCGCCACCAATCCATCTTCTTCCTGGCTCGGCGCGATCCGGTCGGCCGCGGCCTTGACCTCCGGCAGCGCGTTGCCCATGGCCACTCCGAGCCCCGCCGCCCGGATCATGGGGAGATCGTTCACGTCGTCGCCGACCGCGCAGATCGCCCCATCGGGCAGGTTCCAGGCGGCCGCCAGGCGGCGGACTGCCGACCACTTGGTCACGCCCTTCGGAGCGAACTCGCACATGAACCCCGTGTAACGCGGGCTTCGCAGCACGTGCGTCGCCAGGTTGCCGTCCAGGCGTTCGTGCAGCGCCCGCTCTAGATTGAGCATTTGCCGCTGATTGCCCATGGCAAAACCGGCGAACACGCCGGTCGGCGGGCGCTGAAACAGGTCGGCGGCAATCCGCCCGCTACCCGGATTCATCCTCAGATACTCGCGGAGCTCGTCGCTGCGGACGTCCTCCGTGGCCAGGTAGAAGTCAAACCCCTCGGCAAACGTGTCGGCGCAGAGGATCGGGTCGTGGCCGGCGCGGAGGACGGCGGCCACGATCTCGGCGAGAACCCCCTCGGGGAACACGCTGCAATACAGCGTCTGGTGAGTCCGCGGGTCCTTCACCAGGGCGCCGCTGGCGGTGATCAGGGGAACCTCGATGCCCAACGGTTCAGCCAGGTGGAGCGTCCGCGAGTAGCGCCGGCCGGTGGCCAGCACAAGGTGAATCCCGGCGCGGCTCGCCCGGACGAGCGCTTCGCGCGTCGTCGGCGAAAGCTGTTCTTGGCGGTTGACGAGCGTGCCGTCGACGTCGATGACGAGGGCGCGGTACGCCGGGCTGGTTGGCGAGCGGTTCACTTCGTCTCCACCTGGCCGGATTGGTTTTCGGCCAACTGGGCGGTTGCCTTGAGTTGTTCGCGGCGGAGATAGTCGCGCCCCTGGCGGATGGCGATCCGCTCCCAGGGGAGCGGGTCGTCCAGGGCGCGGGGTTGGTGGACGATCGCATCCACGTCGATCCCGGACTGGCAAAACGCGTCCCACCAGAGGCCGGGTTTGAGCCAATCGCTCCACGAATCGAACCGTGCGCCGGCCCGCCAGGCGGCCTCGATCGCAGTACCCAGGCGGCGGTCGCCCCGGCAGAGAACCGCTTCGAGCAGACTCGCCTCGATCTCGTGGCACTTGATCTGAACGCTGCGGAGCCGCCGGCGGCGGTAGAGGCGTTCGCGCGCCGTGCGGAAGTAGTCGCGGCTCTGCATCGCGTTCCACTGGTAGGGGGTGTGCGGCTTGGGGACGAAATTGGAAACGTTGGCCACCACCTGGACGGTCCGGCCCTGGACCGAGCGGCCGATCCGCGCGATGTCCTCGGCCAGGTCGATGATCCCATCGATATCGGCCTCCCGTTCGCCGGGCAGGCCGCACATGAAATAGAGCTTCACGCGCTGGAAGCCGTTTTCGAAGGCCTTGCGGCAGCCTTCGAGGAGATCGTCGTTGGTGATCCGCTTGCCGATCTGCCGCCGCATCGCGTCGCGCGCCGCCTCGGGGGCGAGGGTCAAGCCGGATCGCCGATCCGTGTTGAGCAGGTCGCCCACCAGCTGGAGCTGCTCGTTGACGCGCAGGCTCGGCACGCTGACGTTGACTCCGAGGGGGCGGAACAGGGCCTGCAACCGCTCCATCAACTCGCGGAAATGGGGGTAGTCGCTGGTCGACAGCGAGAGCAGCGAGATCTCGCTGTAACCGGTGTTGCGGTAGCACTCCCAGGCCGCCTCGACGATTGTCTGGACCTTCCTGATCCGCAAGGGGCGCTTGGTGGTCGTCGCCTGGCAGAATCGGCATCTCCACGGGCAGCCGCGCATGATCTCGATCGAAATCCGGTCCTGGACGCACTCGATGTTCGGCACGAGCGGCCGGACCGGCAGCGGCATCGCGTCGAGGTCGGCGACGACCGCCGGCTGGATCGGCGCGGCAAACTCCTCGGAGAGGGACGCCGGGGCCAGGCCGCCGCCGGCGCCAGCCCGCGGCCCGTAGCAGCTCGGCACGTAGACGTGGGGCACTGCGGCGGCGAGTCGGGCGAGCGCTTCGCGCCGCGGCAGTCCCGCACGCTTCAACGCAAGCCAGGCATCGCAGACCGCTGGCAGGCTCTCCTCGCCGTCGCCGATCACGATCGCGTCGAAAAACCGCGCCATCGGCTCCGGATTCTGAACGCAAGGCCCGCCGGCAATCACCAGCGGGGCGCCGATCGGCCGCTCGTCGGCGACCAGCCCGACGCGGCCCAGGTCGAGCATCGTAAGCACGTTTGTGCAGCAGAGTTCGTGCTGGAGGCTGAAGCCCAGCACGTCGAATTGGTCGAGCGGCGTGAAGGTTTCGAGGCTGTAAAGGGGCAGATCCTCGGCGCGGAGGAGCGATTCCATGTCGGGCCAGGGGGCATAGGCCCGCTCGCAGGCCCAGTCCTCGCGGCGATTCATCACCGAGTAGAGGACTTGCATCCCGTGGTTGCTCATTCCGATCGCATACGTGTCGGGGAAGGCCAGGCAGAGCTTTCCGCGGACCGCGGCGTGGTCCTTGCCGACGGCGTGCAACTCGCCGCCGAGGTACTGCCCCGGCGTCTGTACCCGCGGCAACAGCCGCCCGACGATTCGCTCCTTGAGAGTCTGGTTGAGCATCGGCCCCTGGTCCGCCGACGGTGGCGTCGGTCCTGTCAGGTCTTCCGGCGGAGCTTCCTCCCGTCCCGGTTCGCGCGTCGACCTCCGCTCAAGCTGCTTGGCGAAAGTCCTGGGGAAAACACCATTATTGCAGGAGAATGGTCCGCAAAACAGGACCGGCGGCTTGGGTAGACGAGCCGGCGTGGTAATAATAAAAGGAAACGGGCCGCGGCAGCGGCCCGCAGCCTCTGTGACCAGAGAGACTGTCGAGGGTATGACGATGCCAAGACCCGCAGCCTTTTTCGCTTTCACGATCTGCCTGGCGCTGCACGCGGCGGCGCCGGCACTCCAGGCCCAGACCAGCCAATTCTGGGAGCGGCTCCGGAACCGGATGGTCGACGAGGAGATCGTGGCTGCCGGAGTGACCAATCCCCGCGTGATCCGCGCGGTGCGGATGGTTCCGCGGCACGAACACGTTCCGACCAGCCAGCGGCGCTATTCCTATCTCGACATGGCCCTGCCGATCGGCAATGCGCAGACGATCTCGCCGCCGTTCGTCGTTGCCTTCATGACCGAGGCGATCGACCCGCAACCGGAGGACAAGGTGCTGGAGATCGGCACGGGAAGCGGCTATCAGGCGGCCATTCTCAGCCATTTGGTCAAGGAGGTCTACACGATCGAGATCGTCGAGCCGTTGGGCAAGCAGGCGGCCAAGGTCCTGGAGAAGTATCCAAACGTCCATGCGAAGATCGGCGATGGATACCAGGGTTGGCCGGAACACGCTCCGTTCGACAAGATCATCGTCACCTGCTCGCCGGAAGACGTTCCCCCGAAACTCATCGAGCAACTCAAGGAGGGAGGCCGGATGATCGTGCCGGTCGGCCAGCGCTACCAGCAGAATCTCTACCTGTTCCGCAAACAGGGCGGCAAGCTGACTCGCGAGGCGCTCCGTCCGACGCTGTTTGTGCCGATGACCGGCGAGGCGGAATCGAAGCGCGATGTCCAGCCCGATCCCGCCAACCCGGCGATCTACAACGGCGGCTTCGAGGAGTTTGTCGAGGGAACCACGCTGCCCAACGGTTGGCACTACTTGAGGCAGGGCGAAGTCGTCTCCGAAGGCGCGCCGGCCGGCAAGCGGTTCCTCCGCTTTCGCAACGAGCAGCCGGGACGCGGGTGCGGAGCCCTCCAGGGGCTGGGCATCGACGGGCGGAAGGTCAAGAGAATCCGCATGTCGTTGCGGCTCTACGCCAAGGGGGTCCGGCCCGGCCAGAACCAACAGCAGCTGCCCGGGTTCCTGATCACCTTCTACAACAGCGAACGCGACATGATCCCCCCCCACAAATCGCTCGGCCCTTGGCGGGGGACCTTTCCCTGGCAAACCCAGTCGAAGGTCATCGACGTGCCGCCCCAGGCCCGCGAGGCGATCGTGCGGATCGGTCTGTTCGGCGCAGTCGGCGAAACTGGGTTTGACGAGGTCATGTTGCAGCGCGTCGACGAAAGAACCCCGTAAGCCATGCCCTTCGCTTCGCTCGGGCATAGCAGAACGGCTCGTGGGCGATCTCGTAGCCGGGCCGCAAGGCAACGTTGACCAGCAGCCCGATTGCCAACGCCTGGCTGACGATGCCCGAGCCGCCATAACTGACCAGCGGCAGCGAAAGCCCCGTGACCGGCAGCAGGCCGATCGACATCCCCGCGTTGACCAGCACCTGGACGCCCAACAGGGCCCCCACGCCAAAACACAGCATCCGCCCGAACGGGTCCAGCGTTGCCAGACCGGCACGCGCCGCCCGCCACACCAGCCAGCCGTAGAGCCCGAGCACCAGGGCCAACCCGGCCAGCCCGTAACGTTCCCCAATCACGCAGAAAATGAAATCGCTCTGGCCCTCGGGCAGCCGGTAGGCAGCCGGATCGTCGACGGCCGGCCCGAGCCAGAAACTGCCCCACACGCGCCCCAGGGCGATCATCTGTTTGGCCTGGCGAAGCTGGTAGCCATCGCCGATCGCCGACTCCCCCGGCCCCGCCTGATCGAAAAGGGCCGTCACGCGCGATCGCTGCTCCGCGCTCATCTGCACCCACAAAACCGGCATCGCCAGCAGCCCCACGCCCACCAGCGCCGCCAGGCTCCGGCGCGGGACGCCCGCGGAAAACAGCATCAGCACGAGAACGGGCAGAAAGACGATGGCGGTCCCCAAGTCAGGCTCCCGGAGGATCAGGACGACCGGAATCAAGGTCAGAACCGCCGGCATGAACACACCGCAGACCCGGCGAACATGGTCCCGATCCTGGAGATACCTGGAGAGAGCGACAATGTAGGCGATTTTGGAAAATTCGGAAGGCTGTATTCCCAGCGGTCCGATCCTGATCCAGCGTCTTGCCCCGTTGACCGCGGGGAATTGATAGACGGCCACCAGGAGCACGATCGACACGGCATACAGCCAGTATCCATGGCGGCTGACCACCTGATAGGGCGGCACAGCGATCGCGACCATTGTCAGAGAGGCGAGGGCGACCCAAACCAACTGGCGGGAAAAGAACCGTCCGCCGGTTTCAGCCATCGCGTCGCAGCGCGCGATGCCCGCCAGCCCGATCGCCAGCAGCAGGGCGGTCGGCACGATCACGGCCCAGGGCAAGTGCGAAATACGACGACCGGAATGCATCGGTGTACCCGTCCATGGAGGAAGCGTTCCATGCGGGATGATTATACAGGGTCGACCCCTTCTGCCCCGACACCAATTTCCGGCAGGGTTTCCAGATGCAGTCGGCCAACAAGGGGGCAAGGCGAGGCCAGATGGTTGGCGGTTGCGGATTCCGGACCCCGAACCCGTCCTGGTTCCCAAGCTGGAGCGTGGGAACGAGGTGGGGCCTGGCGGCATGAGAGACTGAACGCCGAACCTCCCCCTCCTTACCTGTGCAATCGGTAGAACTTCCATAGACTTCTTGATTTGCGGCGTGGAGGTGCTATGCTGGATAAACTGGGATAGCGGTTACTGGCTGACTGGAAAAACCGAGCGGCGAGAAGCGTGGTGGTTGAGCAGGGCAGGGGGGGGTGGGCGTGAATCGATTCCTTGTCGGAGAATGGATAACGACGCATCTTGGATATGAGGAGAAATCGATGTTGAAGCGTGCGCGAAAGTGGTTGTTCCTGACCGTGCTCCTAGGCGGAATGTCTGTTTTCTTCGCTCCCCAGGCCGAGGCGGGTCCTTGGTGGGGCGGCGTTTGGGGCCCCGCCGCCTGGTGCGGCCCGGTGTGTACCCCCTGCTGCACAATCGGCGTCTGCGATCCGTGCTGCGACGGCTGGTTCCTGGGGCCGCGACCGGGGCCCGTCCGGCGTCTGTTGTTCGGCCCCTATCGCTGGTATCGGACGCCCGGCTGGTGCAGCGTCTGCTGCTATGATCCTTGCTGCTGCTGGGACGAGGGCACGGTTGTCTCGGTCGAGTCGAAGCCGGTTCGGTCAGAGGTCCAGAAACCGACCCTCGCCCCGGCGCCGACGGAGAGTAGGCCGAGCGTTGACCAGCCTGGCCCGCCGCGCTGGCCCAGCCCTGCATCGCCGCAGCAGGCAGACCCGCCGGTGCCGACCCCTCCGACTCCGTCGCCCAACGCGCCGGCGGTGCCGCCGGCCGGAACGCCGAACGAACCCGCATTGCCCAGGGCGGCTACCGGGGCCGCTGCGCATCATGGCGACGGGATAATCTCGATCCTCGTGCCCGAAGACGCCGTGGTGACGATCAACGGCTATGAAACGAAGAGCACCGGCCGGGTGCGGAAATATGTCTCCCGCGAGCTCAAACCGGGGCTCGTTTACCCGTTCACCATCCGGGTCGACGTGACCCGCGATGGGCGGCGCTTGAGCGAGACCCGGCAGGTCACCCTGGCTCGCGGCGCGTTGGAAGCGGTCGTCTTCGACTTTGCCCCCAACGCCGTGGAAGGGCTCGCCCAGGCCAGGTGAGCAGCGCGGCCGCGGGACGCGGCGCCCACGATGTCTGGATCCACTCGGCCCTTGCCGCAACCGCCGCGGCAAGGGCCGCTTCGTTGCTCGCCGTGTTGAGCCACCGCCGCCGAGGGCGATATAATACGCCGTTGTCTGCTCCCGCTGCGGCCGCTGCGCGGCCGCCGTTCCGCCACACGGGCGAGGGGCTTTCCAGCGCCCACGGCGCGGCTTTCCACACAACCGATGCAAAGCCTCCTCTTGACGCTCGCCTACGAAGGGACAGACTACGCCGGCTGGCAGGTCCAGCCGGGCCGCAGAACCGTCCAGGGCGAGCTCCAGCGCGCCCTGGCGGCGATTACCGGCGCGCCGAGCCGGGTGATCGGCAGCGGGCGGACGGATGCGGGCGTTCACGCGCTCGGCCAGGCGGCCGCCTTCCAGACCTCCTCGACCTTCGCGCCCGAGGTGTTCCAGCGAGCCCTGAACGCCCTGCTGCCCCGCGACATCGCCGTCCTCCAGGCCGCCGCGGTAGCGCCCGACTTCCACCCGATTCGCGACGCGATAAACAAACGCTACCGCTACGTCGTCCGCGACGGCCCGGTCCGCGACGTGTTCGCCCGCCGGCACGCCTGGCACTACCGGCAGCGGCTCGACGCCGACGCCATGGGCCGGGCGGCCGCCCACCTGCTGGGACGGCACGATTTCTCCAGTTTCGAGACCGCCGGAGCCCCGCGCCCCGATCGCATCCGCTGTGTCTCCGAGATCTTCGTCCGGCGGTCTTCGAGCGGTGGCCGCGATCAGATCATCCTCGAAGTCGAGGCCGATGGTTTCCTCTACAACATGGTCCGCGCGATCGTCGGCACGCTCGTCGAAGTCGGCCGCGGCGCGCGGAAGCCCGCGTGGGTGGCCGATGTGCTGGCCGCGACCGACCGCGGCGCCGCCGGTCCAACCGCGCCGCCCCAAGGCCTGTTTCTCGTTGAAGTAAAATATCCCGACCACATCTACATCAGCCAACCACCCCCGTAGAACGGGTCTCCCGGCCCGTTGCGTTTCCATACGCTCCGTAGAACGGGTCTCCCGGCCCGTTGCGTCACCTTGCGTCCCGCTCATAAAGCCACCCCCATGCGAATCGCGCACATCATCACCCGGCTGATCATCGGCGGGGCCCAGGAAAACACGGTCTTCACTTGTGAAGACCTGATCCGCTCTTACAACGACGACGTGCTGCTGGTTACCGGACCGCCCCTGGGGCCGGAAGGAAGCCTTGTCGATCGGGCCAGGGCGTCGGGCATTCCCATGGAGATCGTCCCCCAACTGCGGCGGGCGATCCACCCCTGGCGCGACCTGGTGAGCTACTTCCGCCTGAAGCGCGTCTTGCGCGACTTCGGCCCCGAAGTGGTCCACACCCACAGCGCCAAGGGAGGCTTTCTCGGACGCGCCGCGGCCCGAGCCGCCGGCGTGCCGGCGATCATCCACGGCGTGCACGGCGCCCCGTTCCACCCCTACCAGGGCGCACTGGCCCGCGGGCTGTTCCGCGCCTGCGAACGCTGGGCCGCGGCCCGATGCGACGCCTTCGTGAGCGTGGCCGACGCAATGACCGACCTGATGGTCAACGCCGGCGTCGCCCCGCGCGAGAAATTCACGACCGTTTACAGCGGCATGGAGGTCGAGCCGTTTCTCCATGCGGACCGCCAGCGCGAGCCGGCCCGGCGCCAATTGGGCTACCGCCCGGAACACGTCGTGGTTGGCAAGGTGGCCCGGCTGTTTCGCCTCAAGGGGCACGAGTACCTGATTCAAGCGGCCCGCCGCGTCGTCGAGGCCGTGCCGCAGGTCCGGTTCCTCCTGGTCGGCGACGGAATCCTCACCGACAAGTGTCTTGCACAGATTCGCGAGCGGGGGTTGGAAGACTATTTCCAGCTTACCGGCCTCGTGCCGCCGAGCCGCATCCCCGAACTGGTGGCGGCCATGGACGTGGTCGTTCACACGAGCCTTCGCGAAGGCCTCGCTCGCGTCCTGCCCCAGGCTCTGATCGCCGGAAAACCGGTTGTCAGCTACGATGTCGACGGCGCTCGCGAGGTCGTCATCCCCGACGAGACGGGCTTCCTGCTGCCGCCCAAGTCGATCGACGCGCTGTCCGACGCGATCATCCAGCTTGCCCGCGACCAGAACCTCCGCGGGCGCCTCGGGGGCGAAGGTCGGCGCCGATTTGCCGACGTCTTTCGGCATGAAGAAATGACGCGCCAGCTTCGCATGCTCTATCAACGCATCCTGGCCGAGAAGGGCAAGGGAGGGGGCGTTAATTCAGCCAGGTAAAAATAGGCAATCTCGGGTATTTTGGAGAACCGTGACGATCGCAATTGCCGTTCCGTTTGATGGACGTTAGACTAGACAGACGTTTCGAAATGCTTGAGCTCCGCTTTCGACCCCCCGTTTGTGGGTAGTGGTGGCGACGTGACGAGGCGGCGACGTGAGCACTGCAAGCCACGGCTATGCCGGTCCCTATCGGCTGCTGAACATCATCAACACCGGCCAGACCAGTCAGGTCTGGCAGGCATACCACGACGGGTCGCGCAAGTACGTTGCCGTTAAGATGTTGCAGAGGGAGTATGCTCGAGATAAGGAACATGTGCGATTCCTGAAATGGGAATACACGGTTGCGGGCAAGATCGAGCACGAGCGGATCTGCCGCGTGTACCAGTTTGGCCGCGAGCGCGGCATTCCGTACCTCGCCCTGGAGTGGTTTCCCGCGCCGAATCTCAAGATACGAATTCGTCAGGGGCCCGCTGCGCTCCGTCCGATCGCAGGAAAGGTGGCGATCCAGGCGGCCGAGGGGGTCGCCGAGTTCTGCCGCCGCGGCTGGGTGCACCGCGACGTCAAACCCGACAATTTCCTCGTTGACGACTCCGGCGATGTCAAGTTGATCGATTTCGGATTGGCTCACAAGGCCAAGAAGGGCTGGGCCCGGCTGTTTGCGCGAAAATCGAAGGTCCAAGGCACCCGGAGTTACATGTCGCCCGAACAGATTCGCGGAAAACCGTTGGATGAGCGTGCGGACCTGTACAGCCTGGCGTGCACGATATTCGAGATGTTCGCCGGCGGGCCGCCTTTTACCGGGGTGAGTGCAAACGACTTGTTGATGCAGCACATCGCCGGGCCGGTGCCCTCGCTGAAGGCCAGGAATTCGGAGGTCACCGAAGAGTTTTGCGAAATCCTCCAGGTGGCGATGGCCAAGACGCCGGAAAGGCGCCAAAGTTCGCTAGAGGAGTTTCTCAAACAATTGCAGTCGGTCAAAATCTACGAGCGGAGTTCGGAGGAAACGGCAAGATCCCAGTAGCGCGGAGAAATCAGAAATCACGCGTGTCGGAGAATCGGCCGACCAATATACAATAGGTCCTTGCCTCAAGTTGCGATTGCGGCGGCCCCCCTGCAAAGGGTGCGGGGAGAAGGCAAGGCCCGGGGCCAGTATCGGAAGAAGGAAGACCTCGCCTCATGGCAAGCGAATATCGACTGTCGTTCGAACGCCCAATCTACGAGTTGGAGGCCCGCCTCGAGAAGCTCGGCAAGCTGAGGACGCCCGAAGCCCAGAATGAAGTCCGCGTGTTGCGACGCGAATTGACCGATCTGAAGAAGCGAATCTATGCCAACTTGAAGCCCTGGGAGACGGTCGAAGTGGCCCGCTGCCCCGATCGGCCGCTGACCGACGATTACCTGGAACTCTGCTTCGAGGAGTTTGTCGAGCTCCACGGCGACAAGTACTTCGGCGACGACCGGGCGATGCGCACCGGATGGGCCAAGATCGATCGCTTCCAGGTGATGGTCGTCGGCCATCAGAAGGGGCGCGACTACAAGCAGCGGATCGCCTGCAATTACGGCTGCGCCCACCCCGAAGGCTATCGCAAGGCGATCGGCAAAATGAAGATGGCCGCCAAGTTCGGCCTGCCGGTGATCTGCTTCATCGATACGCCGGGCGCCTATCCGGGGATTGCCGCCGAGGAACGCGGCCAGGCCCAGGTGATCGCCACGGCGATGTTCGAGATGTCCCGCCTGCCCACGCCGATCATCTGCGTCGTCATCGGCGAGGGGGGCTCCGGCGGCGCTCTGGGCATCGGCGTCGGTGACCGCGTGGCGATGCTCGAACACGCCTACTATTCCGTCATCAGTCCGGAAGGCTGCGCCGGCATCCTCTGGAAAAGCCACGAATACAAGGAGCAGGCCGCCAAGGCGCTGCGGATGACCTCCAAGGACCTGATCAAGCTCGGCGTCATCGACGCGGTGATCGAGGAGCCCGACGGCGGCGCCCATCGCGACCACCACCTGACCGCCAGCCGGATGAGCATGTATCTTCGCAACACCCTGCGCGAGCTGGTCGAGATTCCCATCGATGAGCTGGTCGAAGCCCGCTACCAACGATTCCGCCGCATGGGCGTGTTCTTCGAGCACGGCGAGCTTCAGGGGAAGGCGCTGGTCGAACTCGCGCCGGAAGAGCCCATCCCGGCGCCGCACGCCATCGAGCACGCCGAGGCGCTGCATCCGCCGGCCGAGGCGTGATCGCCGTCTTGGAAGGCCAGCCGAGACCCGGCTCTGTTGTGTGGCGGCCGGTGTCCGTTGCCGCGGGCGCGGCGCGCCGTCACTCCGGCTTCTTGAACAGGTCGAGAAACCGATGAAAATAACACACGTGCTGCCGTTCCTGGCCGCGTGGCTGGCCGCCCATCCGGCCGCGGCCGTCGATTACCCCGGCCCCTCGCCAGGGGCGGCGCGCGCCGCCTGCTCGGCGGCCGAGGCGACGCTCGAAAACGACGCGATCGCCATCCGATGGACCTTCGCCGATGGGCGATTGGAACCCGACCGCTTGGCGCTCAAGCAGTCTTCCACCGACCTGGCGCTCGCGGGCGCGGAATGCTTCTCTTTCGCGCTCGCCCAGACGCCCAGCCCCGGGGCGCGGAAGCTCGCCGCATCCGATCTGAAGCTGGCCGAGCCGCCCGCGATCCGCCAGCTCCAGCCGGTGCCCGGCGCCCCGAGGCTGGGCGATCGGTTCGGCGGCTGGGAGCTATCGGCGCGGTTGACTTCCGCCGCGCCCGGCCTGGAGGTGCTCTGGCGGGCGGAGCTCCGCGACGGCGCCAACTACATCCGCCAGGAGCTGGCGATCCGCGCCCCGAGCGAGCCGCTCGAGCTCGGCGAGCTGGTCGTCCTCGAGCTTGCCGCCCCCAAGGCCGAAACGGCCGGCAGCGTGGACGGCTCGCCGGTGGTGGCCGGCAACATCTTCGCCGCCTGCGAGCATCCGATGTCGCAGAACAAGGTCCTGCCGGCCGCCGGCGGCTCGAGCCTCGTGCGCTGCGGCTACCCGTATTGCGCTGCGGTCAATCCGGGCTCAGCGGCCGTTTTCTCCGGCGTGATTGGTGTCGTGCCCGACGGCCAATTCAGACGCGGGTTCCTGCACTATTTGGAGCGGCAGCGCGCGCATCCCTACCGCACCTTCCTGCACTACAACTGCGGCTACGAGGTCGGCGCCCGGTTCTGGCAACTGCGGAGTCGCGGCACGCCCGAGGAGTTCGAGAGCTTCGTCACCGGGCAGGAGCGGATGTGGCTCGACCGGATCGCCGTGTTCGGGCGCGAGCTGGTGGAGAAACGCGGCGTCGTCCTCGACTCGTTCGTTCACGATCACGGCTGGGACGACACGGAGCGGGTCTGGCAGTTCCATCGGGGATTTCCGCAGGGGTTGGCCAACATCCGCCGGGCGGTGGAAAAGTACGATTCTGCGGCGGGCATCTGGTTCTCGCCGTGGGGCGGTTACTCGGGCCGGGCGCGCCGCGTCGAGGCGGGCGGGCGGCAGGGCTTCGAGACGAGCAAGCTGGGCCTCTCGCTGGCCGGACCGCGCTACCGGATGCGCTTCCGCCAGGCGTGCCTGGGCATGGTCCGCGACTACGGCGTGAATTATTTCAAGTTCGACGGTTTCGCCGCGGGCAACAGCCAGCCCGGCGCCGGGGCATATCCGGGCGACGTCGAGGCGCTCTTGGACCTCTGCGGCGATCTGCGGCGGCTCAAGCCCGACGTGTTCCTCAACCCCACCACCGGCACGTGGCCGTCGCCGTTCTGGCTGCTCTGGGCCGACGCCATCTGGCGCCAGGAGAGCGACGCCGGCTTCCTCGGCAAGGGTTCGGATCGCCAGCAGTGGATCACCTACCGCGACAATGCCACGTTGCACGCCACGGTCGAGCGCGGCCCCCTTTACCCGATCAGCTCGCTGATGCTGCACGGGATCATGATCCACAAGATGGCCTTCCAGGACCCCTATAATCCGAAGAGCGCCGCCGTCAGCCGCGAGCCGGCCGACGTGCTGGATGAAATCCGCTCCTACTTTGCCACCGGCACCTGCATGCAGGAGCTGCACATCGACCCGTCGTTGATGACCGACGCCGCCTGGGACGCTCTCGCCGAGGCGGCCCGGTGGTCGCGGGCCAATGCCGACGTGCTGGCCGACACGCACTGGATCGGCGGCGATCCGGCGAAGGCGCAAGTCTACGGCTGGGCGGCGTGGGCTAAGCGGAAAGGCATCCTCTCGCTCCGCAACCCGTCGGACCAGCCGGCAACCATCTCGATCGACATCGCCGAAGCCTTTGAGTTGCCCAGCGACGCTGCGCTGGTCTATTCGTGCCGCAGCCCCTGGAAGGAAGATGCCGCCGCGCCCCCTCTGCAAGTGGCGGCCGGCGAGCGCCACGAGTTCAACCTCGAGCCGTTCGAAGTTTTGACACTCGACGCGACCCCGGAGCGCTGACCAGGGAG
>Ga0123328_1001461_pt1 | contig 22995 bp, 16 predicted proteins | sample BioC12SIPDNA_2_FD_89702 | JGI IMG/M metagenome (GOLD analysis project Ga0123328, IMG submission 89702) | Anaerobic biogas reactor microbial communites from Washington, USA - Biogas_R1_A C12 SIP DNA | ecosystem: Engineered > Bioreactor > Anaerobic > Unclassified | place: Washington, USA...
TCATTGACTCCTGCGCCTCCGGCGGGCGGCGCAACGACCTCGAGACCATGCGCCGCGCCGTGCCCCTGTGGCGCAGCGACTACGCCTTCGAGCCCGTCGGCCACCAGTGCATGACCTACGGCATCTCGCAGTGGATCCCCTTCCACGGCACGGGCACCGTGGGCTGCGTGGACGCCGGGTACTACGGCGGCGGGCTCACCCCCGTGCAGCCCTACGCCTTCTGGAGCAACGCCGCCCCCAGCATCAACTGCGGCTTCGACATGCGGGTGCGCGAGATTGACTATGACGCCCTGCGCGGGCTCTTCGGCGCGTGGCGCGGCCTCAGCGCCAACTACTACGGCGACTTCTGGCCCCTCACCCCCTGCACGATGGACAGGGGCGCGTGGATCGCCTGGCAGTTCAACCGGCCCGAAGAGGGCGCCGGCATGGTGCAGGCCTTCCGCCGCGCCGAAAGCATCTACACCGACGCCCAGCTCCCCCTGAAGGACCTCGACCCCGCCGCGGAGTACGAGCTCACGGACGTCTCCACCGGCGCGTCCACCACCCGCACCGGCGCGGAACTCATGGACGCGGGCCTGCCCGCCCACATGACGGAACGCCCCCAGGCCCTGGTCGTCTCCTACAACAAGAAGGACATCTAGAGAAACTTCAGGTTGAGATGCAGCATTCCAAGAGAACGTCCAGCAGGCACACCGAGGCGGCACGGGCTTCCAGCCCGTGTCTTGGGTCATGGATGCAGCCCAAGAAACACGGGATGGAAGCCCGTGCCACCTCGGAGCCCGTCCCCGCCCTCTTCCTTTCGATACGGCATTTCAAGCTTGACATGCTCTAACCCTTTCCCATACCGCCCCACTCCGGAGATTTCTGACATGCCCCGCTTTTCACGCCTGTTCCCGGTCCTGCTTCTGCTGGCGGCCGTGCCCGCCCTGGCCTTCAACCCGCCGGAGGACTCGTCCGGCCCGGTGAAGCTCCGCATTGAGGCCCCCGGGGTAGTCGAAGAGGCGGACGCCCCCTTTGCGGCCACCCTGCTGATCGAGAACGGCGGGACCGCGCCCGTGTCCGGGCGCGTGCACATGCGCGGCGTGGACCAATGGGCCGTGGACCCGGCGGAGCCCCGCCCCTTCAGCGTGGCCCCCGGCGAAACGTTCCGGCTGGAAACCTCCGTGACCCCGGCCCTGGACTCGCACAACGCCATTTATGCCTTACACGCTGAGGCGGCCTTTGAACCGCCCGTGGACGGCAAAGCCACCTTCCACGCGGTGCAGATGGTGGAGATGCGGCGGCCCGACCCGCCGCGTCCGGACCGCGCCGCCGAATGGGCGCCCTGGCCCCTCGCCGGGCAGGGCGAAAAGGCCCTCCTGCGCTACCCCGCGCGGCGCGCGGTCTGGCAGGTCTTCGGGCAGCCGCCCCTGACCACCCCCGCGGACTGGCACGGCGCGGACCCGGGCACGGGCGCGTCGGTGGAGTACGCCGGATGGCGCGCCCATCCGGACGGACGCCCCTCCCTGGTCATGCACCCCTGCTGGCGCAACGCGCCGGGCACCGTGATGGCCGAGTTCGCCCTGAGCCTGCCGGCGGCCCCGGCGCGGCTCCGCTTCGGCAACGCCGTCCGCGACACGCACCCCGGCGAGCCTCCCAGCGACGGCGTCACCTTCCGCGTGCGCGTCGTCCCCTTCGACGCGCCGGACGGCATGTTCGGCGAGGTGGCCTTTGAACAGCACACGGACGCGAAGACCTGGCAGCCGGGCGAGGCCGACCTCTCCCCCTGGGCGGGACAGGCGGTCCGGCTCCAGCTCGAGTCGCACCCCGGCCCTAAGAACGACACCACCTGCGACGAGTCGCACTGGGGCGACCCCCTGCTGGTCTTCGCGGCGGCGGGCGATGCGGCGCAGGATGCGGCGGCGGAAACCGTCGCCCTGGGCACCGTCACCTGCGGCGGCCAGGCGTTCCCCGTCTCCGTCACGCCGGGAGGGCGCGGCCTGCTGGACGCCGAAATCCGGCTCGGCGACGGACCGTCGGCCCTGGTCTGCCGGGGCATCGCGCTGCGGGTGCTGGGCGACGACCTCGCCGACGGCCGGGGCCCGACGGAGCTGGTGGAATGGACCCGCGAGGCGGCGGACGACGGCGCGCGCTTCCGCCACCGGATGCGGCGCGGCGACACGGCCTATGACGTGGTGGCGGACCTCTCCATCGCGCCGGACGGCGCCGCGCTGCGCGCGCGGCTGCGCCTCGAAAACACGCCCCCGGCCCGCCCGTGGTTCGACGTGTTCATCGAGGACGCCGCCCTCGGCCCGCTGGACCGCGCGCCGCGCGACGTCTACGCGGGGATCGGCAACCTCCTCCGTGAGCCGCAGGATTTCAGCCTCCCCTTCGACAGCCACCAGATGGCCACGTCTTTCGTCGGCTTCGACTTCGGCGGCGGCGTGTGCCTCGTGCAGGGCGTGGACGCCCCGCCGTCGCGCCTCGAGTTCAGCCGCTCCCGCAGCACCTACTCCCTCCACGCGGGCGGCGGGCAGACCCTCTTCCTCATCCCCTGCGCGGACGTATGGGACGGCGCGGCCAACTGGGCGGAAAAGGTGGACACGCGCACCGAGGCGCCGGGCGTGAAGGTCCTGCGCGGGCGCATGGCCTTTGACCTGTGGGGCGGCGACTACGCCCCCACCGCCGCCGCGCTCCGCGACACCTTCGCCCGCGTCGGCGGGGAGCGCTGCGTCGTCATCTTCCACAACTGGCAGCGCTGGGGCTATGACTACCGCCTGCCGGACATCTTCCCGCCGAACCCGGACTACGGCACGGACTCCGATTTCGCGCGGCTGGCCCGGACCTGCACAGAGGCGGGCGCGCTCTTCGCCCCCCACGACAACTACATTGACCTCTACCCCGACGCGGACGGGTTTTCCTACGACCATGTCCTTTTCTCCCCCTCGGGCGACCCCGTGCGCGGGTGGCTCAACGAGTACCGCGGCGCGCAGGCCTACCGCTGGGACACCGACGCCTTCCGGCCCGCCATGCTCCGGAACCTCCACCTCCTGCGCGACTTCTGCGCGCCCACGGCCTACTTCGTGGATGTGTGGTCCTCCATCGGCCCCTATGACGGGTGGACCCGCGCGGGCGCGCACCAAACCCAGACGCACACCCGCGACGCCTGGGGCCGCGCCTTCGCCGAAATCCGCGACACCCTCGGAGGCGCGCCCACCATCTCCGAGGGCGGCCACGACCAGCTCATCGGGTGGCTCGACGGCAGCCAGTGCAACCACCTGCGCGTGGACCCCAATCCCCCCGCGGGCTACAACAGCGTCTTCACCTGGCGGATCACCTGCGCGGACGCGGAGCGCATCCCGTGGTTTGACGCCGCCCACCACGGCCGCTTCGTCGCCCACGGTGCGGGCTATGACCCGCGCTACCGCGCCGGACTCGACCCGCGCCTCCACGGGATCTACAGCGACGACTACATCTGCTCAGAGATCATGACCGGCCACCCGCCCATGGTCTCCGACCCCGGCGGATGGGACGTCCTCCGCAAGGCCGAGCTGTTCCGCGGCGTCTGCGACATGCACCTCGGCCCCGACCGCCGCGTGGCCCGCGTGGACTTCGCGGACGGCGACCTCCGCCGCCAGCATGTCCAGTGGACCGGCGCGCCCGCCTATGAAACCTGGATCAACCGCGGTGAGGCGGACTGGACCGTCACTGCGGGCGGCGGGACCCACGTCCTGCCGCAGTACGGCTTCCTCGCCCTCGGCGACGGCGGCCGCGGGGTCCGCGCGGGCATCACCCGTGTGGACGGGCTCATCGTGGAATGGAGTTTTTCGGACGACGGCGCGCGCGCCTACTGCAACGCCCGCTCCCCGCAGGGCGAGCGTGTCCCCTTCCGCGCTCTCTCTCTCTCCGTGACGCCCGGGGAGGGCCGCGCCGTGCGGGCCGCCCTCCAATGGTCCAGCGCCGCGCCCGCGCTCACGGACTGGCAGCCCTTCGTCCACTTCGTCGGCGGCGACGGCAAGATCGCCTTCCAGGCCGACCACGCCTTCCCCGTGCCGGCCACCCAGTGGACCGGCCCCGTCACCACGGAATGCGCCGCGCGGATTCCCGCGGACGCCGCCCCCGGTACCCGCTACGAGATGCGCGTCGGTCTGTATGTGAAGGGGGGGGCGCGCGCCGTCATGACGGGCGCCTGCGACGCCGAGCAGCGCGCGTGCCTCGGCACGGTCACGGTCACCGAAACAGGTTTCGACTGGGCCCCTGTGGAAGAGACCGACGACCCGTGGATCGCCCGCACCAACCCTGAACGCCGCATCGTCCCCTTTGGCGGCCTGCGCACCAACGGCGCCCTCACCGTCGAGAAGGCCGACGGCCACTGGACCGTCACCCCCTTCCCCGGCACAGCCCCCTGCACGCTCCTCTTCCAGGCCCAGGGAGACACCCCGCCGCCCACCGCCGCCGCGCTCGACGCGGACGGCAGCACCATCACCGAAGCCGCCCTCCGCCGCGAAGGTGAACACTGGGCCTTGGACTGCGCCCCCGGCGTCGAGGAATACCGCATCGCCGGGATGGGCAAATAGGCGCAGGCGGTCACCCACTAAGAGAACACGCCCCAAGGGGACGTCAAGAGACATCTTGTCCTCTCAGTGGCTCTGCGGCTCCGTGTGAGATTCTCTGCGCGGAGTCGCTGCGTGCCGGCCTCAGAACGCGACGAGGACGGGCTCGGTGGGGGGGGAGGCGTTGCCTGCGGCGTCGCGGGCGCGGACGGTGTAGGCGCCGGGGATGGCGGCGGTGTAGACGGGGAAGGGCGTGGTGTCGGCGGGTTCGCCGTTGAGGAGGATTTCGTAGGCGGCGACGCCGTAGTTGTCGCAGGGGGCGGGCCAGGAGAGGGTCGCGCCCTTGTCGTCCCGGCCGGCGATGACGACCCGCGCCGGGGTCTCGGGCGGCTGGATGTCGCGCCTGCCAAGGAGGAAGACCCGCGCCGCGCCGTTCATGCTGACGCGCAGGGAGACGGATTCCCCGTCCGTTGTGTGCTCCACGGGAACGAACCCGGCGGGGGTGACGGTGACGGCCTGCTCGAGGGGAATCCACGACGGCATGGCGAAGGAGACGGTGCCGCTGGAGGATTTCAGCGAGTAGTTGCTGCGGAAGGGGAGCAGGCCGGTCGTGTAGTTGTTGTTGAGGACCACGGCCACGACGGCGTCGCGGGAGACGAGGAGCCGCCCGGTGATCTCCGGGTCGTCGCTTTTCAGTGCACCCAGGGGCTCGCCGTAGAAGCACAGGGCGCGCACGGTGTTGAACGCGCGGATGATGTTCTCGGCGGTGCGGATCTGGTCGGGGTGGTCGCGCTCGTACCCGGGGCCGTACTTGAACCAGAGGATGCCCTTGGCGCCGCCCATGACATGGGACCAGAACTGGTGCTTGACGCCCCAACCTTCGGGCTGGCGGCCCCACACGGGCGCGGCGAGCTGGGCCCAGGTCCACATGCGCACGGGCTCGGTGTTGCGCTTGAGCTGGTCGGTGTACTCGAGGGCCTCCTCCAGCCGGGCGTGGCGCGTGATGCCCGTGCGCGGGAGGGCGTTGGGCGCGTGCATGACGTAGTGGTCCATGCAGGCAATGTCCGCCGCGGGGCCGTACTCGTTGAACCCCGACATGCTCATGAGATTGAGGTAGGCGGGGGTGTCCGGGTCGTGCCGCCAGTAATCCAGGGCGTGGTCCAGCATGCGCGCGGCGGGGATGCCGTGGAGGTCCGGCTCGTCGCGCACCATCCACGCGGCGATGTGCGCCGCCCCGGCCCGCGCGGCCACCTGTTCGGTGTCGGGCTCCTTCTGGGGCGGGTCGCCCGCCTGGCGCGCGCAGATGTTGAGCGTGCGGATGTGGTGGCTGGCGAACATGGCCTCCTGCGCGGGCCAGTCGGTGTGGCTGACGCACGCGTCTATCCCGAGCCGGCGCGCCTGGCGCTGTCCCTCCGGCGACTGGATCATGTCGCTGCTCCAGGTGCCAATGGGGAACGCCGCCTCCGTGAGGCGGATGCCGGCGCCGACCCGCAGCTGCGAGTCCCCGGCCTCCGCGAGCACGCGAACGTTCAGGGGGGCCATCGGGGGAAGGGATTCCCCGTGGGCGAGTTCCAGGATGCGCAGCCCGCCCGGCGGCACGGTGTGGGATCCGCCGACGGCCGCAAGGCCCGCATCGGTCCCGGCGGCCCACTCCCGGCTGTTCAGGAGGACCCGGCGGACCTCGGCGGGGGTCTTCCCGTCGTTGCGGAGGTAGAGCAGGAGCGTGCCCGGCTCGGGCGCGGGGAGCACATTGGCCAGGCGCAATGCGGGGGTTTCGCACACAAAGGACACGGAATCCCGCGCGCCGGAGTCCATGACGACGGCCAGTTCCGCCGTGGAACCCTTCGCCAGGGGGGCGCCGGTCGCCTTGAGGGTGACGCATCCGGTCTCCCCGGGGGCGAGGGATTCGGGCCAGACCCGCCACCAGGAGAATTTGGGGCCCTCGCCGGGGGCCTTGCCGTTCACAAGCAGCTCCGCCACCCCGTCGGGGGCCGCGCCGGTGTTGCGCACGAAGCAGTAGACGACCCCGCCGTTGTCCTCGGGCCATTTCTCCCTGTAGAGGGCGGACCGGACCGCCCCATGGAAAACGGGGGGCTCCAGAACGATGTCCGCCGCCGCGCCGCAGACCGCCGCGAGGCAGAGCAGAAACACGGCCATCCTGTGGGGGTTCATGGGAAGTCTCCGGGAGACCGGGAATGGGACGGCTAGGCGTCAATTTCCATGAGGGCGAAGGTCATGACGGCCTCGGCCGCCACCATGTCGTCCGTGAGGGCCACGGCCTGGACCTTGCACGCGTTGTCGCGGTACTGCACCATTTCGGCCTTGATGACCATCTGGTCGCCGGGGACGACGGTGCTGCGGAACTTGGCCTTCTCGATGCCCGTGAGGAAGGCGAGGCGCCCGTTGGGCTCGCCGTTGTCCCCGAAGACGAGCATGGCGCTGACCTGGGCCATGGCCTCGATGATCAGCACGCCGGGCATGACCGGCACGTCGGGCCAGTGCCCCTGGAAGAAGGGCTCGTTCACCGTGACGTTCTTCATGCCCGTGACGGTCTTCATGGGCTCGAAGGAGAGTATCCGGTCCACCAGCAGGAAGGGGTAGCGGTGGGGGAGGATCTTCATGATCTTGTTGACGTCGAGGGCCGGCGGCTGGCGGCGCGGGACGGCCCCGTAGCCGTCGCCGGAGCGCTCCTGCTGCCCCGTGAGGTACGCCTTCTTGATCTGCTTGGAGAAGTTGACGTTCTTCTCGTGGCCGCACTTCGCGCCGATGATGTGGCCCTTGATGGGGCGGCCCAGGAGGTAGGTGTCGCCGATCAGGTCAAGAATCTTGTGGCGCACAAACTCGTCGGGGAAGCGCAGGTCGTCGTTCAGGATCTTGTCGTCGCCGATGACCACGGCGCTTTCGAGGTCGCCGCCCTTGATGAGGCCCGCCTCCTGGAGCATCTTCACCTCGCGCAGGAAGCAGAAGGTCCGCGCGGGGGCCAGCTCGTTGCGGAAGGTGTCCTCGTTGATGGTGAACGAGGCGTACTGCGTGCCGATGGCGGGATGCCCGTAGGAGATCGTCATGGTCACCCGGAACTCGTCCGACGGCAGGATGCTCAGCGTGACATCGTCCTTGCGGTAGTAGACCGGGTGGTCCACCGTGATGTACTGCTTCTCGGCGTCCTGCTCGACGATGCCCGCCTTCATGATCGCGCCCAGGGCGGGCAGCGAGCTGCCGTCGCCGTTGGGGATCTCGTCGGCGTCCACCTCGACGGTGATGTTGTCCACGCCCATGCCCGCGAAGGCGGACATGGCGTGCTCGACGGTGTGGATGGCGACGCTGCCGATGCCGATGGTGGTGCCGCGGGACACGTCCACCACGTTGTCCACCAGCGCGGGGACCATCGGCCGGTCCGGCAGGTCCGTCCGGACGAAATTGATGCCGCTGTCCGGGGGCGCGGGTTTGAACGTGACGGTGGTCAGGCTGCCGGTGTGGAGCCCGACCCCGGAGTACGACGCTTCGGAGGCGATGGTTCTTTGTCTCATGATTCCGACTCTTCCAGGGCCTTGAGGCGCGCCTCAAGCTGGTTGATCCGCCGCATCAGCCCGGGCAGCCGCATCTGGCCCACCATGATGCGCTTCTGCGCCTCGTGGTCCGTGGCGGGAAAGCCCGAGACGGTCGCCCCCGGCGGGACGGACCGCGTCACCCCGCTGCGGCCGCCAATGCTGGCGCCGTCGCCGATGGTGATGTGGCCGGCAATGCCGGCGGAGGCCCCTATTCTGACTTGGTTGCCGATTTTCGCGCTGCCCGCGATCCCGGCCATCCCGGCGACCACACAGTGCTCGCCGATCTCCACATTGTGCCCTATTTGCACAAGATTATCAATTTTCGTGCCCCGTCCGATGCGGGTGACGCCAAAAGTCGCCCGGTCCACCGCCGTGTTGCTGCCGATCTCCACGCCGTCGCCGATCTCCACGCGGCCCACCTGGGGCACTTTGTGCCATGCGCCGTCCATGGGGACGAAACCGAACCCGTCACTGCCCAGGCAGGCCCCCGCATGGATGATGCAACCCCGGCCAACAGTGGTTTCTTCCCGGAGCACCGCGTTGGGATGCACCACCGTGCCGTCGCCGACCCGGCAGTCCGCGCCGACATAGGCCCCGGGAAACAGCACCACGCCGTCTCCAAGCACCGCCCCGGCTTCCACCACGGCGCCGGGGCCGACGGCGACGCCGTCGCCCAGCCGGGCCTCCGGGGAAACATGGGCGCCGGGATGAACCCCCGGCGCGGGCCGCGCCGCCTCGCCGCGGTCAAACAGGGCCAGGGCGCGCAGAAACGCCTCCTCGGGCCGGGCCACGCATATCTGCACGGGGGCGGCGTCCGCCACCGGCTCGGGCACAAGGACGGCGGCGGCCCGGCACTCGCGGAGGAGGGGGTAGTATTTCTCGCCGCGCACGAAGCAGAGGTCGCCGGGGCCGGCCTCGGCGAGGCCGTTTGCCCCCGTGACCGGGACGGCGGGGTCGCCAAGCGCCTCCCCCCCCACCAGGCGGGCGATGTCTTCAACGGAATGTCCCATGAACCGTCAAGCCTCCCGCGCGGCCTTCCGGCCGCGGACAGGACCCCGGATTCCGGAAATCACTTGTTGAGAATGGCCAGCACCTTGGGGGTGACGTCCAGGGTGGCGCTGTGGAACAGCAGGCCGGAGCGGGGCGATCCCTCCTCGGCGGCGTTGAGGATGAGGTGGTACCCCTCCTGCTCGCCGATCTGGGCGATGACCTTCTGCACGTCCGCCATGACCTCCTTCATCACCTTCGCCTCGTTGCTGTCAATCATCTGCTGCCGGGTCTGCATGGCGGCGCGGAAGTTCGTGACGGCGGTCTGGACCTTGGTCCCCAGCTCCATGCGCTGGGCGTCGGTCATGCCCGCCCCCTCGGTCTCCAGCTTCTTGCGGTCGGCGCTGATGGCCGCCTCCATGGCGTCCAGCTCCTTCTGCTTGGCGTCCACGTCCTTCTGCAGCTCGTCGTAGAGCGTCTTGCGCTTGCCGTAGTCGCTCAGGAGGACGCCCATGTCCACCACGGCGATCTTGTAGGAGGGCTGGGAGTTGTTCTGCGCGTTGGCGGCGGCGCTCAGGAGCGCGACGGCCCCGGCCCCGGCCACCAGCAGCGCCACAAACACGGACAAAGTCTTCACCGACGGTTGACGTGACACGGCTGAATCCTTTTGCTGGGTTGATTGTGGGAAGCGGGCGCAACAGGGGCGCGCCCGCGGTTCTCCTGCATTTCCACCATGGTCCGCCAGTATACCATGCCGGCGGAACGGGTTCAAAGGGGGCGCGGCCCGCGCCGGCCCCCGGCGCCGTTTCGGGGGCCTAGAAACGGAAGCCCGTGGCGAGGTGGAGCCTGCCCGAGCTGCTCTGGTCGTCGTCCGGGTTCAGCGGGAAGCCGTAGTCCACACGGATGGGGCCGAGCATGGGGACGTTGAACCCGAGGCCGACGCCCACGCTGTAGCGCATGTCGCCGAGGTCAAAATCGGTGTCCTCCCACACGCCGCCCGCGTCCGCGAAGGTGTAGACCCGGAGCATGTCGGTGATCTTGTACTTCATCTCCAGGTTGGTGAGCAGGCGGACATTGCCGCCGATGGCGAAGGTGTCGCCCCACCACCGGTACTCGCGGACCTTCGGGCCGATGTCGCGGTTGCGGTAGCCGCGGACGGTGGTGGTGCCGCCGGCGTAGAAGCGGTCCTGGAGGGGCACATAGTCCGAACTGCCGTACTCGGTCATCCAGCCCTCGCGCTGGCGCAGGGAGAGGACCACCTTCTCGGCGGAGCCGACGCCGCGGTACCAGATGGAGTCGTGCTCCAGCTTGACAAACTCATGGTCGCCGCCGAACCCGGCCACCTCGGCGGCCAGGCTGTGGGTGGAGCCCTTGCCGGGGTCGAAGCGGCTGTCCAGCGTGTTGCGCTCGATGGCCCAGCGCGTGCTCACGGTCGTGGACTCGCCCTCCTGCCGTTTGATCTCCCTGTTGATCAGCCAGGGCAGGTCGCTGATGTCGGTCTCCTGCACGCGGAAGCTGGACTGCGCCGTGACATAGGGGGAGAGCGACTTGCCGAAGCGGAGCTGGCCGCCCCGGGAGTCCTCCTCGTAGTCGGCGCCGCCGCGCACGAGGTAGGACTCGTCGAAGAGGTCCACGCCGAAGGAGATGGGCCGCCCGAGGAACTCGGGCTCCGTGAAGCTCAGGCTGTACTGGTCGCGCCGGGTGCCCGTGTTGACCTTGAGCCGCAGCTGCTGCCCGCCGCCGCTGAATTTGGGCCAGTTGGCGATGTCGAAATTGTTCAGGCGCAGCTCCGTGTAGACGCCCATGCCGTCCTCGGTGCTGTAGCCGCCGCCGAAGTTGAAGGTGCCGGTCTTCCCCTCCTCCACGTCCACGTTCAGGTCCGTGAAGAGGTCGCCCCCCGCGTTGTCCGGCGTCTCGTCGAGGGTGACCCGCACGGAGTCGAAGAACCGCGTGTCGTCGAGGCGTTTCTTGCTCTGGTCCACCGCGGCGCCGTCGTAGCGCTCGCCGGGCACCAGCAGCATCTGACGGCGGACGATCTCGTCCCTGGTGACGCTGTTGCCCGTGATCCGGATCTGGCGCACGTATTTCAGGTCGCCCTCGGCCACGTCGTACACCACGCTCGTTGTCTTCTTCTCGCGGTCCAGCGCCACCTGCGGGGTGACCAGGGCGTCCACGTAGCCGCTGTCCTCCAGGCCCTTCTGCAGCACCCGCGCGTCCTTCGCCACCTGCCCCTTGTTGTGCACGTCGCCGGGCTTCACCTTGACCAGGCCGGACATCTCGTCGTCGTCGTAGACGATGTTCCCCGCGACGTCCATGGCCTCCATTTTGTACTCGGGGCCCTCGGCCACATGGACCGTGATCTTCATGCCCTTGCCGTCGTCCGTGTAGACCACGTCGGTCTTGGCCACCTCGGACTCCAGGCGGCCCTTGTCGCCGTAGGCGTCCACGATGCCGGCGAGGTCCGCCTCGAACTTCTCCTCCTCGTACTTGCCGCCGAAGAACCACCACGCGCGCTTGGTCTTCATGACCTTGCGCAGCTGGCGGTCGCTCAGGGCCTCGTTGCCCTCGAACTCGATGTCGCGGATGCGGGCCTTGCGGCCCTCGGTGATGGTGTAGATCAGGCGCACGCGGGAGGGGCCCACGTTCTCGGCGGCGGCGTCCACCGTCGTGTTCGCGAAACCCTTGCCCTCGTAGAGCTTGAGGACGGCCTTGCGCTCCTCGTCGAACGCCTCGGGCACGAAGGACTCGCCCTCGCGCAGGGTGAGGGCGCCGCGGATGTTGCGGTCCTTGATCTTCTTGTTGCCGATGACCCGCACCTCCTCGATCACCCGCTTCTCCTCCACCTTAAACACGAGGACGGTCTTCCCGGCCTCGTCCACGACCCCGGCGTCCACCTTGTCGAAGTAGCCCAGCTCGTAGAGCCGGCGGACGTCGCGCGAGACGGCGCCCTGGTCGAGGGCGGCGCCCGCGGCGGACTCCACCCGGGAGCGGACTGCCTGGTCGCTCACGCGCACCAGCCCCTCGAAGCGCACCTCGTCCACCGTTTTCGCCGGGGCATCCTGGGCCGCGGCGGCAAACGCGAACAGACCAAGCACCATGATTCCCAGCGCGACATGTTTCGTTTTCAAGACGTTGCACCCTCCGCGGCCCGCACAGCCCCGTCAAACACCAGCCTGTCGCCGGCGTCCGAGGGCCGCACACTGATTTCAGTATCCCTGTTCAACCCGCCCCGAAGCAACAATTCAGCCAGGGGGTCTTCCATGTATTGCTGCACCGCCCGCCGCAGGGGCCGGGCGCCGTACTCGTTGCTGCTGCCGATCCGCACCAGAAACTCCCGCGCCTCGGGGCTCAGGACCAGGCGCAACCCCTGCTCCGCCGCCCGGCGGACCACCTCCCCGGACTGGATGTCCACAATCTGGAGCAGCTCGGCGCCGCTGAGCCGGTGGAACACCAGCGTCTCGTCTATCCGGTTGAGAAACTCCGGATTGAAGACCTTGCGGGCCTCCTCCAGCACCCGGTCCCTCATCCGGGCGTGGACGCCGTCGTCCTCGTCCGTGTGGAATCCCAGCGACGTGCTCCGGCCGATCCGGCGCGCCCCGGCGTTGGAGGTCATCATGACCACCGTGTTCCGGAAATCCACCTTGCGGCCCGTCGAGTCCGTCATGTGCCCCTCGTCGAGCACCTGGAGCAGGGCGTTAAACACGTCCGGGTGCGCCTTTTCAATCTCGTCGAAGAGCACCACGGAATAGGGGCGGCGGCGCACCTGCTCGGTGAGCTGGCCGCCCTGGTCGTAGCCGATGTATCCGGGGGGCGCGCCCATGAGGCGGGACACGGCGAACTTCTCCATGTACTCCGACATGTCCACCGTGATCAGGGCCTCCTGGCTGCCGAAGAGGAACTCGGCCAGGGTCTTGGCGAGCAGGGTCTTGCCCACGCCGGTGGGGCCCAGCAGGAGGAAGGAGCCCACGGGCCGGGTGCGGTCGCGCAGGCCCGACCGCGAGCGCTGGATGGCCCGCGTGATCGCGTCTATCGCCTCGTCCTGCCCCACCACGCCCCGGTGCAGCTCGTCGCGCATGCGCAGGAGCCGCAGCGACTCCTTCTCCTCCAGTTTGGTCAGGGGCACGCCGGTCCACTTCGAGACGATGTGGGCGATGTCCTCCTCCGTGACCACGGTTTCGGCGGAGTCGCGCTTGCGCTGCCAGTCGCGCTGGGCCTCCTCGAGGCGGGCCTGGAGCGTGCGCTCGCGGTCGCGCAGCGACGCCGCCCGCTCGTATTCCTGGTTGTGGATGGCCTCCTCCTTCTCCTTCACCGCCTCGCCGATCTCCGCCTCCAGCAGCTTCAGCGCCGGGGGGCGCGTCGTGATCTGGAGCCGCGCCCGGCTGCCCGCCTCGTCTATGACGTCCACAGCCTTGTCCGGCAGGAACCGGTCCATGATGTACTGGTTCGACAGGCGCGCCGCCGCCACCACCGCCTCGTCGGAAAACTTCACCCGGTGGTGCGCCTCGTACTTGTCGCGCAGGCCGCGGATGATCTCGATGGTCTGCTCCACCGACGGCGCGTTCACCAGGATCGTCTGGAAACGCCGCGCCAGGGCGGCGTCCTTCTCGATGTGCTTGCGGTACTCGTCCATCGTCGTCGCGCCGATGCACTGCAGCTCGCCGCGCGCCAGCGAGGGCTTCAGCATGTTCGCGGCGTCCACCGCGCCCTCCGCCGCCCCCGCGCCCACGATGGTGTGCAGCTCGTCAATGAACAGGATGACGTTGTCCGCCCGGCGGATTTCCTTCATCACCGACTTGAGCCGCTCCTCGAACTGGCCCCGGTACTTCGTCCCCGCCACCACCCCCGCCAGGTCCAGCGTCAGCACGCGCCGGTTCAGCAGCAGGTCGGGCACGTCGCCGTTCACGATGGCCTGGGCCAGCCCCTCGACGATGGCCGTCTTGCCGACGCCCGCCTCGCCGATGAGCACCGGGTTGTTCTTCGTGCGGCGGCTGAGCACCTGGATCACCCGCTCAATCTCCGCCTCGCGGCCGATCACCGGGTCCAGCTTGTTCTCCCGCGCCAGCGCGGTCAGGTCGCGGCCGAAGGCGTCCAGCGCCGGGGTCTGCGACTTGCGGCCCGCGCCGGGCTCGGGCGCCGCGCCGGGGCGGCCCTGGCCGCCGACCAGCCGCTGCACCTCGGTCTGCATCCGGGCATGGTCCACGCCCAGGTCGTTCAGCAGCTTCGCGGCGATCCCCTCGCCCTCCTTTATCAGCCCCAGAAGAATGTGCTCCGTCCCCACGTAGTTGTGGTTCAAACGGCGCGCCTCCTCCACCGCCAGCTCCAGCACCTTCTTGGCCCGCGACGTGAACGTGATCTCCTCGCGCGAGGCCGCCCGGGTACCCGGCTGCACCTGCCGCTCAATATCGGCGGCCAGCATCTGGATGTCCACCCCGAGGTTTTCCAGGGTGCGCGCGGCGATCCCCTCCGGATCGCGGCAAAGCCCCAGCAGCAGATGCTCCGTGCGGACATAGTCCGACCCGTGGCGCAGCGCCTCGCTCCGCGCCGCGCTTACCGCAGCTTTCGCCCTTTCGGTGTATCTTTCAAACATGCCGGGACAAGATTCCACACATGGGTTGGCCCCACAGCCCGGGGGCGCGCATAGCATAGCACAAAGACCGCCCCGGAGGAAGCCCGCGCGACGATTCCCGCCCGGCAACCGCGCCGCTTTCCCCCCGCAACCCGGGATTGCGCCGAAAGCCCCGCATCTGGTAAACTGCCCAGCCCGGAAAGCACGGCGAATCACCCATCATTTGAAGGAAACCCCAACAGGGAGACAAGAAACATGTCCGGCCATTCCAAGTGGAGCACCATCAAGCGGAAAAAGGGCGCGGCCGACGCAAAACGGGGCAAGATTTTCTCGAATCTCGCCAAGGAGGCGACGCTTGCCGCCCGCCAGGGCGGCGGCGACCCCAACGGCAACCCCCGCCTGCGCGCCGTGCTGATGGCCTGCCGCGCCAACAACATGCCCCTGGACAACATTGAGCGCGCGATCAAGCGCGGCACGGGCGAGCTGGAGGGGATCACCTACGAGGAGCAGCGCTACGAGGGCTACGGCCCCAACGGCGTGGGCATCATCATTGACGTGGTCACGGACAACAAGAACCGGGCCACGGCCGAAATCCGCCACATTCTGAGCAAGGCGGGCGGCTCGCTGGCGGCGACCAACGCTGTGGCGTGGAACTTCGACCAGCGCGGCGTCATCACGGTGCCCAAAGAGGGCGTCTCCGACGACGACATGATGGAGAAGGCCATTGAGGCGGGGGCGGACGACGTGGACAGCTCGGGCGAGGAGGCCCACGAGGTCTTCTGCGAGCCGGGGCAGCTCCACACGGTGGCGGGCGAGCTGGACAAGATGGGGGTGAAGGCGGAGGAGGTCGCGCTCAAGATGATTCCCCGCACAACGATGAAAATCGAGTCCAAGAGCGTGCCCGCCCTCCTGCGCCTGCTGGACACGCTGGAGGAGAACGACGACGTGCAGAACGTGTTCTCCAACGCGGACATCAGCGACGAGGACATGGAGGCGGCGATGGCCGACTAGCCATGCGCGTGATCGGGTTCGATCCGGGCACGGCCACCACGGGCTACGGCGTCGTCGAGGGGCGCGCCAGCCGGTTGCGGCATCTGGCCCACGGCGTCATCACCACCCCGGCCAACACCGAGTTGGGCGGGCGGCTGAAAAAGATTTTCGAGGAGGCCTCGGGCCTCCTCGAAACGTTTAAGCCCGACGCCGTGTCCATCGAGCGCCTGTTTTTCAAGCAGAACGTGACCACGGGCATCCAGGTGGCCCAGGCGCGCGGGGTCATCGTGCTGGCCGCCGTGCTCGCGGGGGTGCATGTGGGGGAGTTCAGCCCGACGGAGGCCAAGACGGCCATCACCGGCTACGGCCGGGCGGACAAGCGCCAGATGCAGGAAATGGTCCGCATCCTCCTCGCCCTGGAGCACATCCCCAAACCCGACGACGCGGCCGACGCCCTCGCCCTGGCCATCTGCCAGGTACAGACCGGACTGGTCCAGCGCCGGCTCGAGGGGAAGTGACCCCGGTTCAGCCGGCCGCGGCCAGGATCGCCCGCGCATAGGACCGCCCGTGGGCCGCGAAGGACGACAGCAGCCCCGCCTCCATGGCGTTGATCTCCGCCGCCGCCCCGGCACCGTGCCGCGCCACGACCGTCTCCACCACCTCGTGGCGCTCCGGCTGGTCCATCACCTCCACGGCGGGGTCGCTGACGAAGGCCGCGGGCAGATACGCCAGCAGCAGGGCGCAGGTGCTTTTCGCCCGCGTGAAGGCCCGGCGGGCCACCATCGCGCGCGCGGACGCGTCGGTGTAGTCCGGCGCGGACACAGGGGCGGTCACCGCGCGGATCAGCGGATGGTCCATGTCGCCGCCGCGCCAGGCGCGCACCATCTCGATCCCCTGCCAGACCTCCATGATGAGGTGCTGGTTGGACACGAGCTGCACCGCATCGTCTTTCGGCTTGGACCAGCCGAGGATGTCGAGGAGGTTCATCCACAGCATCCGCATCACGCTCACGCCCGGCAGCACCGTGGCGTGGTAGGGCTGCGACAGGTCGGCGAGGTAGTGCAGCCCCCAGCCCATGAAGCGCCAGCCCCAGTAGGGGTGGCCCGTGCGGAAGGCAAACTCGGACAGGGTCTTGTACAGGTGGATGCGGTGCTCGGGGTAGGACACCTTCAGGAAGGAGGCGAAGGCGAAGACGATGCCCGCCTCGTGATAGTAGCCCATGTGGAAGGGGGCCTGCGACCCGAAATCCAGGTTGGGGTTGCCGAAGGGCTGCACCCCAAACCCGTAGGCCTGGCCCGCCGGGGTCCCGTTGTCCTCAAAAAGCCCCACGTCCAGACCGTAGTCCGGCTCGTTGCTCGACGTGGCCACCACATCCAGCGGGGCGACCAGCGCGCCGGGGGCCAGCTCGGTGAACTCGAAGGGGTCCAGCGCGCTCAGGTCCTCCAGCACGGACACCTCCGATGCGTCCAGCTTGCGGCCCTCATGGGGGGCCATGCCCTTCAGGCTGAACGCGTAGAGCGGCGTCATCATCTCCGGGTTCACCCGGACGGCCTGGAGAAACCGTTCCCGGACCGTGCGGGCGCTGCCCGGCGCAAAGGCCAGCGCGTCCGGGCGGGGCGCGTACAGGGGAAGGTTTTCCCGCGCCCAGGCCTCCTCCGCCGCCAGCACCCCCGCCAGCTCCGTCTCGACCGCGAGCAGGAAGTCCTCCAGCCGCTCCGCGGCCACCGGCGCGGCCTGCGCCACCTCCGGCAGGATAGACAGGGCGGGGCCGGTGAACAGCGGATGGTGTTCCCACGCGGGGGCGGCCAGGGCGGCCAGCATCAGCAGGACAGCGGGAACCGCCAGACGAAAAAGAGGCGTCTTCATGGAACGTTCTCCCGGGTGGCCGTCCTCCGGACGGCACGCCATGCGGGCATCCGGGACGCGCCGTCACGCCCCGCCTTTCCCGCAGCCATCCGGGTATTGTACCATTGGGGCGGCCGCTCCGGCCTGTCACCCCGAGGGGACGCCGGGGCGTTCGTTTCTGGAGCGCCGGAAAACCCCGCGCACGAATGGGAGCATTTCGTCACACCATGGACAAAAAAGGCCTGGTTGTCTTTCTGCTGGTCACCTTCGGTCTGGGCGCCGCCCTGATGGCGGGCGGCCTGGCTGCGGGCTTCATCACCTCCGATGACTTGGGTTTCTTCCGCTCGCTCTACCTGCTGGCGGTGATGTGGGTGCCCGCCGTCGGGGCGCTGGCCGCCGCGCTGGCCGCACCGAACCCCGCCCAGCCCCTCCCCCGGATATGGCCCGTGCCCGCGGGTGCGGCGCTGCGTCTGGGGGTGGCGGTCCCCCTGTTCTTCGCGGCGGCCTACGCCGCAGATGCGGTGATCGCCCAGGCGCCGCCGCAGTGGCACCTCTCCACTCTCCTCAGCGGCGTGGAGGACTATGCGGACCTGTCCGACTATCCGGAGAACGTCCGGCACCTGCTGCCGGCCCTGTTGCTGGCCATTGGTTTCCCGGCGACCATCCTGCTGGGTTTTCTGTTTTTCCCCCTGTGCGTGCTGGGCCTGGAGATCGGCTGGCGCGGCGGCCTGCTGCCGCGCCTCCTGCCCCTGGGCCGTGTCCCCGCGCATCTCATCACAGGCGCCCTGTGGGCCCTCTTCTTCCTGCCCCTGCCCCTCGGATACGCCGTCTTGGACAATGACTACTCGGCCCTGCCGGTCACCCTGGGCTGCGGGCTGGCCTTCGCGCTGGGACTGAACGCCTTTCTCAACGAGATCGTGCTCCGCCGCGGCCATCTGGGCCTGTCCGCCCTGGCCATGGGGCTGGTGGTCTCGCAGCAGCAGGGCATGTGGATGTTTCTTTTCCCGGCCTCCAACCCGCCGCTTGGGGGCGGCAAGGGCCTCCTGCTGGCGGGAATCCTCCTGCTCGCGGCGGCCTTAGCGGGAAAGATTGTCGGCCGAAAGCCCACCCCCGCGCCCTCCGCGTCCGCCTGATCATGCCTGCCGCCTGGTGCTTTCACATTTCCGTCCTTCGTCACCCCTCTCAGTGGAAAACCGCCCCGTTCTTCCGGGTAGACTGTGTCTTGATGCCTGATTTCCAGAAACCCTTCCTCTGCGTTGGAGAGCGCCCCTCATGAGCGGCGGGATGTTTGGCGGGGGGGTGCCCCCGCGGCGGGCCGCCGCGCTGGTGGTCTGCGACCTGTCGCGGGGCGGTTCCATCCTTCTCGGGCGGCGCAATCCGGCGCTGCCCTTCATGGGCGGCCACCACGCCTTTCCCGGCGGCAGCCTCGTGGCGGACGACGCGGAGGTGCCCGTGCTGAACGGCGCCCCCGACCCCTTTCTGGCGGGCGCGGTGCGCGAAACCTTCGAGGAGACGGGGATGCTGCTGGCGGACGGGCCGATGCCCGGCCCGGACGCGCTGGCGGCGGCGCGCGACGCGCTGAACCGCGGGGAGTTGCGCTTTTCCGCGTGGCTGCGGGAGGCCGGATGCCGCGTGGACGCGGCGGCCTTCACGCCCGCGGGCCGGTGGATCACCCCGTCCTTTTCGCCCGTCCGCTACGACACCCAGTACTTCCTGTGCCGTCGTGCGGGTGTTCCTGCCGGCGGGTCCTGCGGGCCGGACGACGAGATTTGCGGGCTGGACTGGCTGACCCCCGTGGCGGCGCTGGCGTGCTGGCGCGGCGGCGGTATCCGCCTGTCCACACCCGTCGCCTATGTTCTGCGGAGCCTGGCGGCGCTCGCGCCGGACGCCGCCCTGGAGCGTCTGCGCCGCCCGCCGGGGGTGGATGACGTCCGCGCGGACTTTATTGAGTCGAGGCCCGGCATCCACGTGATCCCCCTGCGCACGCAGACGCTGCCCCCGGCCACCCACACCAACTGCGTTGTCATCGGCTGGCGGGAGATGATCATCGTGGACCCCGGCCCCGTGGCGGGGGAGGAGCGCGCGCGCCTCGCGGCGCGGCTGGACGACCTGTGCGCACTGGGGGGCGCGGTGACGGGCGTCGCCCTCACCCACGCCCACGGCGACCACGCGGGCGCGGCTTCCTTTCTCGCGGCGCGGCACGGGGTGCCGGTGTGGGCGCACCCGGCGGCGGGTTTCCCCGGCGCGCGGCCCCTGGAGGACGGCGCGGTGCTGGAGGCGGCCGGTGATCCGCCCTGGCGGCTGCGGGCGCTGCACACGCCGGGCCACGACCCGGGGCATCTCGCCTTCCTGGAGGAGACCACCCGCACGCTCATTTCCGGCGATCTCTTCGCCAACCCCGGCACCATCCTCGTGTCCCCCGAACACGGTGGCGACATGACGCAGTATCTCGAGAGCCTCGAGCGCGCCGCCGCGCTGGAGGGACTCGACATGGTGGTGCCGTCCCACGGCTGGGCGATGCCCGGCGCGGAGGGAACCGTGCGCCTGCGCCGCCTTATCGCGCACCGGCTCCAGCGCGAGGAGCGCATCCGCGCCGCGTTGGACCGGGGCCTCCGCGCGGAGGACGACCTTCTCGACGCCGCCTATGACGACACCCCGGCGGACCTCCGCGACCTGGCCCGCCTCCAGCTCCGCGCCCACCTGCGGCGGCTGGGGCGTTACTGACCCGCCCCCCCGCGCGCCGGAAAAACAACGGCCTTCGTGCCCGCGTCAGGGCGCAGCAAGCAGCGCCCCTACAAGACGATTGCCCGGCGTTCTTGCGCAAACCCAAGGCACGCGGATGTAGGGGCGCTGCTTGCTGCGCCCTCTTGCATCTCGGCGCAGGATATTTTCCCGCTGGCGCGGGGATTCGGGCGCTTGGTACACTGTGGGCAGATATGCCGCCCTGCGGCGCGGGCGTCGGGTGATGTTCGCGGCAGACGCGCGGCAGGACAGAAGAGGACAAAGACCATGCGCAAGGGTATTGTGGTTTTCGGACTGTGCATCGCCGTGGCGGTTGGGATGACCCTGGCCGGGTGCGGCAAGGCGGCCGAGAAGGTGTCGGAGAAGGCCGTCGAGAAGGCGATCTCCGTGGAGGGCGGCGACGCGAAGGTGGACATCAACAGCGAAACGGGCGCCGTGAACGTGACGGGGAAGGACGCCTCGGGCGCGGAGTTCAAGGTGACCTCCGGCGGCGAGGGGGATTCGCAGTCCTTCTCCATGACCCAGACCACCGGGGAGGGCGGCACCGTCGCCATCCAGAGCGGCGAGGGCACCAAGATTCCGGCGGACTTCCCGAAGGACGTGCCGCTCTATGACGGGCTGGCGGTGCAGCAGGCCATGTCGGACACCGCCTCCGGCATGTTCAACGTCACGGGCGGCATTGCCGCCGCGCCGGACACGGTGATGGCCTTCTACAAGGAGAAGACCGCGGCGCAGGGCTGGAAGGAGACCATGTCCATGAACGCCGGGGACATGCAGACCCTCATGTGCGAGAAGGATGACCGCGCCCTCTCGGTCATGGTGTCCAAGGACGGGGAGAAGTCCACGCTGTCCGTCAGCGTGTCGAAACAGTAGGGGGCGTCCTACTCCGCCGCGTCCGCGGGTGCGCAGACGATCCGGAAGCCGACGCGGGGGCCCCGCTGGTCGGCCGGCAGGGCCGCGCGGGCCGTGGGCCGCGTCAGGAGCGCCGTCTGGTTGGCCGCGCCGCCCCGGAGGGCTCGGGCGGGCTCGCCGCCGCCCTTGCCGGCGGAGACCCGCTCGTCGGCGCACCATTCCCAGGCGTTCCCCAGCATGTCCAGCAGCCCCCAGGCGTTGGGCGTCTTCTGCCCGACATCCTGGATAAGGCCGTCCGGCGTGTTGCCCCGGAACCAGGCGTGGGCGGCGAGGACGTTCGCGTCCGTCCCCTCGAAGGGGAACAGGCCCGCAGTCCCGGCGCGGCAGGCGTACTCCCACTCATTTTCCGTGGGCAGGCGGAACACCCCCTCGGCGTTCTTGCCCAGGGTCTTCGCGAACGTGGCCGCGTCCTGCCAGGTGACGCCCGTGGCGGGCACCTCCTGCCCGCCGCCGGCCCCCGTGTCCAGCCAGGGCTCGGAGTTCATGATCCGCCGCCACTGGGTGCGCGTGACCTCCGTGCGCGACATCCAGAAGCCCCTCTCGAAGGTCACCTCCGGGCGCGGCGCCTCGTCGTTAAACCACTCCTCGCGCCCCCCGAGCGCGTCCTTCACCGCCACGCCGCCCCCCTCCAGTCCGGGGGTGAAGGCGCCCGCGGGCACCCACACAAACTCCATGTCCTGGATGACCTTCACCGTGCCGGGCTCCGGCGCGGCCGCGGCGTCCTTCTCCTGCGCCCCCGCAAGGGCCGCCAGCAGGAGGATGCAGACCGGGGCGAGACGCTTCATGGCTGGTTTCCCCCCACCGGCGACACGCGCCAGCCGCCCCAGGTGATCTCCGCCCCCCGCACGAGGCCCAGGCCCGCGTGCGCGGTGAGCAGGAGCGACCCCGGCGCGCCCAGGGTGACGCGCTTCGTGTAGCGCTTGACCAGGCCCGGTGCCGGGGGAATCTGGATGAAGTCGTCGTCCAGTTCCACCGCCCCCGACGGGTCGTCCAGCCACAGGCCCACCGACACCGTCGCCGCCGCCGGCCCGGTGGCCGTCAGCTCGATCTCATATTCCCCCGGAGGCAGGCTCTCGATCCGCGCCCGCGCGCGCACCGCCAAGTCCTCATACGTGTCCGACGCATCCCACACCTGTTTCACGCCCGCCTGCACGCGCTCCAGCTTCGAAAACGCCGCATCCGGCGCGGTCAGGGCCTTCGGCGCCGGCGCGCCCGCCCACCACGCCTGGAAATCGCCGTCCTTCAGCAGGTTGGGTGCGGCCGTCTCCACCGGCGGCGCCGGGGCCAACGGCTGTACGGACAGCGTGATCATCGTGCCCGGTTTCGGCAGGTCCGGAAGCAGGGGCTCCGGCGTCCCGCCGCATCCGGCGAGGCACACCCCCGCCAGCAGGGAGGCGGAATATCGAAATAGACGGCGCATCATGCTCCAATAACGCCTTCCGGCGCGTTTCGGAAGACAGCGTACCGGAGCCCCCACCCCCCGTGCAACCCCCCAGGGGCAATCGCACTAAAAGGCCCCTCGAGAAACGCCTGCGACCGGCATGAACGCTCCCCGGGTCGGTGATTTGGTGTTTATTGTCCCAACGGGACATCCGCCTATGGTCCAAGCAGGCCGCCGCCCATCTCCGAAGCCCCGGGTCCGCACAGCGCCTTGGAGTGCGGCAGCTTGCTGCCGCCTTTCTTCGCGTGGGCTTGCCCGCGCGGAGGCACACGAAAAACGACTGGGACCGCGTGTTTCCCCAAGGCCGGTCCGGTCCCCCCGCCGCAATTTCGGCTGCCCCGTTGGGGCATGATGGTTCTGCGCGGGCAACCCAGGGCAGGCCTGGCCCTTCGGGCGGCGGCCTGGCCTGGGCTATATTCGGCAACGCTTTCA
>Ga0123328_1001468_pt1 | contig 22888 bp, 16 predicted proteins | sample BioC12SIPDNA_2_FD_89702 | JGI IMG/M metagenome (GOLD analysis project Ga0123328, IMG submission 89702) | Anaerobic biogas reactor microbial communites from Washington, USA - Biogas_R1_A C12 SIP DNA | ecosystem: Engineered > Bioreactor > Anaerobic > Unclassified | place: Washington, USA...
TCCTTCCGTAACCCGAAGAGGTTTATGGTGGTGTCGTGCCGCGACCGCTATGCCCTGGCGTACGATGCCCTATGAATCGAGGGCAGCGCGGACTGTCTTGGCCAGTTCCATGAGCGTGAAGGGTTTATGCAGGAAGCCCGCCACGTTGGATGTGCCGGCCGACTGGTCGGCTTGGCCGTTGTCAAGGCCACTGGTCAGCAAGACGATGATATGGGGATAACGGGCGGCGATGAGTTCTGCCATCTCTCGTCCGGTGCACTTGGGCATATTCATGTCGCAGATGGCCAAGTTGATGTCCTCGGCATTACTGGCAAGGAACACCTGGGCGTGATCGGTATCCGAGTGTGTGATGACGCAGTAACCGAGCGAAGAAAGCATGTGTTGGATGGTCTGGCTGACCGTGGGTTCGTCGTCGATGATCAGGATGGTTTCGTTGCCGCGCGGCGGGCGTTCGCGTGGCGGTTGTGGGCTATGCACAGCGGCCTCAGGCCGACTGGCGATGGGGAGCCAGACGGCGGCGACGGTGCCTTTGCCGGGCTTGCTGGAGATCTTGATCTGTCCGTGATGGCCTCGGATGATGCCGTGGGCCGCCGAAAGCCCCATGCCTCGTCCGGTTTTTCTCGTGGTGAAGAATGGGTCGAAGATTCTCTCGATGATGCCGGGCTCGATACCGCAGCCGCGATCATGGACGCGGAGCTGGACATAGGTGTCGGGTGCTATCTGGAGGCGATCGGCGAGGGTGCGGCTGAGGATGCGTGCGGTTGTTCCGATGGTGATGTTGCCGGGCGCCTGGCTGGCCTGGATGGCGTTGAGGACGAGGTTCATGAGTACTTGCTCGATGCGTACCGGATCGGCCATGATCAGGGGCAGGTCCGCCTTGAGCTTGAGCACGAATTGGATACCGGGAGGTGTCGCTCGCTGCAACATGGGCAACACGGAGCGAATCAGTCGGTTTAGATCGGTGGGTATGGGTTTGAGGACACCGCCTCGTGCGTAGGCCAGCAACTGCTGGGTCAGGGCCGATCCGCGCTCCGCCGCGGTGACGATATCCGCCACGGCTTCGTGTTTCTTGGGTGGCAGAGGGGGGGGCTTTTGCACGATAGCTGCGTTGCCCATGATGACCGCGAGGAGGTTGTTGAAGTCATGGGCGATGCCCCCGGCCAGCGTGCCGATGCTCTCCAGTTTCTGGGCCTGAAGGAACTGTTCCTCGATTCGCTTGCGTTCGGTGATGTCGGCGATGAAGCCTTCGAGGAAAAGAAGTTCCCCTTCGTCCGAGAAGACGCCGCGGCCCTGTTCCCAAACCCATTTTTCAGTGTTTTGGGCGGTGATGATGCGGTAGGTGGTCTGGAACGGTCGATGGCTCTGCAGTGCCGCCTGGACGGTGGTCCAGACGTGGTGCTGGTCGTCCGGATGGATGATATCGCTGAAGGAGACGTGTTTGTTGTTCGCCAGGTCCGCCGGCTGATATCCGGTCAGCTCGGTGCATCCTTCGCTGACAAAAATCATGGTCCAGTTGGGATCGTTCAGGCAGCGGTAGACCATGCCGGGCAGGTTGCTCATCAGCGTGGAAAGAACACGCTGGCTCTCCGCGAGGGCCTGCTCGGCGCGCTTGTGCTCGGTGATGTCAATGGCCATTTCGTAGCGGACGAGGCGACCGTCCGGCCAGGGAATGGCCTTGTCGATGCACCGGTACCATCGCTTGTTGATCAGGTTCTGGAACTCCCAGACGTGTGGCTGGCCGGCTTTCTCCCCGAAGATCAGGTGGTTGGTGCAGAATTCGCAGGGGGAGTCGCGCCCCTGCAATACCTCAAAGCACTGGCGACCAATGACTTCGCCCCAGTAGCGGCGGAAGGCGTGGTTGACGTAGAGCAGCTCGAAGGTGTTCGGGTCGCTGACGTAGATCGGCTCATCGATGCTTTCGAGGATGGACTGTAGCTGTTGCAGTTCGGCGCACGGGGTGTCTTCGCGGCGCTCCGCGGTATGCGGGTCTTTGCCAGCCAGGAGGGTCGCCGCCTCGTTTTCCAGTTCCGCCACCCGGGCGCGGAGTACATCCAATTCTTTCAGGAGGGTCGTCGGGTCGGCATGCGGGTCATGCATGGCTGTCCTGGCATAGGCACCAGACGGCCGCTGCGCGAACGTCGGAATCCGGGACTAGCGGCGACTGGATTCGAACCAGTGACCTTGGGTTTATGAATCCCATGCTCTAACCAACTGAGCTACGCCGCCAGAGGGTTGGGGCACGGCTTGGTCACCGGCACCTACCCATTATTGCACAGGCCCTCGGCCTGTTCAAGCACCTTTTCAAAGATCCAGCGCCACTGAAGCCGGCTCCAGCTGCGGGGTAGCCCGGACGGCTTCATGAGTGAGTATTATACCACACCGCCGCCTGAGGCCACAACTGGGGAAATGATTCGCGCGGCAGGCGGCGCGCAGGTCACACGGCTGTGTCTGGGGGTGGCCTGGTGGCGTGCGGATGCGGCCTTGTTGACTCACGTGCGGGTCATGACCAGCTTGGCTTGCTCGATCTCGATCGTGAGGCTGTTACCGTCCAGTGTATAGGGGCCGGTCTTGCTCTCGCCTTCCATGGTGATGGTGAGCTGGTTGCCGCTGACTGAGTAGGTGCCGCTCTTGCTCTGGGGCTCGGGCATTTGCGGATGGGTTATCTTCATTGCCAAGGTACCGTCCTCGGCGAAGGTAAAGGTCATCTGCATTTCGCTCATCTGAGGCATTGGCTGGCCGCCGTGGCTCATTTCGGTGACCCGCCAGGTGCCGACGATGGTCGCGGCGGTGGGTTCGGCCTTCTCCTCCTCGACCGCGGGCGGCGGAGCTTCCGCCGGGGCGGTGGCGACGGCTTTGGGCTTGGGGGCTTCGGGAGGAGCCGCCGGTTTGGGCGCCTCCGCCACGACCGGTGCCGGCTCGCCCCCTTCGCTGGCTACGACAATCTCGGGCAGTTCGGTGACTGACGAGCGAGGCGGCTTGAACTCGGGGATGTCCGGCGGCAGGGCCCGCGTGCACCCGGCCACCTGCACAAGCAAGGCCACGAGGCACAGCAGCCCGCACCATGGTCGCAGAAGGAATGCGGAACCACAGATGCACACAGATGAACGCTGATGAGTACGCACCTCGTCGTGGGCGAGTGCTGATGATCGTTGGGACATGCCAGGGTCTCCGGTCAATGCTTTCCGTGTTATTCGGGCGTAACTCACTGCCTGCCCGACTCGTGGGGCACAATGGCGAATGCCCAAGCCCCAATGACCAATCAATGACCAAGCCCGAAACCAGAACTCGGTTGTGGGTAGAGGACATTCGTCATTCGGATTTCATTGGTCATCCGTGCTTTGCCATTGTTCATTTCGCCTACGGCTGGCGCGTTACGCTCACATCCTTCCCGCCTCTTTGCTCCATCTGTATTTATCTGTGTGCATCTGTGGTTCCGTGTTTCCTCGGCGGCGGCCGGCCGGGTTGCGGCTACCGGGGTCTGAAGAGCACCTCGACGATCGAGAAACGGTTGACCCGCTCGCGGCCGAGCAGGAGAAGCCGGCCGGTGCGGGGGACGTATCGACAAGGGATCCATGATCCGTTGAATAGTCCGGGGCTTCGTCCGCTGGCGGTATCTACGAGGAAGACGCCGTCGGCGGTGGCCAGGGCGATGGTCTCGGGGCCGAGCCAGCAGGCGGCGATGCTGCCGAGTCGATGGCCGACCACGCGTCGATCGGTTGCGTGGTAGGCGCGGATGCGGTTTCGTGCGGCGTCGTAGAAGAGGAAGCTACGGCCGTCGGGCGAGAGGGGGTTGGCGATGCCGGCCCATGTCTGCAGCAGGTCGGGCTGGTCGGCGGTGCCCCAGCGTGACACCAGGGTTTGGGCGTTGTCCGTCCGGGCGGCGATCCAGGTGAGCTCCGAGCCGTCGGCGCGAGCGCACCAGACTTGGTCAGCGGTGCTGGCGGCTAAGGGCAGAGAGTAGTTGCCGCCGGGCGGTGTTAGGGCGGTGGGTTCCGGATCGCCGACGCGCTGTCGGAAGACGCGAGAAGCGGCGGGCGTTGGGCCGGCACAGAAGACTACCGTGTCGTCGTCGGGGCCGAACCGCGGAAGACAGTTGACCGCCTCGGGCAGGCCGAGCGGGGTACGCGTGCCGCTCGCCAGTTCGAGGTGCACGATGTAGCTGCCGGGCGGCTCGTTGACCACGTAGGCGATGGCTTGGCCGGTGTCGGACCAGACGGGCGAATGAGCCCAGCGTTCGGGGGAGATGCGCCGGCCGGTGAGCGTGCCGGATACCGGTCGCTGCCAGATGGCGAGTTCGCCGTCGGGTGCGGTATGCAGGGGATCGGGCGAGCCCAGCAGGGTCATCAAGGCCAGGTCATCGCGGTCGCTGCGCAGGTAGAGGAGTTGCTCGCCGTCGGGCGAGACGGCCGGGATCTGCAGACCGACGTTGTCCACCGAGCCGATCTTGCGGGGCAGCTCGAAGTCGCCGAAGGGTTTGAGGTGGTCGTCGCCGACGGTCTCCGGCGACGGGGCGGAGGACGCGGAGCCCATGGGCTGGCAGGCGGCAACGAGCAGAGCGGCGGACGCGATGCACAGCGTGGCGGCGCGGAGAAAGTCGGCGCGCAAGAAGCCGGTGCGGGTTTGTCGAGAAGAGGCAAGCCCGCGGGTGGGTTCCGCTCGCGAATCCTGATGCACGGTCACGCGATCCATGGGAGCGTTGTCCATATCGCTTCATCCCCCGCGAGTGTCCGCTGCCGTGGGCACGACGTGGGCGGATGGGGGCGCGGGGTTCTCGGTTTCGCCGATGGTGTCCTCGGACGGCCAGTGCTGTTCGAGCCGGTCCATGGGATCCTTCTCGATGGGGTCACTGGCTGGCGGCATGGTCCGCGGACCGATCACGTAAGGCGTGAGGAAGACCAGCAACTCGGTGTTGACCTTGGCGGTCTCGCGGTGTTTGAAGATCTCGCCGAGCCCGGGTATGTCGCCCAGCCCGGGTACACTGCGGATGATCGCCCGCTCCTCCTCGCGGAGGATGCCGCTGATCATGAAGGTGCGACCGTCCTCGAGCAGGATCTGCGTGGTGGTCTCGCGACGATCGACGATGGCTCCGCCGAAGAGGGTCCGACCGGGCACGACACTGGAGACGCGGAGCTTGACGGTGAGGTTGATGCTTTTCTCTTCGGTGATGTGCGGGCGGACGCGCAGGGTGATGCCGACGGGGAAGTAGTCGAATGAATCGTCGCGGTTGCCGGCGTCGGTGAGCCGCGTGCTGGAGAGGAAGGGGATGTCCTGTCCGTCGAAGAACTCGGCCTCGACATTGTCGGCGGTCAGGATCTTGGGCTCACTGCGGATTTTGAGGTCGGTGATGCGGCGGAGGAGACTGAGCAGGCCGTTGACGTCGGCGTTGACGGTGAAGGTATGCGTGTTGGCGTGCATGTCCTCGAACTGGTAGCTGAACAGGCCTCGCAGGGCGTTGTCGGTCATGAGCGGGTCGCCGGAAGTGAAGGCTCCCGCGTCGGTCGAGAATCGGAAACCGAGGCTCATGGCGTCTTCCAGAGAAACCTCGGCGATGGCCGCCCGGATGAGCACCTGATAGCCGGGCTGGTCGAGCTCGTTGACCAGCTCGTCAATCGCTTGGCTGTATTCTTCTGGGACGGCGACGAGCAGTAGATTGCGCTCGATATTGGGCACGATGCGGAGTTTGCCGACGAGGTTGCTGGGCTGGCGGGCCTTGATATTAGGGTCGGCGGGCTCCTGCCACCAGAAGCGCATGACCGTCTGGCTCTGGTCCTGCTGCTGCTGTTGGTCGCTGGGTCTGGCTTCGGTTTGCCGAGACCGATTGTAGGGCGAGCGGTCGTCGGCGAACTGCTCGAATCCTTCGAGCCTTCCGCGGCGGAGGATGGAGGTCGGCGTGCCGGGGGCGTTGAGCAGGGCGTTGAGTTGCTCGGCGACGGTCTCGGCGTCGGCGAACTTGAGCTGGATGGTTCGCGGCAGGCCCGCCTCTTGCGGGCGGTCGATCTCCTCGATCATCTGCCGGATCACCGCGTAGTTCTCCTCGGTCTTGCTGACCACGATGAGCTTGCCGGTGTCCGGGTAGGCCTCGAACCGAAATTGCCCGAACAGCCGCCCGACGGCGGCGGTGGTGGATTCCTGCTCTCCGTCGTACCACCACCAGGGCATCGACGACCGCTCCTTCTTGCTGAAGAGGTTATCGAGCAGCTCCTTGGTCTTGGCCGGATCGGCGTATTTGAGGGTAATGATCAGCGGGGCGGCCTCGTCCTCCAGAGGCTTATCCCATTCTTCGATCTGCTCGGCGATGCGCGGCATTTTCTCCGGCGAGGCGACGACCGTGAGGGTGTTCCGGCGGACGTTGGCGGTGACGGTGACTTGCGAGCGGTCGGTGTCACCGCCGCCGCGCCGGCCGACGTCGTAGTAGTAGACCCGGAAGCGCGACTGGCCGCCTTCGGGGCCGAAGAGTTCCTTGATGTTGTCGGCGATCTGCTGGGCGTCGGCGTGCTTGAGCTCGAAGGTGCGCGTGATGCGCGTGCCGGTGTCCTCGACGTCGATCTCCGCCAGCCACTTCTTGATTGTCTCGCGGTTTTGCTCGGAGCCGAAGATCATCATGCGGCGCGAGGCGGGGAAGGGCAGGATGCGGACGGCGTTTCGCAGGGAGACTTCGGGCACCTGGGCCAGCATGGCGGTCAGCCGTTCGGAGAGATCCTCAGGGTCGCCGAAGCGCACCTCGATGATCTCCCACTGTGTGCTGGGTGGTTTGGGCTGATCGAGGATCTTGAGCCAGGCCTCGATCTGGGACAGTACATTGGAGGGGGCGGCCACGACGATGGCGGAGCGGCGGGCCTCGGGGATGAGCAGCACGGCGGTCTTGTCGGCCTTGATGGCGACGCCGCCGGCCTCGGCGGGTTTGCCCTTATCCTGCCCGTCAGGGCTCGGGGGGCTGCCCGGACCGCCGGAGATCGTCGTCGCCTTCACTTCGCTGCCCAGGTAGCCGGCAATGAGCTTCTCAAGCGTGGGTATCACCTCGAAGATGTCCACATGCTGGATGGGGAAGACCCGCAATTCGCCGCCGCTCACGTCGGGCTTGTCTAGTTCCTCGATGATGCGGCTCAGGGTGATGAGGCGATCGACCGGGCTGACGATGATCAGCTTGCGGGTGTTGGTGTCGGCGACAATGTGCCCGTAAGCGGGGATCAATGGCTTGAGCACGTCGATGAGTCGGGCTGGGTCGTGGTGCCGCAGCTCGAAGATCTTGCGGACGATGCGGTTGGTGGGGGTGATGGTGGCCACGTCAACCTCGGCGGGCACGGTGTCGATTTGACGGCGGACAATCTCGGTGATGGGGATCAGGTGGATGGTTCGCTCGCGCTCCTCGATGGCCACGCCCTGTTCATGCAGGGCGGTGGTGAGCACGAAGAGGGCCTCCTCGACGGGCAACGGCTTGGGGTTGACCACGGTGATCTGAGTCTTCTCTACCTCTTTGTCGATGAGCACCGGCTTGTCCATGTTCTCAGTGAGGAACTTGGCAATCTGGGCGAGCGGTGCGTTAGTGAAGGACAGCGGGACGGTCTTGGCTTTGTCGGGTTGGGTCTCGGTGGGTGTGGTCCCCGCCGGCCCGGTGGCCGGAGCCGTCGCCGCCGGAGCCGTCGCCGCAGGGGCCGTCGCCGCCGGGGCCTCTTCCGCCCAGGTCGATGCCGTCGCCAGAATAACCAGTACCGCACACGCGGTCAGCATCCTGCCACCACTTCTTGCGTTGCTCACGAAGTCCATGAAACTTCTCCTCAAGGGAAAAAAGGTGTCAGGATGATTTTTTCGAGGTCAACATGAGAGATGACTCCCGCCCTATTCCTGAGAAAATCATCCTGACACCCTTTTTCCTCAACTCCACGCTACGTCCATCTGTGTCCATCCGTGTGTATCCGTGGTTCCTTCTCTTCTGTCTCCACGGTCAATCGGCCTCCCGCGTATTGAGCGTCGGACGCGCCTCATGTACCTCGATCGCCCCGTCCATGTCGTTCTCACGCAGAGCGCGCAGCTTGGGCTCATTGACGTCCTGACTCGGCAGCTTGTCAGGCCGATGCCCGGCTTGACTCGGCGGAGGTTCCGCGGGCGTCCCACCCTTCGGCGGTGCCGACCGCTGGGGCGGGCCGGACGGTGGGGCACCTGGTGAGCCGCCGAACAGCTCCATGGTTTCCGTCTTGCCTTCGAACTCGATGATGACTTTGTAGTCCTGGATGGACACGACCTTGACGCCGCCCTCGGCTTTGCCTTCCTCGATGCCGATGGTTTCGTTGCCCTTGCTGAACAGGGCGATGTTGCCCAGCACGCCAGTCAAGGCCAGTCCGTGCTTGCGGACCTGGTATGGCGTGAAGATGTTACGTTTGCGGATGGCGGCGTGGAGCTCCTTGGGTTGAGCCTTACCGGCTGACGGCGGCTTGCCCTTGGCGTTCTTGGGAGGCTCGGTAGTTTTCACGGGTGTCGGTTGCGTGGTCGCGGGTTGTGTATGGGCCGGCTGTGTACCGGCGGGTTGCGTGTCAGCGGGCTGGCTCCCGGCGGGCTGGGTCGTCGCGGGCTGCGTCGTCGCGGGCTGCGTCGTCGCGGGCTGTGTCGTGGCTACCGCGGCGGCCAGGCTGGTCGGCAGCCATTGTCGCCACAGAGCGTGCACGGTGAACTGGTAGACCAGATCGAGACCCAGAAAGGCCGTCAACGACAAGGCGACGATCGAGGCCGTTCGCCTCTGAGAGGTTGTGAGCTTCATCTTGACCATGGCGAGGCTCCTTCCTGGCCAGCCTGAGCCAGCAAAGAGACGACCAGTTTGAGCGTCAGCTTGTTGCCTTTCTTGGCGTCACCGCTGAGTTCGAACTGCTCGACGCTGAGGATGCCCTCGACGCGGTACAGGGCGTTGATGAACTGCAGGGCGTTGGTCCACTCGGCTTCGGCGTCGACGAGGATTGCGGCCCGTTGCAGGCGTGGATCATCGGGCCAAGCGACCGGCGCTACCGGCGTTGCCCCTTTGAGATCGATGCCGTTTCCCTGAGCGGTTGCGGTCAGCCGTTCGGTGACGACGCTGATCTGTTCGCTGTAGGGCTTGGGCTCGGTCAGCGGCCCGACCCGCTCTTCCATCTCGGCTACGCAGACGGCGTAGTAATCCGCCTTGCGGTTGTTGCTGATCAGCCGGCTCAGATCCGCCGCCGCCGATTGGTGCGACGAGGCCAGATCCGCATACCATGCCCACAGCGGCTCCACCGCGAGGAAGTAGACTACCAGCAGCCCCAGACCGAAGCCGCCCAGCCACAAAGCCCGACGATCCCGCTGGCTTATGGTCATCTGGCACCTCGCTGTCTGCCCCCGGCCAGGCGCTGGGTGCCCACGACTTGGGCGGTCAGGGTGAATCCGCCGCCTTTGCCGGGCTCGGTGCGGCCGGGCTGGATCTGATCCAACCGCGGATCCTGTCGCAGGGCATCGACCCACTTGAACAGGGCCTTGGAGTCTCCGCAGGTACCCTTGATAACCAGGCCTTGCTCACGGGTGAGTTGGATCGAGGAGATGAGCACGCTGTTGGGCATCTGGGCACAGATTCTGGCCACCACGTCCTCGACGTTGATGCGGTAGGTGTTGATACGTTCCATGGCCCGGATCTTCGGTTCGAGGGCGACCATGGGCGATGTCGCGGGGTCGTACTCGGTTATGAGCCGCTTCATTTGGGCCCGCTCCCAAGTCAGGGCTCCGATGTGTGTACCCACCATCAACACAAAGAGGATCCCCGCCGCCGCGATCCAGCGTCCGGGCGTCGTCAGCAGCCGCTCGATCTGCTGACGGCGCGGGCTGAGCGTCTCGCGTTCCCGGCCGGCCAAGCGGATCAGAACGTCGGGCTCGTCCAGCGCTGCCAGCCCCAGCCCAATAGCCGGCCCGAACTCCGCCAAGTCCGCCGCGACAAGCCGGCCTCCGTTCGGCCCGACCAGTGTCTCCGCCGGCTCGAGCGGTTCAATGGGCATCGACCAGTGCTCGGCCAGCAACTCCGCGACGACCACGTCGGGCGTCGCCGCCCACCGAACGCGACGCACATCGCGCAGTGGATAGACCGCCTCGATCATCTGGCGGCAGTTCTGCAGCGTCAGCTCGGGCCGGCCGGAGTCGGCACTAACGTGTCGCACCGACTGCACGAACCCACCCGACCGCACGGCCACCAGCCAGTCATCGGGCGTGGCCAGGATCACCGCCTCAGGGTCTGCGTCGCTCGCGGGCGGGGTCTGCTCTCGCATCCCGAGCCGCAGGAGATTCTCAATCGCTTCCGCCTCTGTCGTGAGTACGTCGACGGCCATGCCCAGCTCGACTAGACGGGCCATTTGGCGCGAGACGCGTTCGTTGCGGGCCGCCTGGGCCATGACCGTCAGGCCCGGTGATCCGGACTCCGGGAGCTTGCCCGCGCGGCAGCCCCACGCTAACTGCTCGAGCGGGATGGGCAGATCCGCCTCCAACCGGTGGGCGACCATCTGCCGGAGACGCGAACCATCCGCGGCCGGCATGCTCCACAACCGCGTCATCACATCCGCGGAAGGCATGGTGGCTACGCAGACGGCGCCGTTGGTCGTGACGGCGGCCGTGGCCACGGGCGATCCCGAGAGGGAGGAGTTGTCCGCGGAACCGCCCGTGGCCTGCGGGCCTGAGGAGAGTCCCATGGGTTGTCGGTCCAGCGAGAGGACCTCGATTCGCCCGGCCGAGCGACGGAGCTTGGCCCGCCGCAACTCGCCCGCGCAAGTGTGCAGCCCCAGGGCGATGGCCGGCTCTGTTGCGTTGTTGTTCAAAGCTCGTGTTCCCCTTGTGCGTTCATGGTGTAGACTCCAGCCAGTAGAGGATTCGCGGCACACTGCTGCCACGATCCACGACGCATTCAATGGTGGCGGACGCCAGGTCGCTTTCGGCCCGGCCTTGGCTGCGGATGCGAAACACATTCGAGCGCACGGTCACGCAGCTTTCGAGTTTGGCGAACTTCTCCTTGGTCATGCCGGTCACATCCAGCAAATCGCCGATCGTAGTGTACCCGTTCCCGCTGCCCCGGTGCCGCACGATCGCGCTCGCCAACTCGTCGTCGACCTCGGGCAGCGTAGCCAGTACCTCCTGCGGGGCGGTGTTCAGGTTGATTCGCCCGGGCAGCATCTCCTCGTTCTGGAGCGTGATGCCGTCCACGATCCGCCGGAAGATGGATTGGGTGACCGGTTGGTCTTTCTCGCTACCGCTGCGCTCGTTGATGTCGTCCTCGTTGCTGGTGCGTTCGCCGCTGGTGTCGCGCTGCACATCGAGCAAGTCGATGAGGTGCTCGAACTTGCGGTTCTCGCGGGCCTTGACGATCGACTGGGCGGCCCAGTCCTCAAGGCTCAGTTGGCTGGCCATCTCGCCCGCCTGGGCCGTGCCGATGTTCAGCCGTTTGCCCCCGGTGCCGGAGACGTTGCGTTCATAAGAGTAGACGGTGACCCAGGCGAACCAGCCGTGGTCGAGCCGGCCGTCAGCGTTGTCAGTCGGCGGGCTGGCGGCTCCGTCGTTTTCGTTGGGGTCCAGTAGGCCGTTGGCGTTGGTGTCCTCGCCGTAGAGCAACTCCGGCGTCACCCCGCGAACGCAGAGCAGCTCGCGCACCGTCCGCAGCGGGCCGTTGCGGATCACGTACGGGTGCGGCAGGGCCGAGTAGTGACTGCCTTCTGTGCCCTCGGGCTCCGGATCGTCGTTACCGTCGCGCCAGTCGATGATCGCGGCGGCGATGGACTCGGTCATCTTCGGCAGCTCGAGCAGTTGCTCGCGGGTGGCGACGGTGAGGTTGAGTTTGCCGCTCTCGTCCTGGGCTCCGTACCAGGCGACCGGCTGGGGATCGTGGCTGCCGTGCATGACGCTGAACGTGCCGCCGGTCAGCGGGATTTCCTGGAAGTACTGCGGATCGTCGCACCACAAGTCATCCAGTACGCAGGTCGGCAAGTCGTGGTCCATGACCGCGGCCACCGCCCGTTCGGTACCGGCCCGAGCGAGTACGTGGGCGGTCAGCCGGTCCTTCTGCAATGTGGTGATGGCCAGATCCTGCCGCAAAGCGAAAGTCAATCCACCCGCCAGCAGCGAAAGGATGGCCACCGCCCACAGCACCAGCAGCAACGCCGCCCCCCGGCGAGCACCGCTCGGGGAGCGGCGCCCGGGAACCGGGGATCGCAGATCGCAAGTCAACGCACCCCCGCGCCGGTGACGTTCGCGCCAGGAGCCCCCGAGCCGGGGACGCAAGTCCCCGGGTACCCCCCGTCCCCATCGCTCGCTTGCTCTTAGAACGCGCTCCCATCGCTCGCTCATGCCGGCGGCCCTCCTGGAGGGGCCTGCCCTTCCTGCTGCTCCTGCTGGCCGGCCGGTTGCGTGACGCGGATGGGCACCACCGATGAAAGCATGGTGACCTGTGGCCGGCCGGCCGGCGTTCCCGCGTCTATCGCCGCGGCATAGACGGTCACCCGCACGGCCTGCGGTGGGGTCGGGGAAAGCGGATCCCATTCTGTCAGCCACTCGTCGCCCGACAGATACTCGAACGCCAGCCCCAGGATGTTCTCCGCCACCACGGTGACCAGCCCCCCGTCCGTCGGCTGCTCATCGAGAGCGTGGTCCTTCCGGCAAGCGAGCACCGGCAGACGTCCGGGCATTTCCATCAACTGGAAGCTCATCTCGTACTGGTCGGATTCGGCCCCTTCCGGCCGGGCTGGCTGGTCGCTGATGATCAGCAGGTCGATGCGGTCGTTGGGCCCGCCGAGCGGATTGCTCGCCTGTCGTTGTCCGACAATCACCGGCTGCCGCTCGATCGGATCTCGTCGTACGTTACGCAGGGCCGCGACGATCGTTTCCAGCGCTCGCCGTCCCTCCGTCACGCGGGCCACCCGAAGATCGACCTTCGCCCGCGCCTGGCCGAGGGCTCGCGTCGTGCTGACCACCGCGGTGATCAGCAGAGCCGTGATGGTCAGCGACACGAGCATCTCGACCATGGTCAGCCCGCGCCGCCCTCGTACGTGAGAGGACCGCTGATTTCGGCCGAGGGCTCGCTCAAGCTCTAACCCGCGCGGTAGTTGCTCGCGGTGCACATGTCGACCACCGCCAGGGACCGCGCGGGTTGGAAGCCCGCGGCTCGTTGGCTCTGCGATGGTGATCACCCTTTGCTGCATAGCTCAGCGTCCCGTCGACGGCCTATTCGCGTCGATCGCGCCTTCTCGCTGCTGCTCGTCGAACAGCTCGGCCACCGCGGCCTCGTAGTCATTCAGCAAGGTCTCGAAGGCCACGCTGCCACTTCCACCTGACCCGTGCCAGTCGACCATCACCGTCACGCGGAACAACTCGCCTTCCGTTTGTTCCACGATCTGCGCTGTCCACTTGTAGGCCGCGTCGCCGAGTGTCTCGTTGCCCGTCGTCGGGCGGGTCAGCGAGTACGTGTGCGGCCCGACGGCTTCAATCTCGCCCAGCTTGCCCGTCGCCAGAAAGCACGCGGTAATCCGCAGCTCCGCCTGCTGCTGGTTGCGCATCCCCAGGGTCGCGGCAAACATCAGCCCGGCCACTCCAACGCCCAGGATGACCGACGCCACCAGCACTTCGACCAGCGTCATGCCGCGCCGCGGGCACCGCTCAGACCAACGAGCCGCCTTTCTCACTTCTCACTTCTCATTTCACCGCGTCCGACATCGCCGGGCTTCAATCACCCAGGTCATACTGCACCATGGTCGCGGGATTGTCCGCCGCGTGGCCCCACTGCACCTGGCCGTTCTGCGGATGGACCACGACGACGTACTCGTCGTCGCCAGCCGCCAGACGGAGCGTCGCCCCGCTGCTGGTGCCGTCAGGGAAAAAGCGAAGACGCTCATGCTGCCCGCCGGCGGGCGCCCCGGCGGCGTTGCGGTACTCGCTGACCCGGATGCTGGCGGGCCAACGCTCGCTCTTGAGCCAACTCGCCTGCACCGTCCTGCCCTGCCCGTCGTCCGATTGCCCGGACTCAGCCACGATGCCGTATGCCCCCGCCGACACGTCGATTTCCAGGGCACAGGTCTGCGCGGTCGAGATCGCAAACTCCCGCACCGTCCGCGCGGTGTGGGCGAACCGGGCCGCCGCTTCGTGCAACTCTCGTCGCTCCAGCGACCGCCCCATCCGCGGCACAATCAACCCTGCCGCCACCGCCAGCATCCCCAGCACCACCAGGATCTCCAGCAGGGTGAAGCCGCGACGTCCGCGGGTCGACCAGCCGCCGCTACCAGTTACCGATGTCGGCATTCTCTTCCTCGCCGCCGTCCTGGCGGTCGGCACCCAGCGTGAACAGATCGAAGTCCACGTTACGCTGCCCCGGATACCGGTAGATAAACTCTACCTCCCAGGGGTCTATGATGTCCTTCTCTTTGACGTACGGCCCCCGCCACTTATCGCCGACATCCGACGGCTGGCGCACCAGGGCGGTGAGACCTTCCTGGCTGTTCGGGAACCGCCCGCAGTCCGCCTGAAACTCGAGCACCTTGGCCTCCAGCACCGCGATCTTCTGCTTGGCCACCGCCTGCCGCGCTCCACCAATCCGACCTACGAACCGCGGAACGATCAGCGCCGCCAGCACCCCGATGATCGTCGCCACCACGATGAACTCGATCAGAGTAAACGCCTGCCGCCTCGCTTGGCGGCGAACCACTCGCTGCGCGGTCATGATTCGCTCCCTCGGCCGTCGGCCGACTTCAGCTTCCCAGTGTGCCCAACCCGGTCGTCTGGAACTCCACGATCGCCAGGACCAGCCCAGCCACGATGAACCCGATCACGCACGCCAGCCCGACGATCATCAGCACCGGCAAGACGCTGACGAATCGGTCTAAGGCCACACGCGTCTCCGACTCGTGCACCGTCGCCGCCCGCATGAGCATCTCGTCGAGCCGGCCGGTGTTCTCGCCTACCCGCACCATCTGCACCAGCAGCGGCGGAAACAGCCCGCAACGCTGTAACGGCCGGGTGATCGACTCGCCCGACTGAATGGCCTCACGCAACTGCCCGACCGCCTGCCGCATCACGCTGTTCTGGATAGTCTCGACCACGACCGCCAGGGCCTCGGTGATGGTCACCCCGCCGTGGGCCAGGATGCTCAGACTGCGAGCGAACCGGGCGGCCTCCAACTGGCGAATCAGCCGGCCGAGGATCGGCACCCGCAGCTTGAACGCGTCCCAGTGCGCCCGGCCACTGCCCCGCAGTACGACCTGCCGCCAGACCAGCACCACGCCCGCTGCCCCGCTCAGCAGCAGCCACCAGTACGCGGAGAACAGATCGCTGAGCCCCAGCAGCACCCGCGTCGGCCAGGGCAGCAGCGATGGGTCCGCCCCGATCGACTCGATGATCCGCGGCACAATGACGCTGACGATGATGACCACCGACACCACACCCAGCAGCAGCACAATGCTCGGGTACACCGATGCCGTCTTGACCCGTTCCTTCAGCTCGTTCTGGCGCTCGAGCATGTCCGCCAGTTGGGACAGCACCTGGTCGAGCACGCCACCCGTCTCACCGACCTTCACCAGCCGCACGTACATCGGCGTGAAGGTCTGCGGATGCTCGGCCAGAGCCTCCGACAAGCTGACGCCCTCCTGAACGCGGGCCCGCAGCCGCTTGAGCAGCTCGCGCGAGGGCAGGTGGTCTAGCTCCTGGCCCATCACCTCCAGCGCGGAGGTGAGTGGCAGTCCGGCCTCCAGCGAGATCGCCAGTTGCCGCGTCAGGAGCGCCAGCCGCTTCGGGCGGACGCGCAATTTGCGCTCGCCACTCGTGGCCGCGAGGATGGAGATGGCCCCCTCGCTCGCCGTCCGGATCTCGGTGACGCACACGCCCCGGGCCACCAGTTCACGCACCGCCGCCGGGCGATCGGAGGCCTCAAGCTGCCCGGCCAACTCCTGCCCGGTCATGTCCAACGCTCGGTACGCAAACGTCGTCATCGGACCTCAATTCGCATCGGTGTGGTGTAGCACCATCGTCCCGCATCCCGCTCGTTGAGCCGAGTTCATCCCGCTCGTTGAGCCGCGTATCGTCTAGCCGCGTTCCGTTTAGCCGGGTCGCTTGCGACCCGAAGCGCCACCGCACATGGTGTCGCAAGCGACACCGCTAAACGACCGCGCCGCCCAACTGTCGCAAGCGACACCGCTAAACGACCGCGCCGCTCAACTGTCGCACGCAACATCGCGAAACCCACGGCAACACCGCGAAACCCACGGCAACACCGCAGAACCAAGGGTTACAGCTACTACTCGCCGTGCCCGTTTTCTGGGGCGTCCTCCGTCACCCGCCAGACCTCCTCCAGGCTGGTGACCCCTGCGAGCACTTTCCGGTACCCATCCTGCCGCAGGTTCACGAACCCGTGGTTGACCGTGCGACGAATCTGGCTGCTGGGCGGGCGGTTCATCAGCAGGTCGCGCAGGTTGTCGGACACGCGAATCAGCTCGAAGATTCCCAGCCGTCCGCGGTAGCCGGTCTCGTGGCATTCCTGGCAGCCGCGGCCACGGTGCAGCGTCGTACCGGCGAACAGGGCCGCGTGCTCGCCCAACTGTTCGAGCACCTGGGCCGACGGCTCGTAGGTTTCCGTGCAGCGCCGGCACAACTGCCGTACCAGTCGCTGGGCGAGAACCCCTTCGACCGTCGTGGCCATCAGATAGGGCTCGATGCCCATGTCCAGCAGTCGGGTGAACGCGCTGGCCGAGTCGTTGGTATGCAGCGACGAGAGCACCAAGTGCCCGGTCAGGGCACTACGGATGGCGATGTCCGCCGTCTCGCCGTCGCGGATTTCGCCCACCATGATGATGTCCGGATCCTGCCGCAGGATGGACCGCAGCCCCGTCGCGAAGCTCAGTCCGCGACGAGGATTCACCTGCATCTGGTTGATGCCCTGCAGGTGGAACTCGACCGGGTCCTCGATGGTGATGAACTTCTTGCCGGGCGTGTAGATCTGGTGCAGCGCGGCATACAAGGTCGTGGTCTTGCCGCTGCCCGTCGGCCCGGTGACCAGCAGAATGCCGTGCGGCCGACGGATCACCGCCTCGAACTCCCCTTGCAGCCGCTCGTCCATGCCCAGATCGGCCAAACGCCGCAGCGTGTTGCTCTTGTCCAGCAGCCGCAACACCACGCTTTCCCCGAACGCGGTCGGGACGGTCGAGACGCGGATGTCCACCCGGGCGTTGGGCGCGGTGAACTCGATGTGCCCATCCTGCGGGACGAAGCGCTCCGCGATATTGAGCTGGGCCATGATTTTCACACGACTGATGATGGCCGGCTGTAGGTGCTTCGGCGGCGGAGCACATTCGTGTAACACACCGTCAATGCGATACTTCACCCGCAGCTCACGCTCGAACGGCTCGATATGGATGTCGCTCGCCCGATCCTGTACGGCTTCAAGGATGATCAGGTTGACAAGGTTGATCAGCGAAGGCTCACGGACCAGTTCGTGAAGCTGGCCGACGGCATCATCGCCCTCGGGCAGATCCGCCTGGGTCACCTGTCCGCCCAGCGAATTGGCCATCCGGGCCGCCGACGTGCCGTAGTGCTGTCGGAACGCGTCAGCCAAGTCGGCCGGCCGGGCATAGCATCGGCTGATCTCCAGCCCGCAGATGGCGCTCAGATCCTCCACCGCCCGCAAATCGAGCGGGTCGGCCATGGCCAGCTCGAGCCGGTTGTCGCGTATCGCCAAGGGCAGCACGCGGTACCGCTGGGCTATCTCGGCCGGCAGACACTGCAGGGCCTCCATGCTGACGGGGTAGTCCTTGAGGTTGACCTGCCGGATGCCGTACTGGATCGCCAGGGCGTGGGCGACGTCTTCCTCGCGGACCAAGCCGAGTTGGCACAGGCGTTCACCAAAACGGAGATGAGCCCCGTCGCCCGCGGTGGCGGCTTTGTCCAATCGGTCCGGGGTGATGTAACCGAGTTCAACGAGGATGTCACCGACTCGCTGATTCATGAAGCTCACCATCAGGTGTAAGTCTTCGCCAGCAGTCACTAGCTTAATTGAGCAGCCAGTTGCAGGGAAGGGCCCTCGCCCCTGTATTACCCGACCGCGCGGCATCAATGTCTATACGCTATTGCCGCCGTTGTGCTCTTTCTTACGTCATGACCGCCTCGCCCGGGCTTTGAATTCAATGCAGCCCGTTACCTGGGGCAGGGTTGCGCTTCCACAGGCGGTGTCGCGTCGTCCACGCGGTGGGCAGACCCCCATCCTGGGGCGGGATGGCCCTTCCTCTTCTATGGACGCGCCTCGCGGCCGATTGTTTCAACTTTTTCTGAGGATCGTCGTTCGGCGAACCGCCTGTCGCCGTCCAGGTCGATTCAGGTGGCACTTCACGACGGACGGGCTACCGTTGTGTTTTCCGGCTCAAGAACTTCCGTCGTTGTCTTGTACCACCGTCGCCGACCCCCAGATGCACGTTTGAAAACGGCCTTTCGTGCCCGGCAAACCTGGCCCGCAGCAGATCCTGCTTGCCCACGCACGCGGGTGGCGCTACAGTGTAGATGCTCATCGTCAACTACGGAAGCGCCTCGTGAGGGGCGAATGAGGGGCCGGAGCCAATCACGTCATCCGGATGGTTGTGGACCGCGGGTCCACCAGTGAAAGGAGTGTCTTCGATGAAAACCGGGCACGTCAGACCTTGGCTGGGGGCGGTTTGCTTGATGATGATCGGCGTCTTCGTCGCGCCCGCATGGGCCGGCGAGGGTTCTGTGGGCGACTGTAATCCACCCAACGTGGTGGTTCGCGGGAAGAAGACCTTCAAGAATCGCACCGGCAAGACGGCCGATGATTTCCATTTCTACATGTACCAGAACGACCGTCCCGGCGTGGTCGTGAACGGGGCACGAGCCAGCTCATCCTCTTTCGGGAACGTGGGTGTCCAGTTGGGTACGGATAACGGCCGCTCGGATCCGCCGCCCGGCAACCATGGAGCCGCAGTCGAAATGAGCGGGGGCAGCGTTCCGGCCGGCGGCTCGATCGAGGTCGAGGTCGAGCTCTGCATGAACGAGCGAAACAACCTCAAGATGAAGGATATCGAGTGGACGTTCACGGGCGGTGGAGGCGGTGACGGCGGTCCGCCTCGGCCGGCTCGGCGAAACAACGGCTGGCGCATCGAGCGGCCGTTCCCAGGCGGGCGCGGCGGTGACCCACGCCATCAGGAAGGCAACGGCGGTGTGGGCCGGTGGATCCATCGCGTTTGCATCGAGAACGACTCGGACGATCCACTGCCGCTGCGATGGGTCAAGCTCTTCGCCTCCATGACCCGTTACAGCGACCTCGATGGTGTCAACTGGGACGCCGTGCCCAACATTCAGGACGCTCAGGGGCGTCCGCCGGTGACCATTCCGCCGTGGGGCCGGTGGTGCATCGACTTCGAGACGACCGGAAGCTACATCGCCGGGCACATCTACCTCAAGTACGCCATCGAACCCGTGGAGGGCGAACTGCTCACCGAAGCGTTGGTTGCTGCCGACGAGGAGGAGGACGAGGAAGACATCAGCTTTGGCGATCATCCTGTGGAAGAGGCGATGCTTGATACCTGCCTTGCCGGCCTGGACTTGTGGCAGACCACGACATCCACGCAGTACGTCTTTGGCGGGGATCTTCCAGAGATACCGGCGGACTTCTTCCATCCCGGATCGGAGCCTTTTGTCGGCACCGTGTCCTTCTGTGGAAATCCCATTGATCCCGCCCTGTACGGTAACGCCGACACCATTGTGAGTCGTCAGGCCCCGGCCGAGTTGCCTTTGCCGGGCAGTACCGACACTGTGCCGGTCGAACTGACCGGTCTCAACTTGGCCAGTTGTGAGCCGATCCTGGTACGCAGGACCGAAACCGCGGGGGCTGCTCTCCAGGATGTACTGCAGGGTTTCACCAGCAGTGGTTCGCCGTTCGATCCCGCCTTGGTCCACGTGAGCACGGATCCCGTGCTGCCGGGCGAAAGCGAGATTGAGGCGGTGCGGCTGTCCGTGCCGGCTGTAGTTCCTCCGGATATCGAAGTGCTGCTGACCGGAGAAGACAGCGGCGGCCCTGTGGGAGTGTGGGGCATCGACTCGTTCTTCGATGTCTTCTACGAGCTGCCTGTTTTCATGGAGGAATTTCCTTCCAGCACAACCTTCAACGTCCTCGTGGACATTGGCTCCGTGTTTGCCAGCGGCAACCTGCCGATGCTTGATCCGCCCGTGGTCATGATGGATGGCACCGGCGTGTTTGTCGTGGAGTGGAACGTCGAGGTTCGCGAGGGTCTGCAGGCTCGTCATCGCCTGACTTTTCAGGCGGGCCAGTCGTTCATTTCCATTCTGGATGTGCAGGCCGTCGCCATGCTGCCCGGTTTGAGTGTCTTGGATTTGCATGTCGTGTTGGATTCCCCCATGCCGTGGGCGGTGCTCCCTGATACTCCGGTGGTGAGTACGACGCTGGTTGTTGAGCCGGTGGTCTGGGTGGACAGTTTCTTTGATGTCTTCATGGAATTGGACCCGGACTACCCCTCGACGGGTGTCATGGAGTTGACTCGCAACTCGGAGAACGACGGGACATTCACCAGTCAGATCACCTATACGCCGCGGGTATCCTTCATGGAAGCGGTGTTGCCTACCGGGCAGCCGGGTGAAGCGACCTTTGGAGGTCTGGTGTTACCCGGGGCTGGCCCCATCATGGTTACCGGCAGCAGCTCGTGGCGGCACGGGCCGCCTCCGCCGGCGCCCCTCGAGGGCAGTGGCCCGAACTTCTGGCCGCTCCCTGGCGTGCCGTTGGCATTGCTGACCGGGGCCGGCTCGCCCCATACCCTGGTGCAGGCCCAGCCGCTGGGCTCGCCAACCCTTGTCTTTGCCGATTCGCGCCGTGCGCACGGGTCGGCGGGTGTGTTTGACTTGGATTTGCTGAGTCCGGTCGGCGTCGCCCCGGTCGCGGTCGAGTGTCGGAGCAACGCGCCCAGCACCGCCTTGCTGACCTTCAACAAGCCGGTCTATGCACCGGGCGGACTGCCGGGCGCGGCCAGTTTGGCCGGCGGCGGAACCCTCAGCGTTCTCAGCTTGGCCGACTACGAGCTGATTGTCGACTTGGCCGACGTGCCCGACGGTGCCCGCTCCACACTGTCGTTCCCCGGAATCGTTGATGGCGAGGGCAATGCCGCTCTGGACACGCTTTGCTTCGGTCGGTTGACCGGTGACGTGACCGGCGACGGAGCGGTCAACATTTTCGACCTGGTGCAGGTGCGCAACCGGCTGAATCAGAGTGTCGGGCTCGCGAGCATGCGGACGGATGTCACCGGCGACGGGGCCATCAACATCTTCGACTTAGTGCAGGTGCGCAATCACCTGAACCAGAGTCTCGTTGGGCCTTGTCCGTAACTCGATGTGCCGATTGCCGCTTGCGACCCCGCACGGCTTCGGCGACAACCTCAGGAATCCCCGCGGAGCTGGTCGGGCATCCGGCCGGCTCCGTTGTTATACTGACCGCGAGGTACAAGGCCCTTTGGCGCGACCGCGTAAGGTCGCTTTCTCGGCAGCGGCTATCCCCCGCGGCGGCCGGGTGCAGGGCTGTATCGCTGCCCAGCGGCCGCTGCAGGGGGCGGTCGCTGCGGGACAGCGCTCTGACAACTTCAACTACAGGTGCGAACATGAATCTGACACGAAGGGATTTCATCGCGGGAGTAGGCACGGCGGGCATGGCCGCGGTTCTGGGCGGTCCACAGCAGGCCCACGGCATGGCGGAGCAGCCGGCGAGAGGACAGCACGGAAGCAGCAAACCGTTCTCCTTCGTCCATCTCACCGACCAGCACATCACCACGCGCCGTCACGGGGCGGAGGGCTACCGTAAGTGCATCGAATCAATCAACGCCCTGCGCCCCAGGCCGGCGTTCGTGCTCATGGGCGGTGACATGGCCTTCGACGGACTCTACACCGCAAAGGATAACTTCGAAGAGCAAATCCGCCTCTACCGCACGATCAGCGATGAACTGGATATGCCCTATTACCACTGCATGGGTAACCACGACGTACTTGGTCTCTCTGCCCGGCGCAAGGTGCCTGTCACCGATCCCGACTTCGGCAAGAAGATGATCATGGATCGGCTGGAGTGGCCTGAGAGTTACTACAGCTTCGATGTCGGCGGGTGGCATTTCGTCGTGCTCGACTGCATGCATATCATCGAGGGCAAGGACGGCCCGACCTACGAGCCGCGGATCGGCCCGGAGCAGCTCGAATGGCTGGCTTATGATCTGGGTGCCGCCGCGGGCCGACCAACCATTGCTGTCACCCATGTCGCAGCCTTCTGCAATGTCGGCCAGATCAACGGCGACCCGGCATACAAGGCCATGGATGGGCATATGGTTTTGTGGGACACTCGCGAGCTGCGCACCGTTCTGGAACGACACAAGGTCAAAGCCCTCCTCCAGGGGCACAGCCATCGTCCGGAGGACTTCCGCTATAACGATGTGTGGTATGTGACCAGCCCGGCGGCCAGTGCCGCTTGGTGGGCGGGTGCTTGGACCGGAGCGGAGCCCGGCTACACCGTGGTCACCTGCGACAAAGACCAGTTTGCCTGGCAGGGCGTCTACTATGGGTGGGAGGCACAACTCGATCCCCAGGACGAACTCGAGCGAAACCGGAATGCCGAACGGGCGGCCTTTGCCGCTGAACAGCAGCGCCTGCTGGAAAAGGAACGTGCCGGCCGCAAGTAGCAGACGCGAGCACGCCGTCAACCCGCGGTCGTGTGCCACTGCTGTGTCAGCAGCGTATCTCCCCCGAAAAACGCTGCTCACAGAGCAGGTACGTGTTTAGCGTCCTCCGGAAGGGGGACAGGCACTTTTTTGCCTTGAACACCTTCTGACGCAACGGTATCGCCATGCCGTCACGTGACTGATCCACGTGGAAAGTCTCCATGTCGGCA